>ULMP01026859.1_pt1 | contig 29847 bp, 32 predicted proteins | sample 1951681 | NCBI WGS metagenome assembly ULMP01 (sample SAMEA4835553, study PRJEB28245) | human gut metagenome | biome: gut microbiome; material: fecal sample | place: Denmark | collected 2008 | reverse complement strand
CTTAGTGTGACATATCTATTGTAAACCTATAAAAGTATTAAAAATATTAGAAAAGTCTGTAAAATAGATGTCGTCATATGTCAAACAAAAAAGGTTGATATTCTGTTAATTATGTGGTATAATATAGGATGTTACAAATTTTATAGAGAAAGGTGTGCTGAGCTATGAGCAAAGCGGAAGTTGTAACTAACAAGGTCCAAAACACTGAAAATGCCGCAAATGGGCGGCATCTGAAACCTGGAGAAATCCCCTGTGTTTTAAAGGGTACGGATGTATGTCCGAGACCTGGTGAGTGCAGCGGATATGCGCCTCGTTTGTGTGACAGATGGGAGCACCACAGCGGAAGGTGATTTAGACCAACAAACATTTCTAGTAAGGGTCCCTCAAATGAGGGACCCTTTTCATATCAATTTTTATCTAACATTTGTTGTATATTTCAGTATTAGAGTTAATTATATTAAATATATTTAATTTTTCCAAAATGCAATATATCCTTGGTAAGCAGAATATAAGTCAAATTTACTTGAAACTTCATAAGGAGAATGCATTGATAAAATAGGAACTCCACAATCTATTACATCTACACCTTTATTAGCAAGGATATATGCAATAGTTCCTCCACCTCCAACATCTACTTTTCCAAGTTCGCTTACTTGATATTTTACATTATTATTTTCAAATATATGTCTAATTTCTGCAACAAACTCAGCATTTGCATCAGATGCACCAGATTTTCCTCTAGCACCAGTATATTTGTTAAGTCCTACTCCTTTTCCTAAATAAGAAGCATTATTTCTTTCAGAAACAGATGCATAGATTGGGTCTAATGCAGCATCTACATCTGCAGATAACATTTTTGATTTACAAAATACTTTATCTAATAAGTTTGGTTTATTTATACCCATTTTATTTAATATTTCTGCAATAAATGTATCAAATACATGTGATTCCATTCCTGTATTTCCCATACTACCGATTTCTTCTTTATCAGAAATTATACATACTGCTGTTTTTTTAGGGTTATCTATCTTCATTAAAGCTGTTAATGAAGCATAAACACAGATTTTATCGTCTTGACCATAACCTGCTACCATGCTGCTGTCAAATCCCATACTTCTACAAGGCATTGCAGGAACTAATTCTAATTCAGAGCTTGTAAAATCTACTTCTGTAATTCCGTATTTTTCATTTAAAATATTTAAAATATTTAGTTTAACAGCTTCAGTAATTTCTTTGTCATATGGAATGCTACCAACTAGTAAATTTAAATCTTCTCCATCTATTCCATTTTTTAATTTCTTTTCCATTTGGTCTTGGGCTAAATGTGGTAATAAATCAGTTATAGTAAATATTGGGTCAGTTTCATCTTCACCAATTTTTATTTCTACTTTTTCACCATTTGCCTTAACAATAACACCATGAATAGCTAAAGGGATGGTTGTCCATTGATATTTTTTAATTCCTCCATAATAATGAGTTTTAAAAAATGCTAATTCAGAATCTTCATATAATGGATTTGGTTTTAAATCTAATCTAGGAGAATCGGCATGAGAACCTATAATATTTAATCCATTTTCAATGTTATCTTTACCTATAATTGCAAGATACATACTTTTTTCATGGTTAATATAATAAATTTTATCTCCAGCTTTTAATTCTTTAATTTTTTCTATATCTTGAAATCCATTTTCCTCTGCTATTTTCTTTGAAGTAGCAATAATTTCTCTTTCTGTTTTTGAATTATTTAAATAGTTTATATATCCTTTCGCATATGAAAAAACGTCTTGTTTAGTGTTGTTATTTAATTCTAGCCAACCATTTTCTTTAGAACTAAATAATTTCTTTTTTAAATCTTCTAATTCTTTTTTTGGCATTAGTAAATCTCCTCCTTAAAAATAATTTACTACATTTTATCATATTTTTCATTTTTTAGAATACCCATTTATAAAAAATATATTTGTTTTAATATAAATTTAAAAATTATTTTTTGTATGTTAAGCAATTAATGTGATTAATTTGTTACAAAATTAATTAAAATTTAGTTAGTAAAAAATTAAAATTTCTAGAAATTCCATTTGAAATTAAAATTTGTGAATTTTAAAAGTAAAATATAATTAGAAAAAGTAAATTCTAGTTACTGGTTAAAATTTATTCTTAATTTACCTAATCTATTTACTTTTAGAGAATTTTGTAGTTTAATAGAAAAAGATTAAAAAGAAAGGGATGTTAATTATGGAAGAAAACAAAAATGAACCAAATAATGTAAACAAAAATGTTGGACAAAATAGTACAAATGAAAACATGCAAAACAATAATATGAATCAAAATAGTCAAAACAATACAAATTTAAATGCACAAAATAATGTTAATCAAAATTTTCAAAATAATATGGGAACAAATATGAATCAAAATGCAAATAATTATGCAGGACAAAATGCATTTAATAATGCAAATGTAAAAAAACAAGCTAAAGAAGCAACAGGATTTTTTAAAGAATTTTTTAAAGACCCACTTGGAAAAATTGCAGAAATAACAAAAAAACCAAGTAATAAATATTTAAAAATTGCTGCAATAATACTCGTTGTTTGGCTTGTAATAATTTTTATGCATAATGTATTTTCTACAGCAGAAATATATTTGTTTAGTAAATATGGTAGTTTTCCAAGCTTTTTAGAACATTTCTTTTCAAAATTCTTAGATATAATAAAAGAATTAATTGCACCAATATGCTCAATAGCAATAATTTCAGCATTGGCATATGGATTTAGCAAAGAAAAGAACAAATCTTTTATGCATATTGCAAGTAGTGTTACAATTGCAAAAATACCAGTAGTTATTGCAGAGATAGTTGGATTATTAACATTAGTAGGTTCTAAAATTACTACAGTTACTATTCCTTTTGCAGGTTTTTGTGGAATACTATCAATAGTGTTATTATTCTTTACATTAAAAGATATAGTTGGAGAAAAAGAAAACAAAAATATTTTTTGGAAATTTGCATTAATTATGGGTATATATTATGCAATTGAAATTGTACTATCATTTTTAAAAATTTATATTTAATATTGTAAAATAATATAGTTAGAAAATAAATTATAATGAATAAATATCTATAAAAAATAATAAGAAACATAAAGGCACTTAAATATTGGTAATTATAGATTTGTTAAAGAACATATTTATAAAATACTAATATTTAAGTGCTTTTTATGGTAAAAACAGAAACTAAATAAAATTTACATTCTTCATTACTGTAAGTTCCTGTATTAATAAAAAATTTTTAGTTTTTGCTTGAAGTAATAATTTATTTATGTTTGAGCAGACATACCGTAAAGCAAAATACCTTCATTATCTTTATAAATTTTATCGAATTGTGAAAGTGGAAGAGGATTTTCACCAAGTCCAGCTTCTATGGTATATCCTGGTTTGTTATATTTAGAAATAAACCAATCTTTATAGCCAGCAAAACTAGCGTTATATGGAACTTCTTCAACTTTATATCCTGAAAGCTGTGAGAATTTTTTCGCAATTTCTAAGGCATTTGCAGGATTATAATTTAAATATTGCCAGAAGATAACTTCTCCTTGAGTATGGTAAGAAATTGTTAAATTAGGGTTATGTGTTAATGTAAAATTATATAAAGCAAGAGATTCTGGTTCTGTTAAAGGACCCTCACCAACATAGTCTCTTGGGGATGGTTTGTTAAATCCTTGAGCAAATTTTATTTTTTTTGCTTCTTCCCAATTAGCAGGAAATTGCAAATTTAAATCAACACCTGTGAACTTTAAAAACTTCCAACCACAAAAATAAAATGTTAAAATGCAGTAATCATCTATATTACAGAGTATTTCGATATTAAAGAAATATTCTGTATTTTTTTATGTTTTTACTGCTAGAACTGGAGTGGAAAAATGGAAGAAAAACAAAAAAATAAAGTAGGATATTATTCAATAATACCATCAAAAATACTATATAATAAAGAACTAAAAGCAAATGAAAACTACTATATGCAATGATAACTTCTCTTGCTTGTAAAGAAGGATATTGTTTTGCAACTAATAATTATTTTGCAGAAGAATTAGGAGTACATCCTAAAACAGTTTCAAGTTGGATATCAGATTTAAGAGATAAAAATTATATAAAAGTTGAAATGGTTAGAAAAGAAAACAAGCAAATAGTTCAAAGGAAAATTTATATAAATGATGTACCATATCCATTAAATAATGGATATATGTATCCATCAAAAAATGGACAGGCTATACATCAAAATACGGAAGATAATAATATAAGATTTAATAATAAAAATAATAATAAAGGTCATAGAAAATACATATCAAATTACAAAAATCAAAGAGTATATACTAAAGAATTTTTGGAAAGTTTATATGCAAATTAGAATTAAAAATTTTATAAGATTACTAAAAAAATAATCCATTTTACTAATAAAATTAGATTAAAAAATATCTCCCAGCGGGCTAAAAAGGGTTTTAGGGATTTTGCCCTAAACAGCAAAAATGGTGTCAAAACACCAAGCTGGCGAATTTTGGGCATCAAAAAATGCTCTCCAAAATTTGGGGTAAATATTTTATAAAAAATTAAAATTTTAAAAATATTTATAATCATATTGACAAACTACGAACAATTGTTTATAATGCTTTTTGGAGATGATGAAAATGATATATAATTATAATAAATTAGTAAGAGATAAAATACCAGAAGAAATAAATAATATGGATGGAAGAAAAGCAAACTATAAAATTTTAAATGATGATGAATATATACAAGAATTAGATAAAAAACTTTTCGAGGAAGCTCATGAATTTATTGAAGAACATAGCGTGGAAGAATTGGCTGATTTAATGGAAGTGATTTATGCAATTATGAAAACAAAAAATATATCATTTGAAGATATAGAAATTGCTAGAGAGCAAAAAAATAAGAAAAAAGGTTGCTTTAAAGATAAAGTATATTTAATTAACGTGGAGCAAGAGCAGATTGATGAACGTGAAGAAAAAGAATTAAATAAAGAATGGAGAAAAAATAGTAAGAAATACTGTTAGTTTGTAGAAAAAAATTGGATTTTATGATATAGTGTATATGATTTTGTAAGAAAGAGGATAGCTAATATGATTAGTGCAGTATTCATGAGTATAAAAGAAATACATATAAATAGAATTTTAAGCAAAATAAAAAATCATGAATTTAGAACTAAAAAACCTAAAAAAGATTTTGATTATATAATAGTATATGTTCCAACACCTATAAAGGAACTTAAATATGTTTTGAAGGTAAAACAACCAGTAGTTACTCCAAACAAGATTAATATAGATGGATATGGAAACAAAGAATTTAATAATACTAATAAAGAAAAATATGCTTATCCAATAGAAAGTGTTTATGAAATAAATAAACCAATAAAATTAGATATCTTAAAACAAAAATATAATTTTACTGCACCACAGTCATTTGCTTATGGCGAAAAATATCAAGAATTATTAGAATATATAGATAAAGTAGGGATAACAAAATTGTACTAAAGGAGCGAAATTTAATGAAAAGAAAATGTATAGAATTATTTGCTGGAGCAGGAGGTTTAGCATTAGGATTAGAGAAAGCAGGATTTGAGGAAATAGGATTAGTAGAAATAGATAAAACAGCGTGTGATACATTAAGATTAAATAGACCAAATTGGAATGTGATTGAAGAGGATATTGTAAAGTTCTCTCAAAAGGATTTATTAAAGGAATTTAATTTAAAAAAGGGAGAATTAGATTTATTATCTGGAGGATATCCTTGTCAATCTTTTAGCTATGCAGGTAAAAAGCTAGGCTTAGAAGATGTTAGAGGAACAATGTTTTTCTATTATGCAGAATTTTTAAGACAATTACAACCTAAAATGTTTTTAGCTGAAAATGTTAAAGGATTAACAACACATGATGGTGGAAGAACAATTCAAACAATGGTAGATGTTTTTGAAGATTTAGGATATACAGTTGAATGGAAAGTTCTAAATGCGTGGGATTATGGTGTAGCTGAAAAAAGACAAAGGGTTGTTATAATAGGAACAAGAAATGATTTAAAAGAAAGTGTTAAGTTTGAATATCCAGAGCCTCATGATTATAAACCAGTTTTAAGAGATGTACTACAAAATGTACCAGAATCAGTTGGTGCAAAATATCCAGAAAAGAAGAAAAAAGTATTTGACCTAGTACCACCTGGAGGATACTGGAGAGATTTGCCTGATGATGTTGCAAGAGATTATATGAAATCATGCTATTTTATGGGTGGTGGAAGAACCGGAATAGCAAGAAGAATTTCATGGGACGAGCCATCATTAACATTGACATGTTCTCCTATGATGAAACAAACTGATAGATGTCATCCAGATGAAAGTAGACCTTTTACTACTAGAGAATATGCAAGAATTCAATCTTTCCCTGATGAATGGAACTTTTCAGGAAAAATGAATGACATATATAAACAAATAGGAAATGCTGTACCTGTAGAACTTGCAAAAGAAGTAGGAATATCAATTATGAATGCATTAAATAAAGGAGTTGGTGTAAATGTGGAATCTTAAATTTATAACAAGAGAAAATTTAAAACAACATATTAAAAACACAATTGCTACATACGAAAAAACTTTAGATGGAATTGATTTAAGCAAATTTAATTCAAATATTGTTGATCCTATAAAAATGGTATTTGATAGTAAAGTTTATAGGAAAGACTTTGAAGAAGTAATAAAAGATGAATTAGTAAGACAAAGAGATAAAACAAATTCAAATGCTATTGGATATTTTCATCAAAATATGTTTAAGTATATAAACAATTGTGAAGTTCCAAAAGAGGGATTTGATGTTATTTATACAAAGAAAGATGGAACTAAAATATATGTAGAAATGAAAAATAAGCATAATACAATGAATTCTTCTTCATCACAAAAAACATATATGAGAATGTTAAATAAAATTGCAAGTGATAATAAAGCTGAATGTTACCTTGTAGAAGTTATAGCAAAAAATAGTCAAAACATAGTTTGGAAGGTTTCGCTAGATGGAGAAAGAATGGAAAACGAAAGAATTAGACGTGTTTCAATGGACAAGTTCTATGAAATAGTTACAGGAGATAAAGAAGCCTTTTACAAGATATGCATGGAGTTACCAAAGCTAATTGATGAAATTATAGAAGAAAATAGAGAATTACAAGTTGGTTCAGATACAGTAGTAAATGAATTAAGAGAAAAAAATCCTGACTTATTAAAGGCATTATATTTATTGGCATTTAAAGAATATGAGGGATTCAAGAATTTAGAATAATTTTAGCTTAAAAGGAGAAACATGTATGGATATATTAAATTACTTGCATTCCATATCAATAACATTAACTGTAGATAATGTTATTGTAGCTATTGGGTTAATTATTATTACGCTTATATTAATTTATTTAATTTATAAAATATTTAAATATTTTTTGGCTAAAAAATTTAAAGTTGTTGAGATGAATATAAGTATAGCTAATATTGGAAATATAAGCATTGAAAAAAACAAAGATACTTCTAGAATAGCTCATAAAGCTTGGGTAGAAATAATGACAAGAAAAGTAGGATTATTATTTGAGGAAGATAAAGATGTTATTGTAGAAGTATATAATTCTTGGTATTCATTATTTGGAATAATTAGGGATTTATTAAAAGAAATCGAACCTAGAAAAAAAGATAAAGATTTAGAAAAATTAGAAAATGTTTTAGTTCAAACCTTAAACTATGGACTAAGACCTCACTTAACAAAATGGCAGGCAAAATATAGAAGATGGTATAATCAAGAAATTGAAAAAGAGACTAATAATGAATTATCTCCACAAGAAATTCAAAAAAAATATAAAAAATATGATGAGTTAATTTGTGATTTAAAGGAAACTAATAAGCAAATGGTTCAATTTGCTGAAGAACTAAAGAAATTATTTTAAAATTAACAGTGTATTATTAAATAATTAAATCAAAATTGATAAGACGTGGAGGAAAAGAATGAAATATACGGTATATCAGTTAGGGAACTTATCAAGAGGCAATATAGTTGAAGTAACATTGAGAGGAAATGCAGCAAATGTCTTGCTTTTGGATACTAGCAATTACAATAATTATAAAAACGGTAGAAGATATAGATATTACGGTGGATATGTAAAGAGTTCACCATATAGAGTAGTGGTTCCAAATGATGGAAGATGGTTCATAGTTATTAATTTAGGTGGATATAGTGGACAGGTTAGAAGTTCAGTTAGAGTTTTACCAGGTGCTATGCCACCAGCAAAAAAATATAATGTTTCTGAATTATCTTCATTATTTTTGGGAAATAAATTAGATGACGATACTGATAAAGAGTATGATGTGTTTATATCCCATGCTTCAGAAGATAAAGAAGAAGTTGTAAGACCACTAGCAAATGCATTAAAAGATAAAAGCTTAAATGTTTGGTATGATGAATTTGAACTAAAAATAGGAGATAGTCTAAGACAAAAAATTGATAAAGGAGTTGCTAATAGTAAATTTGGTATAGTAATACTTTCAAAGAATTTTATAAAAAAAGGATGGACAAATTATGAACTTGATGGATTGATAACTCGTTCAATTTCAAATCAGCAACTATTATTACCAATTTGGCATAACATAACTAAACAGGAAGTTATAGATTATTCACCATCTATAGCTGATAAAGTTGCCAGAAGTACAAGTACAAATACAATTGAAGAAATAGCAGAAGAAATAGCAGAAATTATAAAATGAAAGGAAGATGAAAATGTATAATTATTTTAACGATAGTGAAAAACACAAAGTTTTTGTAAGTTATTATCACAAAGATGATCAAAAATATAAAGATTATATTGATAATAATTTTAAAGATATTATGATAAACAAATCTGTAATGAATAATGACATAGATTCAGACAATAGCGACAAATATATAAAAAGATTAATTAGAGAAGAATATATTTCAGATTCTTCTGTAGTAGTTGTATTAGTTGGAAAAAATACTAAAACAAGAAAACATGTGGATTGGGAAATATATGCTGGACTTAGAGGAAGTATTAACGGAAATTCAGGGCTTATAGGAATATTATTACCAGAAATGCAGAGAGCCAATAACACATATTCTTATGATGATATACCAGCTCGATTAGCTGATAATATAAAGAGTGGATATAGTAAAATGTATAATTGGGATTATGCAATGAGTAACTTTAAAATAATAATTGATGAAGCATTTGAAAACAGAAAAAAATTAAAAAATAATATTGATAATACACGTATACAAATGCAAAATAATACTACAGGTTGGAACTAAAAAATCAAAAAGGGCGCTGACAAATTAAACAGAGCACGTTATACTACTAGTAAATTTATATTTGGAGGTAGTAGAAATGGAGAATGAACAAAGTGTTTTAAATCAATTATTTGTCAGCAAAGAAGAAAATATTTGTGCTTTAAATGAGTATGATAAGAAAAAGATTAAAGAATTAACAAAAGACAATGATACTTATCAAATGCTTTTAGATAAACTAGAAGATTTATCAGATGATGATATATCAAAATCTAAAGTAAAAGATAGTTTAGAAAGTTATATTGATAAAGTTAATGTGATTGGATCTTATGAAAATGAAAAATTTTATAAGATTGGATTTGCTGATGCAATGAATTTGGTATTTGAGTGTATCAAACGAGAAATATAATATAAAGAAGTTTTTTCGATAGGCATGTGGAATTAACCACATGTTTATTTTTTTGTTAAAATTTTAAATTTTTTTCATTTTACCCGTCATATTTTTGAATTTAAAGTGCTGTTAAGGTTAGAAAGAAAAAATTTTTTCATTTTGCCCATAACGTTTTTGATTTTGAATCGCTGTTAATATTAGGAGGAAAAATAAAAAAATTTAAAATTGCCCGTAAGATTTTTAGATTTCGATTGCTGTTTATATTAGAAAGAAATAATTTTTAAAATTTGCCCATAACTTTTTTTAATTTTAACTGCTGTTAATATTAAAAGAAAAAAATTATAATATTGCCCATAAAATTTTAAATTTTCAATTGTTGTTAATAGTAGAGATATAAAAATTCTGAAAAATCGGGACAATTTTAAAATTTCTCACCTATATGTATAGGCAAAATCGCACATTGACAAATACACTTATTTTAAGTGTCATATAGAGCCATTTTCTTTAATATTCTGTATTAGGTAGAAAGGATTTGAATAGGTATGAATGAGGATAATATTAACACAAAATATGATAAATTAGAGTTTAATACATATTGTATTTTTACAGAAGATAAACAAGACATTAAAGATACGATAGGATTAGTCTTTAAAGATTATTTGGAAAGTATGAAAACTAAAAACAAGTAATTATATCAAAATATTTGCAAAATTTTAAAGAGCACGTTACAATTTTAGCATAGATGATTACGGATGGGAGGTTAAATGCTGGATTTAAGAAGTCAAAATTTTAAAGTACGGAATGTATATTAGACTATCAAGAGAAGATGGCGACAAGCAAGAAAGCGAAAGTATCGGTAATCAAAGAAAAATTTTGCAAAGATATGTAAAGGAGAATAATCTATGTTTAGTTAAAGAATATGTTGATGATGGTATAAGTGGTACAACTTTTGATAGACCTTCATTTAATGAATTATTGCAAGATATAGAAAATAAAACTATTGATATGGTAATTACAAAAGATTTATCAAGGCTTGGTAGGGATTACATTAAAACAGGTTTTTATTTAGAGGACTATTTTCCCAAAAATAATATTAGATATGTTGCAATAACAGATGGAATAGACACATATATAGATAGCACAAATAACGATATAACACCTTTTAAAGCTATAATGAATGATATGTATGCAAAAGATATTTCAAAGAAAATTAGAAGTGTTTTAAAGGAAAAACAAAAGCAAGGAGAATATATGTGTAGTATTCCAGCTTATGGTTATAAAAGACATCCTACAATAAAAAATAAACTAATTGTTGATGAGCAAGTAAGATATATTGTAGAAAAGATTTTTGATATGTACGCAAATGGACATGGTAGTGTAGAAATTGTAAATTTCTTAAACTCAAACAAATATCTATCCCCAACAGGTTATAGAAAAACAGGATTAGTTCAAGATGAAAAGAAAATAAATTATAACTGGAATGAGGTTACACTATGTAATATGCTTAAAAATGAAGTGTACATAGGGAATACAGTTCAAAATAAAAGATCTATCATATCATATAAAGTTAGGAAATTTAGAACAGTTGATAAAGAAGAACATATAAGAGTTGAAAATACCCACGAAGCCATTATTGATAAAGATGTATTTGAAAAAGTAGGGTGTATTATAGAAAGAAGAGGGACAAATACAAAACTAAAATATGATTATTTATCAAGAGGATTACTTTATTGTTATCATTGCAAAAGAAAATTGCAGATTGTTTTAAAGAAGAACTCAAAAAGAAATGCTAAATCACATCCATATATAACTTGTAGTGATGCAAAAGAGAGAGGATGTTATCCATTAAATATGAACTATGAGAAGTTTGAAAAACATATTATTTATGTTGTAAAAAAGATATGCCAAATATATGCTGACAAAGAAATTTTTTATGAAATTTATAAAAAATTTCAAAATAAAACTCTTGACATTAGAGAGGGATACAAGAAAAAAATCGAACAAATTAATAGAGCAATATTTGATATAAATAATAATTTAGACAAGATGTATATGGATAAGTTAAAAGGTGTTTTACAAGAAGAAGATTATGTTAGAGTATCTGGGAAGCTAAGTTTAGAAAGAACAAAACTAAATGAACAAAGACAAGAATTAGAACAAAAATTAATTGTAACAGAAGACAAAATTGAAACAAAAAATCATACGAAAGAGGAAAAAGAATTAGATGAATTAATAGAAAATTTTTTGAAATTTGAAAAGCCAGATAAGATGTTTTTATACAGATTAATTAATAAAATTGAAATTGATAAAGACAAAAATATTTACATATACTTTAACTTTTCAAAACTAAATTCTATTAATGAAAATCTTGATGAGTTCGTGAAAATTGAAAAACTAATAAACAATAACATATTAGAATATAAATGTAGTTAAAATTTGAAATGTTTCGAATGTAAACGGAGATTTTGTTAGAAATATCTGAAAAATTTTAGAGCTAAATTGCGAAAAAATTTTGATTGATATTTCTTGCAAAATCGTAGGAATACCGAGAAACATTGAAAATTTAACTACATCGTATTCTAAATAAATTGGTTGGAAGTTTTTTAAATCCACACCATTAAAGTTTGCTTTCCATCCACTTGGAAAAGGAATATTAGGGAAGTTTCTAGCTATTTGCATGTAATTACTAAAAATTTCGCTATTTTCTGGTACATTTCCTGTAACTAAATCAATACCATCAGGGTTAACCATAGGAACTATAAATAAAGTGGTTTTGTTATATAAATCCCTTACATTGAAACCATGTAAATTGTTATTTTCTTCATATGCGATGCAAAAGTTTTCAATAAATTTCATCATTAGTAAAGAGGTAATCCATTCATTTGCGTGAATTCCAGCATGATAAAGTACTACATTGCTTCCTTTACCTATTTTTATACATGGAATAGTTTTTCCAAGAACACTATTTCCAATTATTATACTTTGAATAAAAGTGTGATGAGATAACAATTCATGTATGTTGTAAATTAATTTATTGTAATAATACGGTTCTTTAGTATTAACTATAGAGCCATTAGAATTTTCCTCCATTTTATACCTCCAATAATTAATATTAAAAATTAAATTTAATTTTGTTTGCATTAACTTGTGTACAAAACTAATTAGTAAATAAGTATTTAACATTTATTAAATTTAATAATAAGTTTTTTAGTAATGTATCAAGCAGTTTTTAATTAAGACAATTTAATATTATAATATGAATATAAAATAGAGTTTGATAATAAATTTTAACTGAGGATAAAATTTATAAAGCTTAATTAACAACTAATCAAATTAATAATATAATAATTAATTGAATTAGTTGTTAGAATTGAAATTAAAACTAAAATTAAAGTTGAAACTAAAACTAAAGTTGAAACTAAAGTTAAAGTTAAACTTTAACTTTAACTTTAACTTTTAAATTTATATCCTATCTTTTTTGATATAAATTCTTTAAAATCTTCTGAATTACCAATTTCAAATTTATCTTTTTCCATAATAAAAACATCTTCTTTATTAATATAAAGATAAAATGCATTAGTATTTTCGTATACTTTAAATAATTTTCTATATTTTAAAGTGTCTTTTCCGTATTTATTTTTCACAACAAAATTTTCATCATAAAAAATGTATGTATTAATTAAATTTCCTTGTATTTTTTCGCCTTTTATTTCTTTTTCCGATTTTCTATAAGGTTCTATAAATCTGTATGCTAAAAATCCTATAAAAATTAGAGCTAGTAAAATTAACGAAACATAGTTTTTTAAAATAATTTGATATGACATTCCTATGATAAGAATTAATCCCATTACAGCTGTATATGAGTAGTATTTTAGGTTATTTTTCTTACCATGAAATTTAATTAATTCTAAATATTCGTCTTTATTTAATGCAGTAATATTTTTAAATAATATTTTCATAATTACCTCTAATTGTAAATATTTTATATTTTAATATTATAGTAGATCCAAGTAAGCTTTAATATTTAATACACTTATAATTATATAATAATTAATATGTAGTGTAAACTTTATAATAAAATAATTTGTGAGAACATAAGAAACAATTTATGAAAATATCGCAATAAGATTGCTTATGTGCTATAATTTCACTATAATATGTAAAAAAAATTTTTATTTATTACAATTTAGGAGGGAAAGAATTGGAAAGAAGAGAAGCAATTGAATTATTAAAAAAATATAATGAAGAGGAATTTCATATTAGACATGCTCTTACAGTAGAAGGAGTAATGATATATTTTGCAGAACAGATGGGATATAATGAGGATTTTTGGGGATTAGTTGGACTATTACATGATGTGGACTTTGAAAAATATCCTGATGAACATTGTAAAAAGGCACCAGAATTATTAAAAGAAATTAATGCTAGTGATGAAATGGTACATGCTATATGTAGTCATGGTTATGGAAGTTGTTCGGATATAAAACCAGAACATGCTATGGAAAAAGTACTTTATGCTGTAGATGAGCTAACTGGTTTAATATGGGCTGCAGCTAAAATGAGACCTTCAAAAAGTACAAAAGATATGGAAGTTTCAAGTTTAAAGAAAAAATTTAAAGATAAAAAATTTGCAGCAGGATGTTCGAGAGATGTTATAAGCAAAGGTGCAGAAGTCCTTGAAATGAGCCTAGAAGAATTGTTTGAAAAGACAATTTTAGCAATGAGAAGTTGTGAAGATATTGTTGAAGAGGAGCTAAAGGAAGTATGTAAATAGATGGAAAAGTTAGTACAGTTGGACATAATTATAAAATAATTAGATTAATATTTATAATTTTAGAAAAAGCGCTCAAGAATAATGATTGAATAATATATTTTTAGTTGTTATATTAATAAAGAATTAATTTAATATATTATTAAGAGGAGAATATGGATGCAAAGGAATAAGGAAGAATATTATAATATTACAAAAAATGCAAAGCCACATTTAAATGTACTTAATTTTTTAAACTTTAATGTGTTACCGGGAAAAGCTGTTGACTTAGGGTGTGGTGCAGGAAGAGACACTATAGAGTTACTAAAAAATAATTGGAAGGTTTTATCTATAGATAAAGAAGATACAGAATCTATTATAAGAGAACAGCTAAACCAAAAAGAATCAGAGAATTTTAAGTTTGAAAAATGCTTTTTTGGTGAAATGAATTTGCCTAAAGTAAATTTAATTGTTGCAAATTTTAGCCTACCTTTTTCAAAAAAAGAGTTTTTTAATGACATATGGAAAAATATAACTAATTCTCTTTCAAATGAACGGTTATTTTGTTGGAAATTTCTTTGGAAAAAAAGATACATGGGCAGAAACAAAAGAAAATATAATATTTTTAACAGAACAAGAAGTCAAAGCTCTTTTTAGTAATTTTGAACTAATTCAATTTAGTGAAATAGAAAAAGATGCAACAATAGCTTCTGGTGAAAAAAAACATTGGCATGTATATGATATTATTGCACAGAAAAAAATTTTTCAAAAGACTGTTTGACAGAATTATAAATTGTGTTGTTATATAGTTACATTAAACAATGTACTCTCGTTCGGGAGGTGTTATATTGTTTACCTGTATGTGTATTGTAACTGCACATACTTTTTTTTATTATAATGCAATCTTAATGCAACCAGGAAATATTGGCAGATATACACAGCTAAAAATAGGCAAAAAAATACTACCTCAAATATTCTTAGATATTATGAACATCCTCAAATACTGTGAGATAGATTTTTAATCTGGTCGGGGCGACACGAATCGAACGTGCGACCTCATGGTCCCAAACCACGCGCTCTACCAACTGAGCCACGCCCCGAAATATATAAATTTATCTTTAACAAAGCTGACTAATATAATATAACACATTTTTTTAAATTTTGCAACATTTTTTTGAAAAAATCTATTGAATTAATTTTAAAATCAAAGTATAATAGTTATATAATGCAGTTGTAGCTTAACTGGATAGAGCATTCGGCTACGAACCGAAAGGTTGGGGGTTCAAGTCCCTCCAGCTGCACCATATAAGAATATATAGTTAAAGCACTTGTAAATTAAGTGCTTTTATTTTTATATTATCTGTCAATATTTGACATACAAAATTCTATATGCTAACATATAAATAAAAGGGAGGGAAAACTAATGAAAACAAGGAAAATTGTATTAATTATTGTTCTATTAATTGTATTTCTTTTTATAGCTATTTGGGGAATAAGAGAGTATGTTTTATGGAATGATGGAAAATTACAAAAAGATAATCCAATGTCTAAAGAAGAAGTTTTAGAATTATTAAAGAAAGGAGAGAAATATCCTAATTACTATATTTCTTTTGCTGACTCTAATAATGCAAAATATGATATTTATGTAAAAGATAATGTGCTTGTAGAATATTATAACAACGAATTTTTGTTAAGAGAAGATTATAACAATAATGAATATATTATGATTTCTAAAGCAACAGATAAAGAAGTAGCAGGAATTAGTCATAGTTTGAGAAAACAAGAATATCAGCAAGCAGGTATGGATTATTCTATTGTAAATAAACTAGAATATAAATACTTGGGAGAAAAAGAAGTAGACGGAAGACAAGTTATTTATATACAATTAGAAGATGAATCAGCTTATACTAAATTTGTAATCGACAAAGAGACAGGAATTATAGTAAATAGAATAGACCTAAGTAAAGTATTTATTTTTACAGCACATAAAAATGAAACTAAAAGAGAATTAAAACTAGATGTAGTAACAGATGAAAATGTGGCTAGACCAGATTTAAGCAGATATGAAGTAGTAGGAGAATAGATTTAATACCGATAAATAAAAATGTCATCCTTTTTAGTATGATATTTTTTTACGAAAAATTATTCTAATAGAGATTGTAATGCTTATAATTACAGTATATTATCATTTATATAAAAGGCAAAAATCATAGTATTAAAAATAAAAATAGGACATAATTATTATGAAGTGATATGAAATAAATATATTATATAAGTAGAAAAATGTAGAATTATGTTGTATAATGTAAATGATTAATTAATTTTAGGGAGTTTTATGGAAGAAACGAAGAAATTAAATTTTCACCAAATTTTGTGGTACTTTATAATTTTCAGTATTATAGGTCTTTTAATAGAAACACTATTTTGCTATTTTACATCTGGAGTTATCGAAAGCAGAAAAGGGTTACTATGGGGACCTTTTTGTCCTGTGTATGGAGTTGGAGCAGTAATATTAATTATTTTATTAAATAGTGTGGATACAAATAAGTATTTTAAACTTTTTATATATGGATTTTTTATTGGCTCAATATTAGAATATCTTATGAGCTATGTATTAGAGGCTATGTATTCAGTTAGATTTTGGGATTACACATATACAGGAAATTCTATTAACGGAAGAATCTGTATATTATATTCTTTATTTTGGGGAGTTTTATCTATTTTTTTACTAAAAGTTGCTAAGCCTAAAATAGACAATTTAATTAATAGAATTCCTAAAAGTATAGAGAAAAAAATGGATATTTTTATTACTATATTTTTTATAATAAACGTAATTGTAACTGTTTGGGCAATACAAACTTATGAAAATAGAGCTGCTGAAATTTATAACGGAACTTACAATAATAAAATAAACAGCAACTCTACAAATAATTCTATATTTAAGAAGATAGAAGAAAAACATTTTACTAATGAAAGAATGAAAAAAACTTTTCCAAATTTAAGAATTAAAGATAAAGATGGAAAAGAAATTTGGATAAAAACAATTTTGTAGTTTTTATACTATTATTAAGTTTAATTAAATATAAAACCAATAATACCGAAGATAATAAATAATATTCCAGAAAGTTTTTTCATAGATTCTTCAGAAATATGATTACTTAAAAATTTACCAAAGAATATTGCAATAGCATCGCAAACAACCATTCCTAAAATAGCACCAATTATTAGGGAAAGTTTTAAATTGGAGTATTGAATTCCAAGTCCAATTGAGGCTAAAAAAGTTTTATCTCCAATTTCACCAATAATTATAGAAATTGCTACAATAAAAGTATATCCAAGTTTTAAATTAGATATATTTCCAAAACTATATAATTTATTAATAATACCGTCTTTCTTACTATTGTCCATAGATAGTAAGACTTTTTTTGGTATAAAAGAGTATAATCCTATTAAAATAAACGAAATATATGTAAAAATTTTAAGAGTATTTTGCAATAAATAATTGTCAAAGAAATTAATACTACTTCCAAATAAAATAGCTATTCCATGGCTAAAAAATGAACCTATAGCAACGCCTAATAATATTTTAATTGGAGTAGTTTTGTTAGCAAAAGATATCATTAATAATTGTGTTTTATCTCCTAATTCTGTAACAAAAACTAAAGCAAATGCAATAAAAACTGCATAAAGAGACATATTTTAATTCATTCCTTTCACAATTTATAAATGTTATATTATATAATTTATAAAAATATTAAAAAAATAATTTAAGCTAAAAATAATATTTTTATTAAGATAAATTTAAAAATTTTATTTTTTCTTTAATTTGTAAAATATATATTCAAAAATGTAAATTCTATGTGAAAATTAATTAAAACAATTGCAAGAATAAAAATTAAATGATAATATTTGAGTGGTAAATTATTACGGAAATACAAATTTAAGGGAGGAATAATTTTGATACAGGTAAAAAATGTTACAAAAAAATACGGCGCATTTAAGGCTGTAGACAATATTAGCTTTGAAGTTCAAGATGGAGAGGTTGTAGGATTTTTAGGACCAAACGGAGCTGGAAAAAGTACTACAATGAACATGATTACAGGCTATATAGACCCAACAGATGGCGAAATAATAGTAAATGGCGTTGATGTTGCTAAAAAGCCTAGAAAAGCTAAAAAGCAAATAGGATACATGCCAGAATCTGTTCCATTATATCAAGAATTAACAGTTAAAGAATTTATAAGATATATGGCAGAGATTAAATTAGTAAAACATAAGGAAATAAAAGAAGAAGTCAATAAAGTTTTAGAAGAAGTTGGACTAAAAGATGTAGAAAATAAACTAATTAGAAATTTATCAAGAGGTTATAAACAAAGAGTAGGAATAGCAGGTGCATTAATAGGAAATCCAGATGTAATTATTTTAGATGAGCCTACTGTAGGATTAGACCCAAAACAAATAACAGAAATAAGAGACCTTATAAAGAAATTAGGAAAAAGTCATACTGTTATTTTAAGTTCACATATTCTTCCAGAAGTAAGTCAAATATGTGAAAAAGTAATTATTATAAATAAAGGAAAGATTGTAGCAATTGACACTCCTTCAAATTTGGAAGATAAAACTAAATCTAAAAATACAATATTAGTTACAGTAGAAGACCCTAATGACAATATGAAAAATATTAAAAACAAAATTAAAGAAGCGGAAAAAATAAAACTAATAAAAGACAATAAAGACGGAACAAAGCAATATGCAGTTATTTCAGATACACAATATGACTTAAGAAAAAAATTATTTGATGTTTTACCAAAAGAACAAATAGTGATATTTGAGCTAAAGAAAGATGAGTCTACATTAGAAGATGCATTTATTAGTTTAATAAATAACACCAATGAAGTGTCAAAAGAAAATGTAAGTAACAAAATAGAAAACGATGGAAAAAAGAAACTTAAGGATGACAAAAAAGAAGATATCAAAGAAGTAAATAATAAACTAAATAAAGAAGAGAATAATAAAGAGAATAAAAAGGCAGACAATAAAATAGATAAAAAAGCAGAGGATAAGACAGATAAAAAAACAAAGCAAAAAGAAACAAATAAAAATAATAAAAAGGAGGAGAAAAAATAATGTGGCCAGTATTAAAAAAAGAATTAAAATCTTATTTCTTATCTCCAATAGGATATATATGTATAGGTATATTTTTAATAATATTTAGTATTTTCTTTTATTTAACTGCAATTCAAAGTGCAAGTATAGAATTAGGAAATTTATATTATAACACTGCTATGTATGGACTAATGCTTATTATTCCAATTCTTACAATGAGGCTATTTGCAGAGGAAAGAAAAAATGGAACAGAGCAATTACTACTTACATCACCAAGAAGTGTTACAGGAATTGTTCTTGGAAAGTTTTTTGCAGCATCAATAGTAGTACTTATTACATTAGTAATTAGTTTAATATATTTTGCAATATTAATGTATTTTGGCTCACCAAATATAGTACCTACTTTAGTAATGATGTTTGGATTTTTACTATTATCAATGGCTGCTATTTCTATAGGAATGTTTGCATCTAGCATAACAGAGAACCAAATAGTAGCAGCAGTTATTACAGCAGCAGTATTAATACTTCCATGGTTTTTACCAAATATAAATACTTCACTTGAAGCACTTGATTTAATGACTAATTATTCAAAATTCCCAGCAGGATTACTATCTGCAACAGAAGTAGTTGGATTAGTTTCATTTACAATAATGTTTATAATATTTACAATTATGGTTTTAAAAAGAAGAAAAGCTGTAAAATAGAAAGAGAGGGAGAAAAGTGGAAAAAGAAAAAATTAAAAAACAGCAAAGTGGCGGAAATCAAGAATCTAAGCAACTAATTAAAACTAAGGAAAGAAAACCACACAATAAATTAAAATTAGTTGGAAATATTTTTATAACTTTAATAGTAGTAGCAATAATAATTGCTGCTTATGTGCTAATAAATTGGGGAGTAGAAAAACTTGAAATCCAAGATGTAGATTTTACAGCAGATAAAATTTATTCTATAACCCAACCTACTAAGGATAAACTTGCAAATTTAAATAAAGATGTAACAATTACATTAATAAATATGCGTGTATATACATCTGTAGTAGATTTAGCAAATCAATATGCAAATTTAAATGAACATATAAAAGTTGAGCAAATAGATGATATTTCGGCTAGACCAGATTTAGAAAGTAAATATAGCTTAACATCAAATGATTCAGTAATTCTTTTTGCATCTAATGGAAAAGATAAAATAGTTGAAACATATGATTTAGTAACATATGACTCTACTACAAATGCTACAATAGATAAAACAGAAGAAGCTTTTACAAATGCAATATTAGACGTAACAGTGGAAGATAGACCAAAAATATATTTCTTAGAAGGACATAGTAAATATACAAAAACAAATTTAGCAAGTTTGCAAACTGCTATAGGAGAAGAAGCAAATGATGTAGAAAACATAGATATTTTAGCAAATACAAAAATGCCAGAAGATTGTGATGTTTTAGTAATATCAACTTTATCAGAAGATTTAACAGATTTGGAAAGAGACGAAATAATAAAATATATAAAAAATGGTGGAGAAATTTTATTGCTTCAGGATCCAGGTGTAACTATTAGTAAAGATTATAACCTTCCAAATTTCCAAAAAGTTTTAGACGAATATGGTATAAGTATAGAAAAAGGTATAATATTAGAAACAGATGCACAAAAAATGATTCAAGGAGCTCCAAACTTTATAATAAATGATGTAACATTAAATTCTTCTATAACAAAAAATGCAGGAATGAATATAAGTGCATGCTTTATAAATGCTGGTGCAATAAACTTTGAGAAGCCTGAGAAAATGGAAGAGTTAGGTGTAGATGTAGAATATTTAACAGCTTCAACCTCAAATGCTTTTTATAGGACAAATTTAAATGTTATATCTGCTACAAAAACAGATTCAGACCAAGATTTACCATCTTCTACAACAGGTGCAATAGTAACTAAAAAAATAAATGATGAAAAGGAATCTAAATTAGTAGTATTTTCAAATGCAGTGTTTGCAACAGATACAAAAATTCAGGTTGCAAATGGATATTATATTTATGCAATAGATTTATATAATAACAAAGATATTTTATTAAATTCTATTTCATATTTAACAGAAAGAGAAGATAATATTACAATAAGAAAAAATGTTGAAGTAACAACATATACAGTAACAGAGCAACAACATAGAATTATATTAACAATTATATTTGCAGTTCCAATTGCAATTATAATATTAGGAATTGTTGTATGGCAAATTAGAAGAAGAAAAAAATAATGAATAGATTTTAAATCCTCTCATAATTTTTATGAGGGGGTTTTTTAATGAAAAATAGTCTAAAAGTTGTTTTTGTAATTATAGGGACTTTAATAGGAGCGGGTTTTGCTTCAGGAAAAGAAGTATATATTTTTTTTAACAAATATGGAAGTCTGGGATTATTAGGGGTAGTTTTATCTGGAATTTTTATTTCTATTGTTATATATAAAGTTTTAAAAATAACCAAAGAAAATGAATTACAAAGTTATAATAACTTAATTACAGGAATAAGTAAGAGTAAAAATATAAGTAAGCTTTTGAAAAACATAATAAGTGTATTTCTTTTAATATCATTTTTTGTTATGGTTTCAGGTTTTGCGTCATACTTTTATGAACAACTGGGCATAAATAGTGTAGTTATGTCAATTATAATGGCTATTTTGTGTTTTATTACATTTAATAAAAATATAGAGGGAATTACAAAAGTAAATACAATTTTAATACCTTTTTTAATAGTTTTTATAGTTATTTCTGCAATACTAAATAGTAAATGTTTTATAAATAATTTTAATTATATAGATGTTAATATGAGTATAAAAAATGAAATTAGTTTTTCTAATAATTGGATAATTTCGGCAATTCTTTATGCAAGTTATAATAGTATAATTCTTATCCCTATTCTTATAGGATTAAAAGGAATTGTAGAAAAGAAAAGTATAGGGAAAATATCTTGTTTAACTGGAATTATATTTATAATTTTGGGAATAAGTTTATATTCGCTGCTTACAAGTGGGCAAAATTATGTACAATATTTAGATATTCCAATAATTTTTATAATGAAACAATTTGGAAATATTTATAGCAATATATATGGGATTGTTGTAGCAATAGCAATATTTACATCTGCAATTTCTGCAGGATATGGATTCCTGGAAAAGTTTGAATACTCGAAAAGTACATATAAAAAAGTATCTGTGATAATTTGCGTGGTATCTGTATTTGTTGCAATGATTAAATTTTCTTATTTAGTTGAAATACTATATCCAATTTGTGGATTACTTGGATTTATACAGATAATTTTAATACTAAAAGCTAATAAAGTATTGAAAAAATAAGAAAAAACTGATATAAAATAAAAAGAAAATACTATGGAGAGAAATATGGATAAAGAGAAAAAAAATAAGGTAATAAATTTTAAAAATTTTATTAAAAGTAAGAAAAATAACAAGAACTTCAACAATAATAACAACATAGTAAAAAATACAAATGATGATTTATTAATAAACGAAGAAAGAAAAGGTAATTTGAAAGAGAAAGGGCAAAACAATATAAATAGTGAAACAAAAAGACTATCTAATAAAAGTAAAAGAATTTTAATTATTTCTGCTATTTCAATTATATTAATAATTATATTAATATTAGTTATTGTCTATCTTGCAAATGAAAATGCTAGAGAATTTATGGATAAATACTTATTTGGAAAAAATATTTCAGAAGAAAATGCAGAAGTAATTGAAATGGAAAATGAAAATGGTACGAGAGTTGTTGGAAATGGTAAATTGCTTGGAGTATTAGAAAATAATATTTTAAAACAATACAATGTAAATGCAAAAATGGAATCTGAACTTAATGTAGAAATAAATAATCCGATTTCTGATTATAAAGATAGATATTTAGTAATTGGACAAAAAGGCGGTAATAAAGCATATTTAATAAAAGATTCAAAAATATTATGGGAAAAGGAATTAGAAGGTAATATTTCTCAAGTAAGTGTAAATAAAAATGGTTATACAAGTATCACATTAACAGGTGCATACAGAACAATGGTTGATGTGTACGATGCAGGAGGAAATAAGCTAACAAGAATATATCTTGCTAATACAATTGCAGTAGATACAAGTATTTCAAGTGATAATAAATACTTGGCATTTGCAGAAATAAGTACTTCTTCTACAAGTACAAAGTCTAATATTAAAATCTTGTCAATAGATAAAGCAAAACAAGAAAATACAGAAGCAATTATATATACATATGAGGTACCAGATAGTGCTTTAGCAATAAATGTTAATTACATAGATAATGGAAAATTAGTATGTATGTTTGACAGTTCGGTTCAAGTAATTGAAAATAATACTCCAAAAACTATAATGGACTTAAAAGAGGATAAAAATATAAGCTTTGCAGGAATAGATTTATATGACAGCACATTTAAAGCAATAGAGGAGTCTTCTGGATTATTTAGTGCAAATACTAAAGTAGAGATAATTAATATAAATAATGAAAAGAAAAATGTATATACAGTTAAAAGTGTAGCAAAATCGGTAAAAACCAATGGAAATGTTATAGCATTAAATTTGGGAACAGAAATAGAATTTATAGACACAAATGGATGGTTAATAAAAAGATATAATTCTTCTAGTGAAGTTAAAGATATAATTTTATGTGATGGACTAGCAGGAATTATATACAAAGATAAAATAGAATTAATTAGTTTATAAGAAAGGAGAAATTTAATATGGCTATTATTATTGATATTGTAATTGTTGCAATTATTGCATTATGCCTATTTTTAGGATACAGAAGGGGGCTTACAGGGTCTTTACTAAAAATATTATCTTTTGTTCTAGCTATAGTAATTGCATTTATTTTATTCAAACCTGTATCAAATTTAGTTATAAATCATACAAATTGGGATGACTCATTAAAAACTTCTATTGAGCAATTTATAACTGAGAAAACGTCAACACCTGAAGAAAAGTCTAGTCTCCCACAAGTTATAGTAGATTATATAGATGAAACAATGGCACAATCTGTTAATGAAGCAAAAGAAGTTGCAATAGAAAATACAGCTCAAAGTGTTACAAATTTAATAGTTAATGCAGGAGTTTGGATTGCAGTATTTATTATAGCAAGGATTTTACTAATATTTATAAAATTTATAACAGCTTTAATTGCAAAATTACCAGTTATTAAGCAATTTGATAAATTAGGTGGAATTTTATATGGAATATTAGAAGCTTTTGTAATATTATATGTATTATTAGCAATAATTTCATTTATAGCTCCAATGATAAATAATGCAGAATTTATAGATGCTTTAAATAAATCATTTATAGGAAGTATGCTATATAATAACAACATATTATTAAAAATATTGTTTTAATTAATTGTATTTTGTAGTAAAGTCTGGTATACTAATTTATATTATTTTTAGGAGTGAATAAATTGAAAAAAGCAAAAGCAGAAGATATAGAAAAAGAAGAGAGAAAATTATCAAATAAAAATTATAAAAGTAGTAAAGAAGAAAAAAAGAAAAAAAGAAAATGGCCAATTGTTTTATTGGTTATAGTAATAATTATAGGAATAGCAGCAGGTGTATTTTATTATAGAATACAAAAATTAGGTGGAGGACTAGGTGGAACTATAGCAGCTACATTAGGTCATGATGAAGAAACTAGAAAAAACTTAAATACTTTAACAACATTAGTTTTAGGAGAAAGTTTAAACTTAACAGATACAATTATGTTGTTTTCATATAATCCTAGAACTCAAGAAGCATCAATGCTATCAATTCCAAGAGATACATTTGTTGGGGATGACCCAGATGAAGCTACGGCTTGGGATAAAATAAATTCAGTTTATCAACTTGGTGTGGACAAACTATTAAAAGATGTTAGCGAGCTAACAGGGATAAATGTAGAAAATTATGTTGCTGTGGATACATCTGGTTTTAAGGAATTAGTAGATACAATAGGTGGAGTTACATTTAATGTTCCAATGGATATGAAATATGATTCATACTCACAAGGATTACATATAGACTTAAAAGCAGGGGAACAAAAGTTAGATGGAGACAAAGCAGAACAATTAGTAAGGTTTAGACATAATAACGATGGAACAACATATCCTGCAAGTTATGGTTTAGAAGACGAAGGAAGAATGAAAACACAACAAGCATTTTTAACAGAGCTTGCAAAACAAACTTTAACAGTTGGAAATATTCCTAAAATTATAGATATACTAGATATAGCAAATAAATATGTTGAAACAAATATGGACTTTAATATGTTAAAAGACTATGTTCCATATTTAGTAGAGTTAAATTTAAGTGATGTGAAAAAAGATACATTACCAGGAGAACCAGCATTAACTAATGGAGTTTGGGTGTATTTAGCAGATGAAGAAGATGCTCCAAAGGTAATTGATGAACTATTTCCTAAATCAATGTTGTATAACATTGAAGAAGCAAATGATACAAATACAACATCAAATTCAACAACAAATGAGGAAATAAATAATATATCATCAGAAAATGAAATTAGTTCTACAGGTACTTCTAGTATAGATAAAGAAGACATAAAAATAGAACTTTTAAATGCTACAGACAATATAAAAAATATATCAAAAATGTCCAATTTATTAGAAAACTTAGGATATGATGTTACAAAAACCGGAAATACAAATGCAGCAAGCAAAACAGTAATTATAAATAGAAGTAATGTTGAAGAAGGGTTTTTAGACGAAATAAAACAAACTTTAAAAACGGCAGAAGTAGAAGAAGGAAGAGAAACTACAGTAGATATTACTATAATAATTGGGCAAGATTATGAAAATTTACAGTAATATTAAGATAAAATAATAAAAGGAAATCTCAAATTAAATGAGATTGAATCAAGCTAAGCTAAATTGATTTAAATGAGATTAGCTTGAAGTGAATAAAATTAGATTAAATTTAGTCAAATCAAATTAAATTAATTTAAACTAAATTAAAGTGAAATTCAATTTAAAATTAAGACAAGATTGAAATAAAAAAGGGGGCAATAAATTTTATATTTAATGTTCCCTTTTTGTTTTTTAGATTTTTAAATGTTTATAACCTATATAGTTAGATTTTCCACCTTTTTTACGTTTCTTTTTAGACTTTTTAGCAGGTTTTAGTAACATAAATAGAATTACCAAAACTAATATAATAACACAAATTTTAAATAAAATATCCCATGTACCAGATTTTATAACAGTTGTATCTGCAACTAAATTAGTAGAATAATTTTTGTTGTCTATTGTGTAAGTAATTTTTCCAACTACTTCACCAGCAGAAATTGGAGCAGATAAATTATCATCCAATTCTATTTTTGGTTGCAATTCTTCTACACTTTGTTCTTTATCTATTATAGCTGCTATTGCATTTTCTGGTGATACTTTTAAATTAGATGTATCTTTTGTAGCATCTGCTACATTTATTTCTTTAACTACATCTTCTGGTTCTAATATATTTTCCAATTTATAATTATCAAATGCATAATTAAACAATGTTTTACAATCTGGGTAACGAATACTATAACCCTCTTTTGTAGTTTCTGCACCTAATACTACTGCAATTACTTCTAATCCGTCTTTTTCTGCACTTGCTATTATACAAGAACCAGCCTCTGTAGTATAACCTGTTTTTATCCCTGTTGCATATTCATAATAGTAATTATCTGGTCCGGGAATATTATTAACCCTTAACAAATCATTTGATGTATTAAAAACTCTATCTTCTTTGTTATATTTATTTGTTTTAGGAAGCGAACATTGAGTTTTCTTTACTATATTTCTAATAGCGTCATATTTCATAGCATATCTACCCATTAAAGCTAGGTCATATGCAGAACTATAATGATTGTCATCGTGAACACCATTTGTAGTAACAAAATGTGTATTTGTACATCCTATTTCCTTTGCTTTATTGTTCATCATCTGCGCAAAATTTTCTATAGAACCTGCAATATGTTCTGCTAAAATATTTGCTGCATCATTAGCAGAAGGAATTAAAAGTACATTTAAAAGTTGCTCAATTGTAAGTTCTTCACCTTCTACTATACTAGCATGAGAATAACTTGGTGGGACTGAATATATAGCATTGTGGCTAGCTGTAGCAACATCTGTTAATTTACAATTTTCAACAGTAAGTATTGCAGTCATTATTTTTGTTGTACTTGCAGGGTACCTTTGCTCATTGGCATTTTTTTCATATAAAATTTTTCCTGTAGAAGATTCTATTAAAACACATGCAGGAGAACCAATTTTAATGTCAGCACTTGCTGCTAAGGAGGTGATATTAAGCAATATTTGAAAAATTAAAAAAGCTATAATTGTAAGTATAAATTTTATTTTTAAATTTAATTTCATTAGTAAACTCCTTTGTAAAATATCTATTAATATACCGTAAAATTAAAAAAAATTCAATAATTTCCTTTACATAAAAAGAAAAAACTTAACTAAAATTTTATGCCAAATAATGACAAAATTTTATTAGAAAATTTAAATTATATAACTAGATGTGGATAATGTAGGAAAGTTATAAAATAAAATTGAATGAAAATAAAAAACTAAAGAAGAATTTTTTAATATAATGTAATTTTTGCCTTATTAAAGTAAGGCATTAGTAAATACAAAGAAAGGATGGATATTAATTATGAATAATTTAACTTTTAAACAAAAGATAATTTTTGGAATAATAATAACTACAATGGTAATTTTTATATTAATTTATTTTATTATGAATTCAGGAAATTTAACTGGTAAAGAAGGAATAGATGAATTAAGTGAGGAAGAAGGAATGCTAAATATAGAGGATATTAATGAAACGATAGAAGGAAGTGAAGAAAATGAAATTATAAAAAATGGAGAAAATAATAAAGACATAACATTAAATGGCGAAGTGGTAAATGCTGAAAGTAGCAGTATAAATAATGGAAAATTAGAAAATTTAGAAGAAATAATTGTACATATAACAGGTGAAGTTAATAAACCAGGAATTGTTAATTTAAAAGAAAATAGTAGAATAGCAGATGCAATTAATGCAGCAGGTGGAGCAACTAAAAATGCAGATTTAAATAAAATAAATTTAGCATATATCTTGGAAGATGGGCAGAAAATTTACATTCCTAATAAAAGTGAAAAAATAGAAAATAATGAGTATATTATAGACGGTAGTGGAAATAATGCTAAGAGTAATAGTTTGAAGGAGGTAGGAAAAGTGAATATAAATGAAGCCATGCAGACAGAGTTAGAACAACTCCCAGGAATTGGACCATCTTTAGCAACTAGAATTATTGAATATAGAGAGCAAAATGGTAATTTTAACAATGTAGAAGATTTGCAAAATGTAAAAGGTATAGGAGATGCTAAATTTAATGATATAAAAGACAAAGTAACAGTTTAAAAATAATAACTCAATACAATTTATAATATTGATACATTGTGGAAAATTGATAAAGAAAATTGCTGTATAAATGAAATATTAGAAGAAATATTAGCAGAATATTATAGTATTTTAAAAAAGAAAAATATAGTTCCAGAAATAAATATATGTAATGAAATGATTTATAAAAATTTAAATAAAAATTCTTTGATAAGAATTTTTGAAAATATTTTATCAAATATGATTAAATACAGTGATGGGAATTTTAAAATAAAATTAGAAAGAAGCGGGAAGATAATATTTTCAAACAAAGCAAAAAAATTAGATACAACAACTGTACAAAAAATTTTTGACAGGTATTTTACAGTAGAAAATGCAAACAATGTAACAGGAGTAGGGCTCTCGATAGCTAAACAATTAGTAGAAATAAATGAAGGAAATATAATTGCCAAATATATGGATGGAAATTTAGTTATAGAGGTACAATTTTAAAAAATAAATAAAAAATCAGAGAAAAATTAAAAAATAAATGATTCACAGAATTTTCACACCAACTATTGATAAAGAACCAAAAAGATAAATTAGTGAAGAAAAATAAAATAGCCTGTATTCTTAAATACAAGCTATTTTTTGATTTTGTTGGTTGCGGGGGGAGGACTCGACCCTCCGACCTTTGGGTTATGAGCCCAACGAGCTGCCAACTGCTCCACCCCGCGATGTATTGACGAAATTAATTATACAACTTATATATGTGTTTTGTCAACATATTTTATAAAATTAAGTTACTATAGTATATTATATGATGAATTTAAATAAATATTCTGTTTTTGAATAAATTAATATAGGTTTACAATAGATATGTCACACTAAG
>ULMP01021175.1_pt1 | contig 32773 bp, 33 predicted proteins | sample 1951681 | NCBI WGS metagenome assembly ULMP01 (sample SAMEA4835553, study PRJEB28245) | human gut metagenome | biome: gut microbiome; material: fecal sample | place: Denmark | collected 2008 | reverse complement strand
AAACCGGCGTAACTAACCAACGGGGAGGTAATGTTTATTCGACCACTTTTATCGAATTCACAAACAGTAGCGCCAGAAAAGAAGGATCTCGTAAATGTTCGGGCGTCTTTTTTAGTGAAAGGTAGAGTATTTAACTTAGCCACTAGTTTTTCCCATTCAATTTTTGAATAAACATATAAGCATCTTTCTATTCCCCTAGTAATGACAAATTCACTACCTAATTCTTCACGATACTTAGTAGGAATAACCAAACGGCCTTTATCATCGATATTGTGATGATATTCACCCAGCAACATTTTATCCCCCACTTTCTTCCACAGTATGCCACTGTCTACCATAATGTTACCAGAAAACACAAAAAAAGTAAATATCTAATATTTACTTTTAATAACATTTACATTACTTGACATCAATTTATTTTCTTTTTTTCTTCTTTTTTTTAGGATTTTGACTTGGCAGATATTTTTTTAGTAAAGGCCGTAATAAGAACAAAAGCATTATACCTAATACGGCAAATATTGTTGCTACAACTGCAATATTATCAATGTAAAATGATAATATTAAAGCAACTATTCCACTAATTACAAACCAAACAGACAATAAACTTGTAGTTGCAAGCTCAACAATCGTTAAAACTATCACTAATAGTAACCAAAAAATCCAATCATGCATAATTATCACCCTTTAAAATTAGCAACCTAAAAATTATAGGTTGCTTGTTTTATTATCATCAAATTCTGGAAGATTATCTACTTTTTCACCAAAAGACTTAGTAAATAACTTAATTAATTCTGTTAATATAGCCTCATCAACAATTCTTTCCACAGAATATTGATTATTTTCTACTATTTCTTTTAAAACTATATATTCATCACTAGGTTCTTCCGATTCATCTAATATTACTGACAAAAAGTAATTTTCATCATTATAACTAGCCTTATCTAGCAACAAACAATTTACATCATTATCTAAAGTAATCACTGTATCAACCCGCATGTCTTACCTCCCAAATCTTGGTGAAATATCATCTAACAACTCTTCTTCAGTATAGTCTTTAACTTTTGATTTTATTTCGCCAGTTTTTCTCTTTTTATAAATATCCATTAAAGCATCTTTTGCTTCATGATAAGCTATTACAGATACTGGAGCATTTTTAGGATCATTTTCATATTTAGTTCCTTCCAAAGCTTCTATCTTTATATCAGTATTAGCAACTAATTTACTATATAACTTTTGAACAGCAGCACCTAAACCAACACCAACTGCAGCAGCTGCAAGTACTGGAGTACCAACAGCACCTAAAATAACTGTTGAGATACCGCCAAAAGTAAGAAGTGTTTTAGCATACGAACCTATTACAGCAGTTCTACTTTTCTTTACAGCATAGTGTTTACCTTCATAAACTTTACAATTTTTTGTAAGATTACGAACTACTTCTTGTGCTTTATCAATTATATCAGGTTTTAAACCAGCCTCATCATTTCTTTCAACTTCAGGTTCGCCATTAGAATTTAATTTTCCAAAAAGTCTATTTATTAAATCTTCCCTTAAATTTGGCTTTTCGTCATTTTTTTCATTATCTAAAACTAAAGGTTTGTTTTCTTCATCTTTAGCAAAATTCAAAGTTTCATATTCTTTTGGTATATGTTTTTCTTCTTTTTGCTTTAGTTCACCAATTTCAATAGTTACTTTATTTACATCTCCACTAAATTTATTACTAATGCCATTATTCATGTAGTAAAATCCATCAGGTAATTCCAAGCCACTTGCAAGCTTTGATGCTTCAATCTTACCATCAAATCTTGCATCATTACTCTTACCCTTAAGTTCAAATTTAACATCTGGATTTAGTAATACCAATTCTTTAAATACATCAGCTACCATATCTGGATTACGAAGAGGATGGCCTAATTCTTTAGTTTCCTTCTTTTCATTATTTAATTTAAGTTCGCCAATTTCAACTAATATTTGATCTTTATTAGTACTAAACTTATTAGAAATACCATTATTCATATGATAAAAATCTTCTGGTAAATTCAAGTTACCTACAGGAACACTCGCTTCTATTCTTCCATCAAATCTTTTATCATTTGCTTTATCTTTTAAAGCAAATTTAACAGTTGGATTTAAAGCTACTAGTTTATCATACACACTCTCTAATAAACTTTTTTCTTTTTTAACTTCGTCTTTCTTTTCTTCTTTTATTGTTTCGTCTTTAACAACCTCAGTCTTTTTACTAAGTCCAACACTTTCCAAACCATAACGTTTACACAAAGCATCAAACTCTTCTTTACTTTTTATGCTTTCAAGCCCATAATAACTAATTTCACTGTGAACACCAGTAATAGCATTTTGTAATTTTTCTTTATTTTCTGGAGACAAAGCTAATTCTTTACTTGCTTCTTGTAGTTCATTTGCTAAAGCTAATAATTCATTCTTAAATTCTACTAAGTTAAAGTTCTTAACACTCTTTTCATAAGCTTTCTTATATTCATTAAAATTAGCCAAAGCTCTATTATAAGCGTTTAAAGCCATTAGTTTTTCATTAAATAAAGCTTCAACTTGTTGATTTCTTTCTAAAGGAGAAAGCGTTGTATCTTTATCCAAATTAGCACTTTTTTGATCAACGCTAATAACAATTGAATCATTATTATTTCTTTGCAATCTCACATTTTCTTCAGCTTTAACATAATTATTAACTACAGCAAATTTACTTCTAATTTTTTGAACACAATCAGAAAAAGCTCTAAGCTTATCAGAATTTGATAGTTTAGTATATTCATCACTATTAATTAATACATCTATTTCATCTAATTTACTAATAATACTTTTAGAAAAATCTACTATATTTGAACTGCTATTTATTCTTTTTTCTAAATCAGTTAATTTATCAACTAGTTCAGTTAAATCAACATTAGTTGCTTCTTTAATGAAAGCATTCGAGTTTCTAATAACAAAACCCTTTTCCGCAAATAATGTTCCAAAATTTTTTCCATCCATAATATCTATCCCTTTCTATTATATATTATCATACCTATTTTAATTTTTCAAGAACAAATTTTTATCCCTAAAACAACTAATGTAGGAAGTTTACAGAAGTAAAAAAAGCCATTAAAAAACTGCTATTCCGCAGTTTCTTCATCACTTATAGCAATTACTTCTTTGCCATTATAGTATCCACATTTAGTACAAGCTCTATGTGGTCTTAATGTTGCTCCACATTTTGGACAAGTAGTTAAAGCTCCAACTGACTTTTTCAAATGTGTTCTCCGCATTCTTTTTTTAGTCTTACTAGTTCTTCTAAAAGGAACTGCCATATATTATTCACCACCTTTAAATAAATCATTCAATTTTGCTAAACGAGGGTCAATATCATCCTCTTTTTTATCGCTATTTAATTCCCAACCATTACCACTTAATTTAACACCAGATTGCTTAGTGAAACTAATGGGAACTTCCAATACAATATTTTCCCATAAAAATTCAAGTTTATCAAGTATATTTTGATTTTTTTCTAAATAATTACCATTTTCTTCTAGATAATCCGCTAGCAAACCTGAGATATGGATATCTAATGGATAAGCAACTTCTTCTAAAGTTATGGCATCATTTAGAATCATATTGCCTGTAACTTGTAAGTCTAGTTCTACTTCATCAGATAAATTATATTTTATTATTCCTTTAACATGAATACCTTCTAATCTTTTAATTAAAGTATTTTCATAAAAGCTTTCCGGAAAATTTATATCTTCATCCAAACTAACTGGTAATAAATTTAAATTAATCTCATTCATAATTACACTCCTATTAAAACGACATATGGATTTTCTAGTTCACTTAAGACTGTCCAATTATCCGTGTCAATTAAAACATATCTAATACTTTCTTCAGTACTTAATTCACCATATAACAAGTGATCATTTACTACAAAAGAATCAGTTAATAATTCATCTTCTAAATTAAAAGTATAAATAGAAATCTCATTTATTCCAAATAAATAACTTTTGACAATATTTTTATTAGTTTCACTATCTTTAGTCATATAAATAAATTGGGAATCTTGCATCTCTACAAATGAAAATTCACTATCAACTTTTCTTATTTCTTCACTAATATTCATTACTGTATCATATTTAAATCTATAAGCGTAATAATCTTCGCCATTTAAAAATACTAATCTTTCATTATTCGCCGCCAACAACTCAATATTGTTTAAATAATCAGGAATCATTACATGATTGCTAGTAAGAGTATATAAATCAAATTCATAAACTCCATCTTCTAAAACATAAAATACTTTATCTTCTGTAATTAATACTTTATCACTAGTTAAGTCATTGCTAATAGTAACCCGATTACATTCACTTACACTACAATATTCAAGTGTTGTATCACTATAAAATATATAATAATCTCGAGCTAAAGCTACATTAGTATTATTGCTATAAAATGGATTAAGTTCAAAAAAACCAAATTCATCATCCGTAGAATTATAATTAATTTGATTTATAGCATCTGTATATAATACTAAATGGTTATTATAGTAATACATCTTATCCATTGGATAAAAAGATCTTAATCCCAACTCTGTTTCTTGAAACTCACTATTAATACCCATTAATTGATAATTATTATCTTCATCAATTATAAAACCATAATAAAGATATTCTTCCGGATAAGCATCATCAAATACCTTTTCTTCATCTATTTTTTCTTGTTCTCTTACATACTTAGATAAATTGTACATTGCAAATATAACAATAATAATACCTATTACTGCTAATATGGAAATTATAATTTTTCTTCTATACTCTGGTAGCACTCTACATCACCCTCTTAAACATTTTTTCTAATTCATAACTAGTAAATTTCATAATTGATGGCCTGCCATGACAACAATTATAAGGATTATCACATTTTACTAAATCATCAAGTAACTTTTCCATTTGCTCTAAACTCAAATGTTCATTAGCTTTAACACTCATCTTACAAGAAATCATTTTAGCTAAACTATCCAAAAATCGATCTTTATTAAAATTCCTATTATTAGTAATTACTAAATCAACAATTGATTTTAAATTATCTCCTTCAAAATTTTTAGTAAGCCAAGTTGGATGTCCTTTAATAATTATTGTGTTTATTCCAAATTCCTCAATCTTAAACCCTAAATTCTCTAAAACCTGTTTATTAGCCATAAACATTTCAAAATCACTAGTATTAAGTTCAATTGACATAGGAATTAACATATCAGTATAAGTTGGTTCTTCATCCGCAAAACGTTTTTTAATCATTTCATAATTAATACGTTCATGAGCAGCATGTTGATCTAATATAAACATACCATCCTCATTTTCCGCAATGATATATGTGCCATGAACCTGACCAATTGGATAAAGTTTTAATCTTTTAAATGAAACATTTTTAATAATATTATCTTCATTACTATTATCACTTGCCAAATCTAAAGAGGTTTGAATGACTTCCGTTACTTTGGTATCTTTATCATATATAGCAGGTTCAATAAATTCGGTTTTAACATCATTTAGTTTTTCATCAACTATTGCATTAGGAATAAGTAAATTATTATATAATGTTTCTTTAATTGTTTCATATAATAGTTTTACTAACACATCCATTTTACTCATCTTTATATCTTGCTTTGTGGGATGAATATTGACATCAACTAAAGTTGGATCAGTTGCAATATTAATAACTACAATCGGATAAAATCCTTCATGCTTATAGGTATAATAAGCATCATTTATAGCTCTATTTATTTCATTATTTCGAATAATTCTACCATTAACAAAAGTATTAAAATGATTTCTATTTTTCTTTAAAATCCCAGGCTTTCCAACAAATCCCGTTATTTCAAAGTCATCACTACTTGCCTTAATTTCAAGCATATTACTTGAAACATTAAGTCCATATATTTCATGAATTACTTTAAGCAAATTATTACTACCACTAGTTTTAACTACTACTCGGTCATTATTTATTAATGTAAATGCTTTATCAGGTCTAGACAAAGCTAATTTCTCAATAAATTGCACACAATTATTTAACTCTGTTGCTTCACTTTTTAAATATTTAAGCCGAGCTGGAGTATTATAAAAAAGATTGGTAATACTAATAGTTGTTCCCTTGCGAGCACTAGTAGCACTAACTTCATCAAGAACGCCACCTTTAATGTGGACATGAGTCCCAACATCACCACTACAAGTATCCATATTAACCTCAGAAACACTTGCTATACTTGCTAAAGCTTCCCCACGAAATCCTAATGTTTCAATAAAAAATAAATCATCATCTTTATATATTTTACTAGTTGCATGTCTCGAAAAAGATAAAACCGCATCTTCTTTATCCATGCCACTACCATTATCACTAACTGTTATGCCAGTAAGACCACCATCAACTAAACTAACCTTTATATTACTAGCCCCAGCATCAATGGAATTTTCCACTAATTCTTTTACAACTGATGCGCATTTTTCGACAACCTCACCAGCAGCAATCTTATTGGCTAAGTTTTCACTCATAATTCTAATCTTACTCATGATTACCTCCGATAATTGTTGGTCTTATTTCAAAATAATCACTAGCTATATTTAAACTAATTTTAGCATTCTTACTAAATTTAATAAAACCTAACCCTTTAATAATTAAATCACTTTTTTCTGGTATAATTATATCATAAGCAAAATCAGTTTTTATTCTTCTTTTACTAACATTTAATGTATTATTTAAATATATTGTCAAATTGACATCATCTAATGCAGCTATATTAATATCAGCAATCTGCAAAAAATATCTATTTTGTAACTGATAAGTCAAGGGCTTAATCTTCTTATTAGCAACATCACTTTTATATATTTTAGTAATAAACCCAGGAGTATCTACAATAACTTTTTCATCTACATTTAAATACATAAATTCCTGAGTTGTATTAATACTTTTACTTACTGTTATATCACTACCTATCCAAGTATTAATAATACTACTCTTGCCGGCGTTAGTAACACCACAAAGAATAACTTTTTTATAATTTTTGGAAATATTATCTAACAAAGAAAAATTATCTTTAAATTTAGAACTAACAAATATTATTTTTTCATTTATTCCATAAACATTTTTAATATTTTCTTCTAACTTATCTTTTTTAATATTTTTAGGTATTAAATCACTTTTAGTAATTATAAAACATTTAGGACCAATTATACTTTTAAATATATCAATTACATCTTGATACAAATTAAGAAAATCCACTATAAATAATACAAGCCCTTTTTCCTTATTTATTTTACTAACAATCTTTTTATTATCTTGTTTTTTAGAAACACTATTATTGCTACCATAATGCTTAAGTTTAAAGCAACGTTGACATAAAGAATTAGCAATATCTGGTGTATAACCTAAATTATCCGGATTACTATCTTGTAAAATACTTCCACAACCTAGACAAGCCTTCATAAAACCTCCTTTCTAATCGAAATATTCTCCGCTAACTAATATCCTTTTCTTAGCTAAAGACTTTAAAATAAACTTTTCAAAAAAACGATTAAATCTCGTAAATATAGTTTCATATTTAGCTATTCTATTTACTAAAATACTTGTAAACCCCATTCTATTAGCTCCAAGAATATCTGTAAGCAATTGATCTCCAATACAAGCAACCTCATCTATTTTGAAATTATATAATTCCAATATTTTTTTATATTTAGTTTTAAAAGGTTTTTTACTACTAAATGCTACATCGACATTTAGTTTTTCTTTAAAAGGTCGCAATCTATTTTTATTACTATTAGAAATAATAATAACTTTAAAATCTTTTTCTAAACTAGCAAAAAGTTCTTTAACCTTTTGATCAGGCTCAATCACTTTATAAGGGGCAATAGTATTATCTAAATCGAATAGTAAACATTTAATTCCATTTTTCTTTAATTTCTTATAATCAATTGTATATATGCTTTTTTGATAAATATCCGGAATAAACATATCCATAATTAAGCTCCTTCCTAACTAAATTAATTATACCACAATTACTTAAAATGTGTTAAAATAACCAAAAAGGAGAAAACATGAAAATAGTTACTAAAAATGCTGTTTATATAGAAAAAGAAGATATTTATTTTATGATTCAATATTTAGATATTATCCCTTTTTCAATAATCCAGGCAAGCAAAAATAATAATTGTAAATCCACAAACAATTTTATAAAAATAACTGAACCAGATGCAATAAAATTTTTAATTAAACAATCTTGGTTACCCAACTATAACGCTTTAAAAGATTTAAGCTTAGACCAAATAACCTATATTGGGTATGAATATGTATCCAAAGAAACAATTATATTAAATGCTATACTAAATGAATTAGAAGCAAGTAATAATAAAAATGAATTACATAACTATATTTCCAGGCGTAGAAAATTAGATTATTATATGATTTCCCTTAAGTCAATCATTAATGTAATAACAGGAATTGAAAAATTATCTTTGCCTGAAGAATTAGAAGTAACTTCTAACTCTAATAAAATTACCAATTTAATGCGAAAAATTTTTAGAAAAAAATAAAAAATCTATAGTATCATCAAAGCTATAGATTTTTATTTGTAAAATGGTGTCCTCGACAAGATTCGAACTTGCGACCTAATGCGTCGGAGGCATTCACTCTATCCAACTGAGCTACGAGGACCCATTACCATTTTAACATTATTTTTTGCTAATAGCAATTTTTACTTGTAAATCATTAACAGTAAATTCATCAGTTGTATCTTCACTAACCTTTATTTCAGTCGCTAGTGTTTCTCTTTTGATATAATCGGCATAATCATTTACCGCAGAAATAACGTCTTCACTAGCATTATAATTTATAATAATACGATCTGTAAGTTCTAAATTAATATTTTTACGCATTTGTTGAACTTTAGATACTATTTCACGAGCAATACCTTCATTGATTAAATCATTAGTTAAAGTTGTATTTAAAATAACAAAATTGTTATTTTCCATACCAACATTAAATCCTGATTTAGCATCAATTCTGATATCAGTCATCGTCGAATCAATTTCTGTTTCAACACCGGCGATTTCCATTTTAATTATTTCATTATTTTGAAGTTTTTTAATATCATTTAAAGATAATGTCAATAATTTATCTTGGAATTCTTTAATATTTTTACCAAATATTTTACCCACTACTCTAAAGTTTGGTTTAACAGTAAAGTTCATATATTCGCTCGTATCATCAACAAATATTACTTTCTTAACATTTAGTTCTTCTTTAATTAGTTCAGTTAATTCCCCGATGATTAGTTCTTTTTTACCATCAAGTAAGATTTCACTTAGTGGTTGACGAACTCTTATATTTACTTCTTCCCTAACATATCTACCAATGCTAATTAAATCCCTAACTAAATCCATCTTTTCTTCAAGAATTTCATCTATCAATACTTCGGCATATTTAGGGAAATCTGATGTATGAACAGAGTATTCTCTAGTCAAGTTTGTATATATTTCTTCAGATAGATATGGAACAACTGGTGCCATCATCTGGGACAAGCCAACTAATACTTCGTATGTTGTCTTATATACCGACTTTTTGGAATCATCTAATTTAGAACCCCAGAAACGATCTCTGTTTCTTCTTATATACCAATTAGATAAATCATCTGATACAAAATCTGTTAAAGCTCTTACTACTTTATTTAAATCATATTCTTCATATGCAGCAGTTACATATTTAAGTAATTTATTATATTTACTTATTAACCATCTATCGATGTCTTCCCGTTTGTTTACTGGAATATCGCATTCATCGATATCAATGCCATCGATATTAGCATACATTGTAAAGAAATTATAAGTATTTTTAAGTGGATTAAAGAACTTGGAATGAACTTCTTTTAAACCATTAATATCGAATTTAAGTGGTACCCATACTGGTGAAACATATGGAAGATAGAATCTTACTGTATCTGCCCCATATTCCTTCATTGTTGTAAATGGTTCCACAATGTTACCACGACTCTTACTCATCTTTTTGCCTTCAGCATCTAAAAGTAAATCATTTACTAAAACATTTTTATAAGGACTTACTCCTTTTACAAATGTTGAAATTACAAGTAGTGTATAAAACCATCCTCTAGTTTGATCAATTCCTTCACAGATAAAATCTGCTGGAAATTGAGTTTCAAATAAATCATTATTTTCAAATGGATAATGATATTGGGCAAATGGCATTGAACCAGAATCAAACCAACAATCGATTACATCTTTACATCTAGTCATGGCTTTACCACATTCTGGACACTTTAGATGTACTTCATCAACAAATGGACGATGTAGTTCGATAGTCTCATCGATTGTCTCAATAGCCTTGGATACTAATTCTTTTCTAGATCCAATCATTTCGGTATGCCCACAAGAACAAATCCAATAAGGAAGTGGTGTTCCCCAATATCTACTTCTAGAAATTGCCCAGTCATTTAAGTTTTCAAGCCAATTACCAAAACGTTTTTCACCAACATACGCCGGATACCAATTGACAGTCTTATTATTAGCAACAATTTTATCCTTAATTTTAGTTATTTCTAAGTAGTAACTTGGCTTAGAATAATAAATTAATGGGGAATGACATCTCCAGCAATGTGGATAGTTGTGAACCATTCTTTGCTTTTTAAATAATTTACCATTTTCTTTTAAATATTTGATTACTTCAACATCAGCATCAAATACAAGCATTCCTCGCCATGGACCTTCCATGTATTTACCATCTTCTCCGACAGGATTTAAATAAGGCAAGTTATATTTCTTACCTACACTCGCATCATCGGCACCAAATGCTGGTGCAATGTGAACTACACCAGTACCATCTTCAGCAGTTACATAAGTATCACATGTAACAAAGAAGCCCTTACGATCCACTTTAAGTTCAGGAATAAGTTGTTCATATTCGGTATATTCAAGAGTACTACCTTTAAATGTATCAAGTATCTTTACTTCATCACCTAATACTTTAGATACTAAACTAGTAGCTAGTATAAACTTAGTCCCTTTTGATTCAACTAAAGAATAATCATATTCGGGATTAACACATAAAGCAACATTAGCAATAAGTGTCCAAGGTGTAGTTGTCCAAACAAGAAAATAAACATCTTCATCCTTTTTCTTCATTGGTACAATTACCGTATCAACACTCATTTCTTCATAACCTTGGGCAACTTCATGACTAGCAAGTCCTGTTCCACATCTAGGACAATACGGAAGAATTTTAGCTCCTTCATAGAATAATCCTTCTTCCCAAAATTTCTTTAAAATCCACCATTCAGTTTCAATATAGTTATTATCATATGTTACATATGGATGCTCAAGATCGATAAATTGCCCCATTTTATTAGTAAGATCAGTAAATGTTTTTTCATTTTTCCATACTGACTCGCGGCATTTTTGATTAAATTCTTTAATACCATATCTTTCGATATCTTTTTTTCCATTAAATCCCAGTTCTTTTTCTACTTGTAATTCTACTGGAAGACCATGTGTATCCCATCCTACTTTACGTAAAACTTTATAACCTTGCATTGTCTTATACTTACAAATAGTATCTTTTAAAAATTTAGCTACCATGTGATGAAGTCCAGGATGTCCATTAGCTGTTGCAGGGCCATCATAAAAAACAAAATATGGTGCATCACTCCTATTTTCAATACACTTAGTTAAGATATCATCTTTAAGCCAACGTTCTAGTATTTTCCCTTCCACTGCATCTACTGGTTCTTTACTTAAACTTTTAAAATTAGTTTTCATATTATCCCTCCAAAATAAAAAGGGTGATACCCAAGGAGTCTTACGACGGTACCATCCTTTAATTTACTTAATTATCTTAACGCGATTAACGAGATAACTTACCTATTAGTCAGTTATCCAACTCCCGAGTGATATATATAAGATTTAAAATATTCTACTCTCACCTAACAAGAACTCTCTTTAAATTTCCTCTTATACACGTGTCTCGTTCATAATTTTTTCCAATGTATTAATTATATATCACAAATTTATTTTTAGTCAAGTGCATTTAATTACAAAGGCCATCACAATAAACCAAATTAAATGAATTCATAAATAATTTTTCATTCACTTGATAATCAACTATTGTATAATCACTTTCCTGATTATAATAAACATCTCCACTATCAGTTTCATACTTAACAAATTCACTACTATTAAAAATATCATCCAGTTCTTTTTTTAACTGGTTAGCATCTTTAGGGCTATAAAATACTATAACTTCATCCCAATATTCGTTATCAAAAATAGAATAAGAAGGTATTACTATATCTTTGTCATAATCGACTTTTGTATAAGTCATTGTGCCCTCTGGATAATAATTAGCATATTGTTCTGTTTTAGCAAATACCCAAAAAAGGAAACTCAAAGAGCATGCCAAAAGAAACAAAACAACCCCAATTACAATTAAAGAAATATTATATTTTTTTAATTGCAATCCTTTATTATCCTTTTTCTTTTTAAATTTTATAACGTTACCAAGTATTGCTACTGTTACTCCCTCAAACAAAGCAATAACAATAAATAACCAAAAAATAGATTTTCCTAAATCATGAGGCCGCCCCATGATTGTCCAAGTAAATAAAATTAAAAATACTATAATATCAATACATACTATTAATTTACTTGTTGTTTTCTTTTTCAAAAACCATTACCTCCCTACAATGACTCAATATTAGCCATTTCTTTTTTTATCATTGAAACATAAATATTTTCTAAAATCTTTACACCTTCTAAAGTGTCAGCTTCAGCTCTAAATATAATATTTGGGCCAGTGTTACTAGCACGCACTAAAGCCCACCCATTAGTATAAGTTATCCTTACTCCATCTATATCATTTATTGGATAATTCATACTCTTAGCATAAGCTTTAACTTTTTCAACAACTTGAAATTTTTTATCATCAGGACAAGCTATTTTTATTTCATCAGTTGCAAAATATTTTGGGAAATTCGCAACAATTTCACTTAATTTTTCACTTGTTCTACTCATTATTTCTAAAAAGCGTAAGCTAGCATAAATAGCACTGCCACAATCAGCATCCCGATCTCTAAAGAAAATATGCCCAGAAAATTCTCCGCCGAAAGGAAGATTATCTTGATGAACTTTATATTGCGTATAACTTGCCCCAGTTCGATAGCAAAGTGGTGTGCCCCCTAAAAAATTAATAACATCTTCCACACTTTTGGAACATTTAATATCATATAAAAACGTCTTATTTTTAACTGTATTAAAGATATCTTTTATACAAATAATCATAAAATATTCAGTTGATAAAATTTCCCCATTTTCCATAACAATACCTAAACGATCCCCATCCCCATCAAAAGCAACTCCAAAATCAGCTTTTTCCTTTTTTACTTTTTCTTGTAGTTGCTTTAAATTTTCTTTAACTGCTGGATCAGGATGATGATTCGGAAAATTACCATCAGAAACATCATTTATAAATATTGGCGTACAAAAACTAGTTGTAAACACTTTTTGGGCCAAACCACAAGTTGCTCCATTACCGCAATCAATAACAATCTTTCTTTTGTTCTTTCCATATTTAATAGAATACTTTAAATACTCAATATATTTATCAGTTAAGGAATTATTATCAACTTTACCCATTCCATTTTTAAAATTACCTGCTAAAGTATAGTTTTTGAAATCTTCAATCATTTCTCCTCGAGCATTAATCATACCATCAAAAGAAAATTTAAAACCGTTATCATCTTTAGGATTATGACTCGCTGTAACCATTATTCCTGGCATTTGATTTAAATATCTTCCATAATAATTCATTGGAGTTGTAGTCAAACTATAATTTATTACATTACAACCACTTGCAGTAATTCCTTTAATTAAATTTTGAGATAACGCTTCACTAGAAAGTCGATTATCATGAGAAACTATACAACTATTTTTATTATATTTTTCTTGCAAATAAGAACCATAACTTTTGCCAATTGTATAAGCCATATTTTCATTTATTTCACTTGGATAAACCCCTCTTATATCATAAGCCCGAAAAATATTTAAATTAATAGAATTATTCATATTCCTCCTTATTTTATAATAGATTCTAAAGCTAAAATAATCATATCATCTAAAGACTTTTGCCTATCTTCAATAGACATAACAACATTACTAAATTTAGAATCTGCTACAGTTGCCATTGCAGTTGCTTTTCTTCCCATCGAATTAGCAATATGAATTAAAGCATATGCTTCCATTTCTTCTCCTAAAATTTTATCTTTATACTCTTCTGGAATTCTATTTAATACTCTATCATAATCAATATAAGGCCCATATACATCCATCGTTGTAAGCATTCCTTCATGAATTTTTTCTTGCATATTTAGTTCTTGTGCTGTTTGCATTATATCGCTATTTAACTTTTTACTAGCCAAAACCACATGCCCCTCAAAATTATTATAAGTATAAGCAAAATTAGATTCAGAATAAACGCTATCACTGAGTAAAATCTCTGATACTTTAGCTTTTTCACTTACAGCTCCACAAGTTCCTATTCTAATTATTTTTTCTACATTAAAAAAATGGAATAATTCAAAAGCATAAATACTCATACTAGGCATACCCATACCACTACCCATAACAGTTACTTCATGACCTTTATAAATTCCAGTAAAACCTAGCATATTTCTAACACTAGTAACTAAACGAGCATTTTCCAAAAACTTTTCCGCAATATATTTTGCTCTTAAGGGATCGCCCGGCATCAATACAATTGGGGCAATATCTTCATTTTTATCTACTTTGATATGAATTGGACTTTCACCAACAAACATAATTAACCACCTATCCTTTATTTAATTCTAACAAAATTAGTTTTTTTTTACAACTAAAAAGTGACTACATCTTCAAAGTCACTTTATAAGGTATATCCTTATCATTATTATCTATAGTCCCTTGTAATATTTTATAAACCATATCTTTATTAGATTTTTTATTAAGAATATTTAATATTACTTCTTGCATTTTCTTTAAAGTATCCGGACTAGCTAATGCCATAACACTACGCAAAAAACTTTGCATAATATAGCCAGTTACAACCAACCCATCATTATCAAAAGACCGCTCGTTAAAAAACGACAAGTAATCATTAAAAAGTTTAACTAACTTAGCATCTTTAAACATTATATGAACTTCTTCCGGAATATTATATAATCCCATTAAAGTATCACTAGCTATAAAAGGATGGCGGTTAACTTCAAAATTATTACTAATTAATTCATCTTCAATCATCGGTGCAAAAAAAGCAATAACATATTTTACATTATTTAAATTTAAGCAAACTGACAAGTTGTCTTCATTTATTGCCAAAGCAACAAATAAATGATCACTAACTATCCAATTAGTTAAACATTCTTTATAATTTATATCTTTATTTTCTTTAATTAATTTTATTATTAACTTGTTATGCATTCTTTTTTTCATATTACTTTTTAAATCTAATTCATTCAAATAATTACATACATCCCATAAGTCATATTTACAAGCTAATAAATCAACTATTTTACTTTCTAAAACTCGCAATTCTTTTAATGCCCTTATCTGTTCTTCCCTATTTTTACTACTCCCTTTAAGTCCCTCATAAACATCAGCAATTTTTAGTGCTATAGCATGGAAATCAGCCAACAATTCTTCCATAATTTTTCCCCCTAACTAAATTGGATTTACATGAATAATTGTCAAATATATATCATCTAATGCTGTTATATCTTTTTCTAACCTATTAGCAATATCATGAGATTCGTAAGTACTTAAATTACCATCTACAAATATCGTAAAAGACACTTGATACATATAACCAACTGGTGTTGCATTAAAATGTTGAATTTTTTTTACTTCCTGATATTTACTTATAATATCCATAACTTCTTTTTTAGTTTCCTCATTCATTGCTTTATCCATTAATACATTATAGCTTTCTAAAAATATCTTTATACCTGTAACTAAAATAAATATTGCAATACCAATTCCTACTAAACTATCTACCCAATATATTCCAAAATAGCCAAATATTCCAGATATTAAAGTAAACATCGTTACAATCATATCATTACGATGATCTTTAGAATTAGCTAACAATAATAAATTATGATGCTTTTTATAAATATGATTAGTATACAAAAATAAAGCTAATTTAACAAATATAGTTATTAAACAAACAACAATATACCAAATTGATAAATTAAACTCACTAGCTCTAAAAAAAGACATAACAGCATCTTTAAATGCATTAATAGCTACTAAAATTATCAAAAAACTTATAAGCATTGAATAAATATATTCAGCTTTGCCGTGTCCTAAGTGATGATCATCATCCCGAGGCTTACTAGCAATTTTATTACCAACAAAGGTTAAAAATGACGAAATAATATCACTAGCAGAATTAATACTATCAGCAAGCATTGCTTGACTGTGACTAACAAAACTAATTAACCCTTTAATAACAAGCAAAAAAAGATTACCAATAATTCCTAAAATACTTGCTATATTAGTAGATTTATAACGATTCATAAACGCTCCTTAAAATAAAAGCAAGCTTAAGTATCTAATCTGCACAGTAATTAAACACTTATTGCTTGCATATATAATATTATTATTTTCCTTTATTTTTGTCAACTAAAATTTTAAAAATTAGTTATTATTTAATTACACTCATCATTGTAAACCATATCTTTGCCCCCAACATAAATATCCTTATTATTGTTAGTATTACATCTAAACATTGTTAAATCATTATTGCGATAAACAACAACATTATCTGCGTATTTAACAACATTAAAATATTTATCTAAATGATTTAAATCAATAACCCTATTTCTTAAAGCTTCTTCTAAAGAATAATAATAATCATTTTCACCAGCAAATAAAACATCAACACAATCAATATATAAGTCATACCCATCTAATTCTATTCTTTTCATATCAGCACATCTCTCATTTATTGGTATCACTGAAAAATATTCGTTATTAAATTTTCCATAACCTTCCCGATTTAAATCAATTATAAATAATATATCCATAACTATAATAGCAACAGACACAAATATTAAAATAATATATTTTGTCATCTTAGGAATATTTAAATCACCATGAAAAAAATTCCTTAATGGTTCTATCAACTTAGCTTTTTTTATAATTGTAAAGAAAATCATTGCTCCACCAATGTTTAAAATAAAATCATCAATATCCAGCCTTCCTGCTGACAAAATGAATTGACAAAATTCAATTCCTAAAACTATAATAAATAAAATTTTTAACTGTTCTTTGTAAGAAGAATAACGTTTATTAAAAATGATTAACAAAAATGAAAGAGGCATCAAAGCAATCAAATTGCCAACAATATTATATAATTTAACACTCCAATTTACGTTATCAAATAAAAAATGAACTATAGTCTTAAAAGGAATAAAATTAATTTCCTTAGCATAAGTCTTCAAAAAATTAGCATCAAATAAAGCAAAATTTGGCCGATTTATAAAAACTGTCAAACTAATTAATAAAACAACATACAAAATTAAATATAATTTAATATTTTGCTTATAAATTTTTTCCTTATTTACCAAAATCCCCGTTACAAACACATGCAAAGATAATAATATAAAAAACAATAAAAATAAAATATAAGAAGAAGAATAAGTTGCAAAATTAATTAAATATTCTCCAAAAACAATAATAGAAAACAACAAAATAATATAGTTAAATATCACTAACTTTTTATCCACTACTAAGCCTCCTTTACATAATTATATCAAATTAAAAGCAAACTCTAAAGAATTTGCTTTTATAAATAAGTAAATATAGTGACAAGGGGAAAATAAAAGTCGCTTTTAGCAACTTTTATTTGAAAGTATTTTTATTAATTGTTTTTTCAAGTATTTTTTTTACATCTCTTTCATTAAATGGCTTTAATAAGATATCAACAATTGGATATTTATAAGCTTTTTCAATCGATTCTTTATCATCAACTCCTGTAATTATAGAAATAGGATATTTATTAAACATATCATGGCTTTTCATATAATCTAAAACTTCAAAGCCATTGACATTTGGCATATTTAAATCTAATAAAATTGCTTTAATTTTATCACCTTTTAAAGCATCATTTATTACATTTAATGCTTCTTGACCATCATTAGCAACTATTACTTCAAAGTCATCCTTAAATATTTTTAAGATAAAGTTTCTAATTAAATTAGAATCATCTACTACTAATATTGCTTTATCATGACTAACAACTGTCTTATGAACATCCATATCTGTTATATTGCCAACACCAAAATATTTCTTTACTACATTTAAAACTCTATTAGCTTCATTTGTTAATTCATCATAATGCTCTGTAACATAATATAAATTGTTAGCTTTACTTTCGAGTTCATGCTTATAGGCAATTTCCCCTAGTTCTTCAAAGCCAAAATATCTGGCATCACTTTTAAGCGAATGAACTAATATAGCATAATTGGTCATATCTCCAATTTCTTTGCAACTCTTAATTTTTTGCAATTTTTGTGGTACTTCATTTAAGAAAACCTCTAAAGTTTGATCATATGTTTCCATATCCCCAAATAATTCTAAAGCTTTTTTAACATTTGCTCCATTTTCAATTAAAATATTGACATCTTTCATTATAAAAATCCTCCCTAATCACTATTTAAATACTTATTAATTATTTTATTTAACTCATCTTTATTAATTGGTTTTGCTAAATAATCATCAAAGCCTTCATTTAAATATTTCTCGCGCATACCAGTTAAAGCATTCGCCGTCAAAGCCACAACTTTCATATTAAAGCCATCAATTAGTTTTAACTTTTTCAAAGTTTCAACTCCACTCATTTTAGGCATCATATCATCAAGCATAATCAAATCATATTTATTACCGGTCTTTATCTTATCAATGCACTCAAATCCACTTTCAATACTTTCTGTTTCTATTCCATAAGATGCAAGTAAACGTTCAGCAACTTTTAAGTTGATTTTATTATCATCGACAAGTAAAACCCTTTTATTTTTTACTTGAATTTCATCATAGTGTTTTTCAGATTCAACTTTTATAGTTGGATTTTTAACTATTCGTTGATCGATGCATACAGTAAATTTAGATCCTTTTCCAAATACGCTTTGGACCACTATCTTACCATGCATCAAATCAACTAATTTTTTAGTAATTGCTAGACCTAAACCTGTTCCTTCAATTGTTACATTTTCTTCTAAGTCTAACCTTTCAAATTTATTAAATAACTTATCAATATTTTTTTCTTTTATACCAATACCAGTATCTTCAACTGATATTATCAAACGACATATATTGTCTTTTATTACTGAGCTAATTTTAAATTCAATCCATCCTTCTTTAGTATATTTAATCGCATTAGTTAATATATTTACACATATTTGTTTAATACGACCAGCATCACCATATAACACCGCAGGAATTGTTGCATCAAAATTAGTTTTAAATTCAATTGGTTTTTCGCCCAGTCTTCCATGACACAAAGATACTAATTCATCAAGAATTTTTTTAGTACTATATTCGCTATTGACTATTTCCAATTTATTAGCTTCAATTTTTGAAATATCCAAAATACCATTAACTATTTCGAGCAAATTATCTGAAGCCATAACTATATCCCGAACTCCATCTTTGGCTTTATCAGGAATCTCCCTGTCATCCAAAAGCAAATTACTAAATCCAACAATTGCGTTTAATGGGGTTCTTATTTCATGAGACATATTTGATAAAAAATCTGTCTTCGCAGCATTGGCCCTTTCTGCTTGTTCTCTAGCAATATTAAGTTGCTCAATCATTTTAATATCAGGATTTTCAATAGTAAAGTACATAAGAATTGTAGCAAATGCTGAAGAAAAAGAATTAAGAAGTAAACCAGGAATCAAAGCTCTTGCAACTAACATAACTGTTAAACAAACTATAAACGCTACAAACGGAATAACTTTTTTCCCCAATTTTTTCTTTCCTTTAAAGATAATAATTAGCCAAATGAGAGCATATGCCACACAAATTCCATACAAGAAATATGTTGCTATGCCTGTTGAATAAGCCACTCCATTTTCGTTAACTAACTCAAGAGGAAGTAATACTAAAATAATTACCATTAATATATAATATAAAATTATTCTATTTAGTACTTTGTTTTTTAATTTTAACAATCCCGAAACACAAATAATATAAATTGTAAATAAAGTAAACCAAGTAAATAAAGTTACTAAAAAAAGTTTATTTATTAATAAATTATAAAACGAAAATAATGGCACATCCAACAAAATATTAGTACACAAAGTAAACTCTATAATCATATTAATCACACTTATAATCAAAATATAATTATATAACTTTGTTTCAATAGTATCGACATGTTTTTTAGCAAAATAAATTATAGCAATCATTAATGCAAAAATGAAAGTACAAACGATAAAAGACATTCCTATAATCATTTTACCACCTTCTATTATAAGAATAGCATATTCCAATTATTTTGTAAATAAAGAAAAAGTATAGATTAAACCACAAATCTATACTTTTAGTTAATTTAATTTCTTACTCTTTTTAATATTTGATTGTCATTTCTAATGAAATCAGCATTCATTACTTGCCCATTTTCTAAAACATAGTAATTTTCCAAATCTTCACTCATTGCTTCTCTATCACATTTTCCACTTGTAGCATTGATACCAAATACATCATAATATTTTACTCCATCGACTGCAGAAACAACTCCATATATTTCTTTAACAATTTCTTCTTTTCTTGTCTTTGCTGCTTCTTTTAGTACAATATGAACTGTTATATAATCATTACCATTATTTGGTATAGACAACACTTCACATTCTTGAACTTCTGGTATAGCATTGATTTGTTCTTTCAAATTAAACAAATAATACGTTTCACCATTCTTATGAGCTGAATCTTTTGCTCTACCTAATGCAATAAAGGAAAGTGTTCCATTAGGTAATTCTACTAATGAAGCAATATCTTCTGCTCTTGCCCATCTAACGCCATCTTTATCGATAATTGAGCCATCGCTTTTACCTTCTTTATTATAATCATCTAAATAACAATGATGAATTGGATGAACTGGTGAACTTACCAAGATTTCTCCTTGTGCTCCTGGAACATTTGGAATATCTTTTAAGGTACCAACTTCGACAAGTTTAGCTCTATTTCCTGGAAGTGGCACTCCAACAGTATTAGCTCTACCTTCTAAATTATAAGGTGTAACAGTTAATGAACCTTCTTCACTTCTTCCATAACCTAGATAGATATAAGGATTTGGACTTCCAGCATAAGCTAATGTTGCATTAATTTCATCACATACTGATTTAGGAATACCTTCACCACCGCTATAAGCATTACGGAATAATTCAAAATCACCTGGTTTTAATGTTCCATCTGCTCTATCTTGAATTAATTGCGCATAAAACGGTTTTGCTTGAACTGCATGATTGATTCTATTTTCTTTAATATCTTTAGCAAATAAACTCTTATCATATCTTGGTTCCAAAACTAAAGTCTTACCTTGAGCCATTTGAAATACCATAGAATAAAATAAGCCAGTTGGATGTTGCAAAGGAATAGTAACTAAAGTTCTATCGCCGCGATATTCATCTCTTTTTATAGTATCATGTGCAGATACTAAAAAAAGTGGTGCTAAATCTGAATGACCCATGCATTTTGGTCTACCTGTTGTTCCACTCGTATAATTAAGTGTTGAAATTCTATCTTCATTATACGAAGCTACATGTAATTCATCGTTCATATTAGCAGTCTTCAAAAAATCAGCGAATGATAAAACATTTACCCCTTTTAATCCAGCTGGCAAAGCATATTTATCACTGTTTAAATGATGCGTATATGTTGCATCTCCTGTAACAATTAAGTTTTTCAAATTAGCATCGTTAAATGCTCCTTTTGCTTGTAATATTTTTAAATAATTTTCATCAACAATTAAAGTATCAGAACATCTTTTTGATAAGTATGGTTCAATACCTTCTTGAAATAAAAACATAATGTTTAGTGCATTGACCGTAACACCTAATGTTGTAAGAGCATAATAAGCACAAATAAATTCGATGCCTACCGGCAAACACAAACTCACAACATCGTGTTCTTTTAAGCCCATGTTTCTAAATGCGCTCATGTACTTTTCGACTTCTTTAAAAAACTCTAAATAAGTCATTTTCACATCACTACCAACAATTTCTAAAGCTGGTGCCTCCAAATTATCCAAATTTCTTAGAACAATATCTTCAAAAATTGTAAGCCTGTGAACAGCAACCCCATTTTTATCCACAATCGGAACATCTGCTCCATTATTCGTCTTCTTTACGACTTCATCGTAGATTTTTGAAATATTCATCATTTACCCTCCTTATTTTACTAGACAAATTGTCTACATTTTAATTATATAAAGGCTTTTTTACATTGTCAAACAAAATCACCGTAAAAACTCCAAATTTATGATTAGTATTCACTTCTGACCAAATTTTTTAAAATAAAAATTAGAGATATAATACCTCTAACTTAAAATTAATTTTCAGAATAATTCAAAATTATTTTCATATACAATTAATTTTGGATTATATTTTTACTTAATTGGGCATAATCACTTGCATACATTAATCCTATTTTAATATTGGTATTTCCTGAACCTCCACCTTGGGCTTGAAAGTATGCGTAGGTTGCTCCAACTACTACTGCAATAAAAGTTAACACTCCAAGAAATGATAACACTAATACTTTTTTCTCATTAGTCTTATTCATAATTCCATCTTCTCCTTCGCTATTTTAAGTATGAGATATTTGTTACAATTATTCAATGTAAAATCTTATAAAATTAATAAATTTATACAAAAAGAAAAGAAGTGAATTATTCTTTATTAGAACAACTCGCTTCCAAAATTCCTTTAATTCTTCTTACTCCAGCAGAAGAAGATTCTTCTTTTGTTATTTTAAATGTGCCTAGTTCACTCGTATTACTTACGTGTGGTCCCCCACAGATTTCTTTTGAGAAATCACCAATGGAATATACTTTTACAATACTTCCGTATCTATCTTCAAAAGTTCCGTGAGCACCTTTACTTTTAGCTTCTTCATATGGCATTTCTTCCATCGTAACAGGAATACTTTCTTTAATTTTTTCATTGACTATTTTAGTAAGTTCAGCTTTTTCTTCATCACTCATCTTATGATCTAAATTAAAATCAAAACGGATTCTTTCACTAGTAATATTACATCCTTTTTGAATAATATCTGGCCCATACATTTGTTGTAAGGCAGCTAGCATTAAATGAGCTAAAGTATGATATTTAGTTGATTCATAAGAACTATCAGCAAGTCCTCCTTTAAATGAACCAGCATCAATTGTTCTAGATTTTTCTTGATGTTCTTTAAACTTTTCTTCAAAGCCTTTAGTATCTACTTTTAAACCATTTTCTTTAGCTAATTCTTCAGTCATTTCAAGTGGGAAACCGAAAGTATCGAAAAGTTTAAAGGCATCCTCTCCACTTATAGTATCACTATCTAAATGTTTAATTACTTTATAAAATAATTTTTCTCCGTCCTTTATCGTCTTACCAAACTTGATACCTTCTTTTTCTAATTCGCTAAAAATAAATTCTTTATTCTTTTCTAGTTCATGATAAACACTTTGATAATCATCAATTACTACTTGAGCTAATTTCAACAAAGTATCTTCCATAAGACCTAATTTACGCAAATGCCTTATTGCTCTTCTGATAAGTCTACGAAGAACATAACCAGCTCCAACATTTGATGGAACAATACCATGATCATCACCTAATATGAATGTTGATGTTCTTACATGATCCATAATTATTCTAAAAGACTCTTTATTTTCTTCATAGTTTTTACCTGATAATTCTTCTATCTTTTCTTTCAAATTTTGAAAAACATCAGAATCATATACTGATTCTAACCCATTTAAAACAGTAATAGTTCGCTCTAAGCCCATTCCAGTATCAACATTTTGTTGAGCAAGTTTAGTTAAATTGCCTTCTTCATCTCGGTAGTATTCCATAAATACATCGTTCCATATTTCTAAATACTTACCACAATCACATGCTGGACTACAGTCTGGACCACATGCTGGCTTACCTGTATCATAAAACATTTCGGTATCTGGACCACATGGACCTATACCACTTCCTAAAATCCAGAAATTATTTTCTTTAGGCAAGTAAAATAAATGATCTTCAGAAACTCCCAAACTCTTCCAAATATTATAAGATATTTCATCTTTGGGTGCTGTTTCATCTCCAGCAAAACAAGTAAAATAAAGTTTTTCTTTAGGAATATTTAAATAATCTGGACTAGTTAAAAATTCATAACTCATCTTTATAGCTTCTTCTTTAAAATAGTCTCCCAAAGACCAATTACCAAGCATTTCAAAAAATGTTAAATGCGAATTATCCCCAACTTCATCGATATCACTAGTTCTAATACACTTTTGTACATCACAAAGTCTGGTACCTGCTGGATGTTTTTCTCCAAGCAAATAAGGAACTAAAGGATGCATTCCCGCCGTTGTAAAAAGCACAGTTGGATCATTTTCTGGCACAATTGATGCCGATGGAATAATCGCATGATTGTGATTTTCAAAAAACTTTAAATAAAAATCTCTCAATTCTTTGCTAGTTAGTTTTTTCATTTTCTACTCCTTCCAAATATTTAAATACTTTCTCTTTTAAAGTATTTAAGTCATCATTTGCAAATGTATAATCAAATTCTTCATAATTTTCTAATGCAGTTTCAGTAATATGAGATTGTTGTGCAATTGTAAGCTTACTTTGGGCAAATTGATTAACCACCAAAAGACTATATACTTCATCATAATTTTCTTTCATTTCTTCAAACTCTTCAGGCATTCTAGCATCTGCTATAATAACAACATCAATACCTGCAAGAGCATAAATATTGATATCTTCAATCATTCTCTTAGTAAAAAAGTACTTATCATAAGCCCTGATTTGAGAACCAAAGTTTTGTAAAAAGTCCCGCGGCTTATTAGCACTTATTCCATCCCAATCTGTAAGTTCTAAAGCAAAATTTTTCAAATATTTACTATATTCTGTAACAACACATTTTTTTAATTTATAGATATAAAATTCTTCTATAAATTTAGCAACTTCTCCTTTACCAGAACCACTCTTACCACCAACAACAAATATTTTCATTTTCTTTTCCTCCTAAATCTAAAAAAGGATAATACCATAAGGAGTGCAATTGCACGGTACCATCCTTTAATTTACTTAATTATCTTAACGCGATTAACGTTTAATCTAAGAAAGTAGCATTAAATACTATCCTTTATTAGTTTTCACCAACCACTAACTCTCTAAAAAAGGCTTTATATTTAAATTCTTTCCTCAAACGATTACTTAATTAATATATCATACTAAATTTTATTCTTCAACTATTTCCGCATTCTTTTCTTGTAAAAATGCTAGCTTCTTTACTAAAAATTTCCAAATCACTTTAAATATTGACATTATTGGTACTGCTAAAATCATGCCAATAATACCAAAGAAATGTCCAAATATTAAAAGGCCACAAATAATTGTTACCGGATGTAATTTAGTGGCCTTACTCATAACCACCGGCTGTAAGATGTAGCTTTCAACAAGTTGGACAATGATAGCAATAATTAAAACTCCAACTCCTACAAAAGTATTTTGAGTAAATGCTACAATTGTTGCAACAGCAGTCCCAATATATGGTCCAATATAAGGTATAAGATCAGTAATACCACAAAATAAACCAAATAACAAAGCTGATTTTAATCCAATAATAGAAAAACCAATAGTATCACAAACAAATACCATACAAGCAACCAACAATGTTCCATTAACACTTTTTCTTACTTCTCTACCAATATTTTCTAATAAATCAGCAACTTCCATTTGATGTCTTTTGGGTATTAATTTTAAAAGCAAATTAGTTACGTTGTCAAAATCGAATAACATATATAGACCAATAATAAGGCCAAAAAATATACTACCAAGACCACTAAACAATTTACTCATGACATTAACAATAGTTGTAGGTAAGCTACTAGAAATACTATTACCATATGCTGTAATAGCCCCCAAAATATTGTCCTTCATACCATTTATATCTAATCCTTCAACATTAACTTCTTTAAATAAATCATCTATAAAATTTGTTATTTTTGTCATAATTGCAGGGAGTGTTGAAACTAATTCATTTAATTCATTATATATTATAGGAATAAATATCCGAAAAAATATTATTAAAAACAAAATAAATACCACATATATAATAATTGAAGCAAGTATTCTAGACATTCCTTTTTTAGTCATTTTATCTACCAACGGAGCAAAAAGCCATGCTACCACAAATCCAATAAATAAAGGAGAAATAACACTTAAAACATTACCAATAAATCTAAATATTCCAATTTCTTTAAAAAGCACAAAAGCAACCAAAACAATACTAATGATAAGAACTACGAATAAAAGTTTTAAAATATTCTTACCTAAATAAATAATTTCATTTACACCATCTATATCTAACTTATTCCTTTTTTTAAACATAACTATACTCCTTACCTATTATTATACATCAAAATTATTAATATTATGGCAAATAATCTAAAATTTGCCAATTTTTGACAAGAAAAAAACAACATTAAGCCACTTTATCTCTAATTAACTCATGTTGTTTTTCTAACATTTTCTCTTTATTTCGAATATCTAATAGATAAAGAATAAATTTTCTTTGTTCCAAATAAGGTAAACTAAATAAGACTTGACAAGCACCATTTATATTTCCCATTCTTAACATGGTTTTAAAATTACTACTTATTTCTTTATCTTTAACTATTGCTCCAAACTTATTAATAATATTATTTATTCCATTTTTATCATTTTCTTTACTTCTTAAAAATTCATCTATTTGAAAATTATCATATAAGTCTTTATCTATTACTGCAATAGGATTATGTTTTTGATTATCTTGAATAACTAAAGTTCCATTCATATATTTTTTATCAACTATATTAGATCTTTTTATTGATTCCATAATTTCATTTTTGGAAAATGTCATTGTAAACGTATCCAAATGTGCCAGTGTCAATGGATAATAGCCATTAGCAATATCCAATTTTGATATATCAATTAAAGCAAAATCTCCTGGCAAAGCCATCAAAGCTAAAAAATGCTTTTGTTCTTCAACTTTCTTCATTAGCCACCCTCCTTAAATGAAGAGTGTATTATACCATAGCTTTAGCTCCTTGTCAAATTAAAACATTTTGTCAACATCTTTAGGTACTTTATCATCTATTATCTTGCTTATTATCTTATCACTTTGTTCTTTCGTAACAGTTTTTCCCGTCATCCTACTTAAGGTATCTATTACTTCTCTTAAAGTTCCCTCATCCTTCATATTACCATTTTGTAATTTTTGAGCTAATGATAAAATAGTATTTTTATCCACATTTGTTTTCTTTTCCACTTTTTTAAAAAAATCATCTCCAAATTTCATAATCCACCTCTAAAATATTATATGCACACTTTCTTAAATGTGCGCGTTTGACAAATTATCATATAATTTTTATAATAACTATTCCGAGGTGGATTATGAAAGATAATAAAGCAATTATAGAAACTTTAAGATCATTAAATCATGAAGAAATGATGGAAGAATATAAAATAAGACAAAAAGAAAATCAGGAAAAGAATTTAAGTATAGTCAAAAAAATAAACGAAATATTAGGTATTGCCAGTGAATTTAGTATATTTGATGAAACAGTCAACATGAGTATTGCTATTGCAACTGCTAGAAAATCAAATGACTATAAAATAACACTCGAATTAAAAACTCTTCTAAATCTTTTTGATTATAATTATGCCCAAGAAATATTAGTTGCTTCCCAAAACATTGATCAATTGCAAACAAAAGACTATCCATTAGAAATCTTTAACATTTTAATACGAAGTTTTTTAAGTATAGATAGCATTACTAAAAATGATACAACTTTTACTTTAGATACTTGCTTTGGGCCAATTACTATAACTAATCCTATAAGTAATACAAACCCAAATTTAAGACGATGCTTTTGTCATAATCTAACAAGCAATTTCTTACTTAATCACCCTAATTACTATGGAGCATATTACTACATTCCTTTACAATTTCAAGGATATCTTGAACACTCAGTAGTTATTGATACTTATTCTAATCAAGTTCTAGACTTAGCTAATAATAATGCTTTTGACCTCGCTACTTGGCAAAAATTATATCCCAATTGTAGCTTTATTATCTCTGGTAAAGATTTCCAAAATATTTATTACGATGTTTTAAATAAATTAAATATTTCTATTCAAATGGCTACTTTAGAAGAAATTAAATTAGTGAGAAAAAGACAAAACAAAGGTTAATCATCACCTTTGTTTTTAAATTGTAAAATTATTGGAGTACCTGTTAAATCAATACTTTCCCGCAATCTATTTTCTAAATATCTTGCATAACTAAAATGCACTAATTTTTTATCATTTACTTGGAAAGTAAATTTTGGTGGTCTATTATCAGTTTGACTAACAAAATATATTTTTAATCTTCTCCCTTTATATGAAGGCGGAATATGAATACTTACTGCTTCCATAATTATATTATTTAATACCGATGTTTTAATTTCTTTTTTATTATTTTCATAAGCACTTATTACTTCAGGCATCAATGTATTAATTCTTTTCTTAGTTAAAGCACTTAAAAATACTACTTTAGCATATGGCACAAATTGCAATTCATATTTAATTAATTCTTTCCACTTCTTTAATTCACTATCTGGATCTTTAACAGTATCCCATTTATTTACAGCTATAACTATCCCCTTGCCGGATTCTAAGCAATAAGAAATAATATGTTTATCATGTTCAATAATACCAGTTGTAGCATCAATTACTACAACACAAACATCACTTCGCTCTATTGCTTTAAGACTTCTAACTAAACTATATCTTTCAACATTTTCATAAATTCGTCCTTTTTTTCGCATTCCCGCAGTATCAATAACAGTATATTCTTCATGATTATACTTAAACTTAGTATCAATCGCATCTCTAGTAGTTCCAGCAATATCACTTACAATACTACGTTTATCATTTACCAAAGCATTAATTAAACTACTTTTACCAACATTAGGTCTACCAATTATACAAAATTTTAAATTATTATCTTCTATTTTTACTTCTTCAGTTATATCTAAAGAGATTAAGTCTAGAAGTCTATCAAAACCAATGTTATGTTCAGCACTTACTCCCACAATATCCTTAAAGCCTAATTCATAAAAGTTATATAAATTATCCATTCTTTTAGTATTATCCAATTTATTAACTACAACTATTACCTTTTTATTAGCTTTATAAAGCATATCTTTAACATAAATATCACTAGCATCGATATCACTAAGCCCATCAACAACAAATAAAACTATATCAGCTTCATCAATAGCAAGTTCCGCTTGCATTTGAATATCTTTATCAAAATCATTATTGTCTAAACTAATTCCTCCGGTATCAATTAAAGAAAATCTTTTATCTTTATAATCAACTATGCCATAAATCCGATCTCTCGTAATACCTGGTGTATCCATAATTATAGCTTTTTTTTCTTTAATAAGTCTATTAAATATACTACTCTTACCAACATTTGGTTTTCCAATTAAACATACAGTTTGCATAAATCCCCCTTATGAATTACTTTTAACTTCCAACATAACTGAATATATTCGGTTATTCTTGCGATAAACTTGAACGGTATCATCTAACATACTCTTACCAGTCCAATCATTTATTAAATCCTCATAGTTGCCACTTTCATCTTGCGTCAAAGTACCACTTTCAAAATAATTACCTCCAGCATTAATTAACTCTCTTACTGTTAAAACTTTACAATAATTATCATAATATACATCATCAACCACACATGACTCTGTTAAAATACTTGGATTATCTTGGGCATAAAGTATTGCTGCTTGTTCTATTTGCCCAATTTTTACTTCCACAATTCTTTTAAGTTCATCTTCCCTTATTTTATTAACACTAAAAAAGGCAACAAAAATAACTATTGCTAAAACAACTATGACTCCTAGTAATTCCACTAAAGTAAAACCCTTATTATTCATGCTATCACCCATTTAATTTACTTTCTATAGTTTCTAATACTTCACTACGACCCTTTTTAGTTACAGTTGAAAATGTTACAAAGCCATCATCTTCACTATATTTTAAAGTATCTTTAATAAGTTTATCTTGTTTTATTCGATTATTCTTACTAATTTTATCATACTTTGTTGCAACAATTGTAATATCTAAATTATAGTATTTCAAAAATTCATACATAAGTATATCATCTTCTGTAGGCTTATGCCGATAATCGATAAGTAAAAAGACATGTTTTAAATTAGGTCTATTTTTTAAATATTCTTCAATCATTAAACCAAATTTCTTTTGTTTATCTTTACTTACACTGGCATAACCATATCCTGGAACATCTACTAAATAAAATGTATCATTAACTAAATAAAAATTTAGAGTTTGTGTCTTACCCGGTTTAGAAGAAGTTCTAGCAAAATTCTTTCTTTCAATCAAAGTATTAATAAAACTACTTTTACCGACATTACTTCTTCCCACTAACAAAAACTCTATCCTTTTATCCTCTGGATATTGACTACGCCTTACGGCGATAATCGGTTCCGCAACACTCTCAATTTGCATAACTCATCACCACCATAATTATATATTAATTATACTAAAAATGCAAATTTCCCATATAATTTAGTATGGATCGCAACTATCATAACACAAACTTTCCTCCCAATACTGACCCTCATTTATTTTCTATTCTGGCGGTAAGTGTTGGTTTTGCTTGTGTTGGAGACTATAATGCTAATGAACAAAATTCAATCGGCAACTGGCTAATTTTGGTAGGTCAATACATTCTTACTCATGCGGCTCAACAACAATTAATTGAAGCTCGTCTTGAAAACAACAATTTAAATACCAATTCCCCAAAACACAAAAACGGCACCGGAGGGCCGTTTACAGATAACGAACAAGGTAAAAGTAACCAAACCCAAAGAGATGAAGTAGACTTTTTACTTAATGCCATTGAAGACATCAAAAATGAACTAGAAAACATTAAACGCAACAATAAAATTTAAATAAATGTAATTGATACATCACCAATACCATTATCAATATTTATTATGTTATTACCATTTCCATAACTAGCTCGTCCATAATCTGTTCCATTTAAAACAATATTACCAATACCTTTATCAAAGTTAAGGGTATATAACTCTTCTCCACCAGTTAAACTCAAATTACATTCTCCAATTCCTACATTTATTTCATTTCTACCTAGTATTTGACCATTAAAATTAAACTCACCAACTCCAGTATCTAATTCTAAATTAGTAAAAATTGTATTATTAATATTTACATCTCCAGTTCCCCCATCAATTTCACTATTAGTAAAATCACTATCATTAATACTTATAACACCAGCACCATAATCTAAACTAAATTCCTGGGCACTTACACCAGTAATTGATGTCTTTCCAGCTCCAACATCGATACTTAATTCTTTTAAAACATCAGGAACATAAACTACTACTTCTCCAGCATTATTATTACCAAATAGCCAAAAACTATCTTCTTCAATATATAAGTTACCATTCCTTTCTCTTACTTTAAACTTATCTGTTACATTACTTGCTTCTACCGAGTATTTATCCCCATATTTAATTTCTAAATTTGTAGTATTTAAATCTATTTCTATTCTTCTTATATTACTATATTCTTCACTATAATTAACATTTCCTTTACTATATCCTAGTGACCCAATCAACATAATTATCCCATTAATAATTATACATATAATAAAAATTGCTAGGACAATTGCAGCAATTTTTATTCCCTTTTGTGTTCCAGTCATTTTACCTCAACACTCCCAAACAAAGCTAAAGCATCGATATATATAACTTTTTTAGTATTATTACTCTTAGACTTATTACTTACACCTCCAAATATTGGTGTAGATTTAATCTTTACTTCGACATCTTTAGGTACAATTATATCAATGCCCCCGAATATAGCGCTAGCAGTAATTACAGCTTCATCCTTAATCTTTGCATCAGTTAAATCAAGAACTACACTTCCAAATATTGCATCTATATTAGCATTTTTAAATTCTTCCCCACTCTTAGCTACAAACTGTTCCGAAAAAGTTGCAGTTATTGCTTCTCCATTACCTTTACTTTTTATTTCATTTACTTTATCAACTATTTTATTTCTAAATAAATTTCCAAATATTAAATAAATACCTACAAAAACTAATATAGCAGGAATAAATAATTTTATTACCAAATCAAATCTTAACCAACCTTGACATAATAATAGTAATACGATACCAATTATTAAACCAACAATATTACCAATCTTACCTTCATTACTAGAATCAAATAAACCTATAAAACAAGGTATTATAATTAGTAATGTCCACCACCCATTAAAGAAGATATTAAAATCAATAATATCTAAAGCATTTAAGGCAACAATTACACCTAGTACAATAAAGACTAGTCCCCATAATATTCTATTTACTTTTTCCATAAATTTATTCCTTTC
>ULMP01032319.1_pt1 | contig 33478 bp, 29 predicted proteins | sample 1951681 | NCBI WGS metagenome assembly ULMP01 (sample SAMEA4835553, study PRJEB28245) | human gut metagenome | biome: gut microbiome; material: fecal sample | place: Denmark | collected 2008 | reverse complement strand
GTAAATAAATTTATTTACTTTTCTCTACTCGATATATATTTGGTCCTCAATATTCCAATCATCGCTATAAATACTTTTCATATATTTAGTAATCTTATCTAATATAAATTGTCTTTCTTCTTTGGTACCGTTATCTAGTTTATAATGGTATTTGTTAGAAATTAGGTTGGTACATAGTGTTACTACGTTGGTTTCAATTCCTTTCCCATGCTTTCTTTTTAACTGATATTGGTATATCAGTTGCCTTTGTTCTTTTACTTTTCATAAATTACATTGCATATTAATTGCTTTAAAACTATAATTATTGATTACTCGTTGCATACAGTATATCTATTTTTCTTCGATTTTACGTAATTTCTATTTGACTTTTAATCAAAGGGTCTTAGGTTCGACTCCCAAACGAGCCACCATTTTGAATACAAGCTTCCATTAAATGGGAGTTTTTTCTTGAGATTAGCTTAATTATGTGTAATAATATTTTAGAGGTGAAATTAAATGGCAAAGGAAGAAAGAAATTATACTAAAGAATTTAGAAATTTGAATATTTCGATGTACATAATAATGGGGCTACTTTTATTACTAGCAATAATTTTTATGGTTACATCATGTCAAAGTACTAAAGCAAATGAAGATAGCGATTATGATGTATCAATGATGCGAACTGTTGGAGTAAATGATGTAATTGATATGTTTAATGACGGTAAAACTTATGTGCTTTATATTGGTCGAGAAACATGTTCGGTATGTCATGAGTTATTACCAGCTTTACAAGAAGCTCAAATTAATAATAATTACATTACTCAATACTTAGATATTAGCCAAGTTGATAGAAGTAGTGCTGAATGGGAAGAACTTGTTGAATTACTTGATTTAGAAACAACAACAACTATGGATGAAGAAGGGGTAGCTGAAGAAGTTACTGATACATTTGGTTATTTTCTTAATGCTAAGGGCTTTACTCCATGTATGATAATTATAAATAATGGTAAACAAGTAGCTGGTTTCTTTGGTAGTAGATCTTTAGAAGCCTTTGAAGATTGGTTAACTGCAAACGGTATATAAAAAGTTCAAGTGTCATCTTGAACTTTTTATATGTAATCCTCGATTTCGGTTTTGCTTTTGTGTGGTTCATCAAAAAATAAATCGAGATAATTTTGTTGCCTTAAAGCTTCATATACCATAATAGCAACGGTATTGGATAGATTTAAAGCTCGGACATTATCAGTCATTGGTAACCGAATACAAGTATCTAGATGGGGCTTTAAAATACTTTTGGGAATACCGGTAGATTCTTTGCCAAAGACAAAATAAATATTTTCATCTTTGTTACTAAAGTCAAATTTTCCCGGAGGCTTATGGCCATATCTAGTTAGAAAATAGAATTTACCCTCCGTATTTTTAGTGATGAAATCTTCATAATTTTCATATATAAACCATTTTAATTTATCTATATAATTAACACCACTTCTTTTTAATGTTTTATCATCTACTTTAAAACCTAATGGCTTTATTAAGTGTAGTGTTGCATTAGTAGCAACACAAGTACGCATGATATTTCCTGTATTTTGAGGGATTTCTGGTTCAAATAAAACAATATTTAACATAAATTTTTCCTTTCTAATGATAAATAAAAAGGTCTTTATTGACCTTCGTATTCATAAATATCTAGTAATTTTTGGAAATCTCCAGCATTAATTACGTTATCGTCATCTCTAGTAACTGTATCAATTAGTTCGCCATCTTTAAAATAAAGAATTATTGGAACTGTTGATATTTCGTCGGTATTAAAAGCATTATTTAATCTTGTTAGATAATTATCACTATCCATTATACTTTCGGTATTTAAATAGTAAAATGAATCACTTAATTTATAATCATCTATAATAGGTTTAATGCCAGTTTCTAAATCATATGCGTCTTCATTTCCGGTATAAGTTATTAAAACAAAGTATTCAGTTGGAGATTCTGATAGTATTTGACTTACTTCATCAAGATTTTTAATTTCTAAACTAACTGTTCCTGAGGAAAGTAGATAGCTAGTACTTAGTCTTTCTTCGTCTTTTACTTGTTGCCATCTATAAATATATAGGCCTAGCAAAATAAATGCTAGTATAATAACTAAAATAATAACAATTCTTTTACGAGAAACTTTTTGTTTAGCCACTTCAACTTGTTTAGTTTCTTCTTTAGTTTTTGCTATTTTTACTTCTCGATTATTTTCTGCATTATGCTTTGAAGTTGTATTTTTCTTTTTTTCCGCCATAAATATTATCCCATACCTTTCATTAATATATTACCACAAAAATGACTTTTTTTAAATTGTTTTTTATTCTTCATTTTCATTTTTTTCTAATTTGACTAAAACCTCACGTGGTTTAGAACCGTTTTGGGGGCCAACAATACCGCGGGATTCTAATAAGTCCATCATTCGAGCGGCTCGATTATAACCAAAGCGGAAACGCCTTTGAATTAGGGAAGCACTGATCTTACCTGTTTGAATTGCAAATTCAACGACTTCATTATAAGCTTCGTCGTCTTCTTCAGCAAAATTATTGGCGCTGCCACTAGTAGTATTTTGGCTGACACTAGAAAATTCCTCATCATATTTGGCTGTTGCTTGGTTTTTGCAAAAGTCAATTAGCCGTTTAATTTCGTCATCGTTTATGAAGCAGCCTTGAATACGGGTAGGAGATGCTTCTCCCATAGGGAAGTATAGCATATCACCTTTACCTAGTAGTTTTTCAGCTCCAGGTTGATCAAGAATAGTTCTTGAATCTATTTGACTTGATACAGCAAAGGAAATTCTTGATGGTATATTATTTTTAATAAGCCCGGTGATAACATCTGTTGATGGTCTTTGAGTTGCAACAATTAAATGTATTCCTGCAGCCCGAGCTAATTGGGTTATTCTTGTTATAGAGTCTTCTACTTCTTTAGAAGCAACAAGCATTAAATCAGCAAGTTCGTCGATAATAACAACAATGTATGGCATTTTCGCTTGAGGATTTTCGGGATGTTTTTTATTTTCTTTTTCAATTAAGTCATTATAACCAGAGATGTTTTTAACTTCTTGTTCACTAAATATAGTGAATCTTTTATCCATCTCAGTGACAACTTTTTGTAAAGTAAGACTAGCTTTTTTAGGATCACTTACTACTGGACATAGTAGGTGAGGTATACCATTATAGTTAGTAAGTTCAACCTTTTTAGGGTCAACTAAGACTAACTTTACTTCATTGGGTTTATAACGCATTAAAATAGAAGCTATAATTCCGTTGATACAAACTGATTTACCAGAGCCAGTAGAACCTGCAACTAAAAGGTGGGGCATTTTTGTTAAATCCATAACTTTTGGAGTACCCATGATATCTTTTCCTAAAGCAGCACATATTTTAGCGTCGCTTTTTAAGTTTTGTGGAGACTCTAAAACTTCTCTTAAAGTAACACTACTGATTGTTGGGTTAGGTATTTCAACTCCAATAGTGCTTTTACCTGGGATTGGAGCTTGGATAATAACGTCTTTTGCTGCGAGTGCTAAAGCAATTTCTTTGTTAATATTGACAATGCGATTTACCTTGGTGCCAGCAGGAACAGTAAGTTCATATTCTGTAACTGCGGGGCCAATATGAATTTCAACTACTTTAGCATTTATTCCAAAGTCTCTTAAAACTCGTTCAAGTATTTCTTTATTACTTTTGGTAAATTCAGTAGAATTTATTTTTTTGGGCTTTAAAGGGTCAAATATTTCACTAAATTTAGGAAGACGATAACTTAAATCTTCTTCAGTTTCAACATGTTTATTTTTGGATTCTAATGATTCTTGTTCAATAGGTTTTTGTTTTAATTCTTCCATACTAGTAATAACGATTTTTTCTTCTTTCTTTTTAATAGGCTCATTACTATCAGCTAGTGGTTTAATCGTATCTGCAGTACTAATAGGAATATCTTCTGAATCTTCTGCTTTTTTCTGGCGTTTAAATATTCCAATAATTTTTTTGAATATTTCTGATAAATTAATATTAAAGGTTAGGACTGCTGCAAAGATGCATAAAACGACTAATATAACAATTGATCCAGTTTTTCCAAATAAGCCATAAAGTAAGGAAATAAATAAGGCACCAATAAATCCACCGCCGATGACGATTGAAGTAGTTCCATTGGTTTCTAAAGCATTATTTGCGCCGATAGTAGAAATACGTTCCATAAAATTGTTATAGGTTGCTGATAAAATTTTTTGAGGGCTAGTTTCTTGATTTAAAAATTCAAAGTGACTAGCCACTAATAATATGATAATAAAAATATAGATGCCTATTAATTTTTGCGTTGTAAATTTAGGCATTTTTCTTTTATAGAGCATGTATACTCCTAAGACAATTAAAAAAATTAGTACTAACATCCACCAGGTGCCTGCAAGGAACATGGCAAATTTTTTAATTAAGGAACCAATGAAGCCAAAGCCAAAACCAATTATCCCAATTAAAATAAGAATAAGGCCAATTAGTTCAACACTATATCCAATATTAGTATTATTTTCTTTAGATTTTTTCTTTTTAGCCACGATTATCACCTTTTATAATTATACATTAATATTGTCCTTTTTTCAAATATTAATGAGCATTTCACCCATACCAGATAGTTAAAATGTCATAGTATGAAATAGGGAGGAAATGAAATGTTATTTGATGATAATTTTGGTTTTATTACGTATGATTTGTATGGTGGAAATTTAGACAAGGATAAAAGCACTAAATTAGTAAGTGTCGATGAAGGTTTTTTACGAGGCAATATGTTTGCGGATTCATATAAGCCATATAAAAATTATACCTATAAGAAAATTAATCCTAAAAACAGGAAAGAAGAGTTATTATTGGAAATTATGGAATTGTCTTTTGCAATTAATGATTTGAACTTATACTTAGATTTGCATCCAGATGATATCAGATTGTTAGAAAAATTCAATGCTTATGTTGAAAAGTCATGTCAAAAAGAAATGGAATATGTCAAAAATTATGGAGCTTTAGAAGCTATTGATAATGCTTCTTCGCAAAAGTTTGAATGGATTAGTAATCCTTGGCCATGGGATAACGAAGGAGGTACTAAATATGTTTAAATATGTGAAACATTTGGCTTATCCAATTAATATTACCAAAAAAGATTTAAAAATGGCTAAATACATTGTTACGCAATTTGGAGGTCCAGCAGGGGAGCTTGGAGCAACATTACGTTATTTTTCGCAAAAGTTTACGATGCCAGATGAAAAAGGAAAGGCGTTATTAAATGATATTGCTACTGAAGAAATGGGGCATATGGAAATGGTAGCAACAATGGTAAAACAATTAATGATGAATGCTACAATTGAAGAAATTAAAGAAGCTGGTTTAGAAAGTTATTATACAGAGCATAATAAAGGAGTATTTCCATGTAATGCAAACGGTATACCTTTTGATGCTATGAGTATTGCTGTAACTTCTGACCCTCTTACTGATTTGTCAGAAGATATGGCCGCTGAACAAAAAGCTCGCAGTGCGTATGAAAATTTGATTAATTTAGCAACAGATCCAGCAGTAATAGAACCACTTTTATTTTTGCGTCAAAGAGAGGTAGTTCACTTTAATAGATTTAAAGAATTATATGACTATTATGAAAAATTAGGATATTAAATCAGGCTTAGGCTTGATTTTTTTGAGTAAACGAAAATGTCAATTGTAGTAAAAAAGATATAAAAATAAATATAATTAGTTTATAATTATAAAAAAGGTTTTAGTAAGGAGTAGTATTATGTTGCATTTTAATATTGATATTTCTAATTATAAGGAAAGTAAATTAAATAGTTCTAATTATATTCCAGTTTTGGAAAGTGATATTGCGGATAATTCAATTAAACTACAACACTACTATAATTGTAGAAATAACTTTGAAATTAATATGAATCGTTTTAAAAGATTGGATAGGATGGATTTTAATCAAAGACTACAAGATTTTTTAAATGCAAATCATAACTTTGTAGAAGTTACAGATTTAAATCAGTGTGAGTCTGCTGGATATTATATCATGGTCTTAGATGAATATTGTCAAATGTATATTGGAACAACAAAAAATATAAAAGATAGAATTGTTCAACATTGGAAGAAAAAAATGCCATTTGAACGGCTAATATTTGGAAGCGTAGAAAACTCTAAGATTTCAATTGATAGTTTTTTTCCGTTAGATACGACACGTATATATGTTTATAAGACGGATATTATATATAATGATGAAAATAAATATATTAATGCTTTCCCTAATAAGTATATTTTAAATAGAACTGTTGGTGGTAAATTAGCTAATTTAAATGATGCTTATATAAATAGAAAAGAATATAATGAAAATTCTGATATTGAAATTGTTAGTGTTGAGCCAATAATAAAGTATAAAAATTTGGATACAGAATTATCTATGGTCGAGTTAATGAAAATGTTTCAATGTAGTAGAAATAAAATAATAAACTTTTATGTTTATGATGATTTTCCTCTACGTAAGCGGAGCAATAAATATTATGCATTAAAAAGAGAGGTTGATAAGTGGTATGATGAGTACCTAGAAAGACAAGAAAAAGAAAAAATTACTACAATTGTTTGGTCAGTAATTATTACAATAGTTTTAATAGTTTTTATGTTTTGGGCAATACTGTTTGTTTTTGAATTTTAAAGAAATTTGTGTGCTTAACAAGTTTTTTTATGCAAATCACAAAAAGATTAACTAAAGATTAACAATTTATTGCATGATAGTTGACCGTTACGAAAAATAGGTTCAGGCCACGTGCTTAAGCACGTAAATTGTTAAGAATTTAAAGACAATTTATTGTCGTCGTCTGAAAAAGAGTATATAATATACTCTAATTAGACAGGGGGCAATAAAATGAGAAAAGCATCACATGTACAGTATGATATAGAGTATCATATAGTATGGACAACTAAATATAGATATAGGGTACTAGGCGGGAGAATAGCGGAACGAACGAGAGAAATAATAAGACAAAGTTGTAATAGTATGAATGTGATAATAATAAAAGGAGCAATAAGTAAAGAACATGTACATTTACTAGTTAGTTGTCCGCCGTCATTATCAGTTTCAAAATTAGTTCAACAATTAAAAGGTAAAACATCAAGAGTATTGTTGAGTGAATATAAAGAATTAAAGAAACGATATTGGGGACAATATTTGTGGTCGACAGGATACTTTGTGAGAAGTGTTGGAACGGTAACTCAATCAACGATAAAAGAATATATAGAGAACCAACAAGACGAATATGAAGAGAATTTCAAAATAATGGGATGAGTTTACTCATTAAATGTGCTTTCAGCACCTAAAGCAAGCCATGCAATTTATTGCATTTATTGCATGGTAGTGTTAAGATTTTTTAGAAATGTTACATTTTTATATCAAATTTTATTGATAGTTCCTCATTGACAACAGGAACCTAGTAATAATTCTTATAGAGCTTGTAATATCTTAAAAATAAGATATTACAACAAGTATGACGAATTATTACTACCTATAGTCAATGATTTTCCTATCAATAAAATTATACATATTATGTGTGCAATGTAACATTTTAAAAAAATCTCTATGTAACATTTTAAAAAAGCTTTAACAATTTATTGCATGGTAGTTGACATTTTTAGACATTTGTATTATTATCTAGTGGTGCGAAAAAAGGGTGAGTTTTTATGGATAAAATAATAAATATTGCAGTTGTTGCCCATGTCGATGCTGGTAAATCGACTTTGGTTGATGGATTGTTACGCCAAAGTGGAGTATTTAGAGAAAATGAGGAATTAATAGATTGTGTTATGGATAGTGGAGATCTTGAAAAAGAAAGAGGTATTACCATTACCGCTAAAAACTGTGCTATTAAATATAAGGATTATAAAATCAACATAGTTGATACGCCGGGGCATGCCGATTTTTCGAGCGAAATTGAACGTATTATTAAAACTGTCGATACAGTTATTTTGTTAGTGGATTCTGCTGAAGGGCCTATGCCTCAGACAAGGTTTGTTTTAAAAGAGGCTTTAAATAATAATCTAAATCCAATTCTTTTTATTAATAAAATAGATAAGAAGGATCAAAGAGCTACAGAAGTAGTTGATATGACTTTTAATTTATTTATGGAACTTGGAGCTACAGATGAACAACTTGATTTTCCAATTTTGTATGGTAGTGCTAGAAGTGGCTATGCTGTTTATAATATGGGGGATGAAGGTAAGGACTTAACGCCTTTATTTGAAACTATTATTAATAATACTAAACCTTTTGAAGGAAGTGAAGCTGACCCATTACAAATGCAAATTAGTCAACTTGCTTATGATGATTATATTGGCCGACTTGGAATTGGTAGAATTAACAAGGGAAAAATAAGTGTTGGAGAAACTGTAGCAATTGCTAAAAACGATGAAACTACTGAATCATTTAGGGTAACAAAATTATTTGTTAATGAAGGAATTAAAAGAGTAGAAGTTAATACTGCATACTATGGTGATATTGTAACTGTTGCAGGTTGTGCTCATGTATCTATTGGGGATACAATTTGTGATAAGGATTATATAAATCCACTTCCTAAAATAGTTATTGAAGAACCAACTTTGTCGATGAATTTCTTAGTAAATGATTCACCATTTGCAGGTGAAAGTGGCAAATATTTAACAAATAGACATTTAAAAGAAAGACTTGATAGAGAGCTTGAAACTAACGTAGGATTAAAGGTAGAAGTTTTACCAGATTCAGATGGTTTTAAAGTAAGTGGTCGTGGAGAATTACATTTATCAATTCTTTTAGAAAATATGCGAAGAGAAGGATATGAATTATCTGTTTCTAAACCAGAAGTAATATTTAAAGAAGAAAATGGTGAAAAACTAGAGCCTTATGAAAAAGTAATAGTGAATGTACCAAATGAATACTCAGGAACAGTAATTAATTCTTTAAATGAAAGAAAAGGCGTAATGCAAAGTGTTACTCCTGGGGAAGTGGGTTATACTCACTTAGAATATTTAGTTCCAACCCGTGGACTTATTGGTTACCGTGGTTCATTTATTACAGAAACTAAGGGTGAAGGAATAATGGTTCGTTCATTTGATTCCTATGGGCCTTATGCCGGAGTAATTCAAGGAAGAAAAAATGGTGTATTGGTATCGATGGAAAACGGAACTACTTTTGGTTATTCGTTATTTAATTTAAGTAGTCGTGGTACTATGATAGTTGATCCATCAACCCCAGTTTACGTTGGTGAAATAATAGGTATTTGTAATAAAGAGGGAGACTTGAATGTTAATCCTTGTAAAAATAAAGAACTTACTAATACTCGTAGTGCTCATGCCGATGAAGCAATTACTTTAAATAAAGCTAAGAAGTTTACTTTAGAAGAAGCTTTAGAATTTATTGCCTCAGATGAATACATTGAAGTAACTCCAGATGAAATAAGACTTAGAAAAAAATATTTGGATCCAAAAGAAAGATATAGAAGAAGTCATTAAAAAAATGGCTTTTTTTTATTTGGGTTATGTGTTAGAATTATACTAGGTGAGGGTACATGAAAAAAAAGAAAAAGATAGATTTTGAAAAGATGACAATATTTATTAAAAGTAAAAACTTTTTAATAGCAGCTTGTGTATTTGTTTTAACAATTTCCATAATTGGTGTTTCTTATGCTTCATTTTTTACAGTTAAAACTAATACTAATAATCAAACTGTAACCACAGGAACGCTTGCTGTATCTTATGGTGGACAGTCTTCATCTGTTCAAAAGAATAGTATGATTCCTATTCCCGATGAAGAAGGCTTAAATCAAGGAGAAGCTGATACTAGTGTAATATATATTCAAAATACAGGAACACTTGATTCGACTTTTACTCTAAATGTTGGTTATGATATGGAAAATTTTGAAATAATAAGTAGTAATCTTGATCCTGATGAAACAGCGACTCTAACCCCTCTTGATTATGTAAAAATAGCTGTATATGAATATAATGGAATTAATGATGAAACATTAATAGTTGGGCCAATTACGATAGCAGATTTACCAATATATTCAGTTAATAATAGTGATTCAAGATATAATCGCTATGCAATTTTATTTGATTCTGTTGGGGGAACAACTAGTGGTAATGCAACTAAAACATATAAAGTTAAAATGTGGCTTTCAGATAAAGCTATACCTGCAGCAAGTTATTCTTACTTTTATATAAATAGCGAAATTGTAGCAGAAGTAGAAAATGCTAAAATGAATTATAATTTATCGGGTACTTTAAGTGATACTTCTGGATCTGCTTTAGGGGGAGCAACAATATCTTTGCAAAATAATTCTTTAGTAACTACTACTGGAGATGACGGTTCATTTACATTAAACGGAATTTATCCGGGGGTATATAATTTAGATATAACTTATAATGGTAATGTTTATAGTGGTAATTTAACTGTTGAAGAAGGAACAGGTAATTCTTTAGAAAGTTTGGGAGCTACTTTTAGTGGTAGCCCTACAACTAGTATTTATAATATAGCTGATACTTATAAAACTACTTTAAGTAAAATAGTAAATAAAAATGGGTTTAGTACTTATGCTGATGCAGTTTATTTTGCAGATGGTACAACTTATAATTTGGCTCCAACATATAAGTTTACTGGTGGTGCTGATACAAATGTATCTGGATTAAATATAACATTAGATACAGAAAATATTAATTTTACAATGACTTTATAAAAAGTGATGAAAAAGTGAAAAAAAGAGTTGAAAGTGAATTCTTTTTTTGCTATTATTAAAATAGAGAGGAGAAAAGTAGAATGGAAAATAAAAAAAATACTATTTTATTAACTGTAATTGCAGTAGCAACATTATTAGTAGCTGTAGTAGGTGCAACATTTGCATACTTCACAGCACAAGGAGGTACAACTGCTAAAACTCCAGTTAATGTTACAACTGCTCAAACTTCAAATGGTAGTTTTCAAACAAGTGGTGCTATAACAATTAATGCTACTCAAGAAAACTTTGGTCAAGATGATGGTGATCAAACTGGTCAAGCAACTGGTACTGTAACTTATACAGCAAGTAGTACTGCAGCATCTGATTTTTGTTATACAGTAACATTAGATATAACGGCAAATAATTTTGTGTATACAACTGATCCAACAAATACACCAGAATTGACATTTACTGCTGAAAAGGCTGCTAGTGCAACTGATTTAACTAGTCCAACAACTTTAATTAATGCACAAGATATTACTACTGTAACTAGTGATATTCAAATTCCTAATGCTGTTAGTGGTTCTGATTATGTACATAAAATTAGTGCTGGACAAGGTGCAACAGTTAACGATCAATGGCGTTTTACAGTTACTTTTGTTAACTTAGATAGCGACCAAAATGCTAATACTGGTAAATCATTTACTGGTCAAATAGTATTTGCACAAACTGATTGTGCTTAATAAAAGGTATCAGGAATTGATACTTTTTTATTTGTAATTTAGATTTTAAAAAGTGATAAAAAAGTGAAAAAAGAGGTTGATTTTTAACTCTTTTTTTGCTAATATTAGAATAGAGGAGGAAATGTAGAGATGGAAAATAGAAAAAATACTATTTTGTTAACAGTGATTGCTGTAGCAACTTTATTAGTAGCTGTAGTAGGTGCAACATTCGCATACTTCACAGCACAAGGAGATCGAGAAGTTCAAACTCCAGTTAATGTTAATACTGCTCAAACTTCAAATGGTAGTTTCGTTACTAATGGTAGTATTACTATTAATGCAAATCAAGAAAACTTTGGCCAAGGTATGGGAAATCAAACTAAAACTGCAACTGCAACTGTAACTTATACAGCAAGTAGTACAGCAGCATCTAATTTCTGTTATACTGTAGGTTTACAAGTAACTGCAAATACTTTTGAATATACTACTGAAGAAAGTACACCAGAATTAACTTTTACTGCTAGAAAAAGTGCTAATGCTGCAGATTTAACTAGTGCTACTACAATGATTAATCAACGCGATATTACTACAACTACAGCATCAACAACAATTCAAGTTCCTAATACTGCTGAAGGTTCTGATTTTGTTCATCAAATTGATGCTACTCAAGGTCAAACAATTAATGATCAATGGGATTTCACTGTTACTCTAGTTAACTTAAATTCTGACCAAAATGAAAATACTGGTAAATCATTTACTGGTCAAATTGTATTCACTCACGTTGATTGTGGTGATTAATAATTAAAAACAATTAGACTGTCAATTATTTGACAGTTTTTTTGTGCTTTTCGACAGGCTATTCTATATATTGGTATATATCGACAAAATCAGGCAAATGTTTCATTAGACAAATAAATATCCTTATGCTAGTATAGATTACCAAAGAGAAAAATATGAAGAAGTATACTAAATATAAGCCTAAAAATTTGATAGATGATCAGTTGTTTAAGTTTGTGTTTAGTCACGAAACTTTAGCTAAGCAGTTAATTGATGCTTTAAGTAAGTATATTAACATCGATTGGGATTTTTCAAAGGTAGAATTGAAAATACAACAGATTATTCCTGGTAAACATCATGATTCTAAAGACTACTATGCTGATTTAATGGTGGTTATGAAAAATAGTGATGTCTTATTACTTGAGGCATATAACAAATTTAGAAAAAAGGAATTTATAAAGAGTAAGGCTTATCAAGATAGAGTTTTTTCGGAACAATTTGAGAAGGGTGAGGAATATGAAAATCCTAAAAGGGTAATAATTGTAAATTTTATTAGAGGAAATTTTGATACAAACCAAATATTAGACAAATATGGTATAGTTAATTTGGAAACTTTAAATGAACCAATTAAAGGATTTAATAATTATAAATTATTTATAGTTATTAAGGTTGACAAATGTCCCGAAGGACCATATAATGAAGATGATGAGTTTTTACAAATAGTAAATTTTTTGAAATGTAAGGATGTGGCAGAAATGGAAGAAAAAGTAAGAGAAGGAGGAAATAAATTTATGGAAGAATCTTTAGCTTTTGTTAAAGCATATATGGCGGATAAGTCGAATGATAATTATGGCTCACATTATCGATTAGAACTTGATTACGCTTATGAAGATGGTCAAAAAAAAGGGTCACGAGATACTCAAATTGCAACAGCCCAAAGAATGATTTCTTTAGGAAGTAATGATGAATTTATTTCAAAGACAACTGGATTGTCAATAAATAAAATTAATGCTTTAAGAAAAAAGATGCAATTATAATAATTTAAATAAGAATGTATATGAAAGAAGAAAATAAATTAGTAAAAGAATCTTTAGCATTTGTTAAGGCATACATGGCGGATAAGTCGAATGATAATTATGGCTCACATTATCAGTTGGAACTCGATTATGCTTATGAAGATGGTCAAAAAAAAGGATCACGAGATACTCGAATTGCAACAGCCCAAAGAATGATTCGCAATAACTATTCTAATGAAGAAATTTCAAAGATATCAGGATTATCAATAAGTAAAATTAATTCATTGAGAAAAGAGATGTAGGTCTTTTTTTTTCTTGTCTTTTTTTGGCTTTAATTGTACAATATTCATGGTGATATAAATGGCATTATTATTGACGCTTCTTAGTGGTTTGTTTTTTTTGATAGGCATAATCATCTATAAATTTATTAAACATAAAAAAGAACTTACTATCGGGGCAATGTCTTGTGCTTTAGTAGTTATCGTGGGGCTTATATGTTTAGACTTGGTTCCGGAACTATTAGAGATAAAAAGATGGTATTTAATTATTTTTGTGATTGTTGGTTTGTTTTTTTTAGTTCTCATTGATAAACTTATTCCTCATCACCATCACGATCATAAAGAAAATGATGAAAATACGCATGAACATCAAGAACATTTAAAACACATTGGTTTTATTACAATACTTGCTTTACTATTACACAACATGGTTGAAGGTATGGCTTTATATAGTGTTAGTGTTAATAATTTGGAAAGTGGAATTTTAATGTGTTTAGGTATTGGCTTACATAATTTGCCATTTGGCTTTCAAATAGCTAATTATAGTAATAAGACAAGTAATAAATTAGCTACGTTTTTATTAGTTATTTCAGGTTTAGTTGGTGGCCTTATTATTTATGCTTTTGGTAGTATAAGTGAATTTATTACTGGTATAATTATTGCTCTTACTTTAGGGATGATTCTTTATATTTTGATATTTGAGTTATTGCATGAAGTTTGGAGTAATATTAAACACAAAGCAACGTTTTGTGGTATAATTATAGGTACTATAATATTAGTGCTAATAAACTTAATCTAAGAAGGGAAGAAATATAATGAAAAAAGTATTAGTGACTGGTGCTGCTGGTAGTGTGGGAATACAAGTAATAAAATATCTACTCGCTGAAGGAAAGTATGAAGTAACTGCTTTAGATTTAAAAAATAAAGTGGTATTTAAAAAAATGCGAAGATTTAGAAAAAGGATAAATATTTTATATGGTGATGTAACGGATAGAGTTTTAATTGAAGCTTTGGTCAAAGATCATGATGTAATTATTCATTTAGCATCTAGTTTGCCACCGCTTTCTGATATGAAGAAGGGATTAGCGGAAATAATTGATTATGATGGTAGTGAAAATATAATTAGGGCAATTAGTTATTATAATCCTAAATGTCATTTATTTTTAGCATCAACAACAAGTTTATATAAAAATATTGAAAATCCAACGGTTAAAAGCAAAATTGAACTTGATGATTATGATTATTTTTCACAAGCTAAATATAAAGCAGAGTTGTTGATAAAAGAAAAATTAAAAAATTATACTATTTATCGTATTCCTTTAGTACTAGGTAATCCATTAGTTGATCCTTTTATGTACAATGTGAAAAAAAATAGCATAGTTGGGTTTGTAACTAAAGAAGATGTAGCATATGCTTTTGTAAAAGGTATTAAATATTTAGACAAATTAAATAAAAAAACTTATAATGTTATGAGTGAAGAAGCTATTTTATTTAATGATTTATTACAAAAATATTTGAAAATATGTGGTTTAAGTTGGGAATATATTTTTGGAAGAGTGCTACTTGAGAAGGATTATTATAGTCCGGTTTGTGCAGATGGGGAGTTATTAAATAGTGTAATTGATTATCAAACTGATAGCTTAGCTTTATATTTTAAAAGATTAAGTAGTAAGGTAAGAAAAAGAAAGGTGGCTAAGTTTCTAGCTAAGCCATTAATTAAGAAAAAGTAGGGAGGTATTTTATGGGAAGAGCATATGAAGTTAGAAAGGCAAGTATTCAAAAAACAGGAGCAGTAAAAGGGAAATTATATACGACTTTTGCCAAAGAAATCTATTTAGCGGCACATAAGGGAAGTCCTAATCCGGATGCAAATGTAGTTTTAAAAAGACTTATTGATAAGGCTAAAAAGCAACAAGTGCCAAATGATATTATTAATAGAGCGATTGATAAAGCTAAAGGTATTGGCCAAGAAGAATATCATGAAGTTATGTATGAAGGATTTGGGCCTGGGGCTGCAACATTAATAATTAAGTGTTTAACAGATAATGTTAATAGAACTGTAGGTAATGTAAGAGCGGCATTTAATAAGGTTAATAAAAGTTTAGGAGTTACTAATTCTGTTCTTTACAATTATGATCATTTAGGTATTCTTTCTTTTAAATATGCTGATGAAGAAAAAGTGTTTGATACCCTTCTTAATGCAGGAATTGAAATTAAAGATATTGAAAATGAAGATGAAGAAATAATTCTTTCTTTGAATCCTGGAGATATTAATAAAGTAAAAGATGAATTAGAAAAAATAATTCCGGGGATTGAATATGATTTGGATGAAGTAGGTTATTATGCTAAAGAAAAAATTACTTTAGATGGAGAAGAAAAAGAAACTTTTGCTAAACTTTATAAAATGTTAGATGATATTGAAGATGTATCAGAAATATATACGAATGTAGATATGGATTGATTATGGATAAAAAGAAAAGATGGAAGTTAATAGGAATAATAATACTCGCTATATTATTATTTTATGGAATATTACTTGTTTTTGGTAGTAATATAGCTGGTCTTTTATATCAAACATTATTTTATGGCAAATATAATACAATGTTTATTTCTGAATTAGTCATATTATTATTTGCTTTAATAATGTTGCTGTTGGGAAAAAGATTAAGCATTTTAAAGCCTTGTGGCAAATCAATAATTTATGGTATTAAAAGAGGAATGCCAATACTTGTGGTAAGCCTTATTAGTTTGTTTAGTAGTTTAACTGGGATTTTAGGAGAAAACTTAAATATTCCAAATCTAATAAGTTTAATTATTTTAGCAATTACTATTGGAATGGCTGAAGAATTTTTCTTTCGAGGATTTATTCAAGGCGAAATAGTTGATGCTTATGGTAAGAGTAGAAAACAAGTTATTATATCTGTTGTTGTAAGTGGGGTAATATTTGGATTAGTTCATATAACTAATGCGTTAAGTGGACAAGATATTATTACAACTCTTATGCAAGTGTTACAAGCATCTAGTTTAGGAATACTTTTAGGTTCTATCTATTTTATAACAAAAAATATTTGGTCAGTGGTATTCTTGCATGCGTTTTATGATTTTGCTATCATGCTAAGTGAAGTAAATAGTTATAAGGATTGCATCAATAGTACAGATATATCAATGATTATGTTAATATTTACTTTGGTTGTATCTTTAATTTATGTAGTAATTTATTTGGTGGGTGCTTATCTTAACTTGCAAAAAAGACATGTAAATGAATATATCGGGGAAGAAGTAACTGATGAAATAATAGTTAAAGATGGGGAAAATGCTACGAAGGCTAAGAAACTAGTCATTGTAGTAATTGTTCTTTTGTTCTTAGCATCACCTTTGATTCCTGCAAATGAAGTTGAAAACTTTCAAATTTGCTATACTTACGAAAATGTAGATATAAATGGTGAAATTAATTTTGCTCTTGATAATGAATTTGTTTTAAATGATGTAAAGTTATATGTCGATGATAATAATTTAGTTATGGAAAATATTGATGGAGAAAATAAAACTGTTATTGAAACACTAGAAAACGATATTTATGATATTTATGTTTACGAGATAGATAGTGATTATCATATTTTACTTAATGCTAATGAAATTTTATATTATGGAGTAGTAAATAAGGATAGTGTGGCTGTTACAAGTGAGTTTACAAGTATTTTAATAAATAGTTTTCAAAAATATGATGTACCAGAAATTATGGATATTGGTAAATTAGAAAGTAATGATGGAGTATATCCACTTATAAAAAGTTATGTAAGTGATTACTTTATTATAAAAGATGATAAAGTAATGGTAATTAATCAATAATTTTAGAGAGTGCTATTTGGCATTCTTTTTCTTTTAAAAATAGTGTAAATGTAGCTAATAAATATATATAAATAAGGCTGGTTAGTGGTATAATAAGGTATATTGGTGAGATGTAATGAAGAAGTACAAATTGAAGAAATTTAATGTATTATTATTTACTTTTATAATTCTAATGTTTTTAGAAATATCTTTTAGAATGTTAACAAATGTTACTGTTTTTAATATTAGTTTTTTGTATGTAATTTTATATAATATTTTTGCTTCTTTACTTATAAGTTTTATTGTTACTTGGGGGGGCAATAAATTTAATAAAATAATTTATTATTTATCTATTTTTATTATATCTTTTATTTATGCTTTACAGTTATGTATTTATAAAATGTTTGGGTTTTATTTTGATTTATCTTTATTAAGTGCAACAGATCAAGTGGCTAGCTTTGCGGGGGATGGTCTAAATTTAATTCTTGAAAATATTTTAGGAGTTGTTATTTTGTTTTTGCCTTTTATTTTATTACTTGTTTTTATTAGGAAAATAGTGGTTAATAAGAGTGAAATTAAATTTAATATTATTAAGTTGGTAGCATTTGTACTTGTTTATTTAATTTTTATAGGTGCATTATTTATAAATAGTGATGGAATTAATTCTGCAAAAGATTTATACTTTAATGTAAGTAATAATGAACTTAATATTAGAAAGTTTGGGGTACTTAATGCTTTTAGAATAGATGTAAAAAGAAGTATTTTTGGTTTTGATGTAAGCGTAAATATTCCGAATAATTATGTTGATGGTAATGAAAAAGAAGAAAATATACCAGAAGAACCAGAAATAGTTTATGAATATAATAATATGGATATCGACTTTGATAATCTTATTGCTAATGAAACTAATGGAACAGTTAAAATGATGCATGAGTATTTTAATAATGAAAGTGGTACTTTGCAAAATGAATATACAAAATATTTTGAAGGTAAGAATTTAATTTTGTTTATGGCGGAAAGTTTTAATGAAATTGCCGTAAGAGAGGATATAACTCCAACATTATATAAACTGGTTAATAGTGGTTTTAAATTTAATAATTTTTATACACCGACGATTAGTAGTACAATTGGTGGAGAATTTCAAGAACTCACTGGTTTGGTGGCAGCATCAGGATTTTTATCTCCTTGGAAGAGTGGCGAAAATTACTATCCTTTTGGAGTTGCTACAGCTTTTCAAAATTTAGGTTATAATACATATGCATATCATGATCACACTTATACTTTTCAAAGTAGACATAAGTATTTGGCATCGCTTGGCTTTGATAATTATTTAGGTTGTAAAAATGGCTTGGAAAGTCGTATTAATTGTAATCAGTGGCCAGAGAGCGATGTAGAGATGATTGAAGCAACATTTGATGATTATATTACAAGTGAAAATCCATTTATGGTTTATTACGTAACTGTAAGTGGACATGGGGATTATGGTTTTGATTATAGTGCAATGGCTCGTAAACATAAAGATGATGTTGCTAGTCTCAATTATTCAGAAAAACCATTATCTTATTTAGCGGCGCAGATTGAACTTGATCAGGCTCTAGAATTGCTTATTAAAAAGTTGGATGAAGCCGGTGAGCTTGAAGATACTGTTATTGCTTTAGTAGGAGATCATTATCCATATTATTTATCATTAGATGAAGTAAATGAAATTGCTAGTTATGAAAAAGATAGTGTTGTGGAAATAAATAGAAGTAACTTTATTTTATGGAATAGTGAAATGGATACTGTGGAAGTAGATAAGGTAGGTAGCCAAATAGATGTTTTACCAACAATATATAATTTGTTTGGGGTAGAATATGATTCAAGACTTATTATAGGTAAGGATATACTTAGCACGGAACCAGGACTTGCTATATTTGGTAATTCTTCATGGGTAAGTGATAAGGGAACATATTTTGCTAGTAGTGGTGAATTTGTAAGTAAAGATGGTAGTGAAGTTGATAGTGAATATGTGAAATATATGAATAATGTGGTAAGTAATAAGATTACAATGAGTAGGTATATCATGAAGTATGATTATTATAGAAAAGTTTTAGGAGGATAATATGTGTGGAATTGCGGGAATTGTAACTAAGAGAGAGAATAAAAAAGAAATAATTGAAGCAATGAGTAAAAGAATAGAACATCGCGGACCAGATGGCGAAGGATATTTCTTTGATGGGGATGTGGCTCTTGCTCATCGAAGACTTTCAATAATCGATTTGTCGACGGGTAATCAGCCGATGTTTAATGAAGATGATACAGTTGTAACTGTATATAATGGGGAAATATATAATTATGTGGAACTTAGAGATGAGTTAGTTAAGGCTGGTCATAAATTTAAAACTAAGAGCGATACAGAAGTTTTAATACATGGATTTGAAGAGTGGCATACTGATTTACCAAAGTATTTGCGAGGAATGTTTGCATTTGCAATATATGATAAGAAAAGTAATGAATTATTTTTAGCTAGAGATAATTTTGGAATAAAACCTCTTTATTATACAGTGATGGATGGAACGTTTATGTTTGCATCAGAAATTAAAGCTTTTTTAGATACTCCGGATTTTAAAAAAGAATTAAATGAAGATATTTTGCAAGCTTATTTGGAATTTAGTTTTGTACCGACGAATGAAACTTTCTTTAAAGGAGTGTATCGTTTGGATGCAGGATCTAGTTTACTTTATAAAGATGGAGATATAAAAATAGATAAATATTTTAAATTAGATTTTAAGGATAAAGAGCAAACACTAGCTGAAGCAGTAGAAAGCATTAGTGAAGTAATGAAAGATTCAGTTAATAGACATTTACTTAGTGATGTTGAAGTTGGTTCATTTTTATCAAGTGGAATTGATTCATCATATATTGTATCTTTGGCGAAGCCTGCGAAGACTTATACAGTTGGTTATGATATCGATAAATATGATGAAATTAGTTATGCTAAGGATTTAACTGAAAAACTAGGAATTAATAATACATCTAAAGTGATAAAGATGGATGAATATATGGAAGAATTTCCGAAAATTATGTACTATTTGGATGAACCTACTAGTGATCCGGCAGCAATATCACTATATTTTGTTGCTAAACTTGCTAGAAGAGATGTTAAAGTTGTGTTATCGGGAGAAGGTGCTGATGAATTTTTCGGCGGATATAATTATTACCGGGAAGAAGTTGATATGAAGTTTTATAATAAAATACCTTATTTTATAAGACATTTTATTGGTAAAATTGCTTCTTTATTTCCGGAAGGATATGGATTTAATTTCTTGGTTAGAAGAGGAGAAAAGTTAGAAAATAGTTATATTGGAGTAAATAGAAATTTTTCAGAAAAGATGGCTCGTAAAGTATTAAGTAAAGAATATAATTTGCGTGGAATCGATGTAACTAAAGAAATTTATAAACAATTTGCTGGATATTCAAATATTCATAAAATGCAAGCAATAGATATTAATTATTGGCTTATGAAAGACATACTTCTTAAGGCTGATAGAATGACAATGGCTTCATCTTTGGAAGGTAGAGTACCATTTATTGATAAAGAAGTATTTAAGGTGGCAAGTGGACTTTCAATTGATTACAAAGTAACTAAGGAAAATACTAAAGTTGCTTTAAGAGAAGCAGCAAAGGAAGTTATTCCAACGGAAGCATACAAAAAGAAAAAATTAGGTTTTCCAGTACCAATTAGAGAGTGGATGAAGACTACAGAAGTAAGTGATGAAATTAGAAAAATGTTTAATAAAGAGTTTACAAGTAAGTTTTTTAAAGTTGATGTAATAAATGAATTGCTTGATGAACATATAAGTGGTAAAAAAGATAATTATCGAAAAATATGGACAATTTATAGTTTCTTAACTTGGTATGAAATATTTTTTGTTAATAACTAATTTACAAATATTTGTTTGTGTGTTATGCTTATTATGGTGATTTAAAATGTTAGAATATATAATTATAGGTTTATTAGTATTGGTGATTATTCTTTTAATAATTTTGTTAGTTAGAAGAAGTAATAATACAGAGTTAGTAGAACGAATTGGTCATTTTGAAGCAAATATTAATAAAGAAATTGGGGAGTTTAAGTTTACATTTTCGAAAGATTTAATGGAGACTTTCGAAAAACTTAATGAACGAATTGAAAGAAAGTTAACTTTAATTAACGATGCCGTCAATGAAAGGTTAGATAAAAACTTTGAAAAAAGTAATAAAACATTTATGAGTGTACTTGAAAGACTTTCAAAAATTGATGAGGCACAGAAGAAAATTGATGGATTGAATAGTGAAATAGTGTCTTTACAAAGTGTTTTAACTGATAAAAAAACGAGAGGTACTTTTGGGGAAGTAAATTTAGAATATATTTTAAATAATGCATTTGGAAGTAATAAGAATGGAATATATGAAACGCAACATAAATTTAGTAATGGTTATATAAGTGATGCAATACTTTATGCGCCAGCACCACTTGGTACTATTGCAATTGACTCGAAATTTCCTTTAGAAAATTATCAAAGAATGACTGATAAGACTAAGGATAAACAATTTAGGGATCAAGCGGAAAAAATGTTTGTTGCGGATGTAAAAAAACATATCAATGATATAAGTGAAAAGTATATTATTCCAGGGGAAACTAGCGATGAAGCAATTATGTTTTTACCGGCGGAAGCAATATTTGCAGAAATAAATGCATATCATCCAGAATTATTAAATTATGCTTATAATAAAAGAGTATGGATTACTGGACCAACTACTTTGATAAGTACATTATCTATTATTAGTATGATTCTTAAAAATATGGAAAGAGATAAATATGCTAAAGTAATTCATGAAGAATTAGCAAAACTTAGTATTGAGTTTACTAGATATAAGGATCGTTGGGATAAACTTGCTCGAAATGTTAAAACAGTAAACCAAAGTATTGATGAACTTCATACAACTAGTGAAAAGATTACTAAAAGATTTGCCTCAATTAATAGTGTTGATATAGAAAAGTTAGTAAATAAAGAAGAAAGAGTAACCATTGGTAATTAGTTACTCTTCTTTTTTTCGGGTTAAGGTTTCTGGCTTTAATCTTGTTAGAGATTTAGCATAAAAATATATTAGGCGATTTTGTTTATCAGCTGCTTTAAGAGATATCGTTAATTTAGTTCCAATAAATATTTGCTTCTTATTTTCCATATCATAAATAGCTTTAGATTCTGGACTGTAAATAAATTTGCCATCTTCAATATCATCAAAGTAAACAATTCCTTCAATTTCTTCTTCAGTTTTTACAACTAAATAATTAGGTGTCACTGTACTAACATAAGCAGTATATTCTTTATCAGGATTAGTAGCAACATAGTTAACTAAATATAAATCATTAGCTTCTTTTTCAGCTTTTGTTGCACATTTTTCCATGAAAGAGGCATGACTACACATTCTAACTAAATATTGCTTCCAAGCTTCAAAATCAAAATTTGGCATATAAAACATTTCTAAATTATCTAATATATATTCAATAAGTAAATCCAAAAATCTTCTAATGGGTGAGGTTACTTGGGAATAAGCATTTAAGGCTAAGCTATAGTGGCTTTGATTGTTAATACTATAATAAGCTTTTTGCATACTTTTGATAATTAAACTAGATAGAATAAAGAATTCTTCTTTTGATTTTAAAGAATTAATTATTTTTTGGATTACATGAGGGTCATCTAGATTTTTAAATTTATTTAATTGGTTTTCAGTATGTCTTTTTATTGGCTCTTCATTATCACTAACATTACTTTTTACTCTTTTTATAATATCCATAGCTTCCATAATTTTATTTTTAAAAGGGATTTCGTGGTTTCGATAAATAAATAGAAGGCCTGAATTTAACATTTGATTAGCAACTGCTTCATTAGTCATAATCATAAAGTTTTCGACGATTCTTTCCGCTGTACCACTTTGGTGAGTAGTGATTGATTCGATATTGTGTTCAGAATCAAAGCAGAAATTAATTTCTTTATTGGCAAAATCAATTGCTCCATTTTGCATTCTTTTATGAGTTATTATTTCGGATAGTTCTTGCATTTTTAATAAATCGTTTAGAAACGGCTCATAGCCTTCAGGAATTTGATTTTGTTCCAGAATTTGATTTACTTCTTCATAAGTCATTTTCTTTTTAGAATTAATGACTGTATCTGCAATTTTAAAGTTTACTAAATTGCCATTATGATCTATTTCCATAATATAGCTTTTTGCTAGGCGATCAACTCCAGGATTTAAAGAACATATACCGTTAGAAATACTCGGATGAAGCATATGCAAAACACTATCAACCATATAAAGGCTGGTCGTATTTTGTTCTGCCCGTAGCCATAGGGGAGAAGCAAATTTTATATAATGGGATACGTGAGCAATGCTTACTGTTAATTCATAGTTGCCGTTAGGTAATGAATTGATACTTACTGCATCATCCATATCTTTGGTATGAGACCCATCGATTGTAAAAATATTTTCACTCCTTAAATCTAAGCGGTCTTTGATTTCTGCTGGTGTAACTTTTTGGGGAATACTTGCAATTTGTTCTAATTCTTTTTTAGTATTACTAGTTTGAAATCCATTATTTAAAGCAATAGTTTCTAGTTCTTGGGAATAATCTTCACGTTTATTTAATACATATAAAGGTTTAATTGTATAGTAATCATTAGGTGAAGGAATTGTTGGTATATAAGCTACAAATCTTGTACCAATTGGATAATTGTTAAATTCTTTTTTTGCTGAAAATTTAAGTAATATATGAGGATTACCTACCATTTCAATTTTGTTGCCATTTTTAATTTCACATACTATTTGGGGGTTTCCTCTTTTTATAATTTTAATTAGACTTTCTTTTTCAGTTTTGTATTTTCTTTTAATTATTACTATATCATTATTTAAAACTCCACTGGTTGAATTAGGAGGTAAACGATAAAATTTTCCATCCATAGAATAAAGCATATTACCATTTCTATCACTAGTAATTTTAGTTACAAAAAAATTAGATGGCATTTTATAAAAACAATTATTATAATCATGATAATAAATGTATCCATCTAATTCTAATTCTTTTAAGCATGCAATTATTTCTTCTTTATTTGAAGTTCCTGTAAGAGAAGTTATTAGAGTTGTTAAAGTTATAGCTTTGTTTTCTTGAAAAAAGCTTAGTATTAATTCTTTAGTATCTCTTTTTTTAGGAGACATTTCAGATAAAGAATAATGATTATCGCTATCGACATAAAGTCTTTTAGATACTACTAAAGCATTTAAACATTCTTGTAACTCAGTATATAATTCTTTGTTTTTTTCTTTTGAGGAATTTTTCTTAATTTTTAAACTTTTTTTAATCATAGAAAAAGTTAAATATTCTTTAGAACTGTTTTGAAATAATGCCATTATTTTTTCTTGCATAATTAATCACCTAAACTTACTATAAAACATAAATTCGATTTTGTAAATGAAAAGTTATCTTTTTGACTTTAATAGTTAAATTTAGTAAAATAGTTATGGAAAGTAGTGATAGAATGACTTTATATTTAATAAGTAATAATATGGTTTTAGAAGATATTGTATATGAAACTGATGCAACAGTAGAAGAAAAAAGAATCAATAGGCCTTTATCTATTGCTGGAGAAAAGGAAGCTGTTAAGTTGGTGAAGAAAATAGATGCTAATGTAATATATTCTTCTGATTATGCTTCAGCTTTGGGCACAGCCAAGTATTATGCCAGCTATAAAAATTTACCTATTTATATTAATTCTTTTTTAAATGATTGTAAGATCGGAAAGTTAGGAAATCGAAATATAAAGATGCTTAGATTTATGCAAGAGAGAGATTTTGATTTTAAATTTAATGGGGGTGAGTCATTAAATGAGGCAAGTAATAGAATGAATTTAGTGATTGATAGAATAATAAAGAAGAATATTCATAAAGATATTGTTGTTTTTACACATAAAAGAGCTATTATGGGGTATTTACTTAAATATTTAGAAAAAGGATTTAATTTAGATGATAGATTAATTCTTACATATAATGATAAAGTTATAATTGATGATGTCGATAAAGATATAGATATTATAAAAGTCGTGTTAGAAAAAAATAAAATAATTGATATCGATGTAATTGAATAAAGTATATATTTATGTTATTATGAGAAAGGTGAAGATAATGGAAGAAAAAGTAAGTATGAATATTAGTGCAAGACATGTACATTTAACTAAAGAAGCGCATGCTAAATTATTTGAACATGATTTAACTGTAAGAAATCCTTTAAATCAAGTTGGTCAATTTGCAGCAAATGAAACTGTAACGGTTAAAACTGATAAAGGGGTATTTGAAAATGTTCGGATTATTGGACCACTTAGAAGTTATAATCAAGTGGAACTATCAATGACTGATGCTAGAAAATTGGGTATTAAACCACCAGTTCGGAAAAGTGGTAATTTGAATGGAGCTGAAATGGTAACTATTGCTACAGAAAAAGGTGAAGTTACAGGAAATTTTTGTATTATTGCTGATAGACATGTGCATATGAATTCCGCAAAAGCACAAGAATTAGGTGTAGTTGATGATGAAGTTTTAAAACTTGCTATACCAGGGGATAAAAGTGGAGTAATCGATGTTCATGCTAAAGTTAGTGATGATGGATATTATGAAGTGCATTTAGATACAGATGATGCCAATGCATTTTTGATTAATCCGGGAGATATTGGTACTCTTAGTAAATAACTTAAAGATTGAAGCAATTTTTTTCAATCTTTTTTCTTGGTTTAAATTAAACTTAATGGTATAATTTAATTAATATTAAGGCCTACCGAGATTTTAGTTTTTATTTATGATTTATGTTTGGGGCGAAATAAATAAAGGAAGGAGAAGAACTTTGGAAACAAAGTTAAATCATAGTAACAAAACATTACGCTATGATATTATTTTATACTTTGTTAAAAAACTAAAAGAAAGGTAGGTATAGATAAATGGAAAATCAAAAATTAGAAACAATAACAAAGTTATTTGAAGGTAGTGAAATTAGAAGTATTTGGGATAGTGAGAAAGAAGAATATTATTTTAGTGTAGTTGATGTAATTGGAGCTTTGACTAATGCTAATATTCCTAGAAACTATTGGAGTGACTTAAAAAGAAAATTAAAAGAAGAAGGTAGTCAACTGCACGAAAATATCGTGCAGTTGAAAATGCGAGCACAGGACGGAAAATTAAGAGAAACTGATACACTTGATACCAAAGGTATATTAAGACTTATTGAATCAGTTCCATCACCTAAAGCAGAACCATTTAAATTGTGGTTAGCATCTCTTGGTGATGAAAGAATCAATGAAGTATTTAATCCTGAATTAGCAATTAATAGAGCTATAAATTATTATCGTAAAAAAGGCTATGATGATGTCTGGATTGAAGCAAGGCTTAAAAGCATAATTAATCGTAATAAACTAACTGATGTATGGAAAAATGCTGGTATTAACGAAGGATATGAGTTCGGAGTACTTACTAATGAAATATACAAAGAGTGGTCAGGAATGGATGCTAAATCTTATAAAGAATTTAAGGGCTTAAGAAAAGAATCTTTACGAGATAATATGTCTGATATCGAAGTAGCTCTTACAGATTTAGGTGAAATTGCTACTAGAGAACTAGTAAAAGAGTATAAACCATATGGTTTAAAAGAAAATAAAAAAGTTGCTAAAGCTGGTGGTAATGTTGCTAAAGTTGCTAAAGATAATCTTGAAGAAAAATTAGGCAAGTCTATTGTTTCTAAACAAAATAAATTAGGTTATAAATATGTTGATGATTCTAAATTAATTGAATAGGATAAAGAAAATATTTATTTGCTAGACAAAAATGGGTAAATATGATAAATTAAACTAGAATTTTTGGTGATAAATATGAAATGGAATATTGGTAATATTGAAATAAAAAATCAAGTTGTTTTAGCACCGATGGCTGGTGTATCTAATCCAACATATATGAAAATATGTGAAGATATGGGTGTGGGCTATGCTATTACGGAACTTATTAGTGCTGAGGCGATAGTTCGAAATAATAAAAAAACTTTGGATATGTTAAAGGGAATTGAAAATTTGAAAGTTCCTGTTGCAATTCAAATATTTGGATCTGATCCTGAAGTTATGGCTAAGGCTGCAAAGATTATAAATGAATTATATCCTAAGGCAATAATTGATATTAATATGGGGTGCCCAGTTCCAAAAGTTGCTTTAAAAAATGAAGCGGGAAGTGCCCTTCTTAAAAATCCGGATAGAATAGAAAAAATTGTATTTGCAGTAGTTCAAGCAGTAAATGTTCCAGTTACTGTAAAGATTCGTAGTGGTTGGGATGCGACTAGTATTAATGCCGTAAGTGTTGCTAAAGTTATTGAAGAAGCTGGAGCTAAGGCAATAGCAATTCATGCGCGGACAAAATCTCAAGGTTATAGCGGTAAGGCAGATTGGAAAATTATAAAAAAAGTTGTTGATGCTGTAAAAATTCCTGTAATTGGTAATGGAGATATCTTAACATGTTTTGATGCCAAAAGAATGCTTGATGAAACTGGATGCATTGCTGTTATGATTGGTAGGGCTGTAATGGGTAATCCTTGGTTAATAAAAGAAACGGTAAATTATTTAGAAAAGGGACTTTTGCCAGAGACAGTTAGTTATGATGAAAGAATCGATATGATGGAATATCATTTGCAAGAATTAATAAAAGATAAATGTGAAAAACAAGCAGTTTTAGAAATGCGTGGTCATATACTTAATTATTTAAAGGGATTACCAGAAAATAAGGAAATAAAAAGATTTGTTTGTGAGTGCAAGACTAGCCAAGATATTTTCCAAGTATTAGAAGATTACCGAAGTAAATTAAAAAGCGACTCGTTTTAGAAAGTCGTTTTTTTAATAAAAACTCATTTGCTGAAATAAAAAAGATTTAGTTTTCTTTAACTAAATCTTGGCTTATTTTATTAACTGGTCCTGCTCCGACAGTAATGACTAAATCTTTTTCTTGCACATTATTTTTTATATAATCAGTTATTTTAGCAAATGAATCTAAATATATTACGTTAGGATTCTTTTCTTTTATTTTATCTACTAACATATCTTCACTAATATTAAAAGTGTTTATTTCTCTAGCAGGATAGATTGGAGCAATGATGATATTGTCAAATTTAGATAATACATCTGCGAAAGCATCTAGATGTTCTTTCGTTCTAGAGTAAGTATGAGATTGGAATATGCAATAGTCTTTATTATGTTTAACTTCTTTAACTGATTCTAAAGTAGTTTTAATTTCAGTAGGGTGATGAGCATAATCATCATAAATATATGCACCATTATATGTTCCAAGGTATTCAAATCTTCTTCCTACACCACGATATTTTTCTAAACCATTTTTAATTGTATTAATATCTTTAATATAATTATGAGAAAGGGCAAAAGCTGCAAGAGTATTATAAATGTTATGATAGCCATTTATATTTAAATTGATTGTTGTTAAAAATTTATCATGATAATAGATATCAAAACTATAATGACCTAAATCATTTTTGTTAATATTTTTAGCCATATAGTCGGAATTGTTTTTTATACCATAGGTAATTATTTTTCCTTCATAACCATTTTCGACATTATTAGAATTAGTATCATCATTATTTTTGATTAGGATACCATTTTCAGGTAGTAAATTAACATATTTATTGAATGATTTTTTAATATTATCTAAGTTTTTAAAATAGTCTAAGTGATCATTATCAATATTGGTAATAATTATACCTGTAGGATGAAAATGAAGGAATGAATCGACATATTCGCATGATTCCATAATTAAATAATTATTATCGCCGATGTAGGTATTGCCATTTATTTGGGATAGCATAGCGCCGATTTGAATCGTCGGATTTAATTTGGCTTCAAGAAATATTAAAGAGACCATACCAGTTGTTGTGCTTTTGCCGTGAGTTCCAGAAATACACAAACAATTTTCGTATTGCTTTGAAATGATTCCTAAAAATTCTGCCCGTTCATAGTTTTCTTTATGTAAGTTTCTAGTAGCAATTCTTTCAGGATCATCTTCATGAATTGCAGCGGTATAAACAATAATATCAGCACTTTCAATCATTTCAGGATGATGACCATATTTAATATTCATGCCTTCTTCTACTAACTTTTCGGTAATTTCACTTTCTTTAATGTCTGTTCCACTTACTATGCCACCGAGAGACTGAACAATTTGCGCAATGCCACTCATGCTAATGCCTCCGATACCAATAAAATGAATTCTTTTGTCTTTAAACATAATAGCCCTCCTTAAATTTCTATCTTATTATACCATTATATTGAAAAACTGCAATAAATAGGTTAATTTTTGTAAATAGTTTACAATTAGAAAAATGTGTAAAATTCTTGATATGTAAAATTTGTGATTTTTGAAAAATGTAAAAAAGTAAAAAAATGTAAAAAAAATAAAAAATGCCTAATTTCTTATTTTTTGGCTTAAATAGGCCAAAAAATAATGGTGTGTATAAAATAGAGCGTAAAATAAAATCAGGTAAAATTTGAGAATTTCAAAAAAATGGAAATTTTGATTTTTAAAAAAATGATAGACAAAAATATATCTCTATACTATAATGAAAGTGTAAGAAAGGTAGGGTATGAAAAATGCCAAATATAGAGGAAGAATTATTAGAGACAATTAAAGTTGTCAAAAGAAATGGTTCAAAAGTAGATTTTAATGGAACCAAAATTGCTATGGCTATTAAAAAAGGGTTTGATAGCATTAAAGATATTGATGAAGAGGGAGAAGAAAGTAATAAATATAATTCAGTAGATATCCAAAAAGTCTATCAAGATGTTATAGCTACTATTAAAAAGAATTATGAAAATAAAGAAAGAATTAAGATTGAAGAAATTCAAGACATCATTGAAGAAACATTAAAAATTGATGGGTACCAAGATGTATTTGAAAGTTTTTCGGATTATCGTGAAAAAAGAGCTCAATCAAGAGTTGCTTTTACTGAAGATAAAAGAAGCCATAAATTTTTAAAAACATTAGAAGGTTTAGCGCTTAAAACTGCTGCGGAAGATGATGCTAAAAGAGAAAATGGGAATATCGATGGTAACTCAGCAATGGGTACAATGCTACAATTTGGGTCAAATGTATCTAAAGAGTTTTCGAAGACTTATTTAATGAAAAAAAGGTACGCTGATGCGCATGATGATGGTTATATTCATATACATGACATGGATTTTTTAGCTATGGGTACAACCACTTGTATGCAAATCGATTTGGATAAGTTATTTAAAAATGGTTTTTCCACAGGCCATGGACACTTAAGAGAGCCAAATGATATTATGTCTTATTCAGCGCTTGCAGCAATAGCTATTCAATCAAATCAAAATGATCAACATGGGGGACAAAGTATTCCGGCGTTTGATTATTACTTAGCTCCAGGGGTTTTAAAAACTTTTAAAAAGTTACTTAAATCAATGATAAAAGATTATATTGATTTAGAAGATATTAATGATTTTATTAATTCAAATGTTTTAGAAAGAGAAATTAGTAAGATTAATACAATTGATATTAATGTCGATTATTTTGAAAAATTTTATAAGAATTCTGAACAATTAAAAAGAATGTTTGAAATGTCTATAAACAAAGCTCTTGATAAAACTGATAAAAGAACATATCAAGCAATGGAAGCGTTTGTTCATAATTTAAATACTATGCATTCGAGAGCTGGTGCTCAAGTGCCATTTTCTTCAATAAATTTTGGTACTGATACATCTAGTGAAGGAAGAATGATTACTAAAAACTATATGCTTGCTGCTGAAGCAGGACTTGGTCATGGAGAAACTCCGATATTCCCAATATCAATATTTAAAGTAAAAGATGGGGTTAACTATAATCCAGAAGATCCTAATTATGATCTATTTAAATTGAGTTTAAGAGTATCGGCGAAAAGATTATTCCCTAACTGGTCATTTTTGGATTCAAGTTTTAATAAACCATATTATAAACCAGATGATTTTAAAACTGAAGTTGGTTATATGGGATGTAGAACAAGAGTACTTGGTAATGTAGTAGATCCTGATAAACAAGTTACACCAGGACGTGGTAATTTATCATTTACTTCTATTAATTTACCTAGACTTGGTATAAAGCATGGTATTGTTGGAGTTAATGCTTTAGATAAGGCTGATATGAAGGGATTCTATGAAGAATTAGATGAAATAATTGAATTAGTAAAAGATCAACTATTAGAAAGATATGAAATTCAATGTAATAAAAGAGTTTATAATTTCCCATTTTTGATGGGGCAAGGGGTTTGGCTGGATAGTGATAAATTACGGCTAACAGACAAGGTAAAAAAAGTATTAAAACATGGTACTTTATCAATTGGTTTTATTGGTCTTGCTGAATGCCTTAAAGCCTTGATTGGTAAACATCATGGTGAAAGTGAAGAAGCTCAAAAATTAGGTGAAGAAATTGTTGCTCACATCCGTAAGCGTTGTGATGAATATTCTGAAAAATATAATTTGAATTTTACTTGCTTAGCAACTCCAGCAGAAGGACTAAGTGGAAGATTTGTAAATATTGATAGAGATATTTATGGTAAAATTCCTGGAGTAACTGATAGGGCTTATTATACAAATTCATTCCATGTACCAGTATATTATAATATTTCTATTGCTGATAAACTTGCTATTGAAGGAGTATACCATAAATATACTAATGCTGGACATATCAGTTATATTGAACTTGATGGTGATCCATCAGATAATCTAGAAGCATTTGAAAGTGTTGTTAGAATAATGCATGATAGTGATATTGGATATGGAGCAATAAATCATCCAGTAGATAGAGATCCAGTTTGTGGTTATGTTGGTATAATTAAAGATGTTTGTCCACGTTGTGGTAGACATACAGGGGAAGGCGTAAGTGTCGATTTACTTAAAAATTTAGAAGGAAAGGAAGGATAAAAATGGAAAAAGTAAATGAAGATGTAAAAAAAGAAAGAGTAACTGGTGAAGGAGTTGAATTTGAAAGAATCAGAAGAATAACTGGTTACTTAGTTGGTACTGTTGATAGATTCAACAATGCTAAAAGAGCTGAAGAACATGATAGAGTTAAACATACTTACGGAACTTGTTCTTGTGCAAAATAACTAGGGAAGACCTAGTTATTTTTTTGTTTACATTACTTTAGATAAATTTTATCTCTGATTTATGGTTAATTAATTTTTTTTGATAAAATTAAAGAGAATAAGAGAATGCTTGTTATGTTGTTAATTTAACTCTTATTCGGATATAATTGTTGATAATAATTGAAGTTGAGAAGGTGTTTGTTGATGAAGAAGAAAATCAGTGTTTTTTTATCTTGTGTATTTATTTTTTTAGTTGCTATATTATTTACATTTAATAATTACTATGCTTCAAAAGAAGTTATAATTAATGAGGAAAAGAGTTATCTTAATACTGATAATATGATGTCGATGATGTATGAAACGTCATCTGGAAGTGGTGAATACACAGTTGTCAGTGATAACACTTGGCCGCAGGAGGGATATGTTTTTAATGAAAGACTTTCTGGTTGCGAAAATGGTGGTAAACTTATTTGGGATGATGAAAGAAAAACAGTTACTTTATCTACAAATGTATCTGACAAATGCTATCTTTATTTTGATAAATATAATGTAGCTACTATCAATAGCGTTACTGTTAGCGATAGTAGTAGTGAAAGTATAACACTAACAGTAAATGCAACAGCAGGACAAAATGCCATAGAAAAGTATTATTATAGTGTTGATGATAGTGAATATACTGAAACAAATAGTAATGTGATAACTATAAATGGATTAACTTCATCAACAGAATATTCAATCAGTATTTATGCGGTTGATAGTGCAGGACAAAAATCGAATACATATATGATGACAGCATCAACTTCAGATAATACAGCTTTAGCAGGATTAATAGAAAATTTATATACAACAGATGGAGAAAACGGATTATATTTACACGATGGCCAAGGAACATACGGAGCACAAGAAGCCGGAGATAACTCATATAGATTTAGTGGAGCAAATCCAAATAATTATGTTTGTTT
>ULMP01053832.1_pt1 | contig 39886 bp, 30 predicted proteins | sample 1951681 | NCBI WGS metagenome assembly ULMP01 (sample SAMEA4835553, study PRJEB28245) | human gut metagenome | biome: gut microbiome; material: fecal sample | place: Denmark | collected 2008 | reverse complement strand
TGCTAACTTAAAATGTATTTTTAAGCACAAAAAGACAACACTCTTTAGGTGTTGTACGTTTATTAATACAAAATATAACAAACAGATGCCTTCCCTTAAAATATAAAATTAACATATTATATTTTATAAAATTTATTTAAAATTGTCAAATATTAAATACAAAATTCTATGACTTTATTATTCTATTTTGCATATACTCTAATATAATGTATTTTGAAAGAGGTTTTATATGTGTGGAATTTGTGGTTTTATTAATCTAAAGAAAAAAATTGATAATTATAAAGATGAACTAGTAAGTATGACAAATGCTATTGCTAGACGTGGTCCAGATGAAAAAGGCTATAGCTGTTTTGAAAATGCTATGTTAGGTCAAAGAAGATTAATTGTTATTGACCCTGATGGCGGTAAACAACCAATGACATTTAAGTTTAATGGCAATACTTATACTATAGTGTACAATGGTCAAATTTATAATGCTAATGAATTACGTAATATTTTGAAAGAAAACGGATTTTCTTTTGAAAGTCACTCAGATACAGAAGTATTATTAAAAGCTTTTGTGCATTTTGGAAAAGATGTTGTAAATAATTTAAATGGGGTTTTTGCATTTGCAATATGGAACGAAAATAAAAAAGAATTATTTATGGCAAGAGACCATTTTGGTGTAAAGCCATTGTTTTATACTATAAAAGATGATTGCTTTATATTTAGCTCAGAAATAAAAGCAATTGCTTGTTATCCATCTATAGAATTAACAATAAATAAGGAAGGAATTGGAGAATTATTTGGAATTGGTCCTGCCCATACCTCTGGATTAACAGTTTTTAAAAACATTTTTGAGGTAAAACCTGCTAGCTTTTTAGTTTATAATAATGATGGTGTTCATACATCTAAGTATTGGAAATTGATAAATAAGCCTCATACAGACAGTTTAGGTAAAACTTGTGATAAAATTAGTTTTTTATTGGAAGATGCTATTAAAAGACAGCTTGTATCTGATGTTCCTATTTGTACTTTTCTTTCAGGTGGTCTTGACTCAAGCATAATAACTTTATATGCCTCAAATTATTGTAAGGATAATGGATTACCGCCTTTAGATACGTACTCAATAGATTATGTTGATAATGATAAAAATTTTGTTAAAAGTGATTTCCAGCCTAATACGGATAACCATTATATAGATGTAATGGCTAACTTTCTTCATACAAATCACCATAAAATAATTATAGACACTCCTGAACTTGCAGAAAATTTAGAAAGTGCTATGTTAGCCAGAGATTGTCCAGGCATGGCAGATGTTGACTCTTCTTTATTACTTTTCTGTAAAAATGTAAAACAAGATATGGTAGTAGCTTTAACAGGAGAATGTGCAGATGAAATATTTGGAGGATATCCTTGGTTTTTTAGAGAAGATGCCCTAAAAAGTGGAACATTTCCTTGGTCTATTGCTATAGAAGAAAGGCAAAAATTACTTAATCCAGATATATCTTTAAAATTTAATTTAAAATCTTATATAGACTATAGATATAATGAAAGCTTAGATGAAATTGAATTTTTAGATGAAGATACTACAGAAACAAGAGAAAAAAGAAAAATAACACATTTAACACAAAATTGGTTTATGCAAACATTATTAGATCGCTCGGATAGAATGGGTATGTTTAATGGTTTTGAATTAAGAGTACCTTTTTGTGATTATAGATTAGTCCAATATGTTTGGAATATACCATGGGAACTAAAAGCACTTAATGGCCGTGAAAAAGGACTTCTTAGGTATGTAATGAAAGATAAATTACCAGCAGAAATTATAGACAGAAAGAAAAGTCCATACCCTAAAACTCAAAATCCAACTTACTTAAAAAAAGTAAAAGAAATGCTTACTGAAATAATGAAAAAACCTAATGCCCCTATAAAAAATCTTCTAAATGAAACATATATATGGGAAATAATTAATACAAACGGAAGCGCTTTTACCAGACCTTGGTTTGGTCAATTAATGACTGGTCCTCAACTTATGGCATATCTTTGTCAGGTTAATATATGGCTCCAGAGATATGAGCCTAAGATTGAGTTATAAAAAGGAACAGAGGCCGCACTGCGACCTCTATTTAATTTATTTTTTATCAATAGTACCATTTACTTTTATTTCATAATTTCTATTAAACATTACATTTATTGAAATAAGTTGATATATGGAAGAACATACTTGTCCTAATCCAGTGCAAAATGGTGTTTTTATAAATGACATTATCATTCTTAAACCATTTGATACTATTTTATTTGTTGTTGCTTTTATTGCCGAATATTCCAATTGTAAATAACAAGTTTTTATTTTGTAAATTGGATATATAATAAAATTAATCAATTCAAAACTTAAAAATATTAATGTAATATATAAATTCAATTCATATGCTCCATATAAAGCAATAAACATCAATAATATAGTGGTTAAAAGTATTCCTAATAATATATAAGCATTTTTTCTATGTTTTTTATAGTTAAAATTATTTTGACTAATATCAATTTTAGCTACTGTTGATATAGATTCAAAAGCATCCCATTGAGTGTCTGTAATTAATGCTACAAAGTTTAATGCTATCATATATTTTTCTCCATATTCTGATGCATTACTCAATCCAAATAAATATATAATAAAAAATGCCAAACTATTAAATATTTCAACTGAATCATATTTTATAAAATTTAAAACATTACACCTGAATTTGAATTTTTTATATTGTTTCATTGTTACTACTAATACATAAATAAATATTATTAATAATGTAGTTATTACAATACTCATTTTATTATCAAAAATTAAAGCTGAAACTATTAAAATAATAAAATTTAAAATATTTAATATAATGCAGTATTTATTTGCTAATTTATTTTTGTTTTCAAAATATAATTTTTCTAAAACATAAGAAAATATTAATTGGATGTAAAGTTGAATTACAGAATATAATGCAAATTCTTTATATATTGCTACATCCATATTCATAAATTTTATATATTTTTCTATATTTAAGGCTATAAATCCAAAAACTATAAAACCAATGATAATTCCTAATGTCATCCCACTTAACACTGCATTTTCATTTTTATCCTTTTCTTTGCTTATATTTGCACCTGTTCCAAATATTGATTTCATCATTGCCCAAATAAATTGTATTGGATATGTTAATGTAAAAACATTTATTAAATTTTTATCTACAATTAATCCTAATGCAAACCATGATAATATTGGAATAAACGAAAAAATGGCTGAATTGAAAGTTATTCTTAATAATCGTTTCATATTTTTATTCCTTTTATTTTATTTTGTTTTATTTTATATCTTTATATTTTATCATAAATATCATACCAACTATAACATCTATAAATATTTTTTCCATATTATCATAAAAAACTTAAATTATCAAATGAAAAAGTTATTAACTTTTAATTTAAAATATGACACTCTATATGAAGTGTCATATTTTAAATATTTAATTATCCCTTTTATTCTTTAACGAATAAATAGACAAACAACTCAATCCTATTCCTAACATAATAATTGCATTATTAATATCAATTTGTTTTAATACCGAAGTAACTACGATACAGATACCCATTGCAAGACTAACTCCAATTAAGGCAATATTTATAATATCTTCTACTTTGCTATTTTCTTGTTTAGTTTGTGCATTTAATAATTTCTCTACTGAAACACCTAAAATCTCTGCTAATTTTGGAATAGAATTAATATCTGGGCAAGATAAATTTCTTTCCCATTTTGACACAGCTTTGTCAGTAACATTCATTTTGTCTGCTAAATCATTTTGTGTCATATTTTTTTCTCTTCTTAAAGAACTAATCATTTCTCCAAAAGTTTTGTTTGACATATAAAATCCCTCCTTTAATTGTTAATTCTATTTTATTACGGATATTTCCTAAATTCAACCAACAGTTAGTTTACTTTAATAAACAATTAATTTAGTTGCAGTTTATTTAACTAAATTGCATTACTGCTTTATTGTATCTACAATACTATTTTTCCGATTTGTACTGCGAAGTTTCTATAAAATTTTCCCACCTTTTATACCCCAATTGAATTTATAAATCTCTTACATACCAATCATATTGAAAAAATTTACATAAATCTTATAAAAAGCAATATTATAGTTATTATTAGTGAAACAAGGTCTTAAAATTTGTGCATACAAATTTTAAGTAGCAGTGCGTTCGCAGTTGAACTAAAAATAACTATAATATTGCTTTAGTATCAAATTAAATTCTATTTCCAAGACCCCCATAGAGTTTTCTTTAATTCTATGGGTTCGTCTATTTCTAATTTTTCATCATTTAGTATATATTTTGGATTATTTGTTGTAAGCTCTAATGTCTTCTCTTGTCCTATCCATTTTTCTAATAGTTTTAATGCTTCTGGTATGTGTTTATATATTGTGTTTACTCTATGATTATCTGAGCCTAAAAAGTGTATCATGTTATGTGTTAGAAGTTTTTTTGCAGTTTCTTTAATTTCATTTCCATATACTCCTATAATGCTCCCATAATTTGTTTGAAATAAAACTCCTTGTTCTATATATTCTAATAACATATTGGGAGTTTCTCTAACATAGCTATATCTCTCCGGATGTGCTACAATTGGAGTTTTTCCTTCTTGCAATAATAAATATATAACTTGGTCTATATTCATTGGTTTATTTTGCATAGGAAATTCAATTAATACATATCTACTATTATTTAAGCTCATAGCTTGTTTAGATTTTATATATTCTATTATATTTTCATTTGCATAAATTTCATTTCCTTGATGTATTTTTATATTTATTTCTTCTGTTAATTTTTGAACATTTAAAATCCTATTAAAAATTTCATTACATGGTACCTCGTAATAACTTTCCATGTAATGTGGAGTGCAAATTATATCTGTAAATCCCACTTTCTTTGCTTCTTTAAGCATATATATTGTATCTTCTATTGTTTTAGAGCCATCATCTACTCCATAAACTAAATGTGAATGTATATCAATCATTATTTTCTCTCTTTCATTTATTTTCGTTTTATATGAATTTAACCTTATAAATTTACAGCATAAATTTTATAAGGTTAAATATTTACATAATTTTATATATTTTAGTTATTTTATTCATCTGAATTTTTATTTTCTTCAATATTGTACAATCTGCTACCTTCTTGATTTTCTGGTCTTATTCTAGCTGCAAAGTCAACTTTATTTCTAGTACTTTTTTTATGTGTTGTTGTTACAGCTGTTGAAGAACCATAATAGTAAGAAGCATAATATTCTTTTTGAGCTATAGGCATTTTATTTATAACAACACCAGCAATCTTGCCACCTACGTTTAAGATGTCTCTTTTTACTCTTTCTAAGTCATCAATTTTTGTATATTTATAAGCACACACTATAATAGTACTATCTACATTTCTAGAAATAATAAGTGCATCTGTAACTAAATTGGTTGGTGTTCCATCATAAATTACAATATCACACATATCTTCTAATTTTTTCATAGTTTCTGCCATTTTTTCAGAAACAAGTAACTCTGAAGGATTTGGCGGAACACTTCCTGCAGTTATTAAATATAAGTTTTCCACTTCTGTCTTTCTTATATAAGACTCTATTTTTTCATCTCCGCTTTCTCCATTTGAGTTAACCCCTGATAAATAATTTGAAAGTCCAGGAGCTGGCGGAACAGAGAAAACAGAAAAAAGTCTTCCTTTTCTCATATCACAATCTACTAATATAACTCTTTTACCTGCTTGAGCAAATGTTGTAGCTAAATTAGAAGAAACCCAACTTTTTCCCTCTGATGGAGATGTTGATGTAACTAGCAAGGATTTTAATCCAGTCTTTGTATTCATAAATTGTATATTTGTTCTTAATGTTCTAAATAATTCTGATATAGGTGACTTAGGCTCTCTTGCAGCAATTAATTCTTTTTTCATTATTTTTTGCCTCCTTTAGCTTTCTTAAAATCACATACTGGTATAGAAGTTAAAACAGTTAATCCCAACTTTTTCTCTATATCTTCTTTACTTTTAACTGTTGTGTCAAGCATGTTGGCAATTAATACATAAATACATGCAATAACGAAACCTGCAGCAGCAAATATAATTAAATCTTTTGTATGATTTATATTATATGGTTTGCTTTCTGCCTTTGCTTCATCTACTACATAAACATTGTCCATATTATAATATTGTTGTGCAATTTGAGTAATAAACACCTGTGCAGCTTCATTTGCAATTTTTCTTGCCATTTCACTATCTGCATCTGTTACGCTTATTGCTATTATTTCAGTATCATCCTTTGCTGTTACTTGAATATTTTTCTTTAAATTCTCTACTGTTTTATCTATTTTCAAATTATTTATAACTTGTGTTAAAACCTTATCTGTTTTTATTAAATCACTATATGTAGAAACTAATTTTTGATTCAACGTAATTTCTGTTGATGTAATAGTTCCATCACCTGATTGAGCAGCATTAGATTTTGCCAATAATATAGATGTTGTAGATTTATATTCTGGCTTTACTAATACATAAGAATAAATAAAACCTATAACTATTGCTATTATAACAATTAAAATTATCTCAAATTTTCTTGTCCAAAACATGTTAAACAAATCTTTTAAATCTAATTCGTCCATGGTAAAATTCCCTTCTATTTAGCTTAAAATTTTCTCTATATAAAGACTACTTATATATTAAATAATGTATAAAAGAAATTATTTATATTTGTTATTTTATTTCTATGTTTTTATATTTTACTAATTTTACAACTGCAAATGCAACTACTACAGCAATTATTACTATAAAGAAAATATTTACACCTGTTTGAGGTAATTTAGAGTCTGGAGCTATTGTATTGTCTTTACTATTATTAACAGTACTTCCTGTCTCTTTATTAGATTCTGGTGTGTTAATAACTATATTTTCTGTATTAGTATTATTTGTAGTCTCATTTGTTACTCCATTAAGTGTTTCATTAGTAATTTGATTTTGAATATTGTTTTCTTCGTTGTTATTATTGTTTTCATCTGTTCCTTCTGGTTTTATTGTATAATTAACAGAATATGTAGGATATTTTTCATCTAAAAGATTTCCATCTGATATATTAAAATCTTTTATAGAAACTGTACCTGTTTTTTCTTCTTTAACATCTCTTAGTTCAAATGTTAATTCTACAAATTGTGTATTAGAATTTGCTTTATCATTTTCTAATAAAACCATTTTTGTTTCGTCTGAAATTGTTATTTTCCAGTTATCTGTTGTTTTTCCAGAAACTTTTGATATATTAGCGTCATCATATACTAATGACATAGAAGCACTCATTACAGAGCCTTCTTTTACTCCATCGAATTTTCCAGTAGATATTTTAATTGTTATTTTGTTTTCATCTTTTACTGTTTCAAATTTTATATTAACAGATGCATTTTCTGTTGCTGGTGGTTCTGATGCATATACTGTACAGCTTAAACAAACTAAGCATAATAATAAAATAATTGATACTAATTTTTTCATTTTTTTCTCTCCTTTTTACATTTTATCTTATGATATTCTACTATAAATGTTATTATATAACAAGATTTTATTTTTTACAATTGTGTTACGATATATTTACAAATATATTTCACTTATAGTAGTAGAATTATTATAAATTACATTTTAAAAGATTTAAAATTCTAATTTTGTTATAGTTAGATATTAGGAGAAATTAATATTCTCCTAATATCTCTATTCTCATTCTTGTATAATCTTTCACTCCAAGTTCTTGTTTATCCACATTAATATCTGCTGCCATTTCTTCTAGTTTGTCAAACTCTCTTAAATTTAAGATATATCTTCTAAATGTACTTAAGTCATATGTAGTTACTTTTCCATCTCTATTAATATCCCCTGCTACAATTATTGTATATTCAGAACCATTTTTTAATTGCAAAATATCTCCTGTAGCAATTATATCTGTATTTAACAAGTTATTATTATTTCTTTTTATAGTATATTCTGTTGATAAATTGAATTTTTTAGCGAATTGTTCTACCTTTGTTTCTTGTCTTACATTTAAAATATGTTCTCCATCTACAACATATCCGTCTTTACCTTTTTCTACAATATACATCTCTATTGATGTACTATTTCCCGCTTTATCTGTTGCAGTGATATTATATATTCCCTCTTCTTTCAATGTATTACCAGAATTAAACTGGATACTAGTACCATTAAATAATACTTCTACTTTTGCTAAGTTTTTATCTGTTATAACTGGTTTTACTGAATTTGTATAAATTTTTCCATTAACTATTCCAGAAATTATTGGAGCTTCTTTATCTATATTTGTAATAGTTATTTCTTGTTTAAAAGCTTGTCCTCTTCTTTCATATTCAAAAGTAAATGTACCATTTTTATTAAATGTATATGTATTTTTTCCTTCATTATTAATTACTTTTGAATCTGAACCAATATTTAAAGTTACGGTTACATCTTTGTTTGTAAATTCATCTGTATTTGAATAACTTACCGTTACTGGATTTTCTTTAATGTATTTATTTACATATATATTTGCGAAATCATTTGCCCAATCTGCTAAATAGTATGCATGTAAACTATTACTTACAATTAGTCCAGTTTTTATATCATTTTCTTCTTCTAATCCAATTATGTATTTTGACTTATCATGTAGTTCTTTTGCAAAATCCAAAATTTTGCTTGGATATAATATATTTAAATCTGAATTATTATTAATTGTAGTTTCTGCTTTATTTAGCAATTTTTCTGTTTCTTTATAGTAAGCTTCTCTTGAAGTGGAACTTACTGTAAGTAAATCTTCATATGAACTCCCTATGTCATTTAGCATATCTAACATTGAACTTACTTTTACATATTCTACATTTAACTTATCTTTGTTAAATGAATCTAAAATCATTGTTCCTAAATAAAAATGTTCATGCATCATTTCTATAGATTTTTCTTGAGTTTCTGCCTTATTATTTGCAATAGATGACATATAATTCTTTAATTTATCTAATTGCTCTTGCAATCCATCTACACTTTTCAATTCTGCGCTAAATTTTTCTTCAAATTCTGCATACTTTTGTAAAGCAGTATTTGAAATAGCTTCATAGAAGTATTTTGTTGAAACATTATCTAAGTAAACTGGTGAAGATGTAATTTTCAATGTTCTATCTGTATTTTCTATTGCATTACCATACATATCGCTTGCTGTGAAATTTTCATAAGGTATAGTTATTGTATTATTTGTATTAGTTGACCAAGTTATAATTTTAGGTTTTCCGTCTTTGTCATATACATGCGCCTCTAGTCCGTCTGCTAAGTTTATCGTTCCTATATATTCAGCTCCGTTTGTGTTTTCGTAATAATTTTTCATAGCATAATAGGCTGGTTTTGGAGTATAATCATTATGCAAAAGACCATAAAATTCTTCAGAATCACTGTTTTCGTCACTTGTATTTCTGAAATTATAAATATACCTTTCCTCTATATTATAATTATCTGATAAAACTGATTGTTGAATAAGATAACTTGCCTGTAATTCTTCAGTAATATTTAAAGAGTCGATTTTAGGGACACCAGTTTCTGTTAATAAATACCTATAAAATCCTCCATATTCATTTTTCAATTCATTAAAATTTTTCAAATTACTTTTGTATTTTAAATTTAATTCTTTGTTATTTTTATCATTTGAATTATTATCATATAAATGAAATGCAAAGCCATCTAAGTATTTATCTGCATTATTTTTATATAACTCTCTTATAAATTCCTGAGAACCTGTCAATACAGTTCCTCCTGATATAATATTTTTATTAGGCAAAGCTTTCTTTACGTCTATTGCTACTCGCGAATACCATTGGTATCCCTTTTCTGTATTATAATAGAAATTTGGTTCATTCATTATTTCAAAAGTGTCTATATTTTCAAAATTTTCTACAGTTTTTACAACATAATTTAAATACTTATCTTCCTCTTCATTGGTTGAAATTATTTTATCTTCACCAAAATAATTAGTTGGTGCATCTAAAATTGCCAATATATGAATATTATTTTCATTTATTTTTTCTACTCTTTTATCATAAAATTCGTAATTAAACTCATCTCTATTATATCCGCCTATAGCTGACCATCTAATATTAGTTCTTATATGATTAATACTTAAAGCATTTAATAATTTTATTTCCTTATCTAAATCATAATCATCTAAAGTTAAATGATCTTGTAGACCGTTAAAAGCAATTTCCGAAAGAAATTGTTTTTGTATGGGTTTTATGTACATAATATTTTTGTTCCAATTTAGTAACTCCTTATCTGCTTTGTAAATTTGTATTGATATTATGTTTTCTATTTCTTTATTTAACGAAATTTTTAATTCGTAATTAGTAGTACTTTTTACTCTGATTTCTGGCATCATAATATTATTTATTGAATATTTTATACAAAATTCTTCGTCTTCATTATTAAAATATATAGGAATTATTATTTCTTCATTTTGAAAATAGAAGTTTTCAATTTCCTTTTCATCAATGTAAACTTCTTGTCCGCTCATATAAAACTTTTTTAAAAGTTTTGTGGAAATTGTTACTATTTCTTCACCTTTATAAAAAAATAAATTTATAAAAAATAAAATTATAGCAATTAATATTATTCCATTAATAATTTTTTTCTTGTTTTTTTTCATTTGATACCTCTATAAAAACTATTTTTCTTTAAAATATATTTTACTTTTTTATTCTTAAATATATTCTATTAATTATTTCAACTTTCTTTATTTTATCTTTTATATCCTCAATTTTTGTCATTGTTTTTTTATATCCATATTTAGGATACATTTTTAGAAACGTAATATGCTCTTTATTTTCTTTTGTTGGATAATTCAATTGCGAATTTTCTTTGCTTGCTTCTTCAAAGTTTCTTTTTTCTATATTTATTTCATTTTTACAAATGTTTATTAGTTCTTTCCCTTTGTTAGAATTAATCATTACAAGTGAAATTCCATCATTTTTCATATTAGCTATTTTACACCTTTTATCTAGTCCCCAATAATCTCCTATTGTAATATCGGAAATTCTACTACTAGTTGCAAATTTACAATTATAGCAACTCTCTCTGCTTATTCTACCTTTTAAAAAATTAATTAAATAGTTATTCTTGTTAGCAGGTTGGCAAAAAATTTCTTTTGCTCCATCATACACTTTAATTTTGTAGTTTTTTCCTTCTCTAAATATTATTTTAGTAGCTTTACTAATATCTATATCATTACTTTGTAGGTCTTCAAAAAGTAATTTCTGCGAAGGAACTCCATGACATATTATATCAATTAAAAATATATTTTCATATTCTTTATTAAGAAATGCTTTTAAGCCAGCTACTTGGCATGGAGTTCCTATAAAAATAACCTTTCTATTATTTAATATGTCTTTTTTTACTTGTATGAACATATCATTTATATTTGCTTGTACATATTTAGAACCTTGTAAAAGTTGCAAATCTTCTATTTTATCGACTCTTATGAATTCGATCTTAGCATCTTTGTTTATATTATTACATCCATATGCAATTCCTTTTAATTTTATTATATTTTCATAAAAAGTTCTTGCCATTCCGCCAGAAGTACTCGCTTTATTAATAGCATAGTTTCTGCTATACATTGCATATACTTCTTTAGGAGCATGCCAGTTTAGTTTCTCTAAACTTAGTTGAGGACAACTTTTTTTGCATAAGCCACAGTTTATACACTTTTTACTATCAATCTCCGGATAAGAAAATCCATATTCATTTTCTAACATTGTAATGGCTCCTTTAGGACATATATTAAAGCATGCCCCACAACCTGTACATTCATTTCTACTACAAATCATTTGTAAAAACTCCTTATACTTTATTGTCTTTTCGTAATAACTTGTTGAAAATATCTTTTATATATTTTCGACCATCAAAATATATAATTAGTATCATAAATATTGCAAAAAATATATTATATATAATATTTCCTATATAAAAGGATATAATTGATATTATAATCAATATAGAATATTTAAAGATTTCTCTATAATTTTCAGATAAATTAATATGATTTTCTAATAATTTTCTTCGTATTATTGCAACAACTAATGTTGATATTAATGTTGAAATTGATGCAGCCCATATTTGGTATTTAGTTATAAAAATAACATTAATTAATACATTTATAATTGCTGATATCACCGTAGTTATCCCTATTATTTTAGTTTCTTTATAAGCAATAAATATACCACTATAGAACTCGGAAATATTTGAAAACATCATTGCAATAATAAGGATTGGCACATACTTATATGATTCTATAAAATCTTCTGCAACAAATATGTTATAGCAGAAAGGTAAAACAATTAATAGCCCAATCACTATTAAAGATAGTATTTTCAAAATATTTTCATAAATTTCATTATAATATTTTTCATCTCCAACTGATTTCGACGCTGATTCTTTCCAAGCTGTAGAAAAAAAATTGTATACACTTCCCAATATTTGTGGAAATTTATTTGAAACTGAATAAATTCCATTTGCAGAAGATGAAACTATATATGTTAGCATTACTCTATCAGATAAGTTAATTATACTCCAAGATAGACTGTTTGGTACTAGTGGTATAGAATATTTAATCATTTTTTTAGCCATATCTTTATTAAATTTTCTTAACTTTATAAATCTTAATATATTCAATTTTTTAAATACAATTGTTGCTGATATTAAATTTCCTATAATAAATGAAAGAAATAATCCTGTCATTCCACATTTAAAAATAGCTATAGTAATTATGTTGCAAATAACAATAATTACATTAGTTATAAAATTAGATATAGAATATAGTTTAATATCTTCTAGCCCTCTTGACAAAGCATTGCTTAATCCGTGTATAGCATTAATTATTACATATAATAAAAATAATATTTGGCATTCAAAATCAAAAAAAATGCATACTCCTGCATATATAATTGAAAATATAGCCATTCCAATTATATGAAACATAACAGTAATTGTAATAATCTCTGTTTTCTTTGTTTTTTCTTTATATTCAATCAAAAATCGAAACATCGACTCTTCTAAAAGCATTGTTATAAATGGTGTTATAAATGTAGCAATTGCAACTAATGTGTCATATGTTCCATATTCATCTGTTGTTAAATAAGAAGTACATAAAGGTAACATTAAAAACATTATAACCTGACTGCTAAACTTTCCTATTCCTATTATCAATGTATTTTTTAATAGCTCTTTTTTCTGTTTCATTTCATTCCTCAATTATAAAAAAATTTTTCTATATATCGTTCTGATTCATCAATTTTCTTATTTAATTCTAGTTTTACTTCATTATAATTTATCTTACTATCTAATATTGTGTTTGAATCTTTTAATATTCTATCTTCTAAATTGATAAGTTTAACCATATCAAACATACGAGAGCTACTATTTCCTTTTTTTCCAAAAAGGTGAAAATCTTTTTCAAATATCAAAGAAAAGGATAAGCCATGAAAAGAATTTGTAACAACTTCCTGTGAATAATAAATCAATGCTAAAAAATCTTCTGGTGTTACATTCCAAAAATATTTATCAGTATCTAAAAAATAATCTTCTATCAGTGTATTTACGTTAAAAATTTTTAAATTTTTTTTATTTCCTAATTTTCTTGCATACTCATAAACATTCTTTTGTTGTAAAAATCCATATACTAATATATATTTTTCATTTTTAAGTTTTTCTACAAGTTTACTTTTATCAACTAATTTTTTCCATTCTTCCTTATTTAGCAAATATACAGGATCTAGTACTCTTTCTACATTATTTATTCCTATATTCTTTAATAACTTTACAGCTACTTTCTCTCTTACAGAAATATAAGAATAATCACTTAGTAATTTTTTAAATCTCTCTTTTTGATCTTCATTTAATTCATTCATTGCAATACTAGCCGCATAAGATACTTTTTTTGCTTTTTTTCCATCTACAAAAGCTAGAAAAAAATTATTATCATTTCCTACACCTTTAGGAGTACAGTTCCAGACCTGGTCACTTCCGGTTACGTAGACTTTAGCTTTATCTAATTTTTCATTTATTTCTTTTTCATTTTTTACTCTTTCCGTTAGTTCTATATTATTATTAAGAAATCCTCTAAAAACTCTTCTTCCTTTATAAAAGTCTGGAAATCTTAATATTGGTCTTGCTAATTTTACTAAAATATTCTTTGAACTCGTCTTATGCGAATTTAAAGGTCTATAATCTATTACTTTTCCTGTTAATCCTAAATTTGTAAAATATTTATATAATGCATATGTTTGCAGTACTGCTCCATAATTGTATGCATCATGACATGTTATAGTAAAAAAATCTTCCATGATGATAATCTCTCCTAAAATATTATTTTTTATATATTGCTTGTTTAACTCTTATAATTTTTCTTTTAATTGGCATCTTTATAAATTTTTTTATTTGGTTTAGCTTAAATTCTCTATTTTTTTCTTTAATTTTAGAATAATCTTCTGAATAATCTTCTATTATTTTCTTTTGTATGTCAGTATTTACTTTATTAAATCCAATAGAATTAATAATTATAGTACTTTTATCAATATCATTCAAATCAGTGTTAACTTTAGGTTTTTTAGCCTGAAAATGTATATATGCAAATTCTTTAGATTTTACCTCTTCATTTTCTTCTATATAATATTGAATAATTTTTCCATCTTTATAGCAAAAAATCTGTTTTTTATAATTTTCTTGATTGCAAGCCATATATACGTCATATCTTTTATCAATATCTATAAACCAATTAATAGTAGTCATTTTAATTTTTGCTTTTTTAGCTATTTTGTTTATTCCTGAAAGTTCATCAAAAGCATAATTATAATCACTTTGAAAAACTGTTTTATAACTATATGCAGCACCTTTATGTTCATACAAACTTTTAATTTTTGGATTATTTTTGTATAATGTAAAATGCCCACAACAATTAATTTTATCATATTCATCTAAAATTTTATCGTCAATAAATTTTGATAAATCCCCCCAAATTTGGTCCAAATCACAATGTCCCCAAAATGTAAATTCTTTTAAATATTCTTCAAAAATCATACCATAGGCTGGTCTAAAATCACATACTTTATATGGCTTATGTATTTCTATTTTCAAGTTTAATTTTTTAGAACAATATTCTGAGAAGTTATCTAACGACATATTTAATACCTTTATATTAGTTACTTTTTTCTCGACATTTTGATCAGTTATTAATAAAAAATTAAATTTGCTATTCATACTAGCACTTTTATACCATAAATCAAACCATTCTGGAAACTTTCCGAAATAGCATGCAATAATACAGACTTTATTTTTCACTTTCCAACAACTCCTTTACAAAATCCTTATAATATTCAACTTTTGTCAAATTTTTAGATGTCTTTTTACTTTCTTCTGACATTTTTCCCCTTAATTCTTCATTCTTTATTAAACTTTCAATTGTCTTTGATAAATTATATACCAAATTACTGTCTCTGTCTATTATAAATGCACATTTGTTGTTTACATACTCCGGTATTCCTCCTGAATTAGTTGTTATTATTGGTAAGCCAGCAGCCATTGATTCTATTATTGTTAATGGTGCTGGGTCATCCCATATAGATGGTAAAACAGCTATATCTGCAATAGCATATAATTTATAAATTTCTTTATATTCCACAAAACCTGTAAAAATTACATTTTTATTTATCTTCTTTACAAGTTCTTCTATTTCTATTTCATATTTAGTTTTCACATTTATATTATTTAATGACGATCCAACAACTAATAATTTTATATTTTTAATTTTAACTTTTGATAAAGCTTTTAGTAATTCCTTTATTCCTTTTTCAGGGACAATACGACCTGTAAATAATACTACTTTCTCATCATTTTTTATATTATATTTTTCCTTTATTTTTTGTTTTTCTACTTCATCTATTCTTATCGAAAATTCTTCTGTATCTATTCCATTTCTTAATATAATACATCTATCCTCATCAATTTTTAATTTTTTTTCTAGGCTATTTTTTATGAAATTACTTACGCATATCATTTTTTTAGTATTTTTAATAATGAATTCACATCCATATGTTCCCACAAATTCATTATGGCAATGATAATAGTATCTATTTTGATATTTCTTATAATTTTTTCTCCATTTTAATGCTAAATATTGAGTGGGGTGATTTTCAAGTAATACTTTATCATAATCATTTTCTTTTAAATTTTGACTAATTTTATTTAAAAAGTACAAACGTTGAAATATGAACCTATAACTCTGACTATTTGATTTTTTTAAAATATTTTTTGCAATTGAGAAAACAATCTTATCAATTTTTTCTATAATTTTAGGTGGTTTTATAAATATAAAATTAGCTTTTCTATACTTCTTAGAGTCTTCTATTACTTTTTCATCATATATACTAAAAATATTAAATTCTAAATCTGCTTTTTTTTCATTTTCTAACAATAAATTCATTAATAAAGTTTCAACAGCTCCTCCCTTAGATGCAGGAACTGGTAAAAATCCAGATGTTATTACCGCTAATTTCATTTTTCAAAATCCTCTTTTTCACTAATTTTCTTGCTAGCTAAAGCTAGTCCTAGCATAGTAAACAAATTAATCGCTGTCGGAGGAGTCCAATATGCACCTTCTATTATTGCTACTAAAAACCAGACTAAAATTGCTATTTTATATGAATACTGTATATAATTACTGGATTTTAGTAATTTATAAATCATTAAAATAGGAATGCACCACAATATTAAACCAATAATTCCGCCTACTTTATAAATAGCTAATTGAGTCATTTCATAAGCTAATCCCTTATTTTCAATTAATCCAAATGGACCTATTAAAATATTTATTAATATGTTTCCATCTTGAATAGCACTATTTAGAAATTCAATTGCACCTTCTGTCCTCCCTGACGCTTGTAGAAAAGTTTCTATATCAATATTAAGCAGTCTATTGGTAATTGAAGGAAACTTTACTAATATAAACAAAAATATTACTATTCCAACAATCAAAATAAAAAATTTATATAATAAATCCTTTATTCTTTTATTATCTTTACAAACTATTCTTAAAAAAATAAATATGGCTACACCTACCCAACAGCTTCTAGATAATGTAAGTAATTCTACTATTACAAATAAAGTCATAGATAATAAAGAAATGAATTTATTATTTTTATTAAGAATATATTCATATATTACGGGAAAAAATATTAATAAATTTACGCCTAAAACATTACCATTTTGGTATGTTGCTACAATTTTTGCATTTTCTTCTGTTATTCCATTACTCTTTTGTAAAAACCAATTTTCCCCTAAAGTTTGATAATCAGTTAGGTTTATCGTTAATCCTGGAATATCAGTTTTAGCAATCCCAAATATTGATTGAATTATTGAATATATACATAATATAAAAAAGCCATAAACTAATATATCCATTATTCTTTTATATTTTTCTTTATTATCAACTTCATTTATTATTACAAAAAATATAAAAGGAAAAACAATTAATGGAATAGCATATGTAACTATTTCTGTAAATTGTATGCCACTCCCATACAAAATGATTATCCTTATTACAAAATATAGTTGTGATAGAAGTACACACCATGCAACTTTAGGAAAATATATCTTTTTATTTATCATTTTTATTATCCAAAATAAAGTCAATGATACAAATAGTAATATTCCAATTGTAAGTGGAATTCCTGATATCTTTGTCCCTGCTTTTGGTAAAACCCAATTAAAAAATACAGTCATCATCAACAATATAAAAATAAAACTTTTTTTATATTCGTTTGTTTTCATAAATTCCTCTTTTCTTATAATAAAAACTAATTAATAATTTCGTTAAACAATTGCAAATTTTGTTGTACAATTTTTTGAATATCAAAATTACTTCTTCTAATTTTGTTTTTTGCTATAATTCTTTCTTTTAAGTTATTATCTGCATATAATTTATTAATATTTTCATATAACATTTTATAATTATCTTTTTCTGTTAATAGTCCATTTTCTTTATCTTTTATAATATCTGCAATTCCTCCAACATTACTAGCAACTATTGGTTTATTACATACCATATATTCTATTAATACTAACCCAAAGCCTTCCCATTTAGAAGGTAAAATTGCTATATCGAATGCAGGGATATATTTTTCAGTATCCTCTATCCAACCTGTTATCGTTACTAAATGTGTCAAATTATTTTCTTGTGCATATTTAATAACTTCTTTTTCTAAATCTCCTGAACCTACATACATAAGTCTAACATTTTTGTTTTCTTTATATATTTCATTAAAAGCTTTTATAGTAGTCATAGGATCTTTTTGCTCAGATAGTCTTCCAACTACACCTATTACTATTTCGTTGTCTTTTATATTGTATTTTTTTCTAGTTTCCTCTCTATATTTTTCGCACCCTTCAAACTTTTTAAAGTCAATACCATTTTCTATTATACACATTTTCTTTTCTGAAGCTATCTTGTATTTTAAAGCAGAGTCATATTCACTTTTAGAAATATTAATAATTTTATCTGTTTTAATAGCCAATATTTTTTCTATCAATGCTATTATTTTTTTCTTTTTTGGGCTCATATCAGCATTAAAATACCAACCATGTGCATTATATAAAATTTTAGTTTTGTGATTAAATAGCATTGCTATTCTTCCATATGCTCCAGCTTTACTACTATGCAAATATAATATATCTGGTTTAATTTTTTTCAACAATTTTCTTACTTCTAAAATAGACTTTATATCTTGTTTTAACTTAATTTCTCTTGTCATCGGAACAATATATATTTCTTTTACTATATTTCTAAATTTCTTTAAATTTTTTTCGTAGTCTTGCGAAACAATTAAAATATTTTCATAATCTTTATTTTTAAAATTCTTAAAGAACATATATAAATATTCTAGTACTCCCCCCGCACTTTGTGCTATATGTACTATTTTCTTCTTTGCCATTATATAGCTCCTTCTCTTAATATTACCTTCTTTATTGTCTTAAATAGTAGTTTTATATCTGTTTTTAAAGACCAATTATAGTAATATTCAATATCCATGTTCATTCTATCTTCAAAAGTTATTTCACTTCTTCCAGATACTTGCCACATTCCAGTAACTCCTGGTTTAAATTGAACTATAGTATGATATAATCTTCCCATATCTTTTTTCTCTATTGGTAAATATGGTCTTGGACCTACTAAGCTCATATCCCCTTTTAACACATTTATAAACTGTGGAAACTCATCTATGCTTGTGCTTCTAATAAAATGACCTACTTTTGTAATTCTTGGGTCATCTTTTAATTTTTTATATGTAGAATATTCTTCCCTAGCTTCAGCATTTTCTTCTAAGTATTTAGCTAATTTTTCATCGGCTCCAATTACCATAGACCTATATTTATATAATGTAAATTCTTTTCCATTTTTTCCAATTCTTTTTTGTTTGTAAAATAATGGTCCATAGTCTTTAGCTTTAATATTAGCTATTTTAATTCCTATTGACAATGGAATTAGAAGTATTATACCTATAATACTTCCTATAATGTCTATAAATCTTTTTAAAGCTTTTTCTATGTACAATAATGCTTTAGCTTTGTTATTGGCTTTAGCAATACTTTTATATTCATAGTTTTCTTCTATATTCCCAATATTCTCAACATATGCAAACTGTTCACTACTATTTGCACTCATTTTGTAACCCCCAAATATATTTTTATTTACAAAATAAATTATTATTTTCGTTAATTTGTATACCCCGTTTTGCTTATTATAGCATCGTTTATACCTTTAACTATCTCTGATACTGTATAATCTTCTTCTCCAAATATTTCTTTATGTAATTGTTTTACGTTTTCTTCTAAAGTAACAGGTACCCCATACCATCTATCTGTAGTAATACCTCTTGTTTTGTATGGCCAACCAATACTTTCTGACATTTTGTAAGATAACATATTTGGCGCTAAAGATAATACTTCATTTGGTTCTAAATTTGTATATACTTCTGGTAATATTTTATCTGCAAAACTGTTTATTTCTCCTATGCTTTTATCTTTTAATTTTTTAAACATTGCCTCTATAACAGTTCTCATTCTTTCTGTTCTTCTATAATCTCCACCCTCTGTATATCTTACTCTTGAATAGCCAACTGCTTGAACTCCATTTAAAGTTTGCATTCCTGCATTTTCTATATATTCAGCGTCAAATCCAGTATGTTTTGCTGTATCTCTTATTGCTGAATTAATAGCAGATATTTCATCTTCTTCTATTCTTATATCTACTCCACCTAAGGCATCAACTGCATCGGCAACAGCATCAAAATTTACCGTTACAAACTCTTTTATATTTAAATCTAAATTTTTATTTAATGTTTTAAGTGCAAGTTCTGGGCCTCCATAAGAATATGCATGTGTTATTTTATCTAATCCATATCCGTCAATATCTACATAGGTATCCCTATATACAGAAACTAAATTTATTTCCTTAGTATCATTATTTATACTTGCTATAATAATACAATCACTTCTATTTCCCTTACCTAAGTCACTATCTCTACTATCTACTCCAAACAAAGCTATATTTCTATATCCTGTTAACTTTTCTTCAACTTGTGTTGCTACATTTAAATTATTTTCGTCTATATTTACTTGTTTCATTTGACTTAATTTACTGTTTAAATAAAAATATCCAGTTAAAATTGCTGTAACTATAATAATTATAATTGCTAAAAATATTATTCCTATTATTTTTAACGCTTTTTTCATTTTTGTTCCCAACTTTCACATAATATACATATTTTATTATATAATATTTAAATATTATTTTACAACCTTTTTTCGATATTTTTTTCGTTTTTTACATTTATTTCTTCAATATAAAACATGTTATTCTATTAAAAAAAACTCAATCTAATTATCTTCTATTTTTTTCTTCCTACTACAACAAATCTTCCATCTTCTGTATAATATGAACATGTGGTTAAAGTAATTAATTCATCTCCATATTCTGCTGTTGCATCAATACCATATATAGATGCTTTCTTTATGTTTTTTATAAAATTTTTATATTCTTTCTCATTTTTTGAATTCATAAAATTATAATACTTAAAAACATCTTTATTGTTTTTATTATACACTTTTGCTCTAAATACTGCTATAATATCATACTCAGCATCTTCATTTTCTGTTGTAAACCTTATAATTGGGTGTTCCTTATAATACTCTTCTTCCACATACTTTGTTAAATCTGTAAACATTTCATTATTAACCATGTAATGACCATATATCATTAAGTTATTTCCTTTAATATCCCAATTATAGTCACTATCTAAAAAAATTGCACCTCTTTCTGCTTTACCTCCTTTATAATTATGTGTTAAATAAAATTCATTATCTTTTCCTTGCACTACAGGATAACTTATATGTGTATCTTTTATTTCAATCCATCCTACTATATTTTTATATTCCTTTTTTAGTTTTGCAACTTGCGCCATCCTTTTAATAGATTCCGCTTCCTTTTCCTTTCTAATTTCTTCTGCACTTTTTTCCTGTGCTTTTTGATTTTCTTCATTATTTATGTTGTCTTCATTTTGAACTTCCTTATTATCGTTTTTTTGTTTTTCACTTTCATTGTTATTCCCATCATTTGTTTTACTGTTTTTGTATTTTTCTTCTATTTCTTTAACATCTTCTATATCAATTGAGTTTAATAAATCTCTTTCATTTTCTGCTTCTTTTTTACTTATAAAACTTTTTGCTATATATACACTTGACAAAATGATTAATAATATAAAAATTAAATATAGTATTCTATTCAAAATTTTATTTTTATTAAATTTTTTCATTATAAACCTAATATTCCTTCCTTACATTTTTTAAGTGATTGTAGTCATAAATTTTAACACACACGTTCCACTTAACTTTATATTTTTTTTTTATGTAAATAAAGACTGTTAGCATGTGATATATATTTGCTAGCAGTCCTTTTATATTTCTAATATAATTAATTAATATCATTAATATTTCACAGAGATTTATTTTTCTTCTTTTTTCTTCATATAAACAATTCCAGCTGTTGATGCTATAATTGTTAAAATAGCAAGTCCTAAATAACTTTCAACACCAGTTTTTGGAACATCATCTTTTTCTTCTTCATTTACTTCTGGCTTTTCTGGTTCTACTGGTTTTTCGTTTTCTATTTTAGTTGTTCTTGCATAAATAGTTGTGTCAGTATCTAATTTTGCATTAAAATCAAATGCATTTGTATAGTTTTCATTTGTAAAGAATCCGTCTATTTCATAACCTTCTGGTACTTTTATATGAGACTTTAGCAATTCTGCTGTAACTGTTGCACCTTTGTCTACAGTTATTTTATTAGAATTTTCTCCTCTAATTAATGTTACAACAACCTTTTGAACATCTGTATTAGGTGTTGCACTTTCTGGTATAGCATTTTCTGAAATAACATTATTGTTTTTATCGGTTAATACAACTTTGTCACCAGCTATAACAACTTTATTTGTTGTATTTTCTGTATTTGTTACTGTAAACTCTGTAAGATGACCATTTGTAGCAGGACGAACTACGTTTTCATTTACATCAGATGTTAGTGTTCCATTCATAGTTAATGTCGGATTATTTGTAGCAGATGCACCTTTATCTATCTCTATACCATTATTAGTGTCTGCACCATTAAATCCTAAATGTAAGTCTATTACCTCTACATTACCACCATTTACTAAAACTCCACCATATCTAAAACCTACTATTGAGACATTATTTAATATAACAGTTGCGCCATCATATGCTTGTACACCATACTTTGGACCATTATTTAAATTTATGTCCTTTAATGTAAGTTTCCCTGCTGCCAATTGAGCTGTAAACATTGTTTGATTTCCAGATGTTGATGTCCACTCTGTAGAACCTGCAACAGTATAACCATTACCATCTATTGTAAGTGTTTTTTGAATTACAATTGGCTTTGTTACAGTTATGTTGTTTTGAATTTCAACTGTACCACCATCATCAACATTTTCTATTGCTGTAATTAAGCTCTCTTCGTCTGTTGCTGTTTCTGTACTAGCAGCATTACTAACAATTGGCATACAAAGTAATACTAGCATAGTTAATGTTAAAAATAACACTATTTTAATTGTGTTTTTCATTTTAAACCTCCTAAATTGTATTTTATAGTAACCTTATTAAAATTAGTTTTACTATATTTATAATTTATTTTGTCAATTTTTTTGTTTTTTATTTATCTTTTCAAAATTAAAATTTTCCAAATTAAATAGTATATCTTTTCCATAAAAAAGGAGATACTGTATTTGAAATGTACCATAAAGTTAAACTTTTTATCTAACTTTTTTTGGTTCAATTCAATTAGTATCTCTGTATCTCTTTTTAATTAATTTATTTAATATAACATTTCATGAGCACTCATTATACCAAATGTTCCAATTCCCACAGCAACAAATATTGCTATCATTATAATAACTAATAAAGCTACAATAAAATATGACCTAGCATAATTTTTTCTGTTAATGTTTGAATTGTCAAATGCATAAATAATTAAGAATATCCATCCTATAATTGGTATTGCAAAAAGGATATTATAACCAAAGTATGCCCATGGTGAAAGTGGTCTATAGTATGGTGGAATACTTGGATCATTTTTGTAATTATAGTTAGGATTTGAATTTTGGTTGAAATTACCATTTTGATTGTAATTTCCATTTGAAACATTGTTAGCATTATTATTTTGGTTCATATTTTTCTCCCCCTTTTATTATATCTATAATTATTGTTAGTTAATATAACAAATATTATCTAGGATTTTTAATTGCTGCTTGTGCTGCTGCTAAGCGTGCTATAGGAACTCTAAATGGTGAGCATGATACATAAGTTAATCCAACATTATGACAAAATTCTACTGTTGGTGGATTTCCTCCGTGTTCACCGCAAATACCAAGTTTTATATCTGGTCTTGTTTTCTTTCCTAAGTCAACTGCCATTTTAACTAATTTGCCTACACCTTTTTGGTCTATTTTTGCAAATGGGTCAAATTCATAAATTTTCTTTTCATAATATGCATCTAAAAATTTTCCTGCATCATCACGGCTAAATCCAAATGTCATTTGTGTCAAATCATTTGTACCAAATGAGAAAAATTCAGCTTCTGTAGCAATTTCATCTGCTGTTAATGCTGCTCTAGGTATTTCTATCATTGTTCCTACATGATATTCTAATTCTACTCCTGCATTTGCAATTTCTTTATCTGCTGTTTCTGTAATTATATCTTTAACATATTTTAACTCTTTTAATTCTCCTGCAAGAGGTATCATAATTTCTGGAACTACATTCATTCCTTCTTTATTAACATTTATAGCAGCTTGAATAATAGCTTTAGTTTGCATAGCACCTATTTCTGGATATGTTACATCCAATCTGCATCCACGGTGTCCCATCATAGGGTTAAATTCATGTAATCCAACAACAATGTTTTTAAGTTCGTCAAATGTCATGCCCATGTCGTTTGCAAGTTGAGCAATTTCTTCGTCTGTATGTGGTAAAAATTCATGTAATGGAGGATCTAATAGTCTTATTGTTACAGGATATCCTTTCATTGATTTATATAACCCTTCAAAGTCTTCTCTTTGCATTGGTAGTAGCTTATCCAATGCTTTTTCTCTTTGTTCTACTGTTTTAGATACTATCATTTCTCTTATAGCTGCAATTCTTTCTGGTGCAAAAAACATATGCTCTGTTCTACATAAACCAATTCCTTCTGCTCCAAATTTATATGCAGTTACTGCATCTCTTGGAATATCTGCATTTGCTCTTACTCCCATTTGTCTATATTGGTCTGCCCAATTCATTAGCTTTTCAAAATTTCCTGAAATTGAAGGCTCTTCTGTTTCTATTCTTTCTCCATATACATTTCCTGTTGAGCCATCTAAAGAAATATAATCTCCTTCATGGTACACATTTCCTTCTGAATCTGTAAATATTTTTTCTTTTTCATTTATTGAAACTCCATCACATCCTGATACACAACATGTTCCCATTCCTCTTGCAACAACTGCTGCATGTGATGTCATACCACCTCTTAAAGTTAAAACACCGTGACATACATTCATTCCGTCTATATCTTCTGGTGATGTTTCAAGTCTTACCAAGATTAAATCTTTTTCTCCTTCGTCATGTTTTCTTACTGCATCTTCTGCTGTAAATACAATTTTACCTGTTGCAGCTCCTGGAGAAGCAGCTAATCCTTTTGCAATAACTTTTGCAGCTGTTAATTTTTCTTGATTAAATACTGGATGCAATAATTGTTCTAATTGATTTGGTTCTACTCTTAAAACAGCTTCTTTTTCTGTTACCATACCTTCGTTTACTAAGTCAACTGCAATTCTTAAAGCTGCTGTTGCTGTTCTTTTTCCATTTCTTGTTTGTAAGAAATATAATTTTCCTCTTTCTATTGTAAATTCCATATCTTGCATATCTTTATAATGCTCTTCTAATTTACGAGAATACATTACAAAGTCATCATATGCTTGTTTATTTACTTCTGCTAATGTTTCTATTGGCTGTGGAGTTCTAATTCCTGCAACAACATCTTCTCCTTGTGCATTCATTAAATATTCACCAAATAATTTATTTTCTCCTGTTGCTGGATTACGAGTAAATGCAACACCTGTTCCGCAGTCATCTCCCATATTTCCAAAAACCATTTCTTGTACATTTACTGCTGTTCCCCAATCTCCTGGTATATCATTTAATCTTCTATAAGTAATTGCTCTTGGATTATTCCATGAACGAAATACAGCTTTTACAGACTCTATTAATTGTGCTTGTGGCTCTTGTGGAAATTCCTCGTTTATGTGTGTTTTGTAAATTTCCTTAAATACACTAATTAACTGTTTTAAATCATTTGCATCTAATTCTGTATCTTGTTTAACACCCTTAGCTGCTTTTATCTTATCTATTTCTTCCTCAAATAATTTTTTTGGTACCTCTTTTACAACATCACTATACATTTGAATAAATCTTCTATAGCTATCATATGCAAATCTCTCATTTTTTTGCGCAATAGCTTCTACAACTTTATCATTTATACCTAAGTTTAATATTGTATCCATCATACCTGGCATAGATGCTCTAGCTCCTGAGCGAACTGAAACTAATAGTGGATTTTCTACATCTCCAAACTTTTTGCCAGAGATATTCTCTAGTTCTTTTAATGCTGAAAAAATTTGATTTAATACTTCATCTGATATTGTTTCTTTATCTTCATAATATTTTATACATGCTTCTGTTGTAACTGTAAATCCTTGAGGTATAGGAAGACCAAGGTTTGTCATCTCTGCTAAATTTGCACCTTTACCTCCTAATAGTTCTCTCATTGAAGCATTTCCTTCTTTAAATAAATATACATATTTTTTGTCCATTGTTTCCTCCTTAAATAAATTTAATATCTATACATAACATGCGTAAAAAAGCACATATTATACATACTATTTCATATGTTTCGGCTTATGATGTTTACCTAATTTATTGTTTTTATTTCTTCTTATTGATGATTTTCTTTTAATGTTCTCTAATTCTTCATTATTATCCTTGTCAAAATAAGATTTTGGTTTATTATTATCTTGTTCATAATATTCTTGTTCATCTAACAAATCTTTTTGATTATATTTTATCTTACATTCCTCTGGCTCTATAATTTTCGGTTCTATAAAACCATCATCTTCTTCATAATCATTAAATTTTAAATTTTTATAAGTGATTATTTCACTTGTATCTTCTATTTTATTTTCGCTTATTCTATCTTCTTCTATTTTACTTATTTTATCTTTATTTGTTTTGCTTTCAGTTACTGTATTTTCATTTGTTTTGTTTTCAATTACTTCATTTTCTTTTGAAACTATTTCGTTAAATTCTTGTTCATCATTTTCTTTTAATAAAGCATTTTCTGCATTACTATATAAATTGTGTTCACTAATATTTTCATTATTGTATAAATTTTGTTTATTATGTTTTTTAGTTTTATTTACTAATTCTTCAATATCTTCGGCCCTTATTCTATTATTATTGTCTAATGCTAGCTTAATTTCTGCAATATTCAGTGGCTGTGTATTTTCCATATTTATATTAGTTGAATTTATCATAGTTTCTTTTGTTTGATTTTCAATGTCTTTAGTATACAAATCTTGGAACGAAAAATCTGTATTTCTTAAAGTATCATTTTCTTGATTTTCCATTTCCTCGTTTTCCATATATTTGTTATTTGATGAATAGCTGCTTTCTTCTGCATAGCAATCTTCTTTATATATTCCTATTTTTACTAATATTGGATATACTTTACTTCCAAAAGGTATCATTAAAATGTCTTCTTTTTTTAACGATTTTGTTAATAATATCATAGCCACATAAATTAATGCACCACAAAGTATTGATATAATTGTTGCAATATTTCCACTAATTACTTTAGAAAGTCCTGCATTTATAAAGTATACAAATACCCCCATTGTAACAGCTGCTATAATTGGTTTTACAATATTGTTTTTTAATTTCAAATTCAATCTTATACTTTTTCTTAAGCTTGTAAAACAAATTGTAAATGCTACAACTTGACATACAATTGAGCTTATTCCTGCCCCTATTATTCCCATGTTTGGGTTACTAATTAATACTATATTTAATATAAATTTAATTAATGCTCCAACTGCTAGAGCAATTGCAGGAGTTTTAGTTTTGTTTAATCCATATAGTCCTCCATTAATTGTTTGGCTTAATGCTATAAATATCATCGAAATAGAATATAGCATTAAAATATTCGCTCCATCAGAAGCTGTTGGATAAATTAAGTTTAATATTGGTTGCGCTAGTGCAATAAAACCTGCAGCACAAGGTAAAACTATTATAAGTGATGAAAATAGCGAAAAGCTTAATCTTTTAGAAGCTGTTTTATAATCTTTTTTTGCAATTGCTGCTGCAATAGCTGGAGTAAGTGCTGTAGAAAACGCCACATTTATTGCTACTGGAAGTCCTACTAAAGTATCCATTTTTGCCAGAATACCAGTCATATTCATTGCATATGCTTCCAGTGCCTCTTTTCCCCCTGTAATTATTGATGCAAATGCAGTTTGAATACATCTACTAACTGTTGAAGAATCTATTATTGGATTTACAACAGATATAACAGAACTAATTGTAATTGGTATAGACATTGCTAAGATTGCTTTTAATAATTGTCCATTTGTTTTATTTCTTTCTGGTGAAATTTGTTTTTTGCTTACTCTTATTTTTCTTCTCTTATAATACAAGATTAGATACATAAATGTAATTATAATAGCAAGAGTTGAAGATAAATTTCCTCCAGCTGCCATTATATAAGGTTCTTTACCTATTAATGCATATACAAATGTTATAGATAAAACACAATTAAAAAATTGCTCTAAAATCTGTGATGCACTTGTTGGTTTCATGTCATTTTGTCCTGCGAAATATCCTCTAAATACTGCAGATGCTGCTACAAATACTATTGCAGGTGCTAAAACTTGCATTACATATTTTACATCTGGTACATTAAATACTAGTGTTGCTATTGGCTCTGCTGCAAAAAACAATAATAAAGAGAATACTAATCCTAGACTTACAAAAAATGTCATACTTATTTTAAAAATTCTTTGTGCACCTTTATTGTCTCCTATTGCTATTCTCTCGGAAACCATTTTGGAAACAACACTTGGAATTCCTATAGATGAAAGCGCTAAAAGTAGCGAATAAATTTGATATCCCGTAGAATAATAACCAAGTCCAGTATTTCCAAAACCTTCTGCATTTGTAATTACAAGTCTATATATTAAACCTAATAATTTTACAGATATTTGCGCAAACATTAATATTAAAACGTTTTTCATAAATGAAGCGCCTTTTTGTTTTACTGCTTTTCTCAAAATTTTCTTCCTTTCGTATAATTATGCACTAAATTATATATAAGTTAATTCATATCCTAACATATATACAATAACTTACAATAATTGTTATTAATTCTTTATAATAAATTTAAAAATTTAGTATATTTTTTATAATTTCAATAAATAAGATCTTATTTTTTCTCAAAATTAAATTTAGGCATCATACCAATTTTATCTGGTGTATGCTCTGGTAATTGATATATATCATGTCCAGGGAATTCATTACCTTCTACAAATAAAGGTCCATCTGGTGTAAATCCAACATCCCAACCAGCATATCCCATTTCTGGAACAACTTTTGCTGCTTTATTAACCATTTCTAACACTTTATCCCAATAAGGAAATTGAAAACCTTTTATTTTAGAACCTGTCTCAGGGTGTGTTACATAAGTATTTTTCATTTTATCAATAGCAACTTGTGTAACTACACCAGTTTTTTCGTCAACAGGTGCAACCATTCCGTTACTGTTAAAATTATCAACAAATCTTTTTCCTGTACCAATTCTAAAATATGCACATATTACATGTGTTACTAATTTTAAATTTTTTCTTTCATCCTTTGGAATTGTTAAAATTGACTTTCCATCTTCTGTAGTAACTATTGTAACCACTCTTACTGTATTTATAGCATGTGGATTAATTTTTGCTACATCTTGATGTTGTTTTATAATTTCTTCTAATTCAAAATTAGAACTTCCTTCTGTTAGGTGGTCATATATTTCATCCAAAGTAGCATAATTTTTAATATTAATTTTTTCTATTCCTTTTCCACAACCTCCATCTATAGGTTTTGCCATAAATTCAGTATGTTTATTCATAAAATCTATAATCTTATCCTTTGGAGTTCCATTAACTTTTATCCAATCTCTTTTTAAATACTCATTAAAAATTGTATTAAATTCATCTTTATTTTGAAAAATGTGAAGATAATCTAAATCACAATATTTTGTAACTAAATCATTGTTTCTTCCTCTAGTAAGATATGTTTCTCTTTGTGCAGGTGTCAAATTATACATTTCAAACAAATCATAGTCCATATATCCTGCACCATATTTTCTAGCACATTTTTGCATATCCATAAAAATTCCAAATTTAGTTTTTCCTGTTTTATTATGAATAGAGTTTATTTTTTCTTTCATAGCTTTAGTATCCATTGATTTAAGCCTTTTTAATATATATTTAATATTTCCCAATTTTACAAATCTCCTTTATAATTTATACTTGTTAATTATATACTAAACGTTTCCTTAATTGCAACATATAAACACATTTTTTTAGTTAATTAGAACCAGACTAGTTTTTCTTAGATTAAGGAGAAAATAGTCTGGTTCTAAATTTTTTAGCTATTCATACCATTTAACTAGCACATTTTCATTAATTTTGCTTGCATCAAATCTATAATGTCCTATAACTTCCATATTATTATATTTGAAAAAGTCTTCTTCTCTATTTGGCTGCCCTCCATTATGGATTATATACGTCTGCCCTTTTGAATTTCTTTTGTCTGAAACAATTCCAATATGTTCTTCATTTCCAAATACTACAATATCTCCAGGTTGCCATTCTTCTATCTTATTAATATCTAATGTTAAAGATTGCGCATATTTTTTGAAAAATATATCTAAATTTCCCACTCTTCTAAAATCTATGTTTTTATCTCTTGTTTCTACATAAATATATTCTTCTAAATTGTTTTTTATATCATTATCTACCATATCTCTTAAACAATAACCTGCATTTTTAAAAGCTCTCCAAACTACATCTGTACAAACTCCTATATTATTTGGTGGATATCCTCCATTACCAAAATATTTACTATTATATGTTGGATGATTTTCTGCGTCACTCCTAGCACCTAATAATATATCCTTGTAATCATCTATTCCATTGTTATTATAATCTATAGAACTCTTTATAGTACTAATGTTAAAATCTTTTGCTGTATATACTTTTTGTGGAATTACATTAAATTTATAAAGTTCATAAACTAATATAACTATTGTTATTGCTAAAATAATACATAAGATAATAAAAATAATTGGAAGTTTCTTTTTCATATATTCCCCTTCTTTATATATATTTTTTTGTTTCTATTCATTTTTTTATTTTTTATATTTTATTTATAATATTTTAATTTCTTTTAACATTTTATTTCCATGAATATTTTTATACTATATTCCAATATATTTAAATATAGTAAGATATATTGGAATATAATCTAATATATTAAAATATATTGGAATATTAATTGTCCTCCAATAATTTTAAAAATTTCTCATGAAATTGTGGTGCATACTTTTTTAAATTAATTGGTTTTAAATTTCTATCTGTAAAGCAATGTTTTGTTTCTCCTGTTAAAACTATGTTTCCATTTTTCTTGTCTGTAACTTCATATCCTATAGTCATCCTCACTCCAGTATACTCTTTTGCATATGTTTTGATTAAGATAGTATCTCCAAAAGTAACATGATATTTGTATGTACAGTTTACCCCTAATACAGGAATAGTTATTTTATTTTTTTCCAATAAATCAAATGGCATGTTCAATACTTCTAGCCATTCTGTTCTTGCCTCTTCCAAATATCTTATATAATTTGAGTGGTGTACTACTCCCATTCTATCTGTTTCATAATAATTAATTTTTCTTTCATATATAAATTCCATATATAATTTCCCTTCTTTTTTATATAATGTATATTAATTATATATCTTATAATTGTATTTTGTAAACATTTTTAATGTTCTCTTTCTTCATTATCTAAAACATATATAAATCTTTCATATTTCATATTAGTTAATGTTGTTATTTTTTTGTCTTTTTTAAGGATATATTGAAAACTTTGTACGTACTCCTCAATATACTACTTTAATGAAGATGTTATATGCTATGGGTTATACTTTATCAGTAGTGCCACTAGACGAAAAAATAAAAAAAGAAAATAAAGAAGCGGAAGTAAGACAATAAAACAGTTTCTTTAAGAAGTATCAAAAATGAACTATAATTCAAATAAACCAAATGAAAAAACAAAAACGAATGCACCAATAGTTGATATTGGTGCATTAATATTTGTAATATATAGTAAAAATCTAAAAAATACTTAGTATTGGTACCGATGGTGGGACTCGAACCCACATGGTTTCCCGCCAGATTTTGAGTCTGGTGCGTCTGCCAATTCCGCCACATCGGCATATACAAAATACTTATATATAATAACAAAAAATATTATAAATTTCAAGCAAAATTTATAATATTTTTTATTTCATATATAATAATATTTATCTATTATTTTAAAGCATCTAGGATTGGTGGTAACATTTGTTTCTTTCTTGAAACAACGTTTTCTAACATTGCCGTGTGGTTTTCTACTGGAACACCGAATGCTTTTTCTACTACTGGTGCATCTGTACCTAAAGAAATTATCTTAGAATTTGAATTTATAATATCTGTTGCTGCAAATACATAAAAGTCTAAGTTTTCTTTTTCTATGTTATTGTTTATAGCTTGTTCAAAATATACTTGATTTTTAAATATAGAGTCTAAATCTGCTGTATTTACTTGAGCAATTCTAAATTTCTTATTGTCTTTTTCAAATAATTTTGAATCTATATTTATTACTTGTTCTGGTGTAAAGTCACTAATATCTGTACCAGCTTTTAACATATCTACACCATAAACATTTATATCAAGCCCTGTTATCTCTTCTAATTTTTTAACAACTTTTTTATCATATTCTGTTGTTGTTGGTGATTTTAAAACTAATGTATCTGATGCAATAGCACTAAGCATTAATGTAGCTATTTTTTTATCTATTTCTATATCGTTTTCTTTATATAATTTATATAATACAGTAGCTGTACATCCAACTGGTTCTGCTCTATAGTATAATGGATTTGATACTGAGAAGTTAACACAGTGGTGATCTACAACTTTTAATACTTTTGCATTTCCAATATTATCTACAGATTGTACTGGGTCATTATGGTCAACCAAAATAACTTCTTGATTATCTGGTATTTCTGAAACTAATTCTGGTGCATCCATTCCTAAATAATCTAGAATAAATTTTGTTTCTTTATTAACTTCACCTAGTCTTACAGCTTTAGCATTTACATTTCCTAATTTCTTTTCTAAATTTTCCATTATCATTGAAGACATTATTGTGTCTGTATCTGGGCTTTTATGTCCAAAAATTAAAACATTATTTTCCATATTAAATCTCCTTTTACTAATAGATTTATTTTATGTCACTCACAATAGTTATTATACCATAAATTGGGTAAATAGTCAACAATTTGCTTTTTATATTATGTCTACCTTTTTTTGTTACAAAAACATATGTATTTCTTACTTTTAATATTAATTATTTTTTATCTATGTAAACTCTATCTACCCTATTTGATATTCCACATAATATATCATGTACTATTGTATTACATTTACTTGCAACTTCTTCTAAAGTAATATTTTCATTATCCCAAATTGCTACATCATCACCTACTTTTATATCTGGAATTTTTGAAACATCAACCATAAAATTATCCATACATACTACGCCTATAATAGGTGCTTTTATACCATTTATACATACATACCCTTTGTTTGAAAGCTCTCTTCTTATTCCATCTGCATATCCAACAGGTACTGTAGCTATTTTTGTATATCCTTTCGTTACATATGTTCTACCATAACTTATTGATGTATTTTCTGGAACATTCTTTATATATGCTACTTTACTTAAAAGTTTAGTACATGGTTTTAAATTAAGCTTTTTTTGTTCTTTTCCTCTTGATGTGTGACCATACATTATAATACCTGGTCTTACCATGTTATAGCATGCATAAGTATAATCTGTTATTCCAGTACTTGCTAAAATATGTTTATACTTAATTTCTATATTTCTTTCTGATAGTTTAGTTAATAAATTATCAAATAGACTTATTTGTTTATTAGTATAATCTTTTTCTTCATCTGGTGATGCTAAATGGCTATAAATTCCTTCTATTTCAATATTATCTAATTTTTTTATATTTTCTATAGTTTCTATATCTTTTTCAAATTCACTACTATCTGTTGCTATTAATCCAACTCTTCCCATACCTGTGTCTATCTTAATATGTACTTTCACTGTTATTTTCTTATCTGCTGCACATTTATCAAGTTTTTTAGCTATTTCATATGTTGAAATTCCAGCAGTTAAATTATACTTTATTATATCCTCTACTTCATCTTCTAATATTTCATTAAGTACCATTATTGGCATTTTAAATCCATGATTTCTTAGTTCTATAGCTTCTTTTATCATAGCAACAGCTACATATTTAATGTTATTTCTTTCTAGTAAATCTTTTAAAGCAACAGCTCCTAGTCCATAAGCATTTGCTTTTATTACTGGTAAAAGTTCTATTTCTTTTCCCATACATTGCTTTATTTGTTTTAAATTATATTCAAGCTTATTTAAGTCTATTTCTAATCTATTTACGCTCATTTTATCTAAAGTTCTCCTCCTTTTTATTTTAAAAAACCCATTCATTAAAATTATATAAAATTTTAATTTTATACATCATATTTCATATTTTAATATTTTATATCTTATATCTTAGAAAACATATATAAGATATGTTTAACTATTTCATCTTTTCTTTCATTTTTAAAAGTGTATTTAGTGCATCTATTGGAGTTAATTGATTTAAATCTATTTTATCTATTTCATGTGCTATTTCTGCTAATTTATAATTATACATATCTAGTTGTCCTGCTGTTTCTTTTTTGTTTTCTTTTTCCAATTTCTTTTCATTTAATACATTTTTTCTTTCTATTGAGCGTAATACTTCGTTTGCTCTTGTTGTAACAGCCTTTGGTACACCTGCAAGTTTAGCAACATGCACACCATAACTTTCGTCTGTACCACCTGATATTATTTTTCTTAAAAAGATTATATCTTCACCTTTTTCTTTTACTGCAATTGAATAGTTTTTTACTCCTTCTAACTTTTCTTCTAACTGTATAAGTTCATGATAATGTGTTGCAAATAAAGTCTTTGCTCCACATTTTTCCTTATCTGATATATATTCTGCAACAGCCCAAGCAATTGAAAGTCCATCATATGTTGATGTTCCTCTTCCTATCTCATCTAATATTACTAGACTGTTTTGAGTTGCTTCTTTTAGTATTGTCGCAACTTCCATCATTTCTACCATAAAAGTACTTTGTCCCATACTTAAATCATCCGATGCGCCAACTCTTGTAAATATTTTATCTACGACTCCAATTTTAGCATAGCTCGCAGGAACAAAACTTCCACACTGTGCCATCAAAGTAATTAATGCTACCTGTCTCATATATGTAGATTTTCCTGCCATATTAGGTCCTGTTATAATAGATAGTCTATTCTCTCCTTTATCTAAATATGTATCATTTGGCACAAATTCACTTCCACCTATTATCTTTTCTATTACAGGATGTCTTCCGTCTTTTATATCTATAATTCCACTATTATCCACTGTTGGCATTACATAATTCATATCGTCTGCAACTGTTGCAAATGATGCTAAAACATCTAATATAGAAATTATATTAGCAGATTTTTGTACTCTTTGTACATTTTTTTCTATCTCATCTCTTATCTCAACAAAAGCATTGTATTCTAAATTAATTACTTTTTCTTCTGCACCTAAAATTTCATTTTCAAGTCTCTTTAAATCTTCTGTAATATATCTTTCACAATTTGCAAGTGTTTGTTTTCTTATATATCTGTCTGGAACTTGTGATAAATTTGATTTAGTAACTTCTATGAAATATCCAAATACTTTATTAAATCCTACTTTTAAACCTTTTATTCCAGTCTTTTCTCTTTCTTCTGCTTCTAATTTTAAAACCCAATTTTTTCCGTCTGTTGTAGCCGTTTTTAGTCTGTCTATTTCCTCGTCATATCCTAATTTTATAAGTCCTCCTTCTTTTACACTTATTGGAGGCTCATCTACAATTGCTTTGTCTATAATTGCATATATATCTTGTAACTCGTCTAATTCTCCATATAAATCTTTTAACATTTGAGATTTTGCTTTGCTTAAAATTGTTTTTATTCCTGGAAGTTGTGCTGTAGAATTTTTTAAAGATATTAAATCTCTTCCATTTGCACTCCCATAAGATATTTTACTTGCCAATCTTTCTATATCATAAACTTTTTTAAGTGAATCTACTATATCTCCTCTAAGAATTATATCTTCTTTAAGTTCCTTAACACTTTCCAATCTTCTATTTATATGACATTCATCTACTAGTGGGTCATTTAGCCATCTTCTTAAAAGCCTTCCTCCCATTGATGTTGAAGTCTTATCTAAAACCCATAATAAAGTACCTTTTTTGCTTTTATCTCTTAATTTTTCTGTTATTTCTAAATTTCTTCTTGCATTTATATCTAAACTCATGTACTTTGATGTATTATACAATAATATTTTATTTAAATATTCTAAGTTGTTTTTTTGTGTATCTACTAAGTATGCAATTAATCCATTTGCAGCAGTTATTGCTAAAATATAGTCATCCAATTTTTCTATTTCTTTGTCATCCTCATTAACAATTCTACTTCTTTCTTTTATTTCATTAACATTTTGGCTAAAACCATTTGATTTAGAAATATATGTTTCAAATCTCTCTTTTATTTTTATGATTTCTTCTGTTGAGTTAAACATAAGCTCATTTACAACTATTTCAGACGGACTATATCTTGAAATTTCATCCATTAACATAGCAAAATTATTTGTATCGCGTATTTGTGTCATTCTAAAATCTCCTGTAGATAAATCACATACACTCATACCAAAATATATTCCATTTTTGTAAATTGCCATAATATAATTATTCTTTTTTTCTTCAAGAAGGTTACTTTCTATTACAGTTCCTGGTGTTACAACTCTTATAACATCTCTTTTTACAATTCCTTTTGTTGTTTTTGGGTCTTCTAGTTGCTCACATATAGCAACTTTATAACCTTTTGAAATTAACCTTGCTACATATGTTTCTGCTGCGTGATATGGAATTCCACACATTGGAGCTCTTTCTTCTTGACCACAATCTTTTCCTGTTAGTGTAAGTTCTAATTCTCTTGATGCTGTAATTGCATCATCAAAAAACATCTCATAAAAGTCACCTAATCTATAAAATAGAATACAATCTTTATAATCTTCTTTTGTTTTTAAATAGTTTTGCATCATAGGTGAAAATTTATCTATATCTTTATCCATTTACAATAGCTCCCTTCAAATACCACATATGTTCTGAGGTTATTTCTACATCCACTACTTTGCCTATATTTTCTTCTTTTCCTTCAAAAATTACTACCTTATTAGAATCTGTCCTTCCTGTATATGTATTTTCATTTGTTTTACTTCTTCCTTCTACAAGTATTTTTTGAATTGTACCTACATACTCTTTATTTCTTTTTTCTATTTGATTTTCAACTAAAGCTTTTAGTCTATCAAATCTTTTATGTTTTACATCATCTGGAACTTGATTTTCCATTTTGTCTCCAGGAGTTCCAGTTCTTCTAGAATAAATAAACATATAAACTTGTTCAAATTTAACCTTTCTTACAACATCCAAAGTATCTTCAAAATCCTCTTCTGTTTCTCCTGGGAAACCTACTATAATATCTGTAGAAATTGTTAAATTTGGTATATTATTTTTCATTTTTTCTACTAAATCCAAAAATTGTTCTTTTGAATATTTTCTATTCATAACTCTTAAAACATTTGTGCTTCCAGATTGGAGTGGAAGATGTACAAGTTTACAAACTTTATCGCAATCTTTTATTGCTTCAATAACATCATCTGTAAAGTCCTTTGGATGAGGAGACACAAATCTAATTCTTTCTATACCATCTATTTTGTTTACAGCTCTTAAAAGTGTTGCAAATGAGTTTACTCCTTCATATTTCTCATATTCTATATTTTTTTCATTTTCTACTCTTAGATATGAATTAACATTTTGCCCTAAAAGTGTAATTTCTTTATATCCTTGTTTTGCTAAACATCTTACTTCTTCTATTATATCTTTTGGAGTTCTACTTCTCTCTCTCCCTCTTACATATGGAACTATACAATAACTACAAAAATTATTGCAACCATTCATTATTGTAACAGATGCCTTTATTTGGTCATCTCTTTTTATTGGAAGCCCCTCAATTATTTCTCCGTCTATATCTAATATGTCTTCTAGTTTTTTATTAGTTGTAACTGCCTTATATAAATTTTCTGGAAATTTATGTAATGTATGTGTTCCAAACAAAACATCAACAAATGGATAACTTTCATGAATTTTTTTAATCATTTCTTTTTCTTGCATCATACATCCGCCAATTGCTATAATGCTACTTCTCTTTTCCTTCACTTTCTTTGCTTCTCCAAGTTTGCCAAATAGCTTGTCCTCAGCATTTTCTCTAATACAACATGTATTAAATATAATTAAGTCAGCACTACTCATTTCAGTTACTTGCGTATATCCCATTTTTTCCGCCATTCCGCATAACTTTTCAGAATCATTTTCATTTAATTGACATCCCATAGTTAAAATATAATATGTATAATTTTTTCCCTCATTTATTTTTGCCACTTTTTCTATATAAGATAATTGTTCTTCTATTTCTACTTTATTTGTCTCCATACTTCTCACGTTATTCCTCCAAATTTATTATTCTCTTATAATACTTATGTATTATAACATATAACTTTACATTTTGCTTAACTTTTTTGTAATTTTTAAAATTTTGTTAATAGTATTTTATCTATAAAAAAAGAAGTCCACTAAAGTAGTTTCTATCTACTTACTTTTATCATATGAACTTCTTTCTTATATTAAATTATATTGTTTAAATCTTAATTTATTAAATTCCTAAATTATACGGATTATTTTGACTACCATCTCCACTCGTTATTTTAAGATTATTTTTTAAAGTAAACACTGGTCTAATTGAAAATGTGTTTTGAAACCAATCACTACCTCCACTAGGAGTTATAAAAAAACATTCTATTTCTCCTCTTGAACTACGTAATCTAAAAGAATCTCCACTAGTTAACCCAACAACTTCTCTAGATGCAAACCAGTATGGTGTATTGGTTGATGATATTTCCAATTTTTTCATTTGATTGCTATCTGTAATATAATTATTATCTTGATTTTTCATAGTATATCTATTGTAATAAGTTGTACTTCCGCCTTCATAGTATGGGCTAGTAGGATTACTTCCTACTGATCTAGCACTAGTTGCATACTGTGTATTTAAATATTTTTCAGCTGAACTATTTAATATCGCAATTGCATTATTATAATCATCATCACCTGTTATTGATATATTATCTATTGCATTTTCTGATATTATTTGTATTCCATAATTTGACGTAGGACCATATAATACTATACATTTGATAGTTCCGATTATTAGCTGTTATATAATTTACATAATTTCCTTCTTTAAGTGTATTTTGAACATTTCTTGTTATAGTTGTTCCATTTATAGTTTGACTTCCTTTATTTCCAGCTTTATCAAAAGTTTCAACTTTTATTGTATAAGTTGTTCCCTCCGCTAATCCTGAAAACGTATACACATTATTTTCACTTGTTTCTTTTTCTATTCCATTTAAATAATATTTATAAGTTCCGTTTGCTTGTAATCCACTTTCATTATCTATTGCTTGTACATTTACTGTTATACTATCATGTGTTATTGTTCCTCTGTTTACTGTTACTATTGGAGCTTTTATATCTTTTATATCTATATTCACTGTTTTACTTCCGTTTGTTCCATCAAATAGTC
>ULMP01024892.1_pt1 | contig 40141 bp, 46 predicted proteins | sample 1951681 | NCBI WGS metagenome assembly ULMP01 (sample SAMEA4835553, study PRJEB28245) | human gut metagenome | biome: gut microbiome; material: fecal sample | place: Denmark | collected 2008 | reverse complement strand
AAATAAATTTATTTACTTTTCTCTACTCGATTAATATATCATTTATTACAAAATATGCTAGATACAATCCTGCAACTGCGGGAGGAAATATACAAGATGATACTGTTTTTTCATTATTTAAAGGTAAACCAGCATGATAAACAACTGGTATTTTTAAACTAAGATTTTCCTTACGTAGTCTATGCCGCAAACTTCTAGCTAAAGCATCATTACAAGTCTTATCTAGCCTTGTTAAAGTTATTCCTTCCGGATTAATCCTTTTCCCAGTCCCTAACGCACAAATTATTTTAATATCATTATCCAAAGCTAATTTAATTAATATTATTTTAGCTGACAAATCATCACAAGCATCAATAATATAATCAACATTACTTAAAAGATGAATATTATTTTTATCAATATATTTATCAATACTAATAATATTTACTTCCGGATCTATCTCCAAGCATCTTTTAGTAGCTACATCAACTTTTTTTTCACCAACATTTTTAGTAGTAGCTATAATCTGTCTATTTAGATTAGTAATATCAACAACATCACCATCACAAATAGTTATGTTTTTAATACCACTACGCACTAGAGCTTCTAAAACAAAGCCACCGACACCTCCAAGACCTACAATAGCAACCCTTTTATTAGTTATTTTTTCCAAATTATTTTTCCCAATTAATTCTATTAATCTATCAAACATAATTATCACCCATAATAAAACCCAGAAGACAGCCATGCATTGATAAAAACCCGCTCTCGGCAGGTGGGCATCACATGAACTGCTTTAGGATCCTTGTGCACTTAATGGACAAGTCTTCTACACCACAATCCAATTAGATTCCCGTATATCATATCTAGTCGGTTTTATATAGACATAGACTAGCCTTCCAGGTAATTTAATTATAGCAAATAATTATACATTTAGCAATTGTCTTTGACCAAAAAATACAATATTTGACATCTAAACAACAAAACCACATTTCTCTATTCTAGAAATGTGGTTTATTCATATTTTCTCGATAATTATGATGTTTTAAAAGAATTTAATGTAGCAATATCCATTGTTGTATCTAATCCTGTAAATTCACTTAAAGCATTATTTACTTTACTTACCCAACTAGGTTTAGCAATTTTTACACCATTTTCATTAATGGTTGGATTATAAACTCTACCAATGTCTTCAACAGTAGTAAGTCCCTTACCAAAATAGCCATCACTTAAAAGTTTAATATAACTTAATATACCATATTCAATATTTTTATATTTAATTAGTCCTCCACCAGACATACCACCAAAAATATTGTTTTTATTTAACATACTTTGAGCAGTATAACCAGATTCAATCTGAGCAATTGCAGCAGCTATACTAAAATCTACATTTGAATAGATATTACTAAAATATTTAAGTAATGCTACCATATATTCTTTAGTTTCATAGCAAGGAACTACCCTATTTCCAAACAATTCCCTTTCATTATCTTCTAAAACTAACAAATATTCACTTAATGTATATCCTAAATTAGTTGAATTTAATAAATTAATATTTTTATACTCTAATCTTAACTTATCCATTAAAGTATTTTGGTCAATTTGAAACACATTTGCAAAAAAATTAATAGTTTCAGTATTATCTGTTAAATATATTTCTAAAAGTTCTTCTTCAGTTAAAATTCTTTTAGATTGTGGTTCTGTAATTTTCGCTTCAAAAGTATTTATGGGACTAACCATTAACTCTTGATGCGAACATCGGTGATATAATAGTAACATTACTATTAATATCATCACCCCCAGGATAACTAAAATTAATCCCTTTTTATTCTCAATTATATAATCTTTCATACTTAATTTATTATACTCTCCTTACTTCAAGTATGTTCATAATTATAGCATAAAATACCTAAAAATGCAAATTTGCTATTACTAGAAACGCACTAAGCCGCTACAATTTCAGGTGATTTTGGCATTGGAGTATCTGATGGCCCCATAATATTTGGAGCATTATTATCGCCACTATCCAAGTTTTCTGGCCCACTTGGATTGTTAAATTCATTTGTATTTTGTTCTGGCATACTATCTACTTGTAATTTCCAACAACTTGAAACATCACAGTTACTACTAAATGGCATTGGATTAGGCATTTCCATTTTAACAATCATTGGTATTTTAAATGCCCCACCAAAGCAAACACAATTTCCGGGTTGTAATACCTTTTGCTTATCTAGGATATCTGCAGATATATTTGGAAGCATTTCCCCAATATATTTAATATCTAGAGGGTGTGTCATTTTAAATATTAGGAAGTTATTACATTGAGCAATAACAGTATCTGATATTTCTACAGGTCTTTGACTAATTATATCAAGTATTACCCCGTACTTACGTCCTTCTTTAGCAATCCGGTCAAATATATTATAACCAAGTAAGAAAGTATCATTATCTTTTTGAATATATCTATGGGCTTCTTCTAGAAATAAATGAAAAGGTATTTTAGCTCTTTCTTTACTTTCCTTAGAAAAATCAAATATAAGTCTGGAAATAATCTTAACAAACACTTTGGCAAATGTATCATCAATATCTTCCAAATTTATATTAATGATTTGGGCCTTACGACTACCCATTGCTACTAGTGAAGAAATATAATCAACTACTGGGACATATTCACTAGAAAAATAGTTATACATTTTACTATTAATAATTGAATTAAGACGAACTCTTAATATAACAGCATCATCATGTAAGTTTTGATTGTGTTGAAACCCTTCACTAATCAAAGTAAATTCCATAGCTTTAGCAAAATCTTTAAGAGAATAACTAGCAGTTTCTGGAGCTTTTATTGCATCTAAATCATCATTAATTTTTCCTAAAATATAATTAGTAATAAGTACTGATTCACCAAAATTACCATTAGAGTCTATTTCAAAACATTCACTAAATGTTCTCGTATATCCAAGCCCTGGAATAACAGAATCAAAATTAAATTCTGGCGTATTACAAACTTCAATAATTGTAAATATTTCATTTTTCTTGCTAGCAACAGTTTCATTACTAAATAGTACAGCAAGTAATGCTTTAGCAATCAAATGGTTTTTATATGCTCTTGATTCTTCCGTATCAGTTGAAAATATTTTAGCAAGTTTTATTGTATGTTCAATAATTGGAAGTTGCGCATGATTAGAAGCTTGAAGGAGCAACGCCATATCATCAAGTTCTAATAAACTTACAGGTATTTTTAAAAGTATATCTGTTGAATCTGTAGGATTAGTAGTAATAAACTTATAACTATAGTTAGGATTTATTTCATTTAGTCTTCCAAAAGCATTTTTATACTCTCCAAAAGAATCAAATATAAATAAATTAGCATTGTATTGAATAGTATATTTATTATTAAATATATTTTGAACTATTCTAGCAACTCCACAAGATTTACCTGATCCAGAATTTCCAAATATTGCTAAATGATTAGAAAACAAACTATTAATATTAGGACATATGTTAAATCCCTTATAAATAGCACTTTCTCCTAGAATAAAACTAGAAGCATCATAACTACCTACAAGTTCCATTAATTCTTCAGAATTAATCATTCTAATTTTACTTGTAAGCATTGGTTTTCTTAAAACCCCATTAACATATCTACCATTAATGTATTCTCCTAAAAACCTTATTTTAATTACTTCATTACCAAGCTCAAATACTTCCCCTAGTATTCTTTGATTATTTTCTTCAAATATGACATTCATATTCATTAAATCAGCTTCACTAGCTTCTTTTTGTAGATTTTCTACATGGGCTTCACTATCCCCAATATAAACTATTTTTCCAAACATATTATTATCTCTCCTATGCTATATAAATTATATCATAGTAAAAAAAAAAGTAAAAGATTAATTTAATTCAAATCTTCTACTAGCAAAATCATAATCACTAAGGGAATCTTTTTCAATTCTAATAAAATATATTAACAATTCATCACTTTCTGTAATTTCCTTATTAACAATATATTCTATTACAACTCCATCATCAGTAATATCCAAATTTATTTTATCTATAACTAAATCATCTTCATAATAAATATAATCTATTATATAATCATAATCATCAAAGTCTCCTGCTGTTAAAAAGACATCTTTAGCAATACCTAAATCATTTAACAAATCGGTATATTCTGTATAGGCCGTTAACATAACTGATTCATGAGACTCTCCATCATCAGCAATAACAATACCATCAGCAATAGTTCGATATCCTAAATTGCGATTACCTATAAAAAAGCCTAAAAGACCTGCTAGTACAACAATTACTAATACTAATAGTCCAGCAATCCAATGATACTTTGTTATTTTCATAATCTATTCACCCTGCCACAAAAATTATAACATATATTCTCTTAAAATTGAATATTTTCAATACTATTTGAAATTAAAAAAGTAGGCTGAACTACCTACTAGTTTACTTGTTTAAACTTCCCGGCCTCCGGGCGGATTAAGAGCCGCCAGCGGAGGCTTAAAGGTTCTCACACTGCAAGGCGATATGGATCAATTGAAGTCCCACTTCCTCCTTGTAATGATACATTAGATTCTAGATAAAAGACAGGTCTAGCGGCAAACCCACTGCGCGCAAGATTGGAGGTCATGGCGCTAGGGCAGGCCGCACTAAACACGCGGTTACTGCTCCACCTCGGCGAACGCGGAATAATTGTCCATTCCAATAGCCCCATATATAACCAATTGCTTGCGGTTAAAAATTGTTGAATTGTCATATGAACCTAAATTTGTTGTCCACGCATCTGGACTTGCTGCATACCCATAATCACTTACATACATTAATCCTATTTCATCTGTATATGTTGTTGGATTACTTCCATATCCTGCATTATTTCTTTCGCCATCATAAAATTCTTTTGCTGTATTACGATATGATCTCATTCCTCCTAGATGCCATGTTGTTGGTGTTATTAAAATTTGCCAAGTTGTTCCTAAATAATTCCAATAATTAGTATTTAAATTTATTGTATTAAATTCACTTGTTGTCCAGTTATTTGAGCCACCACTATTTACACTCGTATCATAATTCCATCTGTATGCTGCTATTGTACTTGTATCCATATTAATTGTAAAAACTACTTACTGTACTATAAATTAATTATAAAAAAATTATTAAATATTTAAAAGTAGTCAAAATGATATCAGATTGACTACTAGTAAATTTGCTATCAAATTGGTATCATTCTTAGTAGAAGTTAGTAGGTGTAGTATATGAAATTGATTAATCCCTATCCATTAAGAATTGATGAAGAGTTAATGGAAGAATTAAAAGAAATGGCTGAAGCTCATTCCAGAAGTGTTAATAAGGAATTAGAATATCTTATTAAAATGGCTATAAGAAAATATAATCAGGAAAAGGGTAATGAAGCTAAACGCAAAAAAAAGACAAGTTAATTATCTAGCTTGTCTTTTAATATTTCTTTAGTTAATAATGGATTAGCTTTTCCTCTGGTTTCTTTCATAACTTGACCAACAAAGTAATCAAATAGATTAGTTTTACCATTTTTATATTCTTCTATTTGTTTACTATTATTATTTAAAATATTGATAATTATTTCTTCTAAAGCATCTTTATCAGATATTTGAGCTATATCCTTACTTATATAACTACTTGGTTCTTTTTCTTCATCCAATGCTTTAAAGAATATTTCCTTGGCTTGCTTAGAAGAAATAGTACCTTTATTGAGTTCATCAATTATTTGTTTTAATAATTTTGGTGTTAAGAAAAATTCCTTAATACTAATATCTTCTTTACTTAGATAAGCTATTATATTAACAATTAACCAATTGGCGGCAACCTTAGCATCTATTCCTGAATTGACACATTCATCAAAATAATCAGAATAACCTTTATCTTTTATAATAATATTTGCATCATATTCGCTCAAGTGCCAAGAATTTATATATTTATTTTTTCTTTCTCTAGGAAGTTCAGGAATATCTTTTTTAATTTCTTCTAACCAGGAATTATCAATCTTATATTTGGGAATATTAGGTTCTACAAAATATTTATAATCGATTGCATCAACTTTTCCCCGCATTCTCTTAGTTGTTCCCGTCTCTTCATCAAATCTTCTAGTTTCTTGAACTACTTCAGCATACCTACCGGCATCTTTAAGTTCACTTTGTCTTTTAATTTCATAATTAATTGCTTCAAATACATTAGCAAAAGTATTAACATTTTTAATTTCGACTTTTGTTCCTAATTCTTTAGCATCTTCATCCATAATAGAAACATTGACATCACATCTTATTTGCCCTTTTTGAGTATCAGCATCAGAAACATTACAATATTGATAAATTCGCCGCATTTCTTCTAAAAAAGCTACTGCTTCTTCAGCCGAATTAAAACAAGGTTCAGTAACAAGTTCTAATAATGGAACCCCAGAACGATTGTAATCGATTAAAGAAGCATCTGAAAAATGTTCTAAAGCTGCTGAATCTTCTTCTAGATGGATATCATGAATTAATATGTCTTTTTCATAACCGTTACAATTAATTGTAATGTGGCCATCAATTCCAATTGGACTATGCATTTGGGTTATTTGATAACCCTTAGGTAAATCGGGATAATAATAGTTTTTCCGATCAAAGTAAAGATATTCTGGCTGTTTACAATTTAAAACTATACTCATAAGTAAAGCTTTTCTTACGCATTCTTTATTAACCACCGGTAGAGTTCCTGGAAAAGCCATATCTAGGGCTTGAACATTGATATTAGCTATTTCACTATATTCATTACAGGCATTTGAAAATACTTTGGAATTACTTTTTAATTCACAATGCATTTCTAAGCCAATTACTGCCTTATATTTACTCATATTTATCACCTGCAATCATTCCTTTATAATTCATAGTAGCTTCTAAAGCATAAGCGATATTTAAAATATTAGCATCATCATAACAATCACCAGTAATATTTACCCCAACTGGCAATTTACTAACAAAGCCATTAGGAATCGTAATTGATGGGAAACCTCCGAAATTACCAATTTGCAAATGTTCTTCAAGTATTGCAGTATCACTAGCATTAATTTCATCTTTAGATCCATCAATATATGGTGCTCCCCCCGTTGAGACTGGTAAAATAAGGCCATCATAAGTTTTAAATAATTCTTTCATTTTATCAACAATTAATCTTCTAACCCTCTGAGCATTGACGAAATATCTTTCTTGATTTTCCTTTTGTAAAATATAAGAACCTATTACAAATCTTCTTTTAATAAGGGGAGAAAATCCTTTAGTTCGGTGATCCTTCATCATTTCTGTCACATTATCTCCCTTACCTCGAGGGCCAAAGATAATACCTGTTAAATTGGACATATTACTTGTTGCCTCAGCACAAGACAAGCAAACATATACACTTGGAATAGCATTAAGCAAGGTTTTATCAATACTTACCTCATCAACGCTAACACCAATACGTTCTAAATTTTTAATAGTCTTTCTAAAATTACTTAGATGTTCTTTTAGTTCCTTTGAAAGATCGGGATAATTACTTTCATCAACGATTTCCTTGATATAAAATAGTTTTTTCCCAGCAACATTTCCATCCAAAGAATTGGCTAAAGAAATATCTTTCGAATCCCAACTAGTTTGATCAAGTTCATCGTAACCTTTCATCGCATCAACTACAATTGCTGCATCTTCAACACTTCTTGTTAAAACACCACAATGATCTAAACTAGAGGCAAATGGGAAAAGGCCATACCTGGAAATCATACCATAAGTTGGCTTATAACCAACAATTCCACAAAAAGCAGCTGGTTTCCGAATAGAATCTCCAGTATCACTTCCCAAAGCATAAGGGTATACTCCTGCTGCAACTGCTGCGGCAGAACCACTTGATGAACCCGCACACATCCGCTTTACATCCCAAGGATTACGAATAACTCCTGTATGAGCAGTTGTTCCAGTTCCTCCCATACCAAATTCATCTAAGGCCGTTTTATTTACAGGGACTGCTCCATGGATTCTTAAATTTGCTACTGCAGTTGCATCAAAAAAAGGAACATAATCTCTTAAAGTATTACTAGAGCCAGTCGATAAAATACCTTTAGTTGAATAATTATCTTTGATTCCAAAAGGTATTCCTGAAAGCACATCATCAGTAACTTGAGTAGCTCTAGCATCATCCATAATTGTAACAAAAGCATTACACTTTTCTTGAATTTCATGGGATTTTTGTAAAGATTCTTTAATTAGTTCTGCACTTGTAACTTCCCCACTTTTTAATAATTCATGTAACTTTTTAATACCTAACTCAACCATTAATCCACCACCTTTGGTACAACTATTTCTCTATCTTCATAATTATCACAATTTTTTAGTAAATCTGTTATTGGAACTGATTCTCCTGCCACATCATCCCTTAAAACAAAACAAAAATCATCTAAAGCATGAGTCATCGGTTCTACATCATTAATATTGGGAATATTGGCAATTATTTGCATATTGGCATCAATTATATCAAATTCTTTTAATACCAAGGCATTTTCTTCAGGAGTCAAACCAATCAATAATTTATTGGCATAATCATCAACCATTTCTTTTGTAAATTTACTCATCTGTTTCCTCCTTAGTCCGAACATTCTTTATTCTTGTTCTTTTATATTCTCTTGCACTACTTGCAACAGGATTTATTTTTTTACTAATATAAGCTCCCGCCAAGAAAGCTGCAGAACCATAATTAATTTCATCAGGTAACTCGTGAACTATCCTTTTTATTGATTCGGGAATATCATATTTTTGGCTATCAACATTTGCTTGGGCATCTTCTAAATATTCATGAAATAAATTGATTCCCATATCTAAATCATTTCTAGCTAAATCAGCATAAAATTGGGAATACGGGTTAGATAATTCTTTAATTAGCTCTCTATTTTCAAACATTTTTCTATGCGTATCTTCCCCATTTAAATGTTTACTTACTCGCACAATCATGTCTCTAAACAAATATGTTCCCACCATATCTAATGAGTATCCACTTTGTTCTAATAATTCTAAAGCTTGCATGCTTAATAAAATATCAGCATCTAAATTATCAAATAGACCATCTTTATATTTTGCATATTTAATTTTTTCTATTTCTAAATTGTTCATATTATTCCTTCTTATCTACTTATTTTTTCTTCCCGATCAACCAACCCGTTACGGAATTCAATTTCCAAAAGTCCTTTTCCCATGATTCCGTAAACTAATCCCTCTAAAAGAGCCTTTTTATCCATTCTTGACCACCGCAATTTATACTGAGGCATATATATATCCACAAATTCTCTTAAAAATTCTCTAATAGTTCTGCCATTGCCTTCCCTAAATGGATGAATATCTGTTAAACTGTAGTAAAATTGCGCTAAAAAAGAAACACATTGTTGATAAGACTGACACTTCAAAATATCTTCTTGCATTTCTTTTAAAATGGCATTTAATCTAAATTCTATCTCTTTAGAATTAGCAAATGTCGTATATCTATGCATTTCCACATTTCGAAATTCTCCAGCAAAATAATAAATATCTTCAAATAAATATTTGTGTATTGTTCGAAAATGTTCAACATCAAAATTTCCTGCAATAGGATTATCGTAAAGCTCTAATAATTTTTGAAATGTAATATCAGCTTCTACTTGTTGTAATTCTTCTTCATTAGTTATACCTAATTTGTTTTTAAATACTGTTGTCCCTGGTATATAATACTCATTCCACTTTATTTCGCCTTCGTCCATCATCTTTATCACCTTTTTTTCTTTTCAATGTATTTTCTTCATCTAATAAAACATTGTCTAATATTTCTTCACTAACATATAAATTTTCTATTTCTAAACTAGCTTTAGCTTCTTCAATAGCTTCTTTTTTACTGCATTCATTCATATTTATTCTCCAAGAATAGTATCAATTCTTTGATGCAAATCTAAAATAGTTCCATTATTATCTACAAAATAATCAGCATACGCTATTGGACCAGCCTTAGCAATGTTTTCAATTTCTGATATATCTCGTACTTTAGCTTCCTCTTTAGTAAATGGTCGTAGTTTTCTTTTACTAAGCCGTTCATAGCGAATATCTTTATCAGCAACAATTGCTATTACAGTCACTTGTTTTCCAAACTCATTTTGTAATATTTTAAGTTCGTCCCAAGAATATAAGCTTTCAACTACAATATTTTGAGATTTCATATTTTTAATTTTAGGAATATTTAATTCCGCAAAAACACCCATCCCATGTTCTTTTCGCAAACTTTCCCGCATTTGTCTTTCACTTTCTGGAGTAGCAGGAATCCCTCTTTTTTCTAATTCATCAAAGGTTATTGCCCCAAAATAAATTCGTTCATAACCAAGAGATTCCAAATAATCACAAGTAACTGACTTGCCAACTCCACACATACCAACCACTACTACAATATTTTTCATAAAAAACCTTTCTTTTAAAACTCACAATTTCCTGGCGTTCTATAATATGGAATTACATCTCTTATATTTTCCATTCCCGTTAAATACATAATTAGTCTTTCAAAACCTAAACCAAAGCCGGAATGAACACAAGTACCATATTTTCTTAAATTTACATACCAATACATATCATCAGGATTCATATTAAGTTCTTTCATTCTCGCAACTAATTTGTCATAAGATTCTTCTCTTTGTGAACCACCCATTAATTCACCAACTTCTGGAAGCTCTAAATCTACTGCAGCAACAGTCTTACCATCAGCATTTTGTTTCATATAATACGCTTTAATATCTTTTGGCCAATCAGTAATAAATACTGGGCCATCAAAATACTCAGTTATGTATTTTTCATGTTCTTTAGCCAAGTCTTCTTCATAAGATGGTTCAAACTCCCATTTGCATTTAGATTCCTTTAAAATATCGATTACTTCTTTATGAGATATTCTAATAAATTTACTATTTACTAATTTAGTTAATTTTTGAACTAAACCTTTTTCCACAAATTTATCCAAAAATTCTATTTCATCTTTTCCATTGGTTAAGCAATAATTAACTATATATTTAAGCATATCTTCTTCAATATCCATAAGACCATTTATATCACAAAAAGCAATTTCAGGTTCAACCATCCAAAATTCTGACATATGAGTTTTAGTGTTTGAATTTTCTGCTCTAAATGCCGGACCAAAAGTATAGACTTTGGAAAAAGCCATAGCAAATGTTTCACCTTCAAGTTGCCCAGACACGGTAAGACCTGTAGGCTTACTAAAAAAATCTTTACTATAATCTACTTCCCCATTTTTGGCAACACGTTCTAAATCTAAAGTAGTAACCTGGAACATTTCGCCAGCCCCTTCACAGTCATTAGCAGTAATAATTGGAGTATTAACATAAACATAGCCTCTATCTCCAAAATATTTGTGAATCGCTTGCGCTGCTAAGGAACGAATACGAAATACCGCTTGAAACATGTTAGTTCTTGCTCTAAGATAAGCTTGTTCTCTTAAAAATTCATTAGTATGTCTTTTAGGTTGAATTGGATAGTCTTCAGGACAATTTCCTAGTACCTTAATTTCTTTTGCCTTTACTTCAACATCTTGATTTCCACTAGATTTAACTAATATCCCTCTAACTTCTAATGCACAACCAACTAATAATTTAGCAATTTTCGTAAAATCTGGCAGCGTATTTTCATAAACAATTTGTAAATGTTTAAAACAAGTTCCATCGGAAAAATCAATAAATCCAAACTCTTTTTGGGGGCGATGATTTCTAATCCAACCACTAACTGTAATTTCCTTATCTATTAATTCATCTTTTTTATCTAATATTTCCTTTATAACCATAATTATTTCTCCTTTTAAATATTTCCCATAATCCAATCTACAATTTCATCTTCACTAATTTTTATTTCTTCTTTCGTCACATTATCTTTGACATTTATTAAACCTTTTTGTAAATCATCATCGTTAAGAATAAATAAAAATTTTGCATGATTATTATCAGCAGCCTTAAATTGCGATTTCAAACTCAAACCATTATCATTTATTTCTGTAATAATATTATTAAGTCGTAAGTTTTGAGCTAATCTTAAAGCTTGAATTTTTTCTTCTTCACTAACTGCCATAATATAAACATCAACTGCGTTATCCAATTTTCTAATATCAATAATATCTAATAGCTTTAAAATTACTCTATCTATTCCTAAAGCAAAACCTACCGCAGGCATATCAGGCCCACCTAGATTTTTAACTAAGTGGTTATATCTACCACCGCCCCCTAAAGCTAAGGAATCACTTTCTAATACGTATTCCCATACATTTTCATCATAATAATCAAGTCCCCGAACAATGCTTTCATCAACCTCATAATTAATTTCTAAAAAGTTCAAATAACTCTTTAATTTTTCAAACCTGTCTTTACTTTCTTGGCTTAAATAGTCACTTATATTCGGAGCATTTTTTATAATATCCTTATCTTTATCAACTTTACAATCAATTATTCTAAGAGGATTTGTCTCTAATCTTTTTTGACAATCACTACATAATTCATTAATGTGCGGTTTAAAATAATCTACTAAAGCATTAGTATAATCCACTCTTGACTGAGCATCCCCTAAAGAATTGATTTTAACAGTTATATCTAACCCTAAATCACTCAAAAAATAGTATCCTAAACTAATTACTTCAGCATCACTCATGACATCATTAGAATTAAACACTTCCACACCGAATTGGATAAATTCTCTATATCTACCAGCCTGAGGTCTTTCATAACGATACATCGTTCCATTATAATATAGTTTAATAGAGTCGTTACGATTTCCATATAATTTATTTTCAATTAAACTTCTAACAACACCAGCAGTTCCTTCTGGTCTTAATGTTATGTCCCTTTCTCCCCGATCTTTAAAATCATAAGTTTCTTTTGTGACAATATCAGTTCCTTCACCAACGGTGCGATGAAATAATTCACTTGCTTCAAAAATCGGTGTTCTAATAAATTCATAATTATAATTATTCATATAAGCCATAAATTCATTACTTAAATAAGTATATATTTTTCCATTTACCCCTGTTAAATCGTAAGTGCCTTTTGGTTTAGTTATCATTATCTATCATCCTCTCAAAAAACTATATCCTTGATTAACAAATACTAATATTTGTCGTATCATTTCTTTTTTTATCTGTTTTTATTATAAACTATTTGTTTTTATTTTTAAACCCTCAAACATTTTTTTCTCTTTTTAAAGTAATTACTGGTGCCTCATTAATCATCAGAGGTGTATATGTTGTATCAACATAATAACCATATTTTTGTAACTTTTCTAATTTAATTATTTGTTTGATTATGTATCTTCGAAATCTAAAATCGCTTAAATATTCATCACCATAACATCTGCAAGTTTGAATACATATGTCTTTTGGTTCTTCTAAAACTCTATTAACTATCACTTCAAACGCTTCACAAGGGCAATGGGCAATTAATAAATCATATGGACTTATATCAGTTTCCATTGTAAATTTATTTTTAATTTGTTTAACTCCTCGAACAGGCAAATTAAGAAGTCTTGGATCCATACAGCTAATATTATTTGGTTTAATTATTTTCTCAATCAAATAAGCTAAGCCAGGTATTAAACCACTTGCAATTTCTAAAACCTTGCGTTCCTTCAAATCTGGAAACTTATTAAATAAACAAGTTATATAACAAGTATAAAAGTTAAAATCCGTCATATATTTTTGCGGAAACAAATATGCATATATTTCTGCCATAAAATCAAATTGATAAACTTCATCTAAAGAAAAATGATTATCAAAAAAATCTTTTACTCCTTGAGGGAACTTATCATAATTATCCATTAAAAACTTTATAAATTTTTCTCTATCATTACTATTTAATTTAAACACAACCATACCCCCAGCATATTTATTTATCTATGCTTATACCCAATTCTTTTAATTGGGTAGAATCTACCACATTTGGACAATCACTCATTAAATCACTAGCACTTGTAGTTTTTGGAAAAGCTATAACATCACGAATATTATCAGTTCCTACCAAAAGCATTGTCAAACGATCTAAGCCAATCGCTAGCCCACCATGCGGAGGAGTTCCATATTTTAAAGCATCAACGAAGAATCCGAATTTTCCTTTTATTTGTTCATCAGTTAATTCTAAGGCTTTAAATACTTTTTCTTGAACCTTTTCATCATGAATACGGATAGACCCACCACCAGCTTCGTACCCATTGATAACAATATCATAGGCCTTAGAATAGCAATTTCCTTTATCAGTTAAAAGTTTATCTATATCACTATCTTTCGGCGCTGTAAATGGGTGATGCATTGCCATATAACGGCCTTCTTCTTCGCTCCACTCAAATAAAGGGAAATCTGTTACCCATAACAATTTATAATCACTTTGATTAATCAAGTTTAAATCTTTAGCAATTTTACAACGTAAAGCCCCCAAAGCGGTTTTGCAAATATTATATTTATCACTAACAATAAATAAGACATCTTTTTCATCTAACAAAGCATTAATTTTATCTACTTCCTCAGATTTTAAATTTTTAACTAATGAGCCATTTAGTCCTCCACCTTTTTTTATATAGGCTAAACCTGATGCTTTATAAGCTTTAACAAACTCGGTTAATTTATCGATTTCTTTCCGCGAATATTTGTCACTTTCGCCTTTAACAATTATGCCATTAATAATGCCTCCATCTTGTAAGCATTTATGCAAAAATTCGATATTAGTATTAGCAAAAATAGCATTTAAATCTTGGATTTTCATATCGAAACGTAAATCTGGTTTATCAGAGCCATAATATTTTATAGCATCATCATAAGGCATCCTTAATAGTGGTAATTTTACTTCAATACCTTTAACACATTTAAATACATGCGCAATTAATTTTTCAGTTAAATTCATGACATCATCAACTGATGCAAAACTCATCTCCATATCGATTTGGGTAAATTCTGGTTGGCGATCAGCCCGTAAGTCTTCATCCCGAAAGCACTTAGTAATCTGAAAATAACGCATTATTCCCCCAACCATCAATAATTGTTTAAATATTTGTGGTGATTGCGGAAGCGCATAAAATTTTCCTTTATTTACTCTTGAAGGTACCAAATAATCCCTCGCCCCTTCCGGAGTACTTTTACATAAAACCGGAGTTTCAACTTCAATAAATCCTTCTTTGTCCAAAAAGTTTCGCACAGCCATTGTAATTTGATGTCTAACAACTAAATTGTTACTTAAGGTATTTCGTCTTAAATCTAAATAACGATATTTAAGCCGCGTATCTTCTAAAGCAGTCGTATTATCACTAATTTCAAATGGTAATTCTAAAGATTTATTTAAAATAATTAAATCATTGACATCGACTTCAATTTCTCCGGTAGGAATATTTTTATTTGCTTTTTCCCGAGCAACAATTACTCCTTTTACTCTTATTACAAATTCACTTTTTAAAGTATTAGCAATCGTATACATAGAACTATCAGGTCTAATTACCAGTTGCATAATCCCACTTCTATCTCGAAGGTCAACAAAAATTACCCCCCCTAAATTACGGACTTTAGCAACCCAACCATTTAATAAAATTTCTTCTCCAACATTTTTAATATTATAATCCGTATTAAGTTTCATTATAACCATCCTTTCTTTAAAGAAAAAAGACCCTATAACTTAAGGACGGTATTACCGCGGTGCCACCTTAATTCATAGAATCTATGCTCTTTATTCGTTAACGCCGAAACTTGCGTAAATTTCTTACTCTACTCATCTTCCTTAAGTTCATTTTACTAATTTTCACCAACCATTAGCTCTCTTTAAAAAATTCCTCAAGTACTCAAATAGAAAATTTATGTACTTAATATACAACAAATATTAGTTATTGTCAAATTTAGTTTGCTTTAAAGTTCGAGCCTTTTCTATCCCTTCTCCAATTGAGATATGTAAATTTTTTTCGATATCTTCAATAAAAAGTTGAGAACGCTTCCAAGCGACATGCTTATTTCTTGAATCAGCTGCCAATTTTAATGCTGCTAAATCCAGGATTTTCTTTCGGTAATCGGCAGCAGATCGCGAACAAAATAATAGCATATCTAATTTTTTAGTATCAAAAAATGCGTTTGATCTATACATATTTATAAGCTTTTGCAAATCACTTAAGGTTATTTTATTAAAATAATCTTTTCCAGTTTTTTCTTTTAACCAATCATTCCATGAATAACCAGCATAAATCTTATCTCCAACGATTTGTTCTAAACTATACTCAGGATCTAAAACTTCCAAGTTACCTTCATTATAATATATCCGTATTTCTTCTTTATCACCTAAGCAATCATATTTATAAACTTTAATACGAGCCTCACATCTATTTTGATCAACGTTCTCTAGAAAATAATATTGATTATACGTTAAACGATTCAATAATTGTTCAAGCGTCATTTGCGCTGATAACGCTTCGACTTGTTCTTTTATATCTGGATTGTAAGGATTATTGCAAGCCAGATAAGAATCATCTAACATAAAATCTGGATATTTCCATTCATACCAAAGAACTATTTTATCTATCAAATCTTGAAGTTCCTCCGTAGTAATATCTGGTATATACCCCATTTTTTCTTTTAATTCTAACCATGCTTCAATTTTTTCATTTGTAACTAAATCATATTCTTTATTAAATTTTTTCATTTAAATCATCCTTTCTTTTTAAATTATTATTTATATTCAAAATTACCAGAGGTAATATTGTAAATAAACAAATTGCATAAGGCAAAACATATCTAAAATATGTATTTGCTGGTCCTGCTACATTCATAAGAATAAGGGAAAATGCCGGAAGAAGCATTATAATATATTTTTTCTTTTTTTGTAAAATTAACACTACTAGCAAGAACAGATAACTCCAAGTATAAAAGCCACAATTAACAATTAAATTAACCCCTGGAATATATTTAAATACTTCGCTATATCCTTGAATAAATCCTCGCGCCGGCTCTAAGGAATCAATAAAATGATAATTGAAACCTGCTTCTGGCAACTTTTCGTTCAAAGTATTATACACATACCACCGATAAGTCGCCGGATAAAAATAGCCATAAACATTACTAATTGTTGCATTGATATAAGTTTCTGGATGCTTAATAAGCATACCCGCCCAGACTTTAAAATAATCCATAAGTTCTTCATTAGTAGCATACTTATTATATTCATTTTTTACTTTATCAGAAAGTATTGGATTATATCTACTAGCTAAAGTATCATAAGTAAGTATGACATCGATAGCCTCTTTTTCTTCTTCTGTAACCTCATCACCATGATACTTTACATACCGAGCCGTTTGTTGAAAAGGAATTGATAGCATTTCCCGAATACTGGTGTTAGGAATTTCTAAATAAGTTAATAATTTACCATAACCAAAATTAAATATTAAAGCTCCTAAAGAAAGAAATAGTATTTGTTTAAATAATTTTCTTTTAACAATAATTGCAAATGGTAAACTAAGCATTATTAAATAAATACCATTATTTCTAAATAATATAACTAATAATATTATCAATATAAATACTAAATAATCTTTAAATTTATATTCATACTTTATAAATTGATATAGTTTTATTACATATAATAATACAAACATCGAAAAAAGTGTATCTTTGACGGCAGTTATAGCATATAAAGGAAAATACGGAATAATCATATAACAAAGTAAAATAATTAATAAGTATTTTCCCTTCAATCCCTCTTTATACAAAAAATATAACGAATAACTAAGAGTTAATGCAACTATTATTACTTGTAAAAATGTATATAAAAACAAGCCAAAATTGACATTACCAAAAGCTAAACCAACTTTAAACAAATTACCTAAAAGTAAAGTATGGACTATCGGATTAAAATTAGTTAATGTAATATTTTCATTTAAAACAACGATGCTATCTAAATATCTAGTATGCATTCCCAAAACTTCTTTTATTTGATTAGCATTATCATAATTTATTACCCCTGGATAAAAGATAATTAAATATATACCATAAATTATCAATAAACTAATAAAACTAAATAAGAAAGGATGTTTTAAAAACATGTTTTTTATTTTATTCGTTTTTTCTTTAAATACACCATCAACTATATAATGATAAATTGTATTTAACAAATATTTAAAGAAGAAATAAAATCCAATAAATTTTATAACAGTAACTAATATGTGAATATTACTATTTAAAACTAAGCTAGGAGTATAATTAGTATCATAACTATATCCTAAAATCATAAGTAATGTAAATATTAAACTTAATATGTTTATACTTTTATAATTGCCTTTTTTAAAAACTTTTAAATATAACAAATATAATATTGGTAAGACAATAACCATAGCAATTATTTCATATATTTCGTAATCAAAACTTATCCCTTTATCAGTTAATTTAATATACATAGCTATAAAACTAATTACTGGTAAAATATATTTAACTAACTTTACCTCAGTTTTATTTTCATTAAAAATAAATTTCTTTTGAATAAAAAAGTTAACTACAAATATTAAAATATCTACAAAAAATTTAATAACTGTAGCATAAATAGGAATAATACTAACAACTGTATCTACTATAATTGCTGACAATGTAATATTAATAACTACTAAGCCAAAATATTGCCAAACAGTATTGTCCTTTTTATCTTCGCGTTTTTTATATCTAAATACTTTATATTTATTAATTAAATAATTAATAAATGATGAAAGTGCCCGTGCTGTATAGGAAGCTAAAATTATTGCAGCACTAAAGCCATCAAATACCCATAAAAACAAGCTAAATAAGGCTAGATCAAGAAAAAAAGAAATGCCTGCTGAAATAATATAAGTTATATAAACATAATACTTTTTAAATAAATCTTTAATCTTTTTCATGATATTTTGCTAATTCCTTTTTAAGTATTCCTACTTCTTGGGTTAAAGTAGTAATTTTTTCTTTTTGACTTGATAAAAATTTTGTTAAAACAAATGATATAATCATTAAAATGATAAAGCCAAAGAAAAATATCATATTAGATATAACTTCAAAACCAATAAAATTAGTAATACTTCCTAATATTGGGGTTGAAATTAAAGCAATAATCATTAGTATTATATAAGAAAACCACATAAGGGAATATTGCAAAGATAATTTTCTTTTAAATATATTATAAAATATATAAAAACCAAAAACTAAACAAAATATTATTAAAAATATTATTAATCTAATGCTCAATTTAATCATCTCCTTTAGTAGAAATATCTGCAATAATTATAGCTAATATTACTTTTATCATATAATAAATTGATTTAAATCCATTAATTGAACTCTTACCAGTTTTTCGTTTGTGCATTATAACTGGTATTTCCCTCACCTTATATTTCATTTTTAAAACTTGAACTAAGGAATCAGGTTCAGGATAATCAACCGGATAATTATTAGCAAAATAGGAAATAAGTTTTTTATTACAAGCTCGATAACCACTAGTTACATCATATATTTTAACACCAGTGCAAATCTTTATTATTCCTGAAAGCAAATTTATACCCATTCGTCTTAATTTACTTGATTTAAATTCACTTAAATCTCCAACAAAACGAGAACCAATAACTAAATCATTGCCTTTTTTAATATTAGTTACTAAATCTGGAATAAAGCTTGCATCATGTTGATTATCACCATCAAACTGGATAGCAACATCATAATCATGATAAAAAGCATATTTATAACCAGTTTGGACAGCTCCACCAATTCCTAAATTACAAGGCAAATCAATAAAATTCAATTTGTTTTTTATCAAAACTTCTCTAGTTTTGTCTTTTGATCCGTCATTAACAACAATATAATCGAGCATGAAATCCTTAGTTTTTACTTTCTTAATATTCTCAACCACACTTAAAATACTTTTCTCTTCGTTATAAGCCGGAATAATCATCAATACTCTTTGCATTTTATACCTCCAACAAAATGGTTACTGGGCCATCATTTAATATAGAAACTTCCATATCAGCACCAAAAACACCCGATAAAGTTTTGACATACCTATTTAATTCCATATTAAAGCTTTCATATAATTTTATAGCTTCTTTACCATTTAAAGCCTTAATATATGAAGGCCTATTCCCTTTAGTGGCATCTCCATATAAAGTAAATTGAGAAATTGATAATATTTGGCCCCCGACATCTAAAATAGATTTGTTCATAACACCATTCTCATCATCAAATATTCGCAAATTAACTATTTTTTTAGCTATTTTTTCAATTTCCTTTTCGGAATCACCTTCAGTAAACCCTACCAACAAAACCAACCCCAAAGAAATTTCGTTCACTAATTTACTATCAACTTCAACCTTACTATATTTACTGCGCTGCACTACCACTCTCATCATTTAACTCCCTTGCTAAAATTTTCTTTATCTCTAACCAATTATTAACCCGTATTACCCCTAAACTGTGTAAATACTCATCATCTAAACCCTTATTATGATAAGCGGTAAATAACAACTTAATTTTGGCATTTTGCAAATTATCCAATCTATCATCAATTTTTATATCACAATTAAGTAAAGATTTGTTATTAATAAATATATAATTCTCAGGTGGTATAAATGGTAAATTTTTATACAAATAATTATGCTTATGAAAAAGTATAATACCACATTCTTTTGGTATTTCTCTAATGATATAAGAAGTAGCAATATAAATATCATAATATTTTCGTAAATATTTTAATACTTCTTTAACATTAGGAATTAATGTCGAATAATCATATTGATTTTTTGTAATAAAGTATTTAAAAAATCCATCCTTATCATTTACTAAATCTTGCATATAATAATCTTTAATATCATTAGCCTTATAATTTGTCTTTCCATATTCATTAACTAAATATAAAAATCCTCCATCAGTTATAACATCATCCATATCTACCATGATACTTTGTTTCATAATAATCCTCTTTATAGTGATTTATTCACTTCTAAAACATCACTTAATTTTAAAATACCATTACATATTTTTTCTAATTCATCTTTGTCAGCAATTCGAATATTTAATTCATAAACCAAGTTGTCATTTTTTTGAATAGTCTTACACGATCTTACTAAAGAATTCTTTTTACCAACTTCCGTTATTACTTCCGCCAGAATATCTTTATTATCCTTAATAGTTACATAAATATTAGTATAATAATAGTTATTACTATCCATATTCCAAGCAACATCAATTGCCCTTTCACTATCCTGTGGTATATTTGGGCATTCCTTTTTATGAACACTTATTCCTTGCCCTTTAGTTATATAACCGATGATTTCATCGCCCTTAACAGGCATACAACATTTAGCTATATTTACCATTATATTGCTTTGCCCCTCAACTAGTATATCACCTTTATAATTTATTTTAGGCAGATCTCTTTTCTTTTCTAAAAGAGCATCTTCAACATTATGTTTATCATTATTAATTAAATTTATTATATAACTAGCCGTATAACGCAATGACCCTAAAGCTAAATATATATCATCAAGGTCTTTTAATTTCAAATCTTTAATAAGCTTATCAATTGCTTCACTCGTTAAAACTTCTCCAAAAGCTAATTTTCGCTTTCTTAATTCTTTTTCTAAAATACTTTTGCCCTTTTCTATATATCCTTCTTTATCTTTTTTACTAAAATAGGCTTTTATTTTATTTTTAGCTTGATTCGTCTTAGCAATATTCAACCAATCTTTATTCGGAGTTGCTCCTTGATTAGTTTTTATATTTACTACATCATCATTTTGAAGTTCATAAGATAGTGGCACTATCTGGTCATTTACTATTGCTCCAACAGTTGTATCACCTACTTTCGAATGAATTCGATAAGCAAAGTCAATAGGTGTTGAACCTATTGGTAATTCAACCACATCCCCTTTAGGAGTATAAGTATAAATTGTATCTGCAAAAATATTGCTATTAATAGCATTTTCAAAATCGACATCTGATTCATTAGTATTAGCTTCAATTATATTTCGAAACATTTCTAATTTCTGTTCCATAATACTTTGAATCTTTTTTGTTCCTTTTTCTTTATAAGACCAATGACTAGCTACCCCTTTTTCAGCAATTTCATCCATTTCATAAGTTCTTACTTGTATTTCAAATACTTTTCCTTCAATGCCAAAAACCGTCGTATGTAAAGATTGATACATATTTTCTTTAGGGCTAGCAATATAATCTTTAAATCTCTTTGGCATTGGTCTAAACCTAGAGTGAATAAGGCCAATAACTTGGTAACATTCCGCAACCGTGTCAACAAATACGCGAAGAGCTAAAATATCATATATTTTATTCCATTCTTTGCCATTATTTAGTTTATTATAAATGCTATAAACACTCTTAACCCGTCCTTTTATTTCAAATTTAATTCCGGCATCTGTAAGCAGTTCAATAATACTTTCTTTCATTTCTTCTAAATACTCATCTAATTGTGCAACAGTATTATTTAATTTTTCTAAAATGTCATTATAAACATCCGGTTTTAAGTAATATAAAGATAAATCTTCAAGTTCACTTTTAATAGAATTTATACCAAGCCGATGAGCAATTGGCACTAGTACATTCATAGTTTCGCTTGCTTTTTCCTTTTGTTTAGTAGGATTAATTGCCCAATTAGTCCGCATATTATGAAGTCTATCAGCAAGCTTTATATAAAGAACCCTTACATCTTCAGCTAAACCAACTAATATCTTTCTTAAATAAATAATTGATTTTTCATCATTATCAGGTAGTTCCAATTTATTAATTTTAGATACTGAATTAACAATCATAGCTACTTCTTCTCCAAAATTTTCTTTTAAATCTTCATAAGTAGTATTACCATTATTGATTACTTCATGAAGCATCGCTGCAATTAAAGCAGTATCATCTACATTTAAATCGAGCAAAATCCTAGTTACTTCTATAGGATGAGTTATAAAATCATCCCCACTTAAGCGTTTCATTCCAGCGTGTTCTTTTAATGCATATTCATAAGCTCTTTTTATTTCTTCATAGTTTTCCCTTTTTTTCAAACGAACTACTATATCTTCCCATGTAGTTGTATTTTTCATTTTCCACCTCACGTTGTTTTTAAAGTATTTTATAAACCCACATATACTTATTATATAACAATTTAGAATATATTTAAAGGAGAATTATGACGAAAAAAAACAATGCCTTTATTAAATCAACCATAACACTTATTATCAGTGGCCTTTTAACTAAAGTAATAGGTTTTGTAATTAGAATTGTTTATACCAGAATAATTGGTCCATATGGCATTAGTTTATATACTATTGCAACACCAACTTATTCTCTTTTACTAACTATAGCAACGCTTGCAATACCAATATCGATTTCCAAATTGGTGGCTGAAGCAAAAGGCCGAAGCATCCGCATTTTAACATCTGCTGCTGCTTTAATTCTTTCAATCAATGCATGTTTAATTGTTATAATTCTTTTGACCCGTGATTTTATTGCTACCACCCTTTTAAAAGAACCACTAGCAGGTCCTATCCTAGTAGCATTTGTTTTAACACTACCATTTGTATCAATATCTAGTGTTTTAAAGGGTTATTTCGCCGGCAAGCAAAACATGGTTCCCCATGCTACTAGCAATATCATCGAACAAATAATACGTCTAATTATAATTATTATAGTTTTACCCATTCTTATGGATAAAGGAGTTATTTATGCCGTAATCGGTTTAATTTTACTTACTATAATATCGGAAATTAGTAGTATTATAGTTTTCTTTTTCTTCCTTCCTAAAAGAATTAATCTCCATACTAGATTAGCCCCCAGTAAAGATAATATCTCAAATATATTAGATATATCTCTTCCCACTGTATCCAGTCGAATAGTTGGTAACATTGGCTATTTTTTTGAACCCATTATTTTAACTAATTTACTTTTATATTCTGGATATACCAGTTCCTATATTTTGGCCGAATATGGAGCATACAATGCCTATAGTATCTCTTTACTTACTATGCCTTCCTTTTTTATAGCAGCAGTTTCTACTTCTTTACTTCCCGAAGTAAGTAAATTTTACTCTCAAAATAATATGTCCATGGTTAAAAGAAGAATCAAGCAAGGCATTATATTTGCAGCACTAATTGGTATTACTTTTTCTTTTCTTATCTATGTATTTAGAGATACTTTACTTTTTTCTCTTTATAAAACAACAATCGGAAGCAAATATATTAAAATACTTGCTCCCGTATTTGTCTTATTTTATTTAGAAGGGGTTTTAACATCTGCTCTCCAAGCTTTAGGAGATGCTAAAACCAGCATGAAAATATCTTTATGGGGTGTTATTTTAAAACTTATAGCTTTAAGCATTCTATCCCTTTGTCACATAGGAATTTATAGTTTAGTTATATCTGAAATAATTAATATTTTATTTGTCGTATTTTTAAATTTCAAAGCTTTAAAACACACCATTCAAGCAATCCGGTAAGGATCAGTTTGGGTACCGCTTCCACTTACATAAATAACATCTGATTTTAAATAAAAAACTGGCCTTACTGCATATGTTTGAATTTTCGATCCATTATTAGAATCAAAAAGATCAGCATAAAAAGCACCTGCAGTTGACGAATCTTGAACCATAGTCCATTCATATTCCCCACAATACATCCAATTACTAGCACGAGTATAACCATATTGAGACATGGCTGTTGTCCAATAACTTGGATCAGCTGCATAGCCGTAATCACTGACATACATCAAACCTATCTTTGGCCCAGATTCATATTGATACTCTGTACTTTCTTGACTGTAATATTGTTTTACTGTATCAGTATTATGAACACTTGAGTTTACCCATCCACGATTTTGATTAATTAAGCCTTGCCATGATGGACTTATTGATTCGAAATAACTTCCGTTTAATGTCTCATAAAGACTACTTAAAAACCATGAATCTAGCGGCGAACTCCACAAAGAACTTCGAGAAGATAAAGATTTATATCAAAAACATATAGCTGAATATCTAAATATGTCTCAAACGGGATATTCCCAATATGAAACAGAAACTAATGATATTCCAACTGAAGTATTAAAAAAATTAGCTCATTATTATAATACTAGCATTGATTATTTATTGTATGAAACTGATGAAAGAAAACCATACCCTAAATCAGTAATGAAAAATAATTAATATTGCATTTAAAAACTACCCGAAAATTATAATAATTTTCGGGTAGTTTGGTTCTTAATTATTTTCTTTCAATATTTCTAAAGCTTTATGCATCTTTAAATCGTATTCAATAACATCCATTGAACCATATATTTTAATTAGTTCTTCTTTAGAAACCCCAAATTGGCTAGCCATTTCATTAGCTCTATTATCAATTTCTTCTTTTGTAAATTTAAGATCTTCAGCTTCTGAGATACCTTCAAGTAAATAACGATATTTTACTCTTTTTTCAGCTTCTGGAGCCATCATTTTATGTAAATCAGCTTCAGTTGTGCCGGTAATTTGATAATAAGTTTCAATATTCATACCTTGCATTTGTAATTGTTGTGAGTATTGATCAATCATGCGATGAATTTCATCTTCAATGATTTCTTCATTGATATCAACTTTCATGTTTTTAGCAGCAGCTTCTAAGCATTTATCAATAAATTCATCTTCAACTTGATGTTCTTTTTGATGTTTAATTTCTTCTTTAATTTTTTCTTTTAATTCTGCTTCACTTTTTACATCTTCATAGCCAAGATCTTTAAAGAAATCTTCATTAATATCTGGTAAAACACGCATTTTTACTTCATTTACTTTTACTTTAAAAGTAACATCTTTTCCTTTTAAATCTTCTACATAATTTTCAGGGAATTTCAAATTTAAGTCTTTTTCTTCTCCAGCCTTAAGACCAATTAAGCCTTCTTCAAAACCAGGAATAAATGAGTGACTTCCAATTTCAAGCGGATAATTTTCCCCTTTACCACCATCAAATTCTTTTCCATCAACAATACCCGTAAAATCAATTACTGCAGTATCACCTTCAGAAATTACGCCATCTTCTTTTACAACTACATCTGCTAAATGTTCTCTTAAATGTTCAATTTCATGTTTAATTTCTTCATCACTAACACTTACTTTTTCTTTTTTTACTTTTAAGTTTTTATATTCCCCTAAAGTTACGTCTGGTTTAGTAATGATAGTAAACTTAAATATTACGTTAGAATCACTTATACCAGTTACATCAACTTTTGGTTCAACAACTGGAACAAGCTTTTTTTCATCTAAGACTTTTTTATAAGCAACACTAATACATGCATCTACAGCATCCATGTATAAAGATTCAATACCAAAATGTTTTAAATAAACATCTTTTGGAGCTGCCCCCTTACGGAATCCATCAATCTTAGTTTCCTTATTTTTCTTTTTAAATGTTGCATCTAAAGCACTTTGCCATTCCTTATCTAATTTAATTTCAATTTCATGTACATTCTTCTTCATAATTATTCCTTCCTTTAAGCAATTATTATTATATTATAAATATTAAAAATTAGCAATTTATTTTAAGAAAAAAACTAACCAGCTAGTTAGTTTTAAGCAATTTTTTCAATTTTTATATTATACCCACCATTTGGACTGGCCACTTCTACAACGTCACCAATTTTATGCTTAAGTAATGCTATACCTAACGGTGATTCATTAGATATTTTGTTTTCAAATGGATCTGCTTCCATTGAACCAACTAATTTATATTCTTCAGTTTCTCCGTCATCATAAGAAATAGTTACGGTAGAGCCTAAATTAACTATATTCTTATCAGTATTATCAATTATTTCGGCATGTTCAAGCTTATATTCAAGTTCTTGAATTTTGGCCTCAACTATAGCTTGTTCATTTCTAGCAGCATCATAATCAGCATTTTCCGACAAATCTCCTTGAGCTCTAGCTTCTTTAATAGCATCAATTATTTCTAAACGGCGTACATTCTTAAGTTCATTTAATTCAGTTTCTGCTTCCAAATAACCTTCAGCAGTCATTATAAATTTATCATTTTTCATTTTTATTATCTCCTTTTTATTTCATTATCAGTTCATAATGTTACTATAAAAAATCTCTTTTGTCAAATACTTTTAAACGCATCATACTATTTTTTTCAATTTTTTCGTCCAATGGCAATTTGACTAAAACTTTAGGATGTCTTGAAGCATCCAATTTTTCTAAAGTTTCATTATATATTGTATTAATGTTGTAAGTAAAAGTTTCCATATTTGGTCCAAAAAATTCCACTACATCTCCAACTTTAAAGTAATTACGCGACTCAACAATTACCATTTTATTTATTTCGTCATAACCAACTACCAAACCCAAAAAATCTTGATTAGATGCTTCTTCCCGTCCATTATAGTATTGTTCTTCCACTCCTGGCAATTTATCATAAAATTGGGGAGTAGATTCCCTATTAGCACATCTATTTAAAATATTTAAATAATATTTTTCCATTCCTGTTGTTAAAGTCCCATTCAAACAAGCATCAATCATTCTTCTATAAGAATCGATTACCGTAGCAATGTAATAAATTGAACGCATTCTTCCTTCAATTTTAAAAGAATCAATACCCATGGCAATTTCTTCTTTAATAAAAGGAATCATATTTAAATCCTTCGGAGTAATAGTTAAATCCGGATTATTTTCGACATTAAAATTCCACCGACATACTTGTGCACATCCACCTCGATTAGAGTCTCTAAGAGTCATATAATTTGATAAAACACATTTCCCACTAAAAGAAGTACACATCGCCCCATGAATAAATGTTTCCACTTCTATTCCCGTATCTTTAATTCTTTTTATTTCTTCTCGACTAGCTTCTCTAGCTAGTACTACACGAGTAACCCCCAATTTTTTCCAAAATTTAACAGCTCTAGTATTTAATAAACTTGCTTGCGTAGATAAACAAACACTAAGCTTTAATTTTAATTCTTGCACTAGCTTTATTACTGCAATATCACTAGCAATAATGCCATCAACTAAAACTTCATCTAAATATTTAAGATATTCTTCTAAGCCAGTAAAATCATTATTATGAAAAACAATATTTACAGTAACATAGACTTTCTTACCTAAGCTATGAGCATATTCTGTAGCTTTTTTTATATCTTCCAAAGAAAAATTTTTAGCATTTGCCCGCAGACTAAAATCTTGACCTCCAAAATAAACAGCATCCGCCCCATAAAGATAAGCAAACTCTAATTTTTCAAAATCTCCAGCTGGAGCAAGTAATTCTGGCATTATTCACCACCCACTTTATAAAATGTTGCCAAATTCAAAAATAATTCATCACTTGGTATACCTGTTAAATCATTATTTAACACAACTTGTTTAATTTTAGCATTATCTAAAAATAATGGTTCATACCAAAAATATAAAACATTTTTTAAATCGAGCAATTTAAAAGCATCATAATATTTTTCAGCATAAAACTTTGTACCATAACTATTTTCTACAATTTTAAATCCTTTATCATCAATATTAGCATTTAAAATTGTTTTCTTTTCCAAATTATAATATTCATAATAATTACTTAAAAGTAATCTTCTAGAATACATTAACGTCTTTAAACCAAATACATTTACAACTAAAGGCTTATTAGCATAAGCAGCAATATCTCTTATCTCTTTTTCAGTCAAATCATTTGATACTACCACGCTATCTACATACTCTAAATAATAATTTATCGATTTAGTATTAGTAGCTAAGTGATCTAATAAAAGAATTTTTTCAATATCTAAATCTTTAACAATATCTATAATTCCCAAATCATCAAATATTATCCCCTTTATATTATTCCCATTTAAAAGACTAGCTAATTTGTCCAAATCAAAATCATCTAATATTCGGTTTACCAAAACAAAATCTGTAATATCTGATACTTCGAATTCTAAAGGATACCCAACACAAAAAGATTTAAGAGGAAATACCAAAGTAATATCTGGTTTACTTCTTAAATCATCAAGTATTGTTTCATTTGTAACAGTAACTAACTTTTTCATTTCTTCCACGTACTTATTGAAAGTCCATCACCGATATCTTTAAAGACAGTATCAAATTCTTCATTATTCTTTAAAAAATCGACATAGCTTTCTATCTTTTCTACTAAGCTTTTTAAATTACCTTTATCTAGTTTATCAGATTCTCCTACATATCCATGAAAATGAATATTATCAGTAATAATTACTCCCCCCGGATTCAAGTAATTTTTATACTTTTCAAAAAATTTAGTATATTGTCCTTTAGCAGCATCAATAAATATCAAATCATATCGCAATTCTTCACTCAAATTAAGCTCTAAAGCATCTTGATATACAACATTTATTTTCTTTTCCATACCGCATTTTTTGACATTTTTTAAGCATTCCATATATCTAGCTTCATCACGTTCAATAGTCGTTACCATAACATCTTTACTACTTGAAGCCATCAATATAGATGAATATCCAATAGCACTTCCAATCTCTAAAATATTTAAAACATTATGATTTTTAATATAACGCATTATAAATGCAATTGATTTTTTTTCAATTATTGGGATATTATTATCTATTGCATATTTCTCCATTTCTAAAATATGTTCTTTCATTTTTTCACCTAACCATATAATCTTTCAAATTCTAAAAATTCATTATAATCATCTGTAAAATAAACATTACCAGTTATAATATCTGCATAAAAGTAAATATAATCCGTATCTGCAGGATTTAATACCGCTTCAATGCTTTCCAAAGATGGGTTGCAAATTGGGCCAACTGGCAAACCTAAAAATGTTGCAACACGAGTATTATAAGGGTTATTATCATTTAAGTCAACCACCGTAAGACTTTCTTTCATATCTTTTTGAACGCCATAATAACTTGTAACATCCATTCCTAAGTTCATATTAAGTTCAATCCTTTTATTGATAACTTGAGCAACCATTGCTCTATCAGCTGCATTTAAAGCTTCCTTTTCCACAATTGATGCCATAGTTATTATTTCATGAATAGAATATTCACTATCATTTATTTCTTCCCGAATACTTCCTAAAATCTTATCAGTTCCATCTAATAATTTCCTAACTGCACTATCAAATGTAGTATCAACATAAAACTCATAAGTTTCCGGATATAAATAGCCTTCTAAACCATAGTAAAGTTCATCATTTAATATATCATCTGTCAAAAACCAATAATCATTTATTAATGAATTTAAATATTCTGGATCATTAATTTCTGTGATAATTGTATCATATTCTAAATTAGTATTATCTGCTAGTAATTGCATATATTCTTTTAAAGTAATTCCTTCCCTAAAGGTAATACTAACAGTTTCTCTTTCACTACCAGCAATTTCACCATTAACTAAAGCATTTAATATTTCTGGTGCAGACATTCCTCTATTTAATTCATATACCCCAGCTTGAATATTTTGTTTTCCACTAAGCATCACATACATAAGCAAAGCATACTTACTTCTAATTAACCCAGCATCTTTCAAATTACTAGCAATCTCTTGCTTGCTTTCTCCACTGCTAACTGTAAATGAAGTTATATCATCACTACTACCAGGAGCAGATAAACTAAAGATTGCAGCCAAAATACAAGCAACAATAAAAATTAGCACTAAACTAAAAGTAGTAATAATAATTTTTCTTTTCTTTTTCTTATTCATCAACTTCACCATTATTCATTTTACTTTGAATTTGTAATAAAATAACATCTAAAAATTCTAAAATATCCGTATCTTCAATTGGGCTTATCTTTTGTGACCCATTTGAATAGTCATAACTAGCCGCATAGGCAATTATGTCTCCGCATTCATTCAATTCATTTTTGGTATATATAATATAGTTTTTTTCATCAGCTTCTACATTAAATAATAAATCATAAACCTCTTTACCTTCCCCTACTTCAACAATTAAATTACTTTTTTTCATTTTCTATCCTCTTCAAAAAATTTTCTAATATTAGCACCGCCGCTAAAATGTCGATTTTTTCTTGTTTATTTATTTTTTTCAATCCATTATTTTTCATAATATTTAAAGCTTCTACTGTCGTTAAACGTTCATCCTCTAATATTACTTTTATATTATGTTCTTCGAGCATTCTTTTAAAATTCAAACTTCTTTGAGCAGCAAATCCTAAAGAATTATCCATATTTTTAGGAATTCCTAAAATAACGGTGCTTATTCCTTCAGTCTTTATTATTTCTAACAATTTTTCTAAAGCTTCATCATAATTTTCACGAGCAAATTTAATTAACTTGAATGGACTAGCTAGTGTATTTGTCTTATCACTAATTGCCACTCCTAAACTAGTAATTCCTAAATCCAAACCTAAATAACGCATTATTTCCCCAAATAGGCATTTATAATAGCCATTAATATTTCCCCGCGATCATACTTACTAATCTTTTTACGTGAATCATTAAAACTAGTAATATATTTTAAATCTCCACTAGTTAAATATCCTACCAGCTGATTTGTAGCATTATAGCCTTTAAATTCTAAAGCTTCTACAACTTCATTAATCATCATCAATATTAATTCTTGACGTAATTCTTGAACATTAAACACACTCGTTTTATTAAAATCCATAAACACCACTTTCCATATTTATATTAATTCTATCAGATATTTATCCTTAGTGCAACCTGCTAAGCTAGAAAAATAGCAACAGCATAAGCCATTTTTTCCTTGAATCTAGGTTGAAATCTTACTGGTAATTTTTCTTCCAAAATGTTTTCTGAAAAATCCAAAGAACTAAACTCAAAATAATATTCTATTCCATCAGCCCCCAAAATATAACCATGCTTATTTTTAATGTCCATATAAGTAATTATGCCTATCATCTGCCACCTCTATTTATATTAGCACCTAAATTATTGAGCAAAACATCGTATTGTTTATTTTCTCCAACTGCTGCGCTATGCCAAAGACCATTGCTATCTTCTGCAATAAACCAAGTATCTGTAAAATAAATGTTTATTAAAGAATTTAAATCGATATAATCTTCGGGATATTTAATATCTTTAATAACTTCTAAAGCATCTAAATAAATGCTATACTTGTCTTTTCCTTTATTAGATAAAGCCAATAACTCTTGATATTTTTGCAAAAATTCGCCCCGCATTTCTTTTATTTGCCTAAGCATTTCCATAGCAACAACGTCCTGATGTGTTTGAAGCATTTTTATGCGAATATTTACACTCTCAGCAATTCGATCTTCTAAACTAATCATGTCTTTAATATAACTTAATTCAACCCCACTTAAATTTATTATATTATAATTATTTAAATATTCTTCTGTTTCATATTTATAATCTACATTTACTGGAATATCATAAGTTATATCATCCACATCAAAGCCTTCTTTTAAAGCAATAATTCGGTGAGGATTAACAAGATAAAGCTTTGATGGTTCACTATCTTTAATATCATAAATATGAAATTTTTTATCCGCTGGCAATGATTCTTTATATACTCCTTCATTAATATTAAATATTGAAGCAGTTACAACAGCCTTAATACCATCATTTTCTTCTTTGCTGCTACTTTCTTTTATCACTTCGCTCGCCCAAGCATCTAGTATAGTTTTAACCACATCTTTTTCAGCATAAGTTAAATCGACTCCTTCAATAGATAAAGCCATTAAAACATTACCATTACGAAGTATCGGAGAAAAAGCTAGTGTCTCATCTTTATCATTACGAATTTCGATGCCTCCACCATATGGACTAGTTGCGCAATACATTAATAAGCTTCCATCACTCCCAAATCCATCTGCTGTTCCTTGAGGAATAAAACAATTATCTGTTCGAAAACCAGCACTTAAAATATCGCGATCTTGAGGATGAAATGTAAACAATTTATATTTTCCACTATGAACTGTAACATCCGGAAACTTCTTGGTAAATTTACCGTTCATATCTCTTGATAGCAAAACAGCTCTATCATAGGCTTTTTCGGGTTTTAACATATACTTCCTAGAAACTCCAATATAATCAAACAAATCAGAATTTAACAATGGCTCATCGCCATCTTTAAAATCGGGTATTTTTAAAAATCTCCTTTTTTTAGCTCCATGCAAACTATCACTTTTCTTAATACTCCTTTTAACCTCTTTCAAATCTTCCATTATCTCGTTAATAGCACTAATATTTAAACGCATTTTTAAAGTTGACATATTAGCCCGCTTAGTATATTCTCGAACTATTAAATCCCAATTTTTTAAGATTTTAGCTAAGTTATTAACAAAATCAATATCCGCATCATTATTTTCATCTCGCAAATATTTTTCTAATGGAGTACGCATTACATGATAGTTTTCAGCCATCAGTAAATTAATAATTGTTCCATTAACATGGGGCTCTTTTTCCTGATAAGTAATATCATTTAAATCGATTTGATTAACTAAGCCTTTTAAATGTTCTATATCAACTTCCCCATATTTATTATTTAATAAATCTTTACCTCGAAAGTATCCTAAAATATTATATATTTGAAAATCTAATTTAATTGCTTCTTCCACTGTACATCCTTTAGATAATAAAATATCCCGATATTCAAAAAAATGTTTAATATTCATATTTTTTAGAATATCGACAGATAATCTATTAATAAAACCCGCTAAAGCAGGTAAAACATCTCCAAAACGAAGGGAATATAGCAATTGCTTATAACTTTTAATATTCTTAAAATTATTGATATCTCTCTTGCCTTCTAAAGCTAGTTCCACTAAAAAAACTTTGTCTTGATAATCAACATTAAAACTTACAAACTCCATTATACATTTATTTAAAAAGGCATTTAATTTACCCCGACAATCTGTAGGAATTACAACTCTTTCCTTATATATTATTTTAGCAAGTTTTAAAAGTTCGTCAAAGTCTGTACAATCTTTAAAATATTTCCAAAAAGAATCAGGTTCTTTTAACAACTTTTCATTTAATTCTACTTCATTCATTTCCCCACATCCATTTACTATTCTAATTATAAACTATCATTTTTTTATTATCAAGATTTAATTTTATCCAAGAAAAAAGATAGAAGAACAAACTTCTATCTTGGAGGATGGAGGTACTAACAGCAGTATTTTAAATTTATATTGTTTATATTTAAAAGAAAACTTTAATACTTTAATATTGTAGGAACTATAAGACTATAATTTATATTATAGAAAGGTTTGTAAAAGAGTTAATGATCAATAAACAAAAAAACATTTAACCTCGTCCTCCGCGAATAATAATACCATACTTTTTGGAAAAAAGAAATGGTAAAATAGTGAAATTTTTGTGAAGTTAGTTATTTTTAGTGAATTCTTGAGCATGAAGTTTGAAAAATTCATAATATACTTGCATGTTTTCAAGTTCAGCAAAGTTTTTAGTTACACTGGGAATGCTATCCAAATCATATATTGTGGCATCTTTTATTCCTAATATAAAAGGTGAATGAGTAGCTATGATAAACTGACAGTTAAAGAATCTAGCTGAGTCTTCAATAAATTTAGCAAGTTTTATTTGCATGCTTGCTGACATACTGTTTTCCGGTTCATCCAATATATATAAGCCATTATCGGCTATATAAGTAGAAAAATACATTAAAGCGGATTCACCATTGGATTGTTCTTGAATGTCTTTAACAATTACTTTGTCACGAATAAAACGGGACATTGTTTTGTGTCTAGCATCGACGGCATCGACCATTTCTTGATAATCGGTAATTTCGCGAGCAGGACGATATTTGCTATCAATGTATTCTTTTACAACTTCACTACGGCGATTGTATAAACCATGGTTTATACGACGAATATTTATGACATAATCAAATATATCATCGCTACTGATAGCCTTTTTTTCATAAGGAATGTTATTAGTTAACTCAAAGTCGCATAGCTTCAAATAACTATCAAACCTTTCCCCCCCTGCAAAAGGATTATTGCGCATAACGCCAATTTTTTCAGCAATAATATTTAAAAGTGTCGATTTACCAGAACCATTACCGCCATAAAATATCGTAATTGGGCTAAAGTTGATTTCTTCTAACTTTTTGGGGGGAAATATATTATACGGATATATACCGTTTATATACGTTCTAATGTCGTACATCAAGGTATTTTCTTCCCTATCCTTATTTGGTAAATTAAAACTTTTTAGATATAGCATACTATCACCAACACCATTGTATCATATAAAATCGTTATGTGCAATCATTTGTTTGTTCACCAAGTCTAGCAACTACTTCAAATAATAAAGAAATATGTTCTTGAGGTAAATCGAATATCATATTTTTGCAACTATTTTTGTATTTACCACCAATATTCCGATATTTCAAATTTAAATGCATTTTCATTTGCTAATTTTTTAACAAATCAATAATCAATTCAGCATTAATTAGTCTTGCACAAGTTAGTCTATAATATCTAAATTCATATCCAGAAGATATTTTTCTTTGACTAAATCTTATAAAGGCAACTTTGCTTAATTTTATATTTGCTCTATTGATAATTGAGGAGAATTTTATATGTCCCCTTGATTCGATAAACAGCATATCTTTATCGTATATATTTATATAAAACTTTTCTTTGTCACATTTCAATTCAAAATAATATTTACTATTTACTAATACTAACTCATCTAAAATTAATTCCACATCAATATAATATAAAGAAGAAGTCTTAAATGCCCTGCTATATTTAGATGCAATATCTAATGCTTCATGTTTTTTAGGACCATCAAATGGCAAAGTAAATAATGTATAAGGATAATGACTAAAACGAGATTTGCTCTTTAACTCTATGCCTTTATAGTCAGGTGTATATCTATTATCTACTTCTTTACCAAATAAATATTCTAAAGTAAGTCCTCCTGCATTTAATTTGTTTGGATATTTTCCTTTAATATATCCCATTTTGTAAATTTCTCTAAACTTTTTGATTACATCTTCAAAGTTGTCCATAATATTCCCCCTTAAAAACTATTATAGAAGATATAATTTATAAAATTTGTCGAATTAAGGGAAAAATGATATATTTTTTGGATAAAACATAACCGGGCGGTCGAAGATTCACCAAAAATACATTTTTAAATAAGCGATAGACTTAGCAAACGTTCAAGTCTTTTTATATAACAAAAAAGAAGTCTCAAAATGAAACCTCTTAACTTCTAAAAATTGGTGCGAGTAAAGGGACTTGAACCCCCACAGAATAATCCAATAGATCCTAAGTCTATCGCGTCTACCAATTCCGCCATACTCGCAAATAAATAAAATGGTGGACCTCGAAGGACTCGAACCTTCGACCGATCGGTTATGAGCCGATTGCTCTAACCAACTGAGCTAGAGGTCCATGCAAGATAATAATATCACAATAAGTTATTAGTTGCAAGCAAATTTTTATGTTTTTTACACAAAAACGCTCAGAAAGTTAGAGCATCCCAAAATAAAAGATTCAAGGAACCCCCTTAAACCTTGAATCAACATTAATTATTTATCTTGTAACATATTTAATAAATCTATTTTAAACATGTCTTTAGATGCATTTGCTTTAGATATCATTATACCTTTATAAGTTGTAAGTTCTGAACGATGTCCTTCAAGTAAAATATCTGAAGGTGTAATAGTTTCAAGAACTACCACTTCATCCTTTTTGTGAACAGTATAAATTAATTTAACTTCCCCATGAATTTGACTAAACATTTTATCACTTGGAAGTTTAAGTTCATAAGTTTCAGTACCATTTTTCTTATTAATAGATACTTTTTCACCAACAAACTTACCATTTCTTAAAGCTGGATAATAATCAAAATTTAACTTTTTGAATGCAAGCATATTATATTTTTTTAATGCTCTTTCCAACTTCTTAAATTCATTTTCACAAACGTATTCTAAAACATATCCTTTCATTTTTCCATACCCCCTAATTACTCGAACAATATCATTATACCACAAACTACTTTTTTTGTCAAATTTGTGTAAATTTTTCATATCGTTCATAGTATTTCCACAATGGGACTAAATTATAACAGAAAAGATATATTTTGTCAAATTTCGACATTATCATAACCTAAAATTTCGACATTATCATAACCTAAAATATGATATATTCCATATAATTATTATTCTTCATTTGCTAGCATTCTCACAAAACTAGCATTAGCACTAAGTCTCATAAGTTCACCACCATATAATCCTACTATTTCATCGTCTGGATAAAAATCAACTAATTCATCTACCGTTTTATTCAGCATTAATATATACCTATACTTACTTATTAATTCATGATCATTACAACACAATCTACATAAGTTTGTCATAGATAAATTTAATATCTTAAAATTTTTCTTTGAAGTTTTTTCTTCATCTATAAATTCACCATTTGTTATAGTATAATTGCTCATCATGTTATTTCCAAAATTGATATTTAATTGAATATAATCAGTATCTAAATTATTCCATTCCCTAATAATATTTTGATCCAGTAATTCACAAAAATGTTTAAAATTTCTTACTATTCTTTCTTTATTGTAATCATTTTTATTTACTTTAATATTTATAAATCCAATACTAGTTTCAATTAATAAATCTAATCTTTTTCCTTTTACTTCCATAGGTAATTCTACTTTTAAATATCTTTTAATTATTACTTTCTTCTTAAATACATTTTTTAGTATAGCTTCTAAAATGAGCTTGCCATCTTTACTGCTAACAATAGTTTTAAAAACCATTTCTGAAGCTGCTGTAATAGTCATTATAAAGCCCCCTTGGCAATGAATGTATCCTAACACAACAAAATACCTTCGTCTATAGGAGATTTTGTCTATATTTAGCTATTTTTGTCTTACTTTGTCATCTTTTATTCTTTTTATCCAAATACGCACTAGAATAACCAATATTATAAAAACTAATACTACTTTAGAATACCTACTTATTACACCAGCAAAATAAGACCAATTATCACCAAGAAATACCCCAGCAGAAACTAAAACTGTATTCCAAATAATTGTTCCAATACTAGTATATAATAAAAATATAAGCATATTCATTTTATTAATACCAGCAGGAATAGAAACTAAACTTCGAACAATTGGGACAAAACGGCAATATAAAACAGCTTTATATCCTTTTTCTTTAAACCAATTGTTAGCTTTTTTTATATCATCCATTTTAAATAACTTCTCAAGTTTATCACTAAAAAAATACCCCAAATAATAAAGCACTATTGCCCCAATTAAAGAGCCGATTGTAGCACTAATTATAACTCCAAGTGGGCCTAAATTGCTGTAAGTGGTAAGAAATCCCCCAAAAGTAAGAATGACTTCGGAAGGAATCGGTGGAAATATATTTTCTAAAGCAATTAAGAAACATATTCCAATATAGCCAAAACTTTCCATTACATTTAAAATAAAATCTCCCATAATGCCCCCTTTAAAAAGAAAAATAATTGGATTATATTTTAAGTCTAACTATAGTTTCACCTAAATTCCAATTATTTTTATGATATTCTAATACATCTTTATTTTTCTTTAATACCTTACTTACTTCTTCCGTTAAAATATTAGTACTTTTACCATGGATAATAATTATATATTCATTTTTCATTTTTTTATTATCATTTATAAATTCATTAACTAATACTTCAACCATAGCTACTATCTCACCATGTAAATCTAATTTTGGAGTTTTACTAGTTATCATTGCCCACTTGTTGGAGCTTGAGTGTTTGCTTCCCCACTTGGTGCTGCTTGAGTAGCTCCCATCTTCTTAGTATAATACTCTAATACATCAGATAATGTTGGTATAGCTAAACGTGAACCCATTTTTTGTACGGATAATCCAGCAGCTATATTAGCAAGCGTAATAACTTTTTCCATATCAAAGTTATTGGCAAGCCCATAAACAAACGCACCATGGAAAGTGTCTCCAGCTCCAGTAGTATCTACAACATTACATTTAAGTCCTGGCATAATCTTTATTTGATTATTTACTTGATATAAAGCTCCATGACTTTCTAAAGTAATTACTATATTACTATTTGGATATTTATTTTGTAATTTTGTATAGACATTTACTAATGTTTGGGGATTATTAAAATCCATTTTTAAACCAGTTACAGTTTCTGCAAATTCTTTACTACATACAATATATTTAATATATTTACATAATTCTATTACTTCTTGTACTGGTCTACCAGCATCTATTACACTTATTGCGTGAGGATACTTACTTATAGCGTTTTGACTAGTTGCATAATCATGCCCATCAGTAAGTATAATATCTGGAGTAAATTCATAAGTTAATTTTTTCAAAGGTAAATGTTCACTAGTTACATTAAATACAGTTCTTGATCCATTTTTCTTATTAACCAAGATAAAAGAAAACGAAGTATCCTTTTCGTAACTAGTTTCTACATAATCAGTATTAACATTTACACTTTGAAATTCCTTCTTAATTTTAGTTCCATAGTCATCACTCCCAATAGATGTTGCAATAACTGTATCTACTCCCCATTTACCAAGTAAATATGCGGCATTACCAGCAGGTCCGCCCCCTGCCGCATACTTTTCATTAAAACGATATTTCACATTTTCTGTTGGATAATCATCTACTGGAACAGTTATATCCCAACTAGAATGTCCAATACATAATACTTTCATAAATTCATCCTTTCTATTACATTTTTTTGTTGATAACTCGCGGCCTCCGGGCGGTTGTAAGCCGCCAGCGGAGGCTTAAGGGTTCTCACACTGCAAGGCGATATGGATCACTTGATGTTCCGCTTCCTCCTTGTAATGCTACATTAGATTCAAGATAAAAGACCGGCCGGGCAGAATTGCCGTAGTTCGCGGTGTTGTTGGTCAAGTTGCCGTTGCTGCTCACGCTAAACACGCGATACGAGTACGATGAGTACGGAGTAATTGTCCATTCAGTTAACCCCATATACATCCAATTGTTTGCTGTTATTGTTGAATTATTATATGAGCCTAAATTTGTTGCCCACGCATCTGGACTTGCTGCATATCCATAATCGCTGGGATACATTAAGCCTATTTCATCAGTATAGGTTGTTGGATTACTTCCATATCCGACATTATTTCTTTCTCCATCATAAAATGCTTTTG
>ULMP01029437.1_pt1 | contig 43278 bp, 35 predicted proteins | sample 1951681 | NCBI WGS metagenome assembly ULMP01 (sample SAMEA4835553, study PRJEB28245) | human gut metagenome | biome: gut microbiome; material: fecal sample | place: Denmark | collected 2008 | reverse complement strand
CTTCCGATCGCATCTGTTTGATGATACTTTCCTTCTATATATCCTTCTATTCCTTTTTGTCTTTCTTTTGATAAACGTGAATATAGAGTATCAATCACTTTTTTATTCTCTTCACTTAATTCTGATTTAATCTTCTCAAAATAGGAATATAAAGTTCGCGACATTCTTACATCTAAAACTCCACTCTCCAAATATTTTTCAAACTTTCTTTGTAATTGTTGAATATCATGACTTGCTTTTCTTCCGATCCTATCAGTTGCGTGATATTTTCCTTCTATATATCCTTGTATTCCTTCTTGTCTTTCTTTAGACAAACATGAATATAAAGTATCAATCGCTTTCTTATCTTCTTCACTTAATTCTAGTTTAATCTTCTCAAAATAAGAATAAAGCGTTTTCTTTTTATATATTAAATTCAAGTATCCCTTTTCTAAATATCTTCTAAACTGTTGCTGCAACAAGTTAATATCATTGGCTGCTTTTTTCCCTATCACATCACTGAAATGATACTTTCTTTCTATATATCCTTGTATTCCTTCTTGTCTTTCTTTAGATAAACGTGAATATAAAGTATCAATCGCTTTCTTATCTTCTTCACTTAATTCTAGTTTAATCTTCTCAAAATAAGAATAAAGCGTTTTCTTTTTATATATTAAATTCAAGTATCCCTTTTCTAAATATCTTCTAAACTGTTGCTGCAACAAGTTAATATCATTGGCTGCTTTTTTTCTTATTTTACCTATTTGGTAATATTTTCTTTCTAGGTATCCTTGTATTCCATCTTGTCTTTCTTTCGATAAATGTGAATATAAAGTATCAATCACTTTCTTATCCTCTTCACTTAATTCTGGTTTAATTTTTTCAAAATAAGAGTAAAGTGTTTTCTTTTTATATCTTAAATTCAAAGTACCTGTTTTTAAATATCGGCTAAACTGCTTTTGTAATCCACCAATATCACTACTTGCTTTTCTTCCTATTTTATCTGTTTGATGATATTTTCCTTCAATGTATCCTTGTATTCCATCTTGTCTTTCTTTCGATAAACGTGAATACAAAGTATCAATCACTTTCTCGTCTTCTGCACTTAATTCGGGTTTAATCTTCTCAAAATAAGAATATAAAGTTCGTGATTCTCTCCTTTTTTTTACATCTAAAAATTCTGCTTTCAAAGAAACCTCTTGTTTTTCAGACATTTTTTTAAATCCTAAAGCATCTTGAAGTAATAATAACAAATAATCTTTTTTCTGTTTACTTTCATCATTTACACATTGGTTATGTTTATACTCATTAATAAGTAATTCTAGTCTCTCTAAACTCCAGTAAAAAAGAGCTTTTCTAAAAATATCTATAGAAATATTTTGCATTTTTACCAAATAAATTTGATATATATTCTGAAAATATTCTTCATATGAAAATAAATATCGAAATTTATCTATATAACGATTGATATTTCGCTGTATCTGATTTTTTAAAGACTCATCAAATACTGAGAAATAAGCCCAAAAAAGTTGTTTTATTTCTTCTAGACTCTTACCGTAAACTTTAAATTTCTGATAAAAATAATATTCTTGCCACCAATTCTTTAACTCTGAAAAATTTAAATGCTGTACCCTAAAATGCTCCAAAATCTTTTTAAAACCTGTAGATTGTTGTTTAAAAATTTCATAATACTCCTCATCCATTTCAATAGAAAACTGATCTAATTGATTTAAAAATTCCTGTAATAAAATAGAATAATCAGAAGAAGTATTTTTAGATACTAAAATAAATAAATTATTAATAATTCTCACTTTTTTCTGGGCAATTTGTCTTTTAATATACCTATTAATCACTTGTAATACATATTCATTCACTTTTTTAAAATCATAAACCCTTTGCTTTTCTACAAACGCAATAACTTGAGCATACAATTTTTGCCAGTTCTCCTCACGAAAACCTAAAAACAAATATTTTTCTTCATAATGCTGTATTATTTTTAAACATTTATTTTTATAATCTTTATTTTCCATAACTTTTCTCCATAAAATATATAATATAATAGCATTAACCCCACTAAAAGTAAAGTTTAGTACTAAAAAACTTGAAAAATACGAAATATTCTGTTAAAATGGATACTGACAAGCAAGAGAGGAGTTTAAAAATGGCAAATATTAAAAGCTCTAAGAAAGCTATTAAAGTAATAGCAAAAAAGACTGAGAATAATCATGAGTTAAAAGCTAGAGTTAAAAATTTAATTAAAGATACTGATAAAGCTATAGCTGCTAATGATTCTGAAAAAGCAAGTCTTTTATGGAAAGATGTACAAAAATATTTAGATCAAGCTGTTAGTAAAGGTCTAATTAAGAAAAATACATCTGATAGACAAAAATCAAGATTATCTTTAAAAATTAAAAATATGAAGTAACGAATGATTGTCGACTTCATTTTTTTTTGCTATACTTATAGCAAGGTGATAAGATGAAGAAATTACTCGTTCCTATTATTTGTTTAATTTGTATTTTAATCGTTTTATTAAGTGCTGATAAAATAACTGATCATTTAATCTTTTTCTTAAATCAAAAAACAACCAATAAAATAGAAATTAAAAATGATTATTATAAGAAAAACAATTATATTTTTGTTTCAAATACCGAAGATTTTACTCCATATGGAATAGAAGATATCTTAAATATCATGTATTCTATCATCAATAGTGGAAGTCCTAATTTCACCTTCTATTGCCCTAAAGAATATACCGACTGTGTAAAAGACATAAAGGATATTACAAATGATAGAACCCTACTTACCCACCTAAATAATTTTGTTCACCCTTTTAATTCTTTTTCAAGTATTGAAGCAACAATTTCTAATACTGGCGAAATCATTATTAAAGTAAATTATTTATATGGGAAAGAAGATATTGAAAAAATAAATGATGAAGTAGATAAACTAATAAACATGCTTATCACTCCTGATTTAACAGAAGATTATGATAAAATAAAAGTAGTCCATGATTATATCATTAATAATACCAAATATGATTTGGAAAATAAAGAAGAAAATAAAAGCTATATTGCTTATGGACCTCTTTTCAATCATTTAGCAACCTGTAATGGATACACAGATTTAATGGCTATCTTTTTAACCAAAATGGGTTATGATAATTATAAAGTTGCAACGACTATTGAAAAAGAAGAAAATACAGAAGGACATGTATGGAATGCTGTAAAAATAAATGATGAATGGTTACATTTAGATTTAACTTGGGATGATCCTGTAAGTAGTGATGGCAAAGATTATTTATATCATAAATATTTTTTAATAAGTACGGAAGAATTAATTACAGCTGATTCTAATATTACGAGTGAAGACCATGTCTTTGACAAAACTATTTACAGTGAACTAAAAAATACTAAGCAAGAAACTTAGTATTTTTTTAACCGAAACGGCCTCCGCCGCTTCCGCCTCCAAATCCTCCGCCACTAGAAAATCCTCCACCAAAACCACCACCACTAGAATAACTAGAATGAGAATTAGCATAATTAGCTGATTGTCTTTGATAAGCACTATTAATGGCATTATTTACACTAGAATGAATCGTAGGACCAAGATTAATATAGAAAAACATTGGATAATAATCACTAGTAGCATCAATATTCATTTCACTAATATAAACATTCATACTCTTTTCTACTTTATCTGCTAAACCAAAAATAGTCGCATAAACTAAATATCTTTCCCATAAGATAATTTCTGGTAATTCTTTTAATTCAAAAGAGCCAAAATCATCCAAAAAGTTTTTAAAAGCATTCCATCTTGCATAATGTTCACTTCCCTTTTGTGTTTTTTTATAAATAGCAATAGTAATGAAAAAGAAAATAATAGCCAAAACTATAGCAACATAAGCTGGAATATAATCAATACCATTATAAGTAACAAAAACACATAAAAGTATTCCTAAAATAAGTAAAACAAGACCAATATACTTAGGTTTATTAGAAGTCTCAAAAAACTCTTCTTTTTTCCCTTCTTCAATGACACTATTTTTCCAAGCTGTATAACTTTTAATAAATTTACTGCATGTTTTAGTACCACTAGCATAATCTTTTAAATCTTTTGTCGTAAAAACTTTCTGTTTCTTTTCATTTACATTTCCTTTGCCAACAGTATCAAATAAAAAACCTACTAAAAGTTTTTCACTCCCTACTAAATGTTCAGTATTCTCTAAAGTAAATTCATAATCTTTCTTCTTCTTTTTATCACTCACGATTTCTTTAGCACTAATATTTTTCTTATAAATAAGATTCATAATAGAAGCCGACAAAGCATTCGGTGTTATTTGCCTTTTCATTAAATAATCAATAACCTCAACATTATAATCATCAATAAACTCCCGATTATATTTTGAATAATAACTAGATTTAGGACTCTTACCATATTTTAAATAAACATAAATTCCTAACCCAATAATAGCAGCAATTAAAACCCAAGTAGAAATAACAGCTATATTCCATTTGTTTTTAAGACTGTCTCTTAGTTCATTAGCAACATCAGCTCTTTCAGTTTCAACCCCAATAATACTATCTAAAGCCGTTTTATAACTACGCTTATTAATTAAACTAGAAGACACTAAAGACTGATCAAAAGTAAGACGAATATCTACTGACTCTCCTGTTAATACTTGAGATATTTCGGCATAAACGCTCCCATTATCAATCTTAGAAATATTTCCATCTAAATTACCATGAGCCCAAAAGCGAAATAAATCACTGTTATCTTCCTGAGGCAAATGAACCTTCACTAAAACATTGTGCAAATCTTCTTCAAATCCACTAGGAACAAAAGTCCAATAAAGTTCCGCAACATCTTCATGTAACACAATAGCATCTTCAATCGTATACGAAATATAAAAAGCAACTTTACGATTATTTGTATAATAATACATTCGATAACGATATCCATTAGTTAAATAACTAGATGTGTACTTATTTACATCTCCATTACTAGCAGAATCAACTAAAGCAAAATTAATAAAATCTGAATCTAAAAAAGTATCAAAAGAAACATCATCTACTTCTTTAGCCTTTATTGTAACATCTTTTATATTAGTCGCATTATAAATAGCGTTATTAAAAAAATTATCTCCTTCTTGTAAGGCACTATTTGCATACAATAAATCTCTTTCAAAATAATTAAAGGTACCATCTGCTACAATTAATTCATGAACTTCTACATCCCCATTATCTAAAATATAAGCATCCACCAAATAATCTGTAACTTTTACCTGAGCAGCATTAACTAATGTTGGTAGAAATAGAAATAAAAATAAACCCAAAAAAACTTTTTTCATCATAAAAATCCTTTCAAAAAAAGGTATACCAATTGGTAACCTTAAAATTGTACTTTAACATTTTCTTTTTCAGTCTCATTTGCCTCAAAGAATTTTTCTTGCTTAAATTTAAATAATCCCGCAATAATGTTAGATGGTACCATCTCAATCTTATTATTATATTGCATTACAATATCATTATAAAACTGTCTAGACATCGCAATCTTATCTTCTGTTTGTTGTAATTCTTGCTGTAAATCTTGAAAATTTTGATTAGCTTTCAAATCTGGATAACTTTCAGATAGAGCAAATAATTTATTAATGGCATTCGTAAGTTCTCCATCAGCTTTTAATTGATCTTCTGGTAAAGAAGCTGATAGATAAGTATTGCGAGCTTTAATTACTTCCTCTAAAGTTTCACTTTCATGTTTTGTATAACCTTTAACTGTTTCTACCAAATTAGGAATTAAATCAAATCTTCTTTTTAATTGAACATCAATTTGACTCCAAGCATCTTTAACTCTATTTCTAAAATCAACTAAAGAATTATAAGTTAAAACAGCCCAAATTAAAATCAAAACAACAATGACAATAATTACAATAGCAATCCACATATTAAATCCTCCTTATATAAATATATTATCATACATTCCTTTTTAACTCAATAATCTTCACAAATAAAATGTCAATAAACGTAAGAGATTAGTAAAAAATTCATTATCAATTCTCACAAATTGATAACCTCCACTTCTTTTACTTTATGTTCCATAATTGAATACAAATATAAAGATATTTTTTTATCACTAACACTACTCATATACTCATAATAAACATTTAACTGTTTAATATAAGCATCATCATCAATATTTTTAAGTTTATAATCAATAATTTTAATCTCATCATCATATTCCAACATCAAATCCATAATTCCATGATATTCTTTATCATCTTTTGTAAAGAAAAACTCTAATTCTTGATAAATTGTAGCCGATTGAAAATCAAAAGTATCTAATAAATTTTTTACATAAATATTTGGATTTTTTACATGTTTAAAATCTGTTAACTCTAACATTTCATGAATTTTTGTTCCATAAGATAATGTTTTAGCTTCCTCTTTAGTAATCAATTTTAGAATTGTTTTAGAAGCATGATTTTGTAGAACGATATGCGTATCAATCTTCACTTCTTCAAAATGAATAGTTTTATCACTACTTATATTTGGTATATTTTTACTTACCGTAAATTCATAATCTTTCGATAAATGCAAATGATTCAAATCTACTACTTTTACATAATCTTTCAAATTAAATGAAATAGAAGCTATAAAATCATAAAAAGAACGATACTTAATTCCCGCTAAATAATCAATTTTATTTTTTACTATACCTTCTTTTTTAAATTCTGGAACTACCATAATCATTTTTTCTTTAGCTCTAGTTAAAGCAACATAAAAAAGTCTAATTTTTTCGGCAATTTCTTCTTCTAAATATTTATTTTTAATTAATACTTTAGTGAATAAAGTTCCAATTCCATCTTGATAAAAGGGTGTTAAAATCCCATAAGTCGGATCATACATAAATCTACCCTGTAAATCTCTTAAATTAAAAGTTTCTTTAAAACCAGCAAAATAACATATTGGAAATTCTAATCCTTTAGATTTATGAATATTCATAATTTTAACACAATTACTAGAACTTTTACCTTCTTTATAACGCATTTCCATTCCTGAGGAAATCATTTGTTCAAAATATTCCTCTAAATCTAAAATAGTAAATCCAAGTGTTTCCATCGAATTAGATAGATTAAATAGATAATCGAAACGAATCATCGCTTCTTTAACATTACCAACTAAAATTAATTTCTGATAAAATTGATAATGATTAATAATTTCTTGCAATAAAATACCAGGAGTCATAAAATCAAGATCTTTCGCTATTTCTTGAGCAATCTTATAAATATCAGTCTGATAAAAAGTATTATTTTCTAAGCATTGAAATATTTCTTCATCCTTCATATTTCCAATATAACTTCTAGCAATGCTTACAAAATGATAACGCATATTTTGATCAAATACTTGCCTTTTTATGGCTAATACAAGGCCTATAATATTTTTAATAATTAACATATCTTCTTTATCCGTCAAATTACTATCTTGATAAATTTCCATAGGAATATTAAACATTTCAAATATTTTCTTATATCGAACCATTTCTTTTCCGCGATCTAAAATAATACAAAAATCCTGATATTGGATATCTCTATTAGCTCCCAAATCAAAATCATAAACCAAATAATGTTCTTTTATCTTATTTTGAATATCCTGAGCAATCGTAAAAGCTTCTACCTCCGCATTAGTAAACTTTTTATCATCTAAAGAATATTTTAAAATTTCCAAATTATGATTTTGATTGTTACTTCCCTTTTCAATATAAGCCAAATTACCATAAATCATAGCATGATGATCCTGATAATCAACCCCCCCTAATTCAGGAACCATAATAAGATTAAATATTTCATTTATATTATGTAAAACTTCCTTGCGAGAACGAAAATTTTCTAATAAATCAATCTTTTCTCCATGAACATGTCTTTTATAAAAATCATATTTTTCTCTAAATATATTAGGATTAGCATTTCGAAAACGGTAAATTGACTGCTTAATATCACCAACCATATAAACATTGTTATTTTCAATCTCCGAAATAAACATCTCCTGTAAATCATTTGTATCTTGATATTCATCAATCATAATTTCTTGATAAGAATATTTGATTTCATCTCGAATAGTCGGATGATCTTTCACAATAGAAATGGCCATTTTAGAAATATCAACAAATTCAAAAGCATTTTTTTCTCTCTTGTAAGTTTGTATTCTTTGGTCTAGCTTTAATATAATATCAATAATTGCTAATACATACTCTTTCGTACTTAATATTTGCTTTTTTAGCTCTTCTTCACTATAAACAGTAAGTTCATTAAGTTCTTTCACTAATCTTTTTAAATCTTCTTTAATTTCTTTCCCATCTAAATCTAACCCTCTAAAAGTAGGCAATGAAACATGACATTGATATAAGTCTTTATAACTTCTTGGCTTAAAAATAGGCGTTAAAGCATCATAACAACTTTGATAATTTTTCTCTGTTAAAAAGCTTTCTAAAAGATAAAAATCATCTTCAATTAATAACGTTAAATTTTTTAAATATTGAAAATATTCATCAAAAATTTTGTCAACATAATCTAGAGAATAATATTTTTCTATATAAGTATTTAAATATTCCGTTTTATCATAACGTAAATCTAAAGCATTACTAATATCTAAAATATATTTGCGGATCATATCATCATCACGTTCTGTAAAATCACGAACTAACTTCAAATAATTAACATCTTTTTCTTCATATAATTCCATAATGATTTCATCTAATATTCTTTTCTTCTCTAAATTAATAATAGAAGAATCTAAAATCGAAATATTAGAACTCAAATTAAAAAGATAATGATATTTCTTTACTAAACTAAGCGCATAAGCATCAAAAGTTGTAATATAAGCTGCATCAAGATATGAAAGTTGTTCTACTAATTGCTCTTTTTCTAATTTCTTTCTAATTCTTTCCTTCATTTCTCCAGCAGCTTCATTTGTAAAAGTTAAAATAAGAATTTGTCGAATATCTATTCCCTCTTTTACTTTTCTAAGTACTCTTTCAGATAAAACTGCTGTTTTTCCTGAACCAGCTCCCGCCGAAACAATTAAATTAGTCCCTTCCTCATTAATTGCAAGCAACTGTTCCTTCGTCCACTTCATCGCTATCACCTCCTAACACTACTTCGTCTTTCTTCTTTCTAAAACATAAATCTTTAAATTTACAATAAGTACAAGCAACATTCTTACCATTAATTACTTTAGGATTAATTGAAAATTCTCCCTTTAAAATAGACTGAATCGTATCATCAATAATTAAATCCACTTTATCAATTACTTCATCCATTTCTTTGTTTGATAAAACTTTTGAAGTTGAACTAATTGTCCCATCTTTTTTAAATTTCAAATTTTGAATAATTTTACTATCCTGATACTCATCATCAATTAATTCCATTAAATCTTCTCTAGCATTTGTAAACCCTTGTAAACGCAAACGATTTTCCAATAATTCTTGAGTACTTTTATTTAACTCTATCGCTTCTTTTTTTGCTAATACTTTTTGAATATAGAATCCTGCAATCAAAGCATCATGAAACCGATCAGACTTTTTAAGAAGATATAAATAAATTGGTAACTGAATATGAAGTCCATAGTCTAAATCTTTTAAAGTAATATTGGTATTACCCGTTTTATAGTCTACTACAGCCAAAACTTCATGACCCGATACTTCTTTATACATAACTTTATCAATATTTCCCTTAAAAGTAATATTCATATCTTCCACATCTTTATAAACATAGAATTCTTGTTCGAATAAATAATGATCTAACTCGGAGTGTTTTTGTTGTTTACGAATAATTTCTAAAACCAAAGATAACTCTTTACTAAATTCTTCTAAATAAAATATTTCTTTAGCATTTAAAACATATTCTTTTTCTTTTACAAATTTCATCATTTCTACAGCAATATCAATATCTTTCACTAATCCCAGTTCTAAAATATGATGCATAATACTTCCCAGAATTGTTTTAAAGCTTTCCAAGAAAATATCTAAATGTAAAACTTTACTAATATAATAACGAAAAGCACACTCCCGATACATTTCTAAATTAGTATAAGATAAAACTAATTGATGATCAAATTTATCTTGTATCAACTCTTTAGAAACACCAGTAAACTGATTATCATACTGTTGATATGGAATTAAAAGACTACTTTGAAATAAAGCCAAATCACTACTAATAATATTAAATTTATATAAATTATCCAATGCTTGAGCATACTTAAGCTCACTATAAAGCTTAGAATAGGAAAAAGATTGATCTATAAAAATTGGTAAAACTTCCCCACCTAATTCTTTAATTAACATAGAAGGATAAAAAACCCCAGTTGAGCTTCTAAGTTTATAAGTAATAACTAAATTTTTAATTTGATGAATTTGATTTAAAATAATATTTTTTTGATAATTATTATAATCTGTCGTAGTATCTAATCCCAAATCTTTTTTAATCTCATCAGAAAAATAATCAATATCTCTTTTAATTTTAGGATATTCATTCACATTAAATCCCAACAAAAAAACATAATCATCATCACTAAAAGAAGTATGAATATCTACAATAAAAATAGCCTCATCATAAATCACTTCTTTTAATTTTATTTTTTTCAAATCTTCAATAATAAAATCTTTTCTCTCATCCTTAGAAAAAATAGAAACAGAACGATTAATAATATCAACTAGCTCAGTAACATTTTGATATTTTTCACTTAAATCCAAAATATTTTCTTCAATAGATAATTGATCATAATGAGCCAAAAATTCTTGAGCAAGCATCGTACTATAATAAGAATGCTTACTTTCCTTATTAAAAGGTAAATGAAAAATATTAAAATATCTCATTAAAACATGATCATATTCATTAGAAGCAATAATTTTAATATGAGAAAGAGACACTTTTTTTTGAATTAATTTCATAATCTCTTGCATAACAAATTCTACTTCATCATCTAAATTTAAAGCTTCAAAAATAGTTGGAGTATAAAAACTATTAGAGTTTTGATAAAAAATAGGAACATTTAATTGATCCAAAATCATCTGCTGTTCCTTTAAAAGAACTGGATAACCATAAACAATCACTTTTTTACCTTGAAACATTTGAGCAAAATTATCATGATAAATAAGCAAATAATTATCATCCAATTCTTTTTTTAACTCATTTAAAAAATGTACTTTATCATAATCTAAATCTTTCAAAAAGTATAAATGGTCAAGATAGATTTTAGCAACAGCAATACTAACATGATATTTTCTAACAACAAATAAGATAGTTTGTTCATCATAATCAAAGAATAATTGACGCTTAAGATCTTGAAATGTAAAAAATTTTAAATTATGAAATAAATGCTTCTTACTATTAGTTCTTAAAATATCTTTTTTATTTTCTTCTGTTGTTATAATAATTGTTGCTTCCATCTTAATCACTACTCCTAAATTATCTTATCATTTATTAAAAAAATTTACAATGGTAGATTCTAGAATTTTTCTTGAAAAAAAGTGCATAAAACTGTTGACATTTAGCATAATATTTACTATAATTTAGTAGTACTGCTCGTTTAGCTCAGTCGGTAGAGCGCACGGCTGTTAACCGTTAGGTCGTAGGTTCGAGTCCTACAACGAGCGCCATTATTTAGAATTTAACTAAAAACATAAAAGTTTTTAGTTTTTTTATTAAAAAAGTTCTCAATTAATATGAGAACCTCCTCCTTTTAAAGCTGCAATTTCATCAAACGTTAAATTTGTAATCTCAGATATTTCTTCAAAAGAAAAGTCTTTCTTTAACATATTTTTAGCAGTTTTTATTATTCCATTCTTTTCACCTTTTTTTAAGCCTTTTTCTTCTCCTTCTTCTCTTGCGTTTCTTTCTACATCAACTATCTTATCATACACATTTCTTATCTCTTCATCTGCTAAAAACTTTTCCATAAATCTTACGACATCTTCCATCTCTTTTTCTTCTTCCCCTACTTTTCCATAGTTAAACTTATTGATAAATCCATAATCATTTACTAGAAATGCATTGTTTTTTTGATAGTTATTCTCAATAATATTAATCTCTATTACTTTCCTCCCTTCTTTATATTTTTTACCTCTATCATATTGATTCGAATATAATCTTGTAATATAAGCTAAACTCTTCTTATATTCCATACTCCCAAACTTTCGATACATCTCTACAGCTACTACTTCTCCGGTATCTAACCACACTAATACATCACCGTAATATACTTTATAATGATACTTATCTCCATATATCGGTACATTACTACTAGCTCTTACCTTTACTACTTTTTTCTTTTCTCTTATAAACTGAAAAAATGAATTTAAAAAATCTTTTAATATTTCTTCTTTACTAAAAATATACTTAAAACATATATCATCAGTTAAAGATACATTTATCTTAGTATTCATAAAATCCTCCCTTCTCTAAGAATAAATGTTATCTTAACATATTCCTTTGTCGGATTTTGTCAAACCATGAAATTTCGCTCAAAAAAAAATAATTTACTTAAGTAAATTATTCCTCATCCTTAGTATCATCATCTGGTACATTACACTTGCTTGGATTTGTTATACACGTTGCACAAACTTCATATTCGCCTTCAACTTCAGAAAAATCATCAACAATTCTAAAAATAGCCCCAATAATTGTTGGTATAAAGAAAATAATAACACCCGCTATCGCTCTCATAAACAAAGATTTTACTGACTTCTTAATTTCATCATCTTTACTTGCTACAACAGCCTTTCCTAAATCTATCATACCAAAAACAATAATTATAATCGGAATTACAATTTTAAAAATCCATAAAACCCAACCAATTACTTGCCAAATTTCAGCCAAATCAGTACAAATTGAAGGTTTAGCCATAATTAACATACACATTTCCTCGCTTTCTAAATCTATATTAATTTTAACTTAACTTAAACGCATTGTCAAGTTTTTACGTAATTTTCTGTAAAATTTTGTCTAAATATTCATTAATAATAATACCGCAAAGATAAGAAGAACCATAACACCCAAACCAGTAGTAACAAGCATACTCATGGTTTTTCCTTCCATCTTATCTAAACGATTTTTATATTTTGTCTCTCTTGCTTTTTGTTGTAAATTCGAAATTGTTTTAGAAAAAGCAAGTAATTGTTCTTGTTTTCTCTCTTGTCTACCTAAACTTAAACGATAAAGCAAACGCATCATTCTCATTGAATCTCTAACTGGATATTTTCTAGCAAATTCCATATAAGGTTCAATTGTATCATCACCAGCATTAATTGCATTAATAAGTTCTTTTAAACCATCCTTAAAGATATCAGGAGCATCCTCAAGTGATTTACCTATTGCAACAGGAACAGTATAATGCTGAATTAATATTTCTAAACCTTTCAAATAATAAGGTAACATAGTATCTATTTCATGTAAATGTCTCTTATAATAATTCTTCAAATTCATATAATCTAGTTTAAAAAAAGCAAAACCAACAACAATACAAACTAAAGCATAAACATAAGACATATTAGAAATAAGTAAGCAAAATACTAAAACAGTTACAATCAAAGTATTTCGAATTCTTTTATTAAAAAGTAAATCTGGATTAACTGAATCACCATATTTAGCTTTTACATAAAAATCCCAATCACTTTCCTTCAATTTTCTTAAATACATTTCATTATCAGCAACAAGTTTATTAATACTAATTTTACCACTATATGTTAAGATAAAGAAAATAATTACAGCTATAACAGCAATCTCTATTTGCATACTACTCTACCCCCACATTATCATTATAATACTTCTCACCACTAAGTAAAAAATAACAATTAATAACAATAATAGCATGTAAAACAATATGCACATACCATAAATCCAACAACTGTAAATAGCTTTCCTTACCAAGCAAAACTTGCATAACCAAAACTAATAAGAATAATACTAAAGCAAAAGTAATAAACTTAGTATGAAATTGTTTACGATCCATTTGATCACGATAAACACCTTCAACTAAAGCATCAATATCCATACTCATATTTTCTAGTGCTTCACCTGAATCTTTAGCACCTTCTTTTGTAATTTGTAAGAAAAGTTGATGCATATTCTTAACCATATAATAAGGGTATTTTTGATTAAAATATTCTACCGATTCATCCACAGTACCATTTTGATAAGACATATTAATCATTGTTTTAACATCTTCTAATACTGGATCCTCTAAAATTCCTGAATCACGCACACCCTCTAATGATTTAACAAAACTTTGAGTTGTATTAAATTCCATAATAACATTAGTAGTATATATTTGAATTTGTTCAAATATATACTCACTATAAAGTCTCTTACTTCTTAAAAAAGCTAAATAAGGAATAAAAGCAATTGCTATAGCTGTATAAATAATAAGAACAATTAAATTATAAAAATATAAATAAGCTATAGCTGCTGCAAGACCACCAATAACAACAATCTGTAAAGCATAATCTTTAACTGTATACTCTTGCTTCAAATCTTTCATTTTAGCACTAATGGTCTTATAACTATAAGGGGCATACTTCTCATAAATTAAACCAAACTGAGATTTAGCAAATTTATAAAAGGTTTCAGTTCCATCATTTTTACGATATATAATAATAAAAACCGCGATAAGAAATACAATAACAAATTCCATAGCTTCCCCTCCTTTTATAATGTCTCAATACTATCTTGATTTTGACCATTTAAATGAAATAAATCTTCATCTAAAATAACTCCCTGAATTGCTAAATAACTTCGTAAATATTTAGTTGGATTATTTAAAGTAAAGTTACCATCTAACGTTTTCTGATAAATCGTATTAACTTGTGGTTTATTATCATCATCAACATAAAACTCACAAATCTCCATAATTTCTCTTTGAAAACGGCCAAGTTTTGCACTCATATATCCCTTAACATAAATACCAATCTGTACATAACGATGAATTGTTGTAACGAACTGTTCTACATCAATATTAGACTCAATCAAACTATACATACGCATCGGAATTAAAGCTGCTTTATCAGAGTGAATAGTAGATATAATATGGTGTCCGGATGAAATAGAGTTACGAACAGCCATTACAGCTTCTGCACTACGTACCTCAGATAATAATATCCATATAGGATTCTGTCTCATACAAGTAACCAAAACATCAGAATAACTTGCAATATTATTTGTCTTCATAGCTACAATATCACGATGAGGAAAAATTCGATCCAAGTGTAATTCTAGGGTATCTTCAATTGTAATAATTTTTTCATTTTCTTTGGTTGTACTTGCTAAATATTTAACTAATTCTGTTTTACCACTACCAGTTTCTCCACTAACAATAATATTAGCATGTCCTTGAACACAATTAAGAAGAAAATCTAATAAATCAGCACTAACATACTCTTCATTCAACAATTTTTCACGATTAAGTCTTATTTTAGCTGGCGTTTTACGAATAACTAAAGCAACACCATTCGTAGCAATAGAATCATGAACGAAATTAAGACGCAACTCAGTTGATTCTGCATCTAAAAAAGGATGCGCCATATTGAATGTTTTTCCCATAACGTTAGAACATTGGAAAGCCAATTTTTCAATTAAAGCATTATTTATCTCTGGTCTCTCTACCCGATAAACCCCTTTAGACAAACTCTTAAGCCATAATTGCCCACCATTAGTATATGAAATATCGGTAATATCATCAATATCAATAAATTCTTTTAATGGTCCAAAATCTATTTGTGAGAATATAGCATCATTCATATAAGCACCTCCTTTTTATTTATTCTTTTCTTTTTATTCAGTTGTTGTAGTTCCAGAATTATTATTTCCACTAACAGTATTAGACGTATTTGCATCAGGGATTTCTTGAGAATAAGTTCTAATTAAATTTTTAAGATATTGACTCGAAACATTAGTTTCTCCTGGATTACTACTATAAGAAGCATTTCTAGGAACAGGTATCAATTCAAGTCCACTAATATAATTAGCTACACTAAGTAATTGAAATAAGTCATCAGGAACTGCAAATAATAATTCAGCTGGAGTAGCCGCTTCGCTAGTTAAAAAGACACTAACTCCCTTATTATCACGAACATCTCTAATTTCAATACTTTCAATTAATTTTCCAAATACAATCTTACCATCAACAGTCATCTTTACATATAAATCAATATAATCTCCAGGATACATTGAATTACCATATGTTGTATGAATATCAACAGACATTGAAAATAAAGTATACCCATCTGGCATATCCTTATTTGGATTATTTGGTGCTGAACTACAAGAAACTATTTGTTCTTGATAAAAAAGAGCACCAGATGGAACACTAGTCCCATAAGTTACACATTTTGGATCCGTAGTATTAATTACAGCAGACATATCCGTAATTACATTAGTATTACCAGAAATAAAATCTTTAAGAATTGGTTTCGTAGTAATCATATCTTGCGTAATTTCTGAAGTTGCTGTAATTGTTTGTTTAGCAACAGGAACATTTACTGTTGATATAGCCTGATCTACACGGTAGTTATAACCAATATATAAAACAACTATTCCTAATAACACACCCAGTATCGTAATAGTATTTTTATTTGACAAAAAACGTTTAATTGTCGTTACTATATTTCCCATTTTATCCTCCTAATCTTTATTATAGTTTTCTGCATGAATCTGAATAATAGCATCCACTCTAGAAATAGTATCATATCCATTAGCAGATACAAAATTAGCACCACTATTTGATTTAATTTCTACACTTACTTTAGGCGGAGCCTCATATATTGCATAAAAGTTAACTTCATAAGTATCGTTAGCTCCCATTGTCTCAGCAACTCTACGAATGAATACTTCCATAAATTTTTCTTTATCTATTTTAACCTCATTATAGTCACGATAATAAGCATAATCTACTGCATCTAACATAGAAGCTTCTGCAATTTCTCTTATCGCATAACTATCTTGGGTTGTATTAGTTGTTATGCCTTGAACTGAGATCATAAGACCTACAATTGCAACACCCATAACAACTAACCAGTAACCCCAATATGAACTTTGCATAGTTTAACTCCCCTTTCCTATTTCCAAGATGGGCCAATCATATCTTTCTCAGATACACCCTTATCCCATACAGTGAAATACTCAAAATTATCATCACTTTCTGTTCTATAATTATTACCCATAATTAAGCTTCGATTATTAACAATTTCTAAATTATTAGCGAGTGTCTTACCTTCATAAGAAACAACACCATCTAATAAATCACTTATGAAAGAACTGTAACAAGCTATTTCCTCATAACCATCTAAAGCATAACAAGAAAGCGTACTATTAAGATATCCATTATTATATTCTTTTTCAGCTTCATCATTATAATCTCTAATTTTACTAGCAACATGAGGTGTTATAGTAACACTCAAGATTGGCTCTTCATCATAAATACTATTTCCAGCATCTTCAATTTCATCAATTGTCACTTCAGCTTTCTTATTTCCATCTCTATTCCAATTATACGAATTCGTACCATTAGGGAATAAATTACTTAAAGATACTACTCTTTCAAGTAATGAAGTTCCAGCATCACTATCATATATACAACCTGCTCCAATACAATCAGCAATACAATCATTTCCATCACATTCATAATCACAGTTAGGTCCTACACAACCACCAAAACATTCATCACCAGTACATTCTGTATCAAAATCACAAACGATTGTATCTGCATCTGTAATACCCATATTAACTAAATAAGCACATGCATATTGAACATTACCATCTTTATCTACAAAATCACCATATTCATCTTCATTAATAACTGCATTTTTGCCACCAATTAAACGACCAATTTTACCATTATTATCATAGTATTCACCTAAATCTGTCATATTAATTGTATATTTATACATTCCACGCTCTGTACTTAAACTAACAGGCAATTTATTTTCTAAAGCAACAGCATCGTCACGATCTTCTCCTTCATCAGCACGTATAATCTCACCACTAGGATAAACATTATAGAATAAAGTTGAAGGTTTATAACTAGCTTCTACAATAGATGTAACCTTTTTATAACGAGCATCTGATATTTTTTCTGAACTAATTTTACAACCATTTTTAGTACAATAAACATAATCTATAGATGTATATTTTGTAGACGAAGAAGTAGATTTAGAACACCTATCATAATGAAGCCCTTTTAACTCTGCTTGAACTTCAGAACCATTACGAGAAACATTAGAATTACAATACCATTCTGAAGTATCTTTACCAGAAATAGAAGCATCCATATAACCATAGTCATACCTTAGGTCATTCAAATAACTCTCTTCATAATCATAATGTACGAAAGGTTCCTCAGCAGTATAATTAATTTCAGTTTCCCACTCTGAACAAGAATTATATTCATCAATAATATTCTTATAGGCTTCTTGTGCATCACTCAATTCTTCTTCTGCACTGGTTAATGCACTACTAAGTCGCTTTTCAATATCAGATTTATCTCCTGATTCACAATAGCTACAATAACGTCCACAGCAAGAATTACCATTTTTACCACACGTCATACTCGTACATGGACAACTAGAACCACCAGTAGAGCTATCAGAATAAACTAGACCTGAAGTTTGATAAATAGAAATTTGTCCATCTGAACCTACAGTATAACCATAAGAATAAGGAGAAGTAGAATCTAAATAATAATTAGTAAATGTCCCACCACAAGATGAACAACATGAATGCTCCACTTCTTCTATTTTCGTTTGCGAAGCAGTATATACTCTCAACCATTCATTAAATGCATTAACTAACCGAATTTGTGCTTTTTGAATATCTTCCTCATACAAATCTCTATCAATAGTATTTGTATAACATGTTTTAGTGCCTTCAACTGCAGCACTAAACGTAAAGTATCTACCAGCATTTACAAGTTTTGCAGTAGGCATAGTCATTGCATAATCTTCTTTACAAGAAACTACACAATATTTATTTTGTTCTAATGTATATGAATTACCTTCTTCATCTACGGCACCAGGGACTGAACCTTTATCAGCTGCGCCTTTATCTCCATTACGATCTACTTGCCCATCGATTTGACTAACAAAGCAAGCATAAACATCATCTGGTCCATTAATATTAACTTCATGATTATCTAAAGGCGAAACAATCAAATTATTATCAGCATCACAACAATTAAAATTATCTACTTCTGTAGGACATTCTACTTCACAAACCGCCCCAAATTCTTCACAAGCATCATCATCTCCAAATGCACATTCTACTTCTAATTCTGCACATTCACCACAATCAGCTTCAAATAATTCATCACATTCGCTACTATTAATATTTTCTGATGCTATACAAGCTTCAATTAAATCATCACAATCACAAGCATCAATTAAATAAGTTTCATAAGAACTTGTCCATGGCGTAGAATTTCCTTCAGATTCATAAATTCCAACATATCTTTGAGACTCTTTTTCGCCAGAATACCAAATAACTCCAACATAGTTCCCATATTCTCCAAACTCTGAATTAGTAGAAGATCCACCAATAGAATACTTAATAGGAGCTTGTCCACATTTTAATTTTTCAATTCTATCATTTGTTGTCGTTTCATAGCCTTCAAAATGAACAGTAATTTTAACAGTAGTAACACTATTTTCTTTAAAGTAACCCAATGCAACTAAATCTCGATCTAACAAAGCTTCAATTTCTGATCTATCAGTCCAAATTGGACCATTTTCAATTTCAATAGAAGAAATATAAGCTGTAAGACCATCATATTGAGTATTATTTGCAAAACTAACTCCTGTTCCAGTTGTTCCTTTGCCAATTATAAACTTATCTTCTGGTGTCAAATTAGAAACAATAACCGTATGAACTACATCTTTTTGAACAAAAAGGCCATCACTTGTTTCAATCTCTTCTACTTCACTTGGTACAGGAAGAACAGAAGTCGTATCAATATCAGCAAGCGAACTCAAATTATTAACATACTCCGTAGCCTTTTGTAAAGCATTAAAATAATAATTTTTAGCATTAGTCATTGCATCGCCACTATTAACACCAAAATAATAATTTGGATGAGCACTAAAAGTACTACGAGGAGATAAAGAACCAGCTCCAGCTGCACTCAAAGCACTATTTAAATTATCATAATAAGAAGAATTTTCAGTTAACCAAGTATTAACTGCTGTTAAATTAGAATAAAAAGCTCCTATATACTCTAAATTAGCAGTATTATATAATCCAAAAGTATATAAAAGTCCTCTAATGGCAATCAATCTCGAAAAATATTCTTCAATATCAGAACTAGGTGATCCTAATATTCCGTTATCTACCAAGACACTCATAACTGCAACGTCAAAAGCTTTTACCTTAATACTATAAGAAGTATCTAACAAAAATCTTTCTGCATACAAAGGATTATAACCTTCATATTGTGCATCCAAACAAAATAAAGCAGAGCCAACATATTTATCATAATAAGAAGAGAAATAGCCATTATTAACGGTAGAACCATTAACTACATATTTTATTCCAATATCTCTATAATAATTAGTTGGATTTCCCTTGGCAGTATATCTATTATTAGTTCCAACTATAACTTTCGAAGTACTAGTAGAAGATCTTAACTGATTTATAACACTATTCGCTGAAAATATATTTCCATTTTTCGTTGAACGACATTGATTAGAATCATACCCTTCACAACTTGCAGGCTCATTTGTAAAAGCGTATACCGTTGGTGTAAAAACAATTAGTAATAATAAGGTAATAACAAACAAACTAGCATTTCTTAATTTTTTCATACTATCCTACTCCTTTGTTTTCTAATTACCACATATGTAATCAATCCCCCAGCAGCAATAATTACAATAACTACTACAATAACTATCACCGCATTATCCTTTAAAAACTGAATAAATCCATTCTCATCTTCTTCCACAACTGGATTTTTTTCAGTTCCATCATCATTTAAATTCCCCGCTTTATATTCTTCAGCTAATTTCAAAAAATCTGCATAGGAAATATTATCAATAGATACAGATAAATATTCATGACACAAATAAAAATCTTCAATTCCATCACAAATAGCTGTTTCGCTATAACTATTATACATAGGCGTCGTCAAATAAGTCGTATAAAGCTTTGTATTTGGGCAATTAGTTAATGCCGAACTGTAAACTTCTATAGTATAATTAGTACTGAATATGTAAACAGACTCATCAAAAGATATTACACCATCTACTGCATTGTCATAAGTATAAGTAGTAGACTGATTTGTTGATTGATTTGTCACTACAACATATAAATCTTCAGTTACATTTCTAATATGAATTCTAAAATATGTTTTTTTAGGTGTGTAATTTTCCTGCTCCTCCTCTGTTAATCCATCTGGTGGATTAAACCCTTCATCTACCGTAATTTCTTTTTCTATAATTTCATAATCAACGCCAACATTTACTGCTAGGCTATTTAATTCATTTGTCTCTGTTGCATCACATGCTGCATCAACATAAATAATACTAGCAAAAAATAAAAGTAAAGCAAAACTGAAAGCTTTCAATTTCTTCATAGTATACACCAACCTCATAATCTAAATTATAACATGTAACAATCTTTTTTTCAATAAAAAGAAAGCAAAAAGAAGCCATCTTCAAGCTTCTTTAAATAATAGTCATTAGAATAAAAATTACTAACAAACAAATAAACATTCCAAGTAAGAATCGCCATACATATTTTAACCAATCACTAAACTTAACTTTTAATGAAACAAGTCCAATTCCTAAAACCATACTTGTTGGAATAAAGAATTGTACAAATCCATATAAAGAAGTAAAAATAGTATAAACAGGACTCATATAATCTACATATTCAACAGGTAAATAAGATCCCATAACCCATCCTGTAAAGCCTAAATCTGTATGGAAAATATTTAATAATAAAGATGATAAAGTCATAGTTGCTATATTAAAGCTATCTGTTAATGTAAGTAATTTATTTACAATAGTAGCCATATAAGTAGATTGATAAACAACAATCATCAACATATATGCTCCAATAATGCATAATGATGGAAGAAGAAGTTTCTTAATACCACTCTTAACTGCATCTATAAAATCATTCATCTTAAAACGATAACATAAAGCAAGAATGATTGTAAAAATAATTAAAAACGCACTAATTGTAATATTATTCCATGAACCTAAAGCTGTAATACCAGTACCAAGTAAATCTTTAAAAATAAAGAAATCATTACCAGAACCACTAGCTTCTATCTTAATATCTTCAGTAATTAACGTATGAAAATTATCAAAAGCTTCCACACCAAAATTACCACTCCAATTAACAAAGCCTAAAATACAAAGAACAAACAACACAACTCCAACCACAATAATAGGAATCATATTTTTAGTTTTCTTTGCTCGTTCTTCTTCTACTTCAACTTCAAATAAATCAATACTTTCAGCACTTTTCGAAGCCTTACTCATATGAGATAAAGTAAAGAAATTAAAGAGTACTAATCCAATAACTAAAACACCACTTCTTATTAAAAGTGCTGGCATTTCATAAGGAACTGTCTGTGTATAACCTAAATAATAGTTAAACATAGAAATACCATCAGTACCATAAGTTGCACCCATAACACCTACTAAAATTGAACCAAATGTTGTAGCTAATATTGTCATTTTATCTAATTTCAAACGATTTAAAATTGAAATAATAAATGGAACAAAAATTAATACCACAAAAGTCTGAGTAAGTAAACTAGTTAAAGCTGCTAAAATAACTGAAATAATTACTACTGCTATCTTTTTATGCTTAATCTTACGAGCAATACCTGATACTATTCTCTCATACGCTTGAGTTTTAGTAAGTACGCCATAAAATGCTCCAATTGCTAGTAAAATAACAATTTTATCTACTGCAAAAGACAAAGCATAATATACAGTATAAGCAATATCATAGATTCCTAACCTAGCCATTCCTGCTGAAGCATACCCACTTGAAGTATATCCACCAGTTGGAATAACCCAAGAAAGAACAAATGCTAATGCAACTAAAATTAAAACACCTTTTAAAAGACCATACTTTTTTTCTTTTTTCTTCATAAATTCCCTCCTAACATTGATTATAATACAAATCATTTTAAAAAAAAAGAAAAAAGTGTTATTTTTCTATGAATTTTTTGTGAAAAAGCATTTTCAAAAAAAGAAAAATATTATTCTCCTTTCAAAATCTAGTCTTCTTCCTTTAATTTTTCTATTTCTTCAACAGATAATCCAGTATATCTAGATATTTTATCTTTTGAAATACCATCTTTTAACATATTTTTAGCAATTTCGATATTTCGTTCTTGTTTGCCGAGTTCTGTAAATTGATTCTTTGCTATTAACATATCCCATTTGTTTAGTTTTTCTTGTGTCTCTTCGTCATTTACATATTTATGTACCCATTCATGTAACTCCATTAACAACTCATCCCCCTTTGGCTATCTTTTTGCGTTCCTTCTCATCTTCCGCTCCAATAAACTTTAGCCATCTTTCTAATTCATTTTTAGTATATCCTAACTCCCTTGCTTTGTCAATTTGCACGACCTTGACACAAAATCGTTCTTTTCCTAATTTAATCTTCGGATTATGTTCACTTGTAATATAAAAGTTCTCTATTACTTCTTCCCCTAAATCTAGTTTACTATTCTCTACGAAATTAATTTGAATTGTTTTCCCTAATTCATAGTAATGTTCTCCTACTTCTAATTTATTCGCCTCTATTCTCATCACATAATATAAACTTTTATCTACTGATTGATGGTCAAATACTCGATATGCTTCTATATTAACAGTACTATCTTCAAACTCTACTACAATATCACCTCTAGCACTCTTTTGAGTGAGATGATTCTTTTCAAGTGGACTTTCATATTCCACTTCCAATTTATTGTGTAAATACCCTTTCGGATATTCTAGTAATTGTTCTAATAGAAATTCTAATTGTCTTCTATTATCTGGACTAGCGAATGTTTCTTTAAATAACAAATCATTCATTAATGTGTCTTTATATTTCATGTATTCTTTCCTTTCCTGCACCACTATACAAGAAAGAAAAGAAAGAGTCAAACAGCCAATCTACTAGTATTCCCCCATCAAATCATATACTTTCTTATACCAAACTAATATATTTCATTTATCAAACCAACATGTTTAGTAAAAATGAAAAAAAGACAAATTTTCATTCATCTTTCTTAAAATAATTTCTAATATAATTTAGCACCAGCTGGAATATGATCATCAACAATTAAAAGATGTAATGCTTCACGACCATTTTCCTCATGAACTGCTGAAATAAGCATACCTTCCGAATCAATTCCCATCATTTTTCTTGGCGGAAGATTCACAATAGCAATAGCAGTTTTTCCAATAAGCTCTTCAGGTTCATAATATTCATGTATACCACTCAAAATAGTACGTTTATGATCTGTCCCATCATTAAGTGTAAATTTAAGAAGTTTCTTTGATTTAGCCACTGCTTCACAATCCTCAATTTTAACAGCTCGAAAATCTGACTTAGAGAAAGTATCAAAATCAATCATTTCTTCAAAAAGAGGCTCAATTTTCACATTCGAAAAATCAATTTTTTCTGCTAGAACATTACGCTGTGAAGAAATATTGATAACATCATTTTTCCCATTTCCTTCTTTAAGTGGCTTCATTGTAGGGAATAAAATAACTTCCCGAATAGTCTCACTTCCAGTTAAAAGCATAACCAAACGATCGATACCCATACCCATACCACCAGCTGGAGGCATACCATATTCTAAAGCTTCAACAAAATCAATATCCATATCATTAGCTTCATCGTTACCAAGTTCTCTTTCCTTTAGCTGATTCTCAAATCTTTCATATTGATCAATTGGATCATTGAGTTCCGTAAATGCATTTGCATATTCACTACCAATAATAAATAATTCAAATCTTTGAGTAAATCTTGGATCATTTGGATCTTTCTTAGCTAAAGGACTAATTTCAATTGGATGACCAAAAACAAAAGTAGGTTCAATAATTGTATCTTCAACAAATTTCTCAAAAAAAGCATTTACAATATGTCCAAAAGCAAAATGGCTCTCTAACTCTACTCCGTTTTCCAAAGCCAACTTTTGAGCTTCTTCAAGCGTTTTTACTAAAAAAAAGTTAATACCAGTTTTCTCACGAATAAGATCTACCATATGTACTCTTCTAAACCCAGGTGCTAAATTAATATGATGACCTAAAAAATCTATTTCATAAGTACCGTTAAGTTCCATTGCACAAGTACTAATAATTCCTTCGGTAACATCCATCATTCCCTCTAAATCAGAAAATGCTTTATAAAGTTCAATTGTTGTAAACTCTGGATTATGTTTTCTATCCATTCCTTCATTTCTAAAAATCCGTCCAATTTCATAGACCGCATCCATACCACCAACTAATAATCTCTTTAAATTAAGTTCTGTTGCAATTCTCAAATACATATCGATATTTTGAGCATTATGATGTGTAATAAAAGGCTTAGCAGCTGCTCCACCTAAAATAGTACCTAAAATAGGAGTTTCTACTTCTACATAGCCTAAATGATCTAAATAATGTTGAATAGAACGAATAATCTTAGGTCTAGCAAAAGCTACTTTTCTAGCATCATCATTCATAATTAAATCAACATATCTTCTTCTAAATCTCTCTTCAATATCACTAAGTCCATGATACTTTTCAGGAAGTGGTTTAAGAGCTTTTACTAAATGTGTATATTCTAAACATTTAACTGTTACCTCACCTGTTTGAGTAAGCATTACTTTACCATAAACACCAACAATATCACCAATATCAGCTGTTTTAAATAAAGAATAAGCTTCTTCTCCAATATCGTTAATTGAAATATATACTTGAATATTTCCAAGCTTATCTTTCAAAGAGAAAAAACTTGCTTTACCCATTTTTCGGATAAACATAATTCTTCCTGCAATTTTTACATTTATCTCTTTTTCTTCCAATTCTTCATGAGTAAAACCTATACATTTATCTTTAATATTTTTTGAAAAATCAGTAACTTCAAAACGATGACCAAAGGGATCAATTCCAAGTTCTTTAATTTTATTAAGTTTATCTCTCCTAACTAATTCTTGTTCTGTAAATTCACGCATATTATTCCACCTCTTGTTTTTTACTATACCACAAAAACCCATAATAAGTAAACCCAAAAAGAAAAAAGTATTAACAAACTTGTTAACACTTTCTATATTTTATAAACTTTATTAGACTTCTTACTAAATAAATAAACAACTACTATTGCGGCAAGTCCACCACCAATTGCTATATAAGGCACTACACTACCTGTATCACTAATTGGAATATCATTAGGATCATCTGGATTTGTTGTATTTCCACAAACTTGATTATATTCATCTTCTGAAATAGGATTTCCATTATCATCAAAATAATAACCAGGAACATTTACAGAACAATTTAAGCGATAAGGACTAAAACTTAACTCACATCCCTCATCAGCTGTATCAACTGTTTTTATTGTAATAGTTAGTTTATTAGAACTTCCAGTAGATTCAATAAAAACATCTTGTGTGCCATCATCATTCTTAGGTTGATCAACAATTACAAATCCTGAACTTACTTTAATATCTTGTATATCCACACTCTTTGGAATTAGTTTAAAATAAATATATTTACTATCTGTATCTAAAGAAATAGTCCAAGTTTTTTCCTTTTTCTCTTTATTTGAATAAGTCCAAGTATAATCTCCTGCTTTAATAATACCAAACTGCCCAAAAGAAATATCTTCTGTACTAAGATGTGGATCATCATCTGTAAAACCAACTGCCATAACAGTCTGTGGCACAACTAACATAGCTACTGCTATTAAACTAAGTATCATAGTAACTTTTTTAATCATATAACCTCTTCCTTTACTATTATTATGTACTAATTATAACATAAAAATGTAAAAAAGAAAGTTATTTTTTAAAATTATTTAAAAAATTGTCAATCTATGATATGATAGTAATGGTGAATAGTGTGAAAAAAATATTAATAAGCATCCATAATAATAACATTATTTTTTCCTATAAAACAAATAATAGTTCAATCAGCAATGATTTAATAAATACAAACATCATTAGTAACAACGAACTAATTTTTAGTGATGTATATATTAAAGAAAATTTAAAAATTTTATCATCCTTTATCAAAGAACTATCTATTCAGTATAATATAAATAAAGCCATAATAAGCAAAATAGAATTAGCTCCTCTAATTTTACAACTATTAAAGAAAACTACAAATATAACAGATTTAGAAATAAAAGAAGAAGAAACATTAACTTATGAAATATGCGAATTATTAATTGAAACAAGTCATATAAGAAACATTACATGTTATAATTTACAACCATTTATGATAGAATTACTAGACAAAAACAACATTGCATGTACCTCAAAATGTGAAATTCTCTATCTCAGTAATTTTATGGAAAAAAATAATCTTCTAAGATACTCTAATATTTATTATAAAAATAATATTAGAATAACATTCCCCTTATCCCTAGAAGATTTAAAAGACTTACAAGACTTTCTTAAAATTAACAAATATCTAAAAGCAATCCATGTAAATAGTTTAATTAATAATGAACTCGAAAATCTAGTAAATTTATTAATAAAATACAACCGTAAAAATTTAAAAATAATCATTCATGAAAATATTACAGAACAAAAAAAAGCTGACTATTTAAAAAATAAAAATAAAATTTATAAAAAGAAATACAAAATATATTTATCTTTAGAATATTCCCAAGAATATTTAGACAAAAATATTTTTAAACAAGCAATTACTAATACTTTAAAAATATGCGGTTTAATTGTATCAAGTCTTGTAGTATTAGTAGTAACTTATATTGGAATATCAAATTATGTGGCATATAAACAAGTAAATAAAATTCAAGAAGATTTAGCTGAAGTAATAGAAGCAACTGATCCAACTGAAATTATCAAAGAAAAAAATGAAGAAAATATAGAACAAGCGAGAGAAGAAGAACTAGATTTAAATAATATTAAACTAATTAGCAATCCCCATTTAGCTTCCTTACTTTCTGTAAACGAAGATGTAGTTGGCGAATTAGTAGTAAATAATACCAATATAAATTACCCCGTTGTTCAAGCTGATGATAATGATTATTATTTAGATCATAATATAAATAAAGAAAAAAATGCCAATGGTTGGATTTATCTAGATTTTCGTAACGATTCTATGAATTTAGATAAAAATAATATTATATATGGTCACAATATGTACTATAGTGGTGTAATGTTTGGAACTCTTCATAAGACAGCAAACGCAAACTGGTATACCAATCCTGAAAATCAAATTATTACATATAATACACTATATGAAAATATGAGATTCAAAATATTTTCTATCTATCGCGTTCCTAAAACCAATGATTACATTAAAGTCTTTTTTAAAGATGATAATGATTTTCTGAGTTTCATAGATATGATAACCAAACGTAGTATATATAACTTTAATGTTCCAGTAAATGCTGATGATAAAATTCTTACTTTATCAACTTGTAGTAATAATGGAACCAAAAGACTAGTAATTCATGCTGTATTAATAGATGAATAAAGGATAATCTCAGAAGACTATCCTTTATTTTTTTTCCGAACATACTTAGAAATATTAATTGAAACAGGAACACCTTTTCTCAAGAATAAATTATCAATTAATGCCAAAAATTTATCTTGATCCATAATCATTTCCCAAATAACATCATTATTTTTAAAATCTTTAAATACCCATTCCTTTTTTTTATTACTAAAATGTTTTAAATGCAAATCACTACCTGTAATATATAACCGAACCTGATTGTCTGAAAATTCAATTTGATTATGAATAATAGCATTTCTTATATTCCAAAATAATCTCTGACTAGCATCATCCTGTAATGCTTCATCTAATAATGAAATATATTGTTGTAAAAGAAAAAATATTCGATTTTGATATTCTTTTCCCCCACCATAATAACATACTTCTTCATAACACTTCGTAATAGCTTTCACATATTCTTTATACACTTTTTTAGCATGAACAAAATGTACATCGATTTCAAACTGTTCAATAATTTCTTCTTTTAATCTCACTTCATAATCTTGATTAGCATATAAAGAGGATAAAATACAAGCATATACTTTTAATAAAAAAGGAAAAGCATCCTTTAAAATAATCATTTTTTCAGGATCATAAATATCATGAGTAGATGCATCTAAAATATCAAATAAATTTAATAAAATAATAGCATTCTGATAATAAGGATCTTTTAATTTTAAATGATTAATATAATATTTTAATTGACCTTGTAAACTAAGCTTTTGAAAATCCTCATCTTCTAATAAATGCTCTACATCTTTTTGTTCAAAAAGAAGAGATTCTAACTTTACAAATCCTCCAAAATAATGTTCAATTGATTGAAATAATTTTTCAAAAGAACCGGAAAAACACCTAAAATTTTGTAAAAACAATAAATGTTTCACAGCCCCATATACCAGATTAAAAGTAAAATGTTCTACAGGAAGATTAGTATAAGAAAAATATTTAGCCATAGAATTCTTATTACTTGTTAAAAGAGTAACTTTACATAGAAAGATCCAATGATTATCAAAACATTTTTTAAAATCTGCTGTCTCTAATTCTGCTTTAGGAATAAAAGAAATAGTTGTAATATCACTCATGCCTTTTCTAAACTCATTTTTATCATTAAGAATAGTAGTTAAAACGAGCTGTTCTAACCATTTAATATCAAAATGCGTCTTATACCCATCATTTAAATAAATCATTCCCTCTTGATAAGTAAACATATGATGAGCTAAATTATCTCTAATATTTTTAAACTGTTCTCGATAAGTTAAAGAAGAATTAGAAAAATATCCCCTACCATAATCTAAAAATCCTCTATTAGTTTCAAACTTTTTCATTAAAAATATATCTTCATATAAAAAGTCTGGAACATTTTTCCACAAATCATCCAAATGATTATTAAAAATCGTTAATAAACACCAAAATTTAACTTCGCTAACACAATCTGGAATAACAGAAAAATAAGCTTGATTAGGCTTATTAGCATACTTTATAAGATAACGAATTCCAAGTACTGCTTTTTCTATTCCCATTTCACTCATAACCATTCCCCCTAAACTTTATTTTTTAGCATCTAAATAGTTAATTTTAACACCAAGCTCCTGAAATTTTTTTTCATATTCTGTTAAAACATTAGGGATATCACTATGATGTAAATCTAGATTAACATTAGAAAAACTATAACCATAATTACTTAAACTAACAAGTGAACTTGCAAAAAGACCTAGATTATCTGTTTTCATAATAATTTTCTTCTCATCATAAAATAAATCATCATAAATACGCAAAAATACTACACTAGTAAGACGTCTATTTTTTGTCCTTTCTTTAGGCCAAGGATCAGAAAAATTAAGATAAATAGTAGAAATCTCATGTAAAAAAACTTCTTCTAATTTTAAAGCATCTAAATTAATAATTTTTAAATTTGGTAAACCATCAGGATATTTTTTTATTGCTCTTGCTAAAACATTACTATACTTTTCTACTCCAATAAAATTAATATCAGGATTTAGACGTGCCATTTCATAAATAAAATCACCCTTCCCCATACCAATTTCTAAATGAATAGAATGATTATTTCCAAACAATTCCTTCCACTTTCCTTTATAGGCAAAAGGATCTTTCACTAAATATTTACAATTTGCTAATAAAATATCTTTATCTTTCAAATTTCTAAGACGCATACTAATCACTACTTTCTAAATGTTACATATAATAAATTGAAAGGAACGTGTATATGAAAAAAGATCGAAATGCTTTTTTTCAAGAGTCAGGATATTTTAATCAAACAAATATTCCCACTCCAAATATGAATATAGCAAACGGCCCATTTACTACAAGTTCTCAATCCAGTTTTTATGCCGGACCTACACCTATGAATTATAACACACCTAATAACATGAATGCAAATATGTCTAACATGCCCAACTACGATTATAGTGATATAGAATCTCGCTTATCTAAATTAGAAAGACAAATCAATCGTTTAGATGCTCGAATAACAAAACTAGAAAACACCAATCTTTATCCTATCGAAGAAATAGATACAACCACCAATATGTATATGGTCTAATTAGACCTCTTTTTTATTTCTTACAAATTTATTTTTTAATTTCTGTAAATAATTTTTCCCCAAGATTTCATCTATAAGTCCCATTTTATGAGAAATAATAAAATAACTAAAAGCTCCAACTATTGCAATAATACCAATATACATAATACAAGCAAATCTACTATCATAATCAATTGGAATAAATAATTTCATTAACAAAACAACAGCAATCATCGTAAGTAAAGGAACTCCAATTTTACAAATTGTCTTCTTAACTTCATGATACTGAAATTGATAAGTTTTCTTTAAATAAGCCATTGCAATTAAAATAGTAATACTAAATCCTAAAATAGTAGCCAAAGTAGCTCCCCAATAAGCAGGAATACCTAAAAAATCAAATAAAAGCATAAAAGGGACATCTAATAAAGCATTAAGAACAATTCCTGATATAGAACTAATATAAACCCATTTAAACTTATTCATGCTTTGCAAAGTATGATTACAAACTGTATATAAATTAGAAAAAAGTGGAGCAAAAATAGCAACTGCCAAAATATTAGTTCCCAAAGTATTATATCCATAAAAGACTGTCCATATAGAAGAAGCAAGCAAACAAATACCAATACACATAGGTAAACTAATAAATAAAATAATTTGTAAAGATTTATTAAATTTATGATTCAAATCATCATATTTTTTTAATGTAAAAGCCTCTACCATATTAGGAATTAAACTAGCAGACAAACCCAAAGCAATTGAAGTAACAACAATACTAATCTTAGGAGCCCAAGTAGAAATACCAGAAGCAATAAATTCTACATCACTAGCATCCATTCCCAAATAATCCATTGTTCTTAAAACCAAAATCATATCTACATTATTATAAATAGTAAAAGCAATACTTACAATTACAATTGGAATAGCATATTTAATAATCTTTTTAATAATTTCTCGATTGCTAACTTCATCTCTAACCTCGAATTTTTGATCTAAAGCAAGTTCTTTCTTATTCTTCTTAAGCTTACCATAAACATAGAAAAAAGCACACAAACCACCGATAAAAGCTCCAAAAACTGCAACTCCAACAACAGTAGTTAAATCTAAATGAAGCCATTTAAGAGCAATATAACTACCACAAATAATTACAACTACCCGCGCAATTTGTTCAATTACTTGCGATACACTAGAGACAAAAATAATATTATGACCTTGAAAAAATCCTCTTGAAACACTTAAAAAAGGAAAAATAAGCAAAGCAAAAGAAACACACCGAATTACAAAAGTAACATCCTCAATTGTATTTCCACCCGTCAAATCTCCAATAATTAAATTAGATATTTGAGGAGCAAACACAAAAAGAATAATAAAAGCGAAGACTGCAAAAAAGCCTAGTAGCCTTTTCCCAATTCGAAAAGTCCGAACCTTAGCTTCTTGATGTCCCAAAGTATTATATTCATTAATAATCTTACTAACGGCATTGGGAACGCCTGCTGTTGCAATTTCCAAAAAAAGGCCATAAATATTATAAGCATAGGCATATAATGCAGCCCCTGTAGAACCAACAATAGCATAAAAAGGTATTACGTAAAGCATCCCTAAAATTTTTACAAGTACTATACAAATAGTAGCAATAATAGTTCCTTCAATAAAGGAATTCTTTTTCATCAAAACACTCCTAACTGGTATAAATAATCATCGCTGTAAAACAATAAATTTGTTCTTCCCCAAACATCGATATTGCAGTACTAAACTTAATATCAATAACTTCTCCTGAAAGAGAATCTAAAAAAGCATTTACTTGCATTTCTAAATCTTTCTCATGCGATTCATCAAAAATTTTTACTTTCATATGATCACCATGCTCAATATAGCATAATTTCTTTTATTTTATTGTCGAATTAAAGAGTAAAACAAAAGCTTGTATAACTTCCATTTTATTATCCTTTCGATTATCTTTAAATATCTGAACATGGGTTATATAATATTGATTTACTCTTCGATCATAAAGGCAAACATCAACACCCTTTTCTTCATTTAAATTACTAACAAGTCTCCCGGTAATCCCAACCCCTAAATCACTACCAGTAAACTCACTAATTGCTTTAGCCATTTCTATAGCAGTCTCTTTACTATATACCGTATAAGTATCAATTACATCTTTAGAAACTCCCATTTTAATTTTATATTCTGTACTATAAGTAACTGCACTAAACTTCAAAATAGTACTAGCATCAGGAATATCCGTAATAAGACTAGCAAGTAGTCCCCCAGTACAAGACTCCATAGTAGATATACTAATATGATTTTGAATTAAATAATGAACTATTTCTTCTAACATGATAATCGCCTCACTTAATATTTTAACACAAAAAAATACAAGTGTATAGAATGCACTTGCCATAGATTTACACTAATAAAACATACATACCACCATTAATTTTCTTTAATTCTTCTTGTTCTAACTTGCGAATAGAAATATCTGGTGTAGGAATCTCTTCAGACACGGTTCATCCTAAATCACAAATTGTATTTTGTATTGCCAAGCCAACCATATAATGTGTATCACAAACATCCTTTTCCATATTAATCTTATCTTTTTTAATTTAGCATGGGTCGATATAATTCGAAATAAATTGACACCTAATTCTTCAATTCCCATATAATCTAAAATATCATCATTTTCACTAATTCTTTTTATTTTAGCAATATCTTGAGCGGTCTAACCATAATTATAAAATTTTCCATAATTTTTATCACCAGCATTTTTTGCCGTTTCAAATAAATATTATTTTTTATTTTTAACATTAATTATTGTATATAACCTTTTTTCTTTCTCATCTAACTTAGAAAAATCTTCTTCTATAAGTTCCATCTTTCTCGTTTGTACAGCAAAATACCTTTGACCAAGAGCTATCACTTTTTTCTAGAATCACCATTTTGAACAATTAAATAACAAGCATAACGAGTTAAATGATAATCCAAAACTTCTATCTTAGCATCATTTCCCACAGTTAACAACTTCCCGACCTCGGCAAAGTGTTCTTGAATATTACCACTACTTAATTTACAACTAGCTTTAGCCTTATCAATCACCTTTCTAAAATTACTCCATTTAGAATATAGAAGCACTTTCATAAGATCTCTCGCTTACCAGTATTCCTCATTATTTTCATTAAAATGTTTAATATCTTCAAAGTTTTTTTCTTGATAATTTTGTATCTCCATAACCCACCTACTTTCTATTTCTATTATACAACAAAGCACAAAAAATCAAAAACAAGCGTTTGCTTTTTGCTTATAAAAATAAGTGCTATTAGCACTCATTATAATTTTATCTAAAATTATTCTACTTGTCCTGCAATATCAACAATTTTATATCTTTTTATCACATCATATTTTAATTTACTATCTTCTATGGTATAGACTCTTTCTTCTAATTCTCCATAATATTTTACTTCTTCTTCATCTGTTTCTTCTGAATCTTCTAATACAGGAACCAAATAATAAATTTTATCATCTTCTACTTTAACATTGATATAACAATTTGAAGGTGTCGTACAGGCATTAAAATTATCTGTATACCAAGGATATTCATTATCTTTTAAAGTATACCCAGTATAAGTAGACATAATAGTCATTCCTTTAGTATCACTACTACCAGCATAATCTACCAAATCATTATAAACAAACTCCAAGTTTTCATTTAAAATAAACAATTTATCTTCTTCTCCCGCTAAATCTGGATAAATACTAGTATGAATTAATAAATATGTTTTTCCATCTTGTCCTAAAATAAAGGAAAAATTATTTTCGTTAAAACTACTAGCAATCATATTAGCATCATATTTAGTCGGATCTTTTTGATAAGCCTCATAATAAGCATATAAAGTAACTCCATTATAATCACCAGTTAAAGATTGTTCTTTTAAATCACTATTATCTCGATATAAAAATTCCACTTCAAGAGTTTTCTCTAACCCATTCATCACAATTTCATATTCTTGAACAAAAGAGCCATCTATTTCTTTTGTACTCACTAAAGTAACACGATTCTTTTTAGAAACTTCAATATTTTCTTTATTTAACTCTACATTCTCTTTTTTATCATCATTCTTTTTATCTACATTAAAATCATGTGTAGCAACATAAAAAATTCCTACTCCTATTGCAATAAAAGCAACAATTACCACCATAATAATACATATTTTTTTCATATTTTTACCTCTACTTTCTATTTAAACATATTTTTTAATCTAATTCAATCCCCAATTACAAGCAAATAAAAAGCATACCGAAGTATACTAATTACCATAAGGCCCTGGAACATAACCACCATAAGAATAATAAGAATAAGGAGCCTGATAACCTGGATAAGATGGATATGGAGGTCTAGGACCAGGACCAAACCCAGGATTTCCTCCTGGAGCTCCCGGTGCTACATTATAAATTGGTCTAGGTCGAGTAAGTCCAACTGCTGCTCCCCCAACCAAAGCTCCTGTCAAAAATGGAAAAATAAAGCGATCATTATTACCATTTTGATATGGTGGTCTCATTTGATACTTATTATTCATATTTACCACACTTTCTAACTTATCATATGCAAAGCAAAAAAAAGAAACAAGTTAATAGCCTATATATTGACGACTTTTAAAAAAATGAATAAAATTCTTTCCAAGAAAGAATTATGAAAAAATATACCTTAAAGAAAAGAATAGCTGCATTTTTAACCACTATGGCAATCACATTTATCCTTAGTAGTTGTAGTAATACATTTGCTGAACTCAAAATGATTTTTTTATAGTAAAATAAAATATGTGATACAACTTCTTTAGACAAGATTATTGTATCACAAAATTGCTATAAATTCTTATAGTTTCAAAGTTTTTTAATTATTAAAAACTGTCAAAAAATTAATTATTTAATTTCCCAACAATTCCTTCTAATTACTTTTTAAATTTATATTTTGATTGTTCAGCATATTCTAATATACCACAATTAATTAACTGATTTATTATATCTAATGCTCTAGATTTTTTTACGCCAAATGCATTTTCAACTTTTTCTCTATTAAAGGTTTTATCATAACCATATTCATTAAATAATAACTCTAAGTTATTTAAATAATTCCCTCTTACTTTCCCGGATAAACTCTTGTACATTTTAACAATAAAATAATCAGAGTCATTTGGTAATATCTTTTCTTCTCGTTCAACAACTTTATGATGTTTAACATATCTTTTATTTGGAAAAACTACAGTAAAACTTGATATTCCTGAACTAAATTTTGGTTTTTTATCACAATCTGTATATGATTCAATAATTCTTGTTATTCCACTACCTCTTCTATCCATAAAGTGTAGTCTTCCAAATAAGTCAGAGATTATTGTATTTCTTCTTAATGAAGGTATTTTTGTTAAATCTAAATCTTGAATTTGACTTCCATCTACCATTCCACCAGGTGAAGTAATTTCTAATCTATCCTCAAACATATCAATATGAATTTCAGATCCTAATATTTGATAATCTCTATGAATTATTGCATTTACTAATGCTTCACGAACAGCTTTAGTAGGATAATCTTCAAATTCATCTCTATGCATACCTTTGATTTCCCATGATGTTTTTGAATTATTCTTAATAAATGTTTCAGCATTTTCTAATAAGCTAATTATACTTCCTGTATACTCCTTATCATCTTCAGCATCACCATCAACAGATCCTTTTACTGCCCCTTTCCATTTAGTGCAGAATATTCTAGATTGTTTTAATGGCCCTTGATCTGATAACAAGAGTCCAGCATTAGTTACGTATCCATCTGAATTAACTAAATTAAATGAAGGATAATCTCTATCTTTATTTATAATAATATTAGCTTCTTTCTTTAATGTGGCATCTAATAAAGTAAAGCTTATATCCTCTAATTTATATTCAGATGTTAAAGCATCATATGTTCTGTTTTGACCTTTTAATATTAGACTTTTAAGAACATGATCTGGAGCTTCTAAACTTTGATCACCAGATCTAATATATGCAGTTTTTCTTCCATCACTATAATAGTAATATGGTGTTTCTGGTCCATCACCAACATTTACCTCAAGAAAATCCTTACCATCCTCATTAAACGGATTTAATTCATATCTTGGTACTGGTGATATCTTAGAATTTATTAATTCAGTTATTTTAGATGATACCTCAGATATATTTTTTATTCCAACCGGTTCTTTATCACTATCTCTTACACCATACAAAATTATTCCGCCTTTTGTGTTTGCAAAAGCAGATACTGTTTTCAACCAACTTTTTGGTCTATCTTTTTCTAAATACTCTTTAAAATCTATATTTGTTGATTCAACACTATTATAATCTTTTAGCTTCATAATATCATCTCCTATAATTATTATACACTAAATATAATTAATTTTATTATCGATTTTTGAATTCTATAAAATTTCCATATAAGTACATTCTTTTTGCCGGATTTCTGCATATCGTCCAGACATAACCGGACGGCATTTCCATACATACCCGGACGACATGAAGATAGAAAACCAAATATTTTTTTATTTATGTTCCAGGCATAACCGGACGATCGCGCATATATAACTGGACTCTACTTTAACAATTAAATTGAATTATTTTTTTTAGTTTTTTTAATAATTTAAAAAACTGTCAAGAAATTAATTATTTAATTTCCCAACAGTTCCTTTTCTCTAACAAAAAAGAATAATTAAATCATTCCCAAATAATAATTCTTTTTTCCTCTTTTAATAATGAGTACTTTACCATCAATGGTATCATCTACACTTAAAACATAATCCAAATCTATAACTTTTTTATTATTAATACTAATTGCTCCCGCACTTACAAATTCTCTAGCTTCTCTTTTACTACTAACAATTTTACTTTCCACTAATGTATCAACAATAGACTTACCAAGCACTACTTCTACACTAGGAACGCCCTTTAATGAAGAGATAACTTCCTCACTCGTAAGATTAGTAACACTCTCACTAAATAAAGATTCACTAATTCTTAAAGCTTTTAGATATTCATCATGACCATGTAAGAAAGTAATCACTTCTTCAGCTAGTTTTTTATGAGCAATACGAAGTTCAGGTTTTTCTTGATGAACTTTTTCGATCTCTTCTATTTCTTCTTTACTTAAAAAAGTAAGTTTTTTTAGATAATCTATAACCATTTCATCTTCCGTATTAATAAAGAATTGATACATTTCATAACTACTAGTTTTATTAATATCTAACCAAATAGCATTTCCTTCACTTTTACCAAACTTTGTACCATCTTTTTTTGTAATAAGAGGCATAGTAAATCCATAAGCATCTTTTCCTGTTTTTTTACGAATTAAATCAATACCAGCCGTAATATTTCCCCATTGATCTTGACCAGCTACTTGCATAATACAACCTTTATTTTGATATAACCATAAGAAATCTAAAGATTGCATAATCATATAAGAAAATTCCGTATAAGTAATACCAGCATCTAATCTTCTTTTAATAATATCTTTATCAAGCATATAATTAATACTAAAATATTTACCATAATCTCTTAAATAATCAATAAAATTAATATCTTTACTCCAATCATAGTTATTAACAATCTCAAAGCCAAATATTTTCTTTACTTGATTTGTTAAAGCTTCCACATTATAAGCTACCGCTTCTTTGGTAATCATTGCTCGTTCAGCCGTTGGTTTAGGGTCTCCTATTTGACCAGTTGCTCCTCCAATAAGCAAAATTGGATGATGCCCTGCCTTTTTAAGACGACTAGCAATCAAAAAAGAAGAGAAATGCCCAATATGTAAAGAATCTCCAGTAGGATCAGTCCCGATATAAAAGGTAACACCTCCCTGATTTAATAATTCTTCAATTTTCGGACTAGATACATCTTTCAAAAGTCCTCTCCACTTTAAATCTTCATATAAATTCATTTTTAAACCTCCACAAAATTCCCGTCTTTCATTATAACTACTTCTTCACCATTTTGCAAGACAGCTTTTATCTCTAAATCTTTTGTTCCAATAAAGAAATCTACATGTTCACAAGACATATTAAGTCCTTTTTCCCTTAATTCTTCTTTAGAACTAGTTAAACCATCTTTGATACATTCTGCAAAAGATTGACCAATTGCTAAATGACAACTAGCATTTTCATCATATAAAGTATTTTTAAATAAAACATTCGTTAAAGAAATAGGGCTAGAATAATCAACTAAAGCTACTTCTCCCAAATAATGTGAACCATCATCTGTATCTATAATACCTTTTAAAATTTCTTTTCCTTTTTTAGCATCAAAATCCACAATTCTACCATCTTTAAATTCTAACCAAAAATCTTCAATCAAATTCCCATTATGTAAAAGTACTTTAGAAGAATATACTCTACCATTCACTCGAAGTCTATCAGGTGAAGTAAACACTTCTTCTGTCGGCATATTAACAATATTATCTCCATCAGCACTTTGAAATAAATAACCATTTGTTAGTCCAATTTCTACATTAGTTCCTAAAGAGTTATGATAAATGAAATGATCAATATTAAGTTCATTCAAGTACTCTGCTCTTTTCTTTAACTTATTCATTTTCTCTTTCCAAAGAAGAATTGGATCACCCTCTTTAATTAAACAAATATTAAAAATAAGATCCCATAACTTATCAACATCTTCTTCTCCTAAAATATCCTTAGCCCATATTTTATTAGGTACAGCTGAAATATTCCATTTAATTAATCCTTTTAATTGATAATCTTTATATTCAGCAATACTTTTCATTTGATAATGACTAACTTTACTTAATAAAGAGGTATCAACATCTTCATAAAAACCAGGTAAAGTAGAAGATAAACTTAAAAAAGCATATCCTTCCCTAGCCATTTTATTATACATTGTCCGATCCATCATAGGATTACTAACAATTTCTTCATAAGATTTTGTTAAATATAATTCCTTTTGTTTAAATGGATCATTAATTAAAGTTTTAATATCAGTTATTCCGAGTTTATTTGCCTCTTCAATAACTAATTTAATAAAATCTTCTATTAAATTATAACCAATAATAAAAAGTTTATCACCTTTCTTTAATCTCAAACATCCTTCTACTAAAAACTTAGCATATTTTCTTTTTAAATCATTCATTTTTTTCATCCTTTCTAACAATAAAAAGTTCATAAACAAAGGGACGAAATAATCCGCGGTACCACCCTTAATTTATGAACTACATTTCATACACTTTTCAATTTAACGCATATCCTACGATTTAGCTCCAAAGTTGTAAATTTCATCAACACTAATTATTATCTCCAAAAAGTATCTACAATTTCATAATCATCATATTTATAACGATTAGATGCTTTATCAGTTGTACACTTATCTAAATTAGTATATTTAACATTAAAATAGAAAGGTACAAAATAAATACTACTGCCTAGATTACTAGCATAATAAGGACTTAAATTATTATAATTTCGAATATTTACTGAAAGATCAGTATACCAATATCCATTTGTATAATATGGAATATTAACTGAAAATCCAAAATTATTAGATTTTAAAGAATGTTCTTTAAGCATAGAACCAGAAGTAACTGGCACATTATACTTTCCTGTACTTCCAACCATCACAATTCCTTTATCATAAGACTCTTGATAAGCTTTATTATACATACTAGTTGTTGTTAAATATCCAGCATCTACAACTTTAAGATCTTGAACATTATATAAGTCATAAAAACGTACTTGCCATGAATAATTCCACTTATCCTTATTCGCTGATACATAACTAATTGAATAATATGTATCTTCTTCTACCTTACAATATTTATTATATTTTTCTTCTTCTCTGTCCCACTCAGCTTCTAAAGTAATATCTTCATAAATACGGGTATTAAAGTTAAATTTCTTACCATCTAAATACCAACCTACAAATTCATATCCATCTCTTTTAGGATCTTTAGGTTCATAAGCTCGATCTCCTTCTTCTACCCATTGTGTAGCAACATCACTTCCTTTATTAGAATCAAATCTAACTCGATAAACATTACTATCACAAGATCCATCATCACGCCACTTAGCATATAAAGTCATATCACTTGTAACTGGAGTTGAAAAATCATACTTTTCTGTTAAAGCCGCATCTTTATACCATCCCACAAATTGATAACATTCACGTGTTGGATTTTGAGGCTTTTTTACTTCATTATTTTCTATAACTTCCTGTGAATCAACATGCGTTCCACCATTTGAATCAAAATCAACTATAAAAGTTTCATCATCTGGTTCATCAGGTTTTTGTTCTTCTTTCTTTTCCCATTTTGCTACTAACACAATCTGCTCTGTAACTGGGGTTGAAAAATCATACTTAACACCATTTAGATACCAACCTAAAAATTCATAACCATAACGATATGGTTCTACATAAGTAGCATATCCTCCATGTTTCACAATTTGAGTATGAATAAAACTTCCGCCATTAGAATCAAATTGAACAGAATGATAAACATTAGTTAAACAATTATCATTACAATTACTATTATTACCATTAGTACAACAACTATCTACATAATTAATATTTACATTTGTATTTTGAATAATTTCAACAGGTCTACTATTTCCACTGCTTGAACTACCACTATAATTAGAACTAGTATGATTATTACTACTATTATTATCTGTATAAACTGGTTTTTCATCTTCATCATCTTTAACATCTGATTTGTTACTATCAATATCTATCACATTACAATCCGTACAAATAACCTCATTAGAAATAGAAGTTACAATATAATCTGATTTGTTATCACAACTCAAATAAACGCTCATCTCATATTCATTTTCCATAGTCTTTGTTGCTTCAATATAACTATTTTGAGTATGACAACTATTTCCTTCCTCATCCAAAAATTCAACAATCAAATTACGTGCTAGCATTTCATCCAAACTTAAACGCTCAGAATCACCAATATCCTTAGGTAAATGACTACCTGAAAAATATTCAAACCCCGCATCTTTCATCAAAGTAATATTACTTATATAAGTTTGTTGTGTTAAAAGTGTATTGTCCTTCTTCGGATAAAGAAGGCAAATAAGCACAATAACTACGGCAATAAGTGCTGTAATACCAATAATTTTAAGCCAACTAATCTGATATTCTTTTTCCATTCTACCACCCTACTTTCCTATATGCCTAGTATATCGTTATTATTCCTAAATGTCAAGGCGATAGATATAAATTATCCCAAATAATATCAAGAAAAAAACAAGAAATATTCCTTGTTCAAATAATTAAATTTCATACGGTGTTGAAGATGTTCCATTTCCAGATCTTATTGTTACATTACTGGCTAAATTTATTACTGGACGTACACCAATCGTGCCATTCACATTCGCATTACCAGGAATACCATCCGAAACCACAAAAAACACACCAGCATAACTGTTCGCCGCATTAAAACTGCACGGAGACATAGTCCAATATGCGCTATTTGTATATAGGTAATAACTTTCATTGGTTTGTCCGTATACTCCTCCGGCCATTGCTACTTCATCCGCTGTAATGAGTCCTACGGGATTAGTTAGTGCTTTATTTCCTCTACTACTTCCACTTACCGTATACATATCTTCATTATTCTTGCATTTTAATGTTGGACTCTTTGTACTATTTGCTAATCGAATATATGCTCCATAGTAAGTCTGGGTTGTTCCTGTTCCTCCTAATCCATTACTGGTTGATGAACTTGTACTTGGCTCTCGATCGCCACAAAATCCTGCTTTTTTACTTACCTGATCTTCATATCCTTTACTCTCTATATTTGTTAGATACCAACTATCCAATACTTCTTTTATAGTACTATTATTATTATTTGCATGGGTTGCTACATAACTACTTGCTCCTGTACTTCCATACATATATCCTACATATGCATTATCATTATATGAACTATTATATGTACTTGTACTTATTTGAGTACTATCTCCTGTTGTTACCGTACTTTCTCCATTATAGATTAACCGGATACTTCCATCTCC
>ULMP01025988.1_pt1 | contig 45121 bp, 42 predicted proteins | sample 1951681 | NCBI WGS metagenome assembly ULMP01 (sample SAMEA4835553, study PRJEB28245) | human gut metagenome | biome: gut microbiome; material: fecal sample | place: Denmark | collected 2008 | reverse complement strand
TTCATTGCGAAAAAAGTTTACTCTTTTTCTCTGTTCTTTGATAAAAATGTTTAAAAAAGCTTTAGAATGGTTTATAATAATAGTATCAAGAATTATAGGTGATAAACATATGAAATTAAAAAAAATATTAATGTATTTAATCGTAGCTCTATTAGTTATTGGGGTTGGTATAGCTTTTGTGGTAATTTTTAATTTTGATAATCCCCAAGAAGAGGTGGTACCAGAAATGACTGAAGATGAGGTTTTCAAGCTTTATAATAGTATCCCCGAAAACCCTATGGGCTATGGAGCTACTTATTCAGCGTATTATACAGAATATAATAATTTATCTAATACGGTAGTTTTAAGTGCAATTTATGAGTACATACTAGATTATGATGCTTCCAAGTTAACATCAATAACAACTGCTGATTTACCTTCTAATATAGTTAATAATACTAATTATGGAAAAATAACTCCGCTATATAAAGTTTCAACTTCTACATTTGAAGAATTCTTTCCTAAATTGTTTGGCAAAGACAAACTTGATAAAATGAAAATAGAAGATTTCCGTTATGATTATCAAACTCTTGCAGAAATTGTTGATGGATATTATTATATTTTTATGGCGGATCCTCTAGAAACAAATACAAATGATATCGTATTTCATGATATGACAAAATATTTAGTTACTGAAAATAATAAAACTATTGAAATATATGATTATTATTTAAAATGTGATTTAAATACCAATAATTGTTATAATGATGAAAGAAAAACGGAATTAAATTCCCAAGTTAAATATAGTCCGAACTTTAATATTAATAATTATATTGATAATTTAGTAATTTATAAGCATACTTTTAATTATGAAGACGGATATTATTATTGGTACTCATCAAGCCAAGATAATTGATTTAGTGGTGTAATATGAACATTTATGAAATTGCTTTAAAAATACTAAGTCATGTTGTGGCTAGTGAATCGTATCAAAATTCATCTTTTTTTAATCAAACATATAGTTTTTTAACTACCGATAATTCACCATTTGAAGTATTTTTAAAAAAATATGACAACAAATCTAGAACTAATTTAAAAAAAATAATGATGTTAATTATATTTAGTGATGCTTATAAAATGCTATTGCGCAATAAATATTGCAATATTGATACTGATTTAGCTGAAGAACTCTTAGACCAAGTAGAAAGATTATCTGCTCCGGAGATAATTAAAGTGTTTTTTAGTGAAGATTCTCAGTTTGTAAGAGAAATTTTTAGTAATTATTTTGATTATTCAGAGAGAAATTATATTTTTAGAAATTCTTGTTGGGAGCTAATCCAAAAAAAAGGTAGAGCAAGTATGCTTTTTAAAATAAATCCCTTTGAAATTTATAATTTTGAAAACTTGATTACTACCGAGGGATTTATTCATAGCGAAAAAGTGATTCAAATATTCATTGATTTATATGATAGAACATCAATTATTGTTGATGAATCGTTTGCTGATGACTTTTCCGAAAATATAGATAAGTACCTAATTTCTAATACTTTTAAGTCTCTAGCTGAAGAGTTCTTTGCTGGTGATATAACCAAAATAAGCAATTTCTATGCAACAATTTTAAGCAATGTCTATGAAAATTTAACGATTAATATAAAGTTTTATAAACATTATCAAAAAGTTTTAGATATATTTGAAAACAATCATGGCTTAGATGTAATTTCTATATTTTTAAATAATAAGCAATTTGCTGAAAGAATTATAGAGTTATTTTTAATGTTTAACGAAGACATTGATAAAGAAGACCTTTTTAATCGTCGTTTTAAATTTTTGCAAAGCAAAAATTCTAACATTTTAGAAGAGTTAAATCCCTATTATGATGAGGAACAGCAAATTTTAAAAAGATATCAACAAAAAATTAAGGAATAAATAAAATCCTTAATTTTTTAATACGGCGTGGACAACATAACGATTATTTTCATCAGCGCATGTAGATAATGTTATTATCTTATCATTTCCAGATAGTTCAATTCCAAAGTCATAAATACTACGATCTTTTAACATTGTATAAAAATTTAACTTATCAGTATCATCAGCAAATAAAACTCGCATATAATCAGTTGTTACAGAAATTTTATAAATTGAAAATATTTGATAATTCAAGTCCTCATATAACGTTCTAAATGATATTATTTGATTTTCTGGATTAGTATACCAACTATATCTTAATGTATTTTGTAAAGTTCCAAACATAACTCCACTATGATAACGATTGTGCGCATATATTATAATATTGTCACTTAAATATTCTGTATTATTTCGATAATCCATAAATACCCAGCCACTATTATCTTCTTCTAAATAATAGTTGTGTTTTAAATAATATTCATTATCTACCCCTTGAACAACTGGATAATCTATATTTGTATTATTTACTTTTAACCATCCAATTGTTTCAGGGTTTTCTTGAATTAAACTTACAATATCAGCGTTGACATATAACTTATCATCTTCCTCTTTATCTTCGTTTAACTCCGTCATTATTTTTTCTGAATCATTTATTTGAATAACTTGGGTAATTTTTTCTTGAATATCATTTACATTTTTCATTGCTGCATAATTATCATAAAATACAAATCCAAATGTAAATATTACAATAAATAAAATCAAGTAACTACAAGTTTTTAATATATTAATATTTGCTTGTTTAAAAATATTGTTGCGTAAGTATTCGTTGCTATAAGCTAGTTTAAATATAATTTTGTATTTTTTACTTTTTCGTTTGTTAAATTTTTTTAAATATTCTATAGTTTCTGGATTATTTATATTTTCGTGGATAACAATCTTAATGTTCTTTTTATTATTTTTTTTCAATGTAGTAATTAAAAATTCCAAATCATTTTTATTTATAGCATTAACATCAATCACTTTTAAATATTTGTTTATTTTACAAAATGCTTCAAAATCTTGTTCATCTTGATTAGACATAGGAAAGTCAATTTTTAATGATATTTTATAAAATAAACTAGAAAACTTATTTAAATTATTTTCTATCATAAAATTAGAAAGGAATAATATCTCATTTCTTGATTCTACAACAATTTCATATTTATCTAAGTATTCAATCATAAATGGTTGCAACGTATAACAATTAACACTTTTTATGTATGACTTCATTATTTGCTCACACATATGAAAGGTTATGGGAGATTCTTCTTTAAAAATAACAGTTCGAATTTGTTTGTTGTTCTTTAATATGTCTAAAAATAGTAAAGCAAATGAATTATTTTCTAAAATAATTGTATCAACATTATAATTTTTTGTAAGTTCATCTAAAAAAGTTGCTACTATTTTTTTGTTATTTTCTATATAATCATCCGAAAAAACTAATTCATTACAACTAATGACATTAGTATTCAATATACTTTTATATTCAGTAGAAAGTTTTATACGTTCCTTGACAACTAATGAGTTATCTTGGATTTTAATCAATATTTTCTTCATAAGTCACCCTATATTACTTTAATATGATAACACAAATTTACACTTTTTAATATAATTTTTTAAAATTTATGTTGTTTTTTGTATTTTTATGATATAATTTAGACATAATAAAGATAGGAGAGATGTGTGTGAAAAAATTATTGAGTATTTTAGTTATTGGTGTATTAGCAATAGCATTTCCTTTGAAAGCGAGTGCAGCGCCATCGATAACAGGAAGTTGTGAAAAAGATGAAACAAATTGTCCTGATGATGTTTGTCAATCTGTTTGTACTATTCGCGTAACTGGTAATGATACTACACTTCAAACATTTGAAGGAGATTTAGTTTTTACCCCAAGTGATGGTGGTCAAATAGTATCTGTAACTCCTGGTGATGAATGGACAAATTTAAGTGGAAATGATGCTCACATTAATTTTATTGCTGCTAACGGTACTGGTGTAACTTCATCTGATTTTACTTTAGCTACAGTTGTTTTAAATGTAGATAAAGATATAACAGGTTGTACATTACGTCTTCAAAATCCATCAGTTGGAACTCCAACAGAAATTGAAGTTGAAGTAACTACTGAAGTAGAAACTGGAGCAACTTTACCAATAGCTATTCTTATTTGTGGAATTGCTGCAGGAGCAATAATCTATGCAGTATCCAAGAAAAACAAAAAACTATATAAAATCTAATAAATATGCGAGTTTTTTACAATCTTAGGTTCCTAAGATTGTTTTTTTGTGATAAAATATTGACAGGTGATGAGAATGCGCGAATTTGCTGAACAAGAATTAGTTAGAAGAGAAAAATTAGAAAAAATTAAAGAATTGGGAATTGATCCATTTGGTCATAAATATGATGTAACAGATTTTTCTTCAAATATAAAAAATAAATATCAAGATAAAACTCATGAAGAATTAGAAGAATTAGACGCTCAAGTATCTGTTGCCGGCCGAATTATGTTTATTCGAAAAATGGGAAAAGCTAGTTTTTTTTCTGTCAAAGATAAATTAGGAAATATTCAAATATATATATCAATAAATGATGTAGGAGAAGAAACGTATAATTTATTTAAAAGTGCTGATATTGGAGATATTGTAGGTATAAAAGGGACTGTTATGAAAACTAAAACTGGTGAAATTACAATTAAGTGTCATGAATATACCCATTTAGTAAAATCTTTACGGCCTTTGCCAGAAAAATATCATGGTCTAAGCGACATTGAAGAAAGATTTAGAAGACGTTATGTCGATTTAATAATGAATGATGATGCCAGACGAATTGCTTTTGCTCGTCCTAAAATAATTCGTTCGATTCAAAAGTATCTTGATAATTTAGGATATGTTGAAGTAGAAACTCCAATTTTAGGTACAATTCTTGGTGGTGCTGCAGCTAGGCCTTTTGTTACTCACCATAATGCGCAAAACATTGATATGTATTTACGCATTGCTACAGAACTTTCTTTAAAACGTTTACTTGTCGGCGGGATGGATGCCGTATATGAAATAGGTAGATTGTTTAGAAATGAAGGGATGGATCGTAAGCATAATCCGGAATTTACAACAATTGAAGTTTATAAGGCATTTTCTGATTTAGAAGGAATGATGGATATAACTGAAGGAATTGTAAGTACATGTGCAATGGAACTTAATGGCACTTACGAGCTTGATTACTTGGGTCATCATTTAAATTTGGCTCCCGGTTTTAAAAGAGCACATATGGTCGATTTAATTAAAGAAAAAACAGGTATAGACTTTTTCCAAAATATGTCTTTTGATGAAGCAAAGAAATTAGCTATTGCTAATGGTATTGAGATTGAACCACACTTTGGCTATGGCCATATTGTAAATGCTTTTTTTGAAAAATATGTAGAAGATACAATTATAGAGCCAACATTTGTATATGGTCATCCAATTGAAATTAGTCCTCTTGCCAAAAAGGATCCAAATGATTCAAGATTTACACAACGCTTCGAACTATTTATTGCTGGATCTGAATATGCTAATGCCTTTACAGAATTAAACGATCCAATTGATCAATATGAAAGATTTGAATCTCAACTTAAAGAAAAAGATTTAGGTAATGAAGAGGCTAATGAAATGGATATAGATTTTGTTGAGGCCTTGGAATATGGTATGCCTCCAGCTGGTGGTATGGGTATGGGAATAGATAGACTTGTTATGCTCCTTACAGGCAGTGAAACAATTCGGGAAGTAATATTGTTCCCAACAATGAAACCTTTAGATAAAAGTAAAGGCATGTAGTGTAACTTAAGGCTTTAAAAATTATTGCAATTATTTTAGATATAATGAAAAGTACATTTTCTAAAGGATGAAAAAATTATACTAGCAAGAGCACAACCATAATGATTAAAAGTGAATTCTAATTTATAAAAATTCACTTTTTTATTTTTTGGGTAGAAGTTATATTTTTTTGAAAATTTTATTTAACATAGTTTGTCTATGGAAATATTGCGGGACTCAGTAAAGTAGAAATGCCTTGTAGTGATGCAAGGTCAGTCAAAAAAATATACTTATTAGTCTTGTATAAAATTTCTTTAATGTTATAATTAAATTAAGGTAGGTGTAGTAATGAAAAAAATAATTATTTTATTATTAGGAATTTTTTTGATTGGTGGCTGTAGCAAAGATGAAAATACACTTGTCATGGCTACAGAAGCGGGATTTGCTCCCTATGAATATTACGAAAATAATGAAATCGTAGGAGTAGATGTTGATATAGCTAAAGAAATAGCTGCGGCAATGGGAAAAGAATTAGTGATTAAAGATGTAGCTTTTGATTCAATTATTAATGAAGTAAAAAGTGGTAAAGCTGATTTTGGTGCTGCTGGTATTAGTTATAGCGATGAAAGAGCAGAAGAAGTAGATTTTACCATAAACTATACAACCTCTAAACAAATTGTAGTAGTTAAAGAGGATAGTAATATTACAAACGATGATTTAGCTAACTTAAAAATAGCAGTCCAACTTGGAAGTGTTGGTGATACCTATGTTACCCAAAATTATCCTAATGCCCAAATTACCCGTCAAAAGAAGTATTTGGCGGCTATTCAAGATTTATTGACTGATAAAGTAGATTGTGTTGTTATGGATGAATTACCAGCCATAGAAATACTAAAAAATAATTCTGGGCTTAAAATATTAGATCAAGAACTATTTACAGATAGTTATGGTATGATTGTTAAAAAAGGCAATACTGAATTATTAAATGCGATTAATGAAGTGTTAAAAAAATTAGTTGAAGAAGGAAAGATAGAAGAATTTGTTATAAAACATTCTGAAGGGTAATCATGAATTTATTTGAAAATTTATATAAAACGTTAATATATGATAATCGCTATCTATTTTTCTTAGAAGGAATTAAAAACACTATAATAATTGCTTTTTTTGCTGGAATAATCGGAGTAATAATAGGTATAATAATTGCTATAGTAAAAAATTATCATGAAAAAACTAATAAATTAAAAATCTTAAATTTTCTGGCATTATGCTATGTAAATATCATTAGAGGAACTCCAACAATTCTTCAACTTATGATAATTTACTATGTCATATTTGCAAGTGTTGAAATAAACATTGTCTTTGTTGGTATTCTTGCTTTTGGTATTAATTCTGGAGCTTATGTTTCAGAAATAATTCGGGCCGGAATAAACTCAATTGATAAAGGACAAATTGAAGCTGGCAGTTCATTAGGATTAAATTACCCTCAAATTATGCGCTATATTATCATGCCTCAAGCTATTAAAAATATTTTGCCAGCTTTAGGTAATGAATTTATTACTTTGGTAAAAGAAACTTCTGTTGGAGCTTATATTGGTATCATCGAACTTACTAAAGCATCTGATATTGTTGCTTCAAGAACTTATGAATATTTCTTTCCTCTTATAATTGCAGCAATAATTTATTTAATAATAACATTGAGCTTATCAAAATTGATAAGTATAATGGAAAGGAAACTAAATAATGCTAATAGTTAAAAATTTAGAAAAAAATTTTGGAAAAACAAAAGTATTAAAAAATATCAATTTAGAAATAAATGAAAAAGAAAGAGTAGTAATTATTGGCCCGTCTGGCTGTGGAAAATCAACATTACTTCGTTGTATTAATCAAATAGAAAAACCGACAAAAGGAAAAGTTTTATTTGAAGGAATACCTCTAGATGATAAGAAAACTGATATCAATAAAATAAGAATAAAGATGGGCATGGTCTTTCAACAATTTAACTTATTTCCTCATTTGAAAGTAATTGATAATATAATTTTAGCTCCAGTAAAGTTAAAATTAATGAGCCAAGAGGATGCGATTAAAAAGGGAAAAATGCTTTTAGATAAAATTGGCTTAGCCGAAAAATTAAATAATTATCCTAAAGAATTATCTGGAGGTCAACAACAAAGAGTAGCTATTATTAGAGCATTGATGTTAGATCCTGATTTATTATTATTTGATGAACCAACGTCGGCGTTAGATCCCGAAATGAAACAAGAGGTTTTAGAATTGATGAAAAATCTAGGTGCATCAGGGCTAACTATGATTGTCGTAACTCATGAAATGCAGTTTGTAAAAGAATTTGCTACTCGGGTAATATTTATTGATGAAGGAAAAATAGTAGAAGAGGGAAAACCTAACGACTTATTTAATCATCCTAAATCATTAAGACTAAAAGAATTTTTAAATAACATCAACTAAATGTTAAAAAAACAATTAAATGGTTTAAATAAATTTTATTTGTGGTATAATTAATTTAAAATAAGGAGGATATATGAGTGCAATTAATGTAACAAGTGAGATAAAACCACTTAAAGAAGTGTTGGTCCATCGACCTGGAAAGGAATTATTAAATTTAACTCCCGATACTCTTCATCGTTTGCTTTTTGATGATATACCTTACTTAAAGGTTGCTCAAGCTGAACACGATGAATTTGTTCAAATTTTGAGAGATAACGGGGTAAAAGTTTATTATCTTGAAGATTTGATGGCTGAAACATTAGATTTTAATCCCGAAATTAAAAAGAAATTCTTACGGCAATTTATTGCGGAAGCTGGTGTAAATACACCTAAGTACCGGGATTTAGTTTTCGACTATTTAATGAACATTGAAGATAGTAAAGAATTTGTTTTAAAAACTATGGAAGGTGTTCAAATATATGAATTAGATCGCAATAAAAGAGTAATGGAAAAGTCTCTAGTAGACCTAGTTACTGCTGAAACAGATTTTATTGTTGAGCCAATGCCTAATCTATATTTTACAAGAGACCCATTTGCTAGTGTCGGTAATGGTATAGTTTTAAATAAAATGTATTCTGTTACTAGAAGTAGAGAAACAATTTATGCGGAATATATATTCAATTATCACCCTAAATTTCAAGGTGAAGTTGAGAATTATTACGACCGTTATTATGATTGGCATATTGAAGGTGGGGATGTCCTAAATTTAAATGATCACATTTTAGCTATTGGTATTTCCCAAAGAACTGAAGCTGGAGCGATTGATAAATTAGCTAAAAATTTATTTAAAAATCCTAATTGTAAGATTGATACAGTTTTAGCTTTTAATATTCCAGAATCCCGAGCTTTTATGCATCTAGATACAGTATTTACGCAAATTGATATTGATAAATTTACTTATCACCCAGGAATTATGAAAACTTTACAAGTATTTGAAATTACAGAAGGCAATGATCCCAACAGTAATGAAGATTTAAATGTTAAAGAAATAAATGATTCTCTTGAAAATATTTTAAGTCATTATTTAGGAATTCCAGTTACACTAATTCCTTGTGCTGGCGGTGATGATGTGGCTTCCCAAAGAGAACAATGGAACGATGGAACTAATACTTTGTGTATCGCTCCCGGAGTTGTTGTAGTTTATAACCGTAATAACATTACTAATGAAGTTTTAAGAGTTCATGGTATTAAAGTTATTGAAATGTCTAGTGCTGAACTTTCTCGTGGTCGTGGTGGCCCTAGATGTATGAGTATGCCACTTTCTCGGGAGGATTAATATGAATTTAAAAGGGCGTAATTTCTTAAAATTATTAGATTTTTCCTCAGAAGAAATCCGCTATTTATTAGATTTAAGTAAGGATTTTAAAGAAAAAAAGAAAAATCATGTCAAGCATGAATATCTAAAAGGGAAAAATATAGTTTTGCTTTTTGAAAAGACTTCGACAAGAACGCGTTGCGCTTTTGAAGTAGCTTCCCATGATTTAGGTATGGGAGTAACTTATTTAGAACCAGGTAGTTCTCAAATGGGAAAAAAAGAAAGTATTGAAGATACTGCTAAAGTTTTGGGAAGAATGTATGATGGTATTGAATATCGGGGATTTGCTCAAAGTAATGTCGAAATCCTAGCAAAAAATGCTGGAGTTCCAGTATGGAATGGCTTAACAACTGAATTTCATCCAACTCAAATGCTTGCTGATTTAATGACTATTGAAGAAAATTTTGGCTATTTAAAGGGACTTAATTTAGTTTTTTGCGGCGATGGCCATAACAATGTTGCCAATTCCTTAATGGTTGCGTGTGCCAAAATGGGTCTAAATTTCACTTTAGCAGCTCCAGAGTCTCTTAGGCCTGATGCTGATTTAGTTGCCATATGTGAAAATATCGCCGAAGGAAATTCTGCTAAGATAACTTTTACTGATGATATAATGGAAGCTACCAAAAATGCTGATGTGATTTATACTGATGTATGGGTATCGATGGGTGAAGCTGATGAAGTTTGGCAAGAACGAATTGAATTACTTCAAAAATTTCAGGTAAATAGTAAGATTTTTGCTAACGCAAATCCTAATGCCATATTTCTCCATTGCTTGCCATCATTTCATAACTTAGACACAACAATTGGCAAAGATATTTACCAAAAATTTGGTTTAAAAGAAATGGAAGTAACAGATGAAGTATTTAAATCTAGCAAATCCAAAGTGTTCGATGAAGCTGAAAACAGGATGCATACTATAAAAGCTGTTATGTATGCGACTCTTGGAGAAGATAATGAGTAAAATAGTTATTGCTTTAGGGGGTAATGCTCTAGGTAATACTCCTGAAGAACAAATGGATAAATTAGAACGTGTTGCTAAAGTAATAGTTAAATTAATTAAGGAAGGAAATAAAATAGTGCTTACACATGGTAATGGACCTCAAGTAGGGCAAATTGCCTTAGCAATGGAATATGCACATCAAGGTAGTGTTAACACTCCTTTAATGCCATTTGCTGAGTGTGGTAGCATGTCTCAAGGTTATATCGGTTACCAATTACAACAAGCTTTGCAAGATGAAATGGAAAGACAAAAAGTAAAAAAAGATTGTGTAACCGTCATAACACAAGTCCTTGTTGCTGCAAATGATCCAGCGTTTCAAAATCCTACTAAACCAATCGGAGCTTTTTATTCAAAAGAGCAAGCTGATGAGTTAACTAAAATGAAAGGCTATACATTTGTTAGTGATGCAGGACGTGGTTTTCGGAGAGTTGTACCATCTCCAAAGCCTATAGATATAATCGAAAGTCGCGCAATAAAGAAATTAGTCGATGACGATATTGTGGTAATTGCTGTCGGTGGCGGTGGCATACCAGTTATAAAAAATGATAAGAAAGAATTACTAGAAGGGGTTGATGCTGTAATCGATAAAGATTTATCGAGTGCCTTATTAGGAGAATTGATAGATGCAGATATTTTATTGATACTAACAGCTATTGATAAAGTATACTTAAATTTCAATACACCAGAGCAGAAAGCCTTAGATATTTTAACAACTACTGATGCTAGAAAATATATTCAAAATGACGAGTTTGCCAAAGGAAGCATGTTACCTAAAATAGAAGCCTGTATTAAATTTGTCAACTCTTCAAAAAAACTAGCAATTATTACATCATTAGATGAAGCAGCCGAAGCACTGTCTAGTAATGTTGGTACAAAAATTGTAGGAGGAAATTAATGGCAAAAAAGAAAAGAAAATTTATGCTCTCAGCATTCTCAATTATCTTCATATTGATAATTGCTTTGGCAATATTATCTCATGTATTGCCTGATGCTAAGTTTGTTGGCGATGTAATTGTCGATGGTAGTGGTACAGTAGGAGCTACTATTTCTGATTTTTTACTTTCACCAATCTTAGGATTTAGTGATGCTGTAGATGTTTGTGTCTTCGTTTTAATTTTAGGTGGATTCTTAGCAATTGTCACTAAAACGGGAGCACTTGAAACGGGAATTAAGGTTTTGGTAAAGAAATTAAAAGGAAATGAATTAGTATTAATTCCAATATTAATGCTTATCTTTTCTATAGGTGGTACTACTTATGGAATGCTAGAAGAAACCGTAGGATTTTACGTTTTATTAGCAGCAACCATGGTAGCAGCAGGAATGGATACTTTAGTTGGTTCCGCAATTGTCTTATTAGGAGCAGGTTCTGGGGTATTAGGTTCAACAGTAAACCCATTTGCAGTTGGAGCAGCTGTAAGTAGTCTTCCAGAAGGAGTAACTGCTAACCAAGGATTATTGATTTTTACCGGATTACTTCTTTGGATTACAACCCTTGTAATAGCAATTGTTTTTGTAATGAATTATGCTAAAAAGGTTCAAGAAGATAAAGGTTCAACATTCTTATCTTTACAAGAACAAAAAGCAATGGAAAAGAAATTTGCTGCTCAAATTGAAGGGTCTAAAGATAAAACAAAAGATGTTAAATTAACTGGTAAACAAAAAGTTACATTGATATTATTAGGTTTAACATTTATAGTAATGATTATTGGTTTCATCCCTTGGGGAGACTTCAATGTAACAATTTTTGATAAATTTACTGGTTGGTTAACAGGTACACCTCTTGGTGGTTGGTATTTTGCTGAAGCATCAGTGTGGTTCTTTGTAATGGCTATCGTAATAGGTATTATAAATAGAATGAAGGAAAAAGAAATCGTCGATACATTTATTGATGGCGCTAATGATATGATTTCTGTTGTTTTAATTATTGCAGTTGCACGTGGAGCAAGCGTCTTAATGAGTGTTACATACTTAGATAATTATATTATTTATAATGCTGCAAATTGGCTTTCTAATTTACCAGAACTAGCCTTCGTGCCTTTAAATTATTTACTACATGTTGTATTATCAATTTTAGTTCCGTCATCTAGTGGACTTGCAGTGCTATCAACTCCAATTATGGGAGGACTTGCTAGCACTTTAGGTTATGGAGTAGAAACAACGATTATGACTTTTGTTTCTGCCAATGGTCTAGTTAACTTAATTACTCCGACTTGTGGAGCAATTATGGGGGGATTAGCTTTAGCTAAAGTAGAATATACTACCTGGTTTAAATGGGCCTTTAAAATAGTAGTTACAATAGCTATTGCCAATATTTTAATATTAGAATTGATAACCTTAGTATTTTAAAGACAGAAAAATCTTGATAAATGTGTGAAAAAAAGCAAATATTGCTTTTTTTTATTGAGATTGAGTGTTATAATTTTGTTAAGGAGGTAGAGAATGAAAAAGGTATTTGAAAAACATGGAATGTTAAAATCAATTGGTGTGGTTTTAGATATTATTGGTATAATATTAATAATTTGTTCCATTCCAGTATCTAATGAAGTAGCTATAACTACTTTACGTTTAACTGGAATACTAAGTGTTATTTTAGGTACTTATGGTATTTTGTTTAAAAATTTAAAAGAAAAGTATTCTAAATTAGGATTAGTTGGTACAATTTTATTAGCAATTACCTGTATTCTAATAGCAATATCAGCATTTATCGATGAAACAAATCAAGATTTAGTTAATCCTGATATGGCTCTAAAATTAATCGGTATGGCATCTTTTGTCATCGGTGGCTTAATGTTAGCTTTGACATCCAAAGAACACCGTTTAATTAAATCATTGATGGTTATAGTTTTAGCAACTTTAATATTCTCATGGTTAGTTCCTTATGGTTATTTCCAAGGAGCAGATTTCTATGAATATGGTATGCAACGCATCGGAATTGTCGATGTTAGTATAGCAATTTATAATGCCCTATATTACAGTGTAGATAAAGTAGTATTTCTATTTGTTTTAGCTGGATTTTATGGCGTATTATCTAAAGTTGCTGGTTACCAACGTTTGGTAACTAAACTTGCTGAAAAGTTGGAAAATCATCCAATTTTAGTATCTGTAATAATGTCTGTATTACTATTTGTAATGACATCATTATTTGGCCAAACTTTGATGGTTTTATTATTTGTTCCATTCTTTATTTCAATATTGTTAAATATGAATATTGATAAATTGACAGCTTTTGCTGTTACATTTGGTTCTGTTTTAGTAGGTATCCTTGGTGCTACTTATGGAACTGAAGGTTTAACAATGTTTAATTATTATAATGGAATAGATTTATCAGTTGGCCTTACATATCGTTTTATCATTGCTGCTGTTTCACTTGTTTTATATAATTTCTTTATATGCATGCGTATTAAAAAAATAACATCAGCAAGTAAAAAGAATAGTAAGAATACTGATATTGAAGACGATCCATTTAAAGTTGAGGTTACAAAGAAAAAAGTTAGTGTTATACCAGTAGCTATTGTCTTAATTATATTAGCTGTAATTACAATATTATGTTATATTGGCTGGAATACTAACTTCGGTATTACGATATTTACAGAATTCCATGAATGGCTAATCAATTTAGCACCAACAGAAGACTTCTTGATAATGAGCTATATTCTTGGTAATAATGCTCAAGCTTTCGGAGAATACACATATGTATTTGCATTATGTAGCACATTAGTTTTAGCAGCTGGTTTAATAGCTTATTTATATCGTATGAAGTTAAATGATTTTATTGAATCATTCTTTAATGGCGCTAAAAAAATGTTTAAACCAATAGTTTATGTTGTTGCAGTTTATTTAGTATTTGGTCTTTGCTATAATACTCCATTTATTGCTACAATCACTAATTGGTTATACAATTTAGTTGAAGGCTTTAATCCATACTTAACTTCATTAATGGCATTTATTACTTCAGTATTCCATAATGATTTAGGATTTACAAGCTTTGCAGTTGGTTCATTCTTAACAAGTGCATTCTCAGCTAATATTGATTTAGTTCATGTAATCTATACTTCAATGTATGGAATTGTTCAAATATTCATGCCAACAAGTTTCATGTTAGTCCTAGGCTTATCACTTATGAAACTAGACTACAAAGAATGGCTTAAGTATATTTGGTTATTCATTGTTGGCTTGATCATCATACTACTAGTATTATTTACAGTAGTTGCTTATATTTAGAGTTCAATTTGAACTCTTTTTCTTTTAAATAAATTATATTTAAGGTATAATATAAATATACTAAATAAATAGGGGAAATATGAAAAGTATAAATAATGTTAAAAATTTTATTACACGTCTAAATAATTTATGTGCTCAAAATAACACAACAATATTTACATGCCTTAATGCCTTAAATATGTCATTTGAGGAATTTTGTGACACTTTAGGAATTGATGCATCTTTACTAGGTTCTAATACTACCGAAGTATTATTAAGTTTGCTAAAAGATCCAAGTACCAAAATTTCTTATAATCATGGAATGACCTCTTTAGAACAAACTGAAATTAGTATCTATTCTAAAACTTCAAATATTAATTTTGGCTATTTAAAAGATAAAATAAAAATTACCTGGGATAGATCATATACCAAAGACGGAAAAGAATACTATCAAATGGAATTTTTAGCTACCCAAAAGGAAGAAGAAAGTCTAAAAACAATCCATTTTAGTAGTGATGTAATATTTAACTTAAAAGAAGCAAATGACCATAATTTATCTTTAAACTTTCCTCTGAAACACGTTAATTTAAAAATTAACTATATTACAAGTTCGTTAAATCATGAACCAATTAATAATCAAAATTTTCAAATAACAATTAATCAGGACATGCTTTATAGTGATTTGCAAAATATTTATCGAATGTTATATAATTTTAATTACCCTTTAGCTTTAAGTGTTTTAAAACTTTATCCATCATCGATGAAAATTATTGGAACTTCTTCAGAAATGAATAATTTTCTTAATAGATAAACATTATTTACATAGAATTAAGTAAGGAGGATTCTATGGTTAATAAATTTAGTTTTTCTATTAGTAAAATATTTAAAACAGCTGAAGAAGAGATGTTTACTTTGCATCACCCCTATGTTGGTAGTGAACACTTATTATTAAGTTTATTAAAATTAGATAAGAATATCCAAAAATTAGCTAGTAAATATAATTTAACTTATGATAAATTTCGGGAAGAACTTATCTTAGTAGTTGGCACTTCAACGAAAAAAAGTTCTTTTGTTTTATATACGCCATTATTAAAAAGAATTATTAATTTAGCGATGGAAGATGCCCGAGAATTAGAAGAAGAATTAAATTGTATGCATTTATTTAGAGCAATGCTTGAAGAAGGGGAAGGAATAGCCATACGTATTTTATACGCTATGAATATTAATTTAGATGGTTTATATGATGATTTGTCTAATAATACATCTAAAATCAATAATAATTTAGAATTATTAAAAATAGGAAAAAGCATGAATGATTTAGTTAATTCAGATGATTTAGTTATTGGGCGTGATAAAGAACTTAGTTTAGTTATTGAAACTTTGATTCGCAAGAATAAATGTAATCCACTTTTAGTTGGGGAAGCTGGAGTTGGTAAAACTGCTATAGTTGAAGAATTAGTGAGAAAAATAGCTAAAAAAGAAGTTCCAACTTTCTTGCAAAATAAAAAAATAGTAATGTTAGAAATGGGCTCCTTAGTAGCGGGAACGAAATATCGTGGAGAATTTGAAGAAAAACTAACCAAGGTAATAAAAGAACTAGAAAATAATCCCGATATAATATTATTTATTGATGAAATACATACAATAGCTAATGCCGGTGGAGCAGAAGGGGCCATTAATGCTAGTGACATTTTAAAGCCCTATTTAGCACGTGGTAAGATTAAAATAATCGGAGCAACAACAACAGCGGAATATAATAAATTTATTTTAAAAGATAAAGCTTTAAATCGTCGATTTGAGGTTATCAAAGTAATTGAACCAACAATTTATGAAACTGAAGAAATACTAAAAAGAATTAAACCAAGTTTTGAATTGCACTATAATATTAAAATTACTTCTCAAAATATTACCGATATTGTTAAATTAACAGATAAATATATTACTGATCGTAAGAATCCTGATAAAACTATCGATATTCTCGATTCCGTATGTGCCATGAAAGAAGTTGCTAGTGATAATACAGCTAAAATTTTAGAATATGAAAATGCCAAAAAACAAATAGTTACCAAAAAAGAGAATATGGTTAAATCACACAATTTTAAAAAAGCATTAGAATTTTCTTGTGCAGAAGTAAAAATAGATAAAGAAATAAAAAAGGCCACTAATCAAGCTTTAAAAATAACTGAAAAAGATATATTAACTCTTATTAGTAGAAAATGTAACATTCCTATTTTAGAAAGTAAGACTAATTTTAAAAGCTTAGGAAAATATTTGAAAAATAATTTAATAGGGCAAGATAAAGCCATTGATAAAATCATTGACAACCTGCAAAATCATGATGAAGACAAACCCTTTTCTTTACTTCTAACTGGTTCTACCGGGGTAGGCAAAACAGAAACTGTCAAACAAATTAGTAAATATTTAAATATGCCTTTGCTACGTTTAGATATGAGTGAATATAACCAAGACATAACCATTAATCGCCTGTTAGGTTCTAGTGCGGGTTACGTTGGTTATGATGATGGAGCAATATTTGACAAAATTAAAATGGAACCATTTACTTGTATTTTAGTAGATGAACTGGAAAAAGCTTCTCCTAGTGTTATTAATCTTTTTTTGCAAATATTAGATGAAGGTTTTGTAACAAATGCTAAAGGAGAAAAAATAGATTTTAAAAATACTTTAATTTTTATGACTAGCAATGTTAAGGGGAGTAAAAAGATTGGCTTTATGGATACTAAGAAAAATTATAATGAATTCTTTTCAAAAGAATTTATTGCTAGATTTACTGATATCATCGAATATAACGATATTACTGAAGAAATGCTTGATATATATTTAAAGAAAAATAACATAAGTGATAAAAGTATTATTAAAAATTTTGATATTTCTAAACAAGGATTCCGGGGGCTTAAACACTATTTAGTTAAAGAAAATAAAGTAAAAAATTAATTAATAGCTCTTTTAGCAACGTCATAGTAATGGCTACCCATAAACTTGTAAAAAAAGATTTAATTCTAGAAATTTGATATAATGTAATCACAAAATTAAATTTGTGATGTCATATAAATTATATAGGTGAAATATTAAAAAAAATATCAAAAAAGGAATAGTTACATCTTTGATATTATCCTCTATTTTTAACTGCTTTAAAAAATGCCCATGATATAACAATAAAATGGATAAAATTTACAAAGAATTAATGCTGCTTTTACAACTCTAAAGATGAAAGTGAATAAATTATGAAGTTTGTATTTATTAGACATGGAAAAACGATGAAAACATTAGAGAAGGATAAAAAAATATGTTTAATAAGCAAGTATAAATAGAGAGGTAAATTATATTAGAAGTAAAATTATATGATTTAGGATATTGTGATGAGCATGAATATACTAGAGTGATTTGTATATGCAGGTATGCCAAAATTATACTTTCAATTTCTGCAATTCATGAATCTATGCTAGATGCTGATAATTAAAATTCAGCATTTTTTTTACGATAAAACATATACTTGTTTTGGGAGGACAAGCATATGGGATTAAATGATGCTGAAGTTGTAAAATCAAGAGCAGAACATGGCACAAATGAAATAACTAAAGTAAAAAAGAATACTTTTGTAAGATTGCTACTAGAATCTCTCGGAGATCCAATAATAAAAATTCTTTTAATGGCTTTAGCAATCAAAGTAATAGTTTTATTTCGTAATTTTGACTGGTATGAAACTATTGGTATTTTAATTGCCATCTTACTTGCTTCATTCATTTCAAGTATTTCTGAGTATGGCTCCGAGCAGGCATTCAATCGTTTGCAAGAAGAATCCAGTAAAACTATGGCTCGAGTTAAAAGAAATGGTACAATCATTGAAATTCCTATCAGTGAAATAGTAGTTGGGGATATCGTTATTCTTAGTAGTGGAGATAAAGTCCCAGCGGATGGTTATTTAGTTAAAGGAAATATAGCTTTAGATGAATCAGCTTTAAATGGTGAGACAAAAGAAGCCAAAAAGACGAGCTGTTATGGTGGTAATGTCCAAGATAATAATAAAGTTTATCGTGGCTCTGTAGTATATAGCGGTGAAGCAGAAGCTAAAATAACTTTGGTTGGAGATAATACAATTATAGGAAAAATATCCCAAGAATTACAAGAAGAAATTCCTGAAAGTCCTCTTAGATTAAAATTGCGAGGACTTGCCAAAACAATTAGTAAAATCGGTTATGCCGGAGCGATACTAGCATCAATTTCTTATCTTTTTGCAAGCATTGTGATTGAAAATAATTTTGATATTTCTTTAATCAAAGCAACACTAACTGATTTCCCTATTATGTTTGATCATCTCCTTTATGCTTTAACTCTTTCTGTAACAATTATAGTTGTGGCTGTACCAGAAGGTCTACCAATGATGATTACGCTAGTATTATCAAGCAATATGAAACGGATGCTTAAAGATAATGTTTTAGTTCGTAAACTTGTTGGTATTGAAACGGCAGGCAGTCTAAATGTGCTATTAACTGATAAAACTGGCACTCTTACTAAAGGAGTTTTAAAGGTAACCGAGTTTATTAGTGGTGATGGTAAAAGTTTTAAAGATATTAGTTCTATTAAAAAATATCCTATATATTCAACAGTTTATACTTCCCTTTTTTATAATAACGCCAGTCTATTTAGTGGAAATAATATCATCGGTGGAAATTCAACGGATAGGGCACTATTAAATTTTATTAATAGAGATTCAACTATTAAACAAAGTATTTTGAAAAAAGAGCTTTTTGATAGTTCAAAAAAATATAGTAGCATTACATTAACTGATGGAACTATTTTTATTAAAGGTGCTAGTGAAGTAATATTACCTAAATGTAGTGAGATTTTAACCAGTAGTGGTAGTATTAGTAAACTTTCTAGTAGAAGTATTATAGAAAAAAGAATAGATATGTATACTAAAAAAGCTGGAAGAGTCTTAACATTTGCTTATGGTAAAGACATAAATAATTTGATTTTTATTGGTTTTGTCAATATTAAAGATGAATTAAGGAAAGAAGCTTTTGAAGGTATACGCATTATCAAAAGTGCTGGAATACAACCTATCATGATTACGGGGGATGCAAGAGACACAGCGGAGTCAATTGCTAAAGAGGTTGGTCTTATCACACCAAATAGAAATTTAGTTTTAAGTAGTTCAGATTTAGCCAAGTTAAGTGATGAGGAAGTTGCCAAAAGACTTCCAAGTATTGCAGTTATTGCTAGAGCACTTCCTCAAGATAAAAGTAGACTAGTTAATATTATAGAAAATATGGGACTAGTAGTAGGTATGACGGGTGATGGCGTTAATGATGCTCCGGCTTTAAAGAAAGCAAATGTGGGATTTGCGATGGGAAGTGGAACTGAAGTTGCCAAGGAAGCTGCAGACATTGTTATTCTCGATAATAACATTTTATCAATTAGTAAGGCTATTTTATATGGACGAACAATTTTTAAAAGTATTCGTAAGTTTATAATTTACCAACTTACAGTTAATACTTGTGCTTTAATTCTTTCAATTGTTGGTTCATTAATTGGTATTGCTACTCCAATAACTATTGTGCAAATGCTTTGGTTAAATATGATCATGGATACCTTCTCAGGAATTGCCTTTTCTTTTGAACCACCACTTCCGGAATATATGGAAGAACCTCCTAAGAGTAAAAATACTAAAATAATGAATAGATACATGTATAGTGAAATTATTTGGACAGGACTTTATTGTGCTTTACTTTGTATTCTATTTTTAAAACTTCCTATAGTTAAGTCGTTTATTAGAGTAGGAGAGCATAGTAAATATCTTATGACAGCATATTTTGCTATGTTTATATTCATGGGAATTTTTAATGCTTTCAATGCCAGAACATCTAGAATTAATGTATTTGCTAATTTAAGTAAAAATAAAGTTTTTGTAGGAATATTTACATTCATCTTTATTGCTCAGATATATATCATTTATAATGGAGGAACAATTTTTAGAACTTACGGTCTCGAATTGAAAGAATTAATAATAGTGTTTGCCCTGGCTTTAACAGTATTTCCAGTAGATTGGCTTAGAAAATACATATTAAAGAAAAAACATATTGCAATAGGTGTATAAAATTTAAGCAATATGTCTTTTTTTGATAAATTTTTCATTTTTCATGTGCTATTATGTCTTTGAGGTGGTTTTGGTGGATAAATCTATGCTAGATTTATATCTTAAATTTAAAGAAATTAAAAAATGGGTTATATTAAAAGTTGGAATAATCGGAGCAGTTCCGCAGGAATAACTTTTGAAAAAAATATTAGGTAAAGAACAAGATGAATTCTTTTTGCCAGATTACAAAGGAATTGAAATTAAAACTAAAAAAGGATATAGTAAATCGAAAATAACACTATTTTCTGCTAATCCAGATTGTATGTACCTATACGCATTAAAAGGTTTAGTTGAAACGTATGGAGTAGATAAAAAAAGATTTACTACAGAATTATCTTCATTAGTAAAGCATCGTTATAATGGATATTATTTTCAAATATTTGTTGATTGGGAAAATAAACGAGTTGTCTTGTTAATATTTGATAAATCCTATAAACTAATTTCAGATGAAATATATTGGACTTTTGAACTTCTTGAGGAAAGAATTAATTTAAAATTAAAAAAGTTGGCATTAGTTAAATGCTGCACTAAAAGAAAAGATAATATTGAACATTATTGGTATTATTGGATTAATTTTTATAAAAACATTGATTTTTTAAAGTTCTTAAAAGCAATTGAAAATGGTATTATAACTATCCGTTTTAAAATAGGAACATTTTTAAGTGGTCCCAGAATAGGGGAGATTCATAATCATGGTATAGATTTTGCTATTTTAGAAAGTGATTTAAAAGAAAGACTAGGTTTATAGAGTAGCCAAGTGTACTACCGTTGTGCTGCTTGCTCTGTCCAGTTTTTAGCTCTGTCCAGTTTTTAGCAAAAACAGTTGCATTTTTCATATATTTGTAATATAATGATAATGCATTGGGAAATTCTGCGCCCATAGCTCAACTGGATAGAGCGCTAGACTACGGATCTAGAGGTTGGGAGTTCGAATCTCTTTGGGCGTACCATTTATTTTTACAAACGAGAAGTAGCACAACTTGGTAGTGCACTTGGTTTGGGACCAAGGGGTTGCAGGTTCAAATCCTGTCTTCTCGACCATTTTTAGTTTATTACACCTATCTTGGTGTATTTTTTTTGCCCCTTGGCCCCTTATCCAAATAACTTAGTAAATAATAATTAAAATATACTTGGTAAAATTCTAATCATTTGCTATACTTTATATAAGGTGGTATTGATATGAAAAAGAAAAAATCCAAAGACCGTTTAGTTGATCGCTTAAAAGAACAGATAAAGACTCATAAAAAAGCCTTTGCCCTATATATGTTTTTAAGATTGTTAGTGTTGATAACTCTTGTGTTACAATTACTACATGGTAATTATGAAAATGCCTTTTTATGTGTTTTAACTTTAATTTTATTTTTAATTCCTAGTTTTATTGAATCAAAATTTAAACTTGATTTGCCAGAAACACTAGAAATAATTATTTTACTTTTTATCTTTTCGGCAGAAATTCTTGGAGAAATTCAAAATTTTTATAATGTTTTTTCTAATTGGGATACAATTTTACATACCATAAATGGCTTTCTATGCGCTGCAATTGGTTTTTCTTTGATTGATATTTTAAATCGTTATGAAAAATTTCATCTTAATTTATCTCCATTATTTGTAGCTATTGTAGGATTTTGTTTTTCAATGACAATTGGAGTTTTATGGGAATTTTTTGAATATGGTGCTGACAAGTATTTTCACACAGATATGCAAAAAGACAAAATCGTTGAGAATATCTATTCTGTTTCTTTAAACCCAGAAGGAAAAAATGTCCCTATAAAAGTAGAAGATATTACAGAATCACAAATAATTACTGAAGATAAAAATTATGTTGTTTCTGACGGATATTTAGATATAGGTTTAGTAGATACAATGGGGGATTTATTTGTAAACTTTATTGGAGCAACGGTTTATTGTGTAATTGGTTATATATATGTAAAAAAACGGGATGTAGATAGCTTAGCTCAAAGATTTATTGTAAAAATGAAGGATTAGTACATGGAAAAATTTTTAAGATTTGGTAATATTATTGTATTAGTTTTGATATTGGTTTTAGTTTTTATTGCCCTTGACCATTTTAATTATTTGCCTAGCAAAATATTTAGTGATTCAGATTTTGATATTGAATTTATTAAAAGCGAAAATGATACTGATGATGATGGTGTAGATGATTACACCGATATATTAAACGGGGCTAGAGAATTTGTGGAACAAGAACCTAAATATAAAAGTGCATATTACAGTGATGGTTATCCTGATGATGGTTACTATGTTTGCACTGACGTGATTTGGTACGCTTTACAAGAAGCTGGTTATGACTTTAAGACATTAATTGATGAAGATATAAGAAATAATAAGGAAGATTACGATATAGATATCCAAGACACTAATATCGATTTTAGAAGAGTAAGAAACATTAAAGTATTTTTAGATAAATATACTGAGAAACTTACAACAGATGCCAAAGATGTTTCTGCTTGGCAAGGTGGAGATATTGTGATTTATGAAGATCATATTGGTATAGTTAGTGACAAAAGAAATGGAGACGGCATTAGTTATATAATTCATCATGATGGTCATCACAAATATGAAGAGGATGGCTTAACGCGTAAAAAAATAATCGGCCACTATCGTTTTAATTTAAATATGGAAAATGACTCATAAAGTCACTAAAAATGTTAAATTTTAATAAAAAATTAATCAAAAATGCTAAAAATAGACATTATAGGTTCAAAAAGTGTCCTAATTGTGATATAATTAACTAATGTGAGGGGAAAAATGACAATTAATAAAGAAGTAGAATTTAATAGTATAATTAGCGATATACTTAAAAATAAAGAATTTATCGATTTAAAATATGAAATACACCATGGTATTTCACGTCTAGATCATTCATTAAATGTTGCAAGACTTACTTATAAAATGTGTAAGAGATTACATGTGAAAAATTATAAGGAAATAACCAGAGCAGCATTATTACATGATTTTTTTAGAACAGAAGATGTTCCAGATAAATGTTTTTTAAATCATCCTTTAAAAGCTGTAGAAAATTCAAAAAAGAATTTTGATATTTCTAGGATACAAGAGAACATTATTGCTGCGCATATGTTTCCAGTTACTAAAACTATCCCTCTTCATGTAGGAAGTTGGATAGTATCTGGTGCTGATAAAGCTGTAGCAGTATATGAATGTACCAAGTACAAAGTTCCTTTAGCCATTGGAGCGGCTTTCCTGTTTTTTATGAATGTTTGTTTTATTCAAAGGTAAAAGTGGTATATATTATACTGCTTTTATTTTACCTAAAAATTGAGACTTTAAAAAAAACATTTAATAGTTTATAATATTACTATACAATAAAGAGGAAGTGAATTTATGAGTAAGTTAGATATTGAAACTATTAACAGTATCAAGGTTTTGGCCTTAGATATGATTGATAAAGCAGGAAGTGGCCATCCTGGAATAGTTCTAGGGGCTGCTCCGATAATATATGCTTTATATAAAGACCATTTAAAAGCAATTCCAAGTAATTCCAATTGGATAAATCGCGACCGTTTCGTATTATCCGCTGGTCATGGTTCAGCCTTATTATATTCCTTATTATACCATGCAGGATATGATATTGACATTGAAGAATTAAAACATTTTCGGGAACTTAATTCCTTAACGCCAGGACATCCCGAATATCGTGTTACGCCTGGAGTAGATGCATCAACTGGACCCCTTGGTGAAGGTATTGGTATGGCTGTTGGTATGGCTTTGGCTGAAAGATACCTGCGAACTATTTCTAATATTGAAAAGAAAAATAGCAACTTAATTGACTATTATACTTATTGCTTATGTGGTGATGGCGATTTAATGGAAGGTGTTAGCTATGAAGCTTTATCATTTGCCAGTGCTCAAAATTTAAATAAATTAATTATTCTTTATGATTGTAATCATGTAAGTTTAGATAGTGATACCACCAATACTTTTACTGAAGACATTGAAATCCGTTTTGAAGCTCTTAATTTTAATATTTTAAATGTTAAAAATGGCAATGATTATAATGAAATATCTAAAGCAATAAAACAAGCTAAAAAGAGTAACAGGCCAACTATAATAATTTGTAATACTACAATAGGCAAGGATTCTTTGTTAGAGGGAACAAATAAGGTTCATGGAAAACCACTTTCAAAAGAAGACTTAAATAGTATCAAGACTAAATATAAAATTACTAACGAATCATTTACCGTTTCTCAAGAAGTGTTAAATTATTTTCAAAATACTATAAATACCCGTGTTGGAGAAGCGTATAAAAAATGGGAAGAAGAATATATAAGTATTAAAGAAAGCGACAATATTGGTTTGCATTCTTTAATCAATTTATTAGAACGCAATACTTTTGTAATCGACTTTGATGATACTAAATTTAAAATTAGCGATGAATATAATGAAGAGCTTCGTGAAAGTAACCATAAGATTATGAACTTCATTTCTCCTAAAAACCCCTTCTTTTTAGGGGGATCTGCTGATCTTTCGTCGAGTTGTAAAACTAATTTAGATAAATCGAGCATTCAAAGCGAAGATAATCCCGTAGGTAAAAATATCTATTTTGGAGTTCGTGAGCATGCCATGGGTGCGATACTTAACGGAATGGCTTTGTCTAACTTAAAAGTATTTGGTTCAACATTTCTAAGCTTTAGTGATTATCAAAAACCAGCAATTCGCATGTCTGCTTTAATGAACCTACCTGTAACTTATATTTTTACGCATGATTCTGTTTACGTTGGCCCTGATGGCCCAACACATGAACCAGTAGAACAATTAACAATGCTTAGAACTATTCCTAATTTTATAACTTTTAGACCAGCTGATATTAATGAAATAATGGGATCTTGGGAATATATTTTAAAAAATAATTGCCCAACTGCTTTAGTAATCAGCAAAGAAAAACGGAGTAAAAATAAAAATACCAATGCCAAATTTGTTAAATATGGCGCCTATATGATAAGAAAAGAAAAGTATCACTTGGATGGAATAATTATTGCCACTGGTTCAGAAGTAGAAATGGCCATGGATATATCAAAAGAATTGTTTACTATGGGTATCGATACAAGGGTAGTATCGATGCCATCAATGGAGCTTTTCTTAAAGCAAAATCCTAAATACGAAGAACAACTTTTGCCAAAAGATGTTCCGACATTCGTCATTGAAGCAGGCTCAAGTATTATTTGGAATCGTTTTGCAACTAAACCGGAATATATTTTTGGAGTAAATCGGTTTGGTATGAGTGGCAAAACTGATGAAGTAATTCGCTATTTAAAGATAGATAAAAATACTATTTTAGAAAAAATTGCAAATTATTTAGAAAAAAATGTTAATATCGACATAATTTGACAAATTAAACGTCTTCGATTTGTTATCATGTAAATGGTGATGAAATGAGGACGTTTTATATTTTTAAAATTAATAGGGAAATGACGCTTCTACTTCGGGAAAGCCCCTACAATTTATTTAAGTCATTAGAAGGAATATATCTGCTAGATAAAGCAAGTGTTGGTTATGGAAAAGATTTACTTGATCAAATAATTATTCCAATAGATAAACTTAAATATAATAAGCTTATTTATGATAAGAATAAGGATAATGATTTTTACATGAAAATTGGAGATAACCATCGTATACTTAATAAGTATCGTAAAGAAGAAACTAATATTCAAGTAAAAAATAGTCATATTTTAATGAAAACAAATATAATTAATAAAAATATTCGTAAATTTCTACCCCTTAATGAATTATTTGCTTGTGATTTTGAAAATAAAGATTATTTTTGGCTTGAAGAATTAGTGCGATTATAAGTTGTTAAATTGCTCAATTTATAGTAAAATATTTATACAAGGAGGGTATTATGTTTCAACTTATACTTTATTTAGTAATTGGCTTAGTAATTGGCCTTATAGCTGGTTTTTTGATTGCTCGCTTTATGATGAAAAAAGAATTAGAAAAAAATCCCCCAATAAATGAAAAAATGATTGAAGCAATGATGAGTAGCATGGGGAGAAAACCTAGTCAAAAACAAGTACGTCAAGTAATGCAACAAATGAATCGTTATAAGTAAGTAATCTAATAAAATTACTTGCTTTTTCTTTTAAATATAATCCTTTAATGTCAAGGCAAAATGCTTTTTTGTAAAATTTTACATAAAAACATTTACATTTTTTGCATATTTTGATAATATTAAAATATAGAATAAAGAGGTGTATAAATATGATGGATTTCATATACGAACTATATCAAAATGATAATTTTGTTTTATATCTTACTATTGCTTTAGTAATATTGATTATTCTTTTTGTATTAGTTCTTATATTCGGAAAACATGATCAAAAATTAGAAGAAACAAGAAAGCTACAAAAAATAGAAGTAGATAATGCTTTTAAAGAAGAAAAAAAGGATCCTGTAAAATTAGAAAGTGCTAATAGCAAAACAGAAAGCGAAGAATTGGAAATTCCTAAGAAAGCCAAATCTATTTTTGATGATACGCAGGTTTTGCCAATTTCTAAAGAGCCAGAAACAAATTCTTTAGAATCAAGAGACGAAAAAGATGAAAATGTCGAAGTGACATCTTTTAAACCAGCAGAAGAAACGAAAAAAGATTTAGAGCCTTTAAAAGAAGAAAAAGTTTCTAAACCAAAACCATTAATAGATATTGAAGAAGAAAGCAAACCAATCAATTTAGAACAACTTGAAAAAAATAGTTTTGATGATATATCATTAGATTTGGAAAAAGAGCTTAGTGAATTAGAAAGTATAAAAAAAGAATTTAATGATATTGAGTTACCAGAATCAAAAAAAGAAATAGTTAAGAAAGAAGCTCCTAAGGAAGAAACTAAAAAAGAAAATAAGCCTTATAAATCTGGGCCACAAGTATTTAGTTCTGTCTTTGTAAATAAAGAAAAAGACGAAGAAAAGCAAGTAGTGGCTAAAACAGATATAAAAAAGGACGAAAGACCAAAAGTAAATTTATTTACTATTCAAGATGATGAAGAAGAAATTGAATTGCCTTCATTAAAAAGTGAACATAAAGAAGAGAAAAAAGAACCAGCCAAAAACTTTAGTTTTGATGATATAAATGGAGAAACTTATAATATTAAATAGCTGTTAATCTTTAAATTATTTAGTACTAATAATTGAGGAAATTTCAAAAATAAATTAGCCAAAGACAAAAAATGTGCTAAAATATATTAAAAAAATTTTTTTAAGTTATTTTAACTAGAAGAAAATTCTAGTTTTTGTTTTGGCAATAAAAAAAGAAAAGAGAGCTGTCAAATAATTAATTACTTAATTATTCAACAGCCCCTTGGATTTTTTAATAACAATATAAAAATCAAGATTTTAGATTAAATATCTAATTATCTTGATTTTATTTTTACTACTTTTTCAGCAGTCTCTGAAAGTTTAAGTTTTTTAAATAAAACCAAACCTTTACAATAAAAATAATTTTTATAAATAAATAGCAAAATCATATAAAATTCGTGGAAATATGTTAAAATATATGTATAAGCAAGAAGAGGTGGAAAAATGAACTTTAATAATAATGAATTTACCTTACTTTCAGAAGAACAAACTTTTGGAAGTCAACAGATAGATGTTATAAAGAAAATGGGAAGAAAATGTGCTATTTCCGACTTTGCTATATTATTAGGTGCTTATGTATCTAGTGATTATCATGTAGATGGAGATAATTCAATGAGAGGTAGAACTGGTTGGTGGTATTTATCTTCTTCCGATGGCTATGGGAACGTTCGTGGTGTCAACGAAGAAAGTAATCGTACATATACGCTTGCTGGTAAGCGTTCCGGTGCCGTTCGCCCAGCTTTACCGTTCTCAAACATCTCTGACATCTCCATGAACGGAGTGAAGGGAAGACACGGATTTTTGGAAGTTGAGTATGGCGAATATCCACAATATGCAGTTTATACCAATTTGGGTAGAATTCTTGATGATTCATTCCAAGCAGGTGTGTTGAGAAGAACTGGAAAAACATATACTACAGATTCTAGAAGATGGGATGCAAATTCAGAAAGATTTAGTCCTGTTCAACATGAAGAATTTGAATATAATGGAAAACGCTATGTAAGAGTAAAATCAAATGATACTAATGAAAACTTTAAATTATCTAATGGAGTTACAGTACATCCTGGAATGTATGTGTGGTTGGAAGTATCTCCAATAAAATGGATTGTTGATGATAGAGCAAAAATGCTAGTTAGCAAAACTTTGTTAGCTTCTGGAATTAGATTTTGTAATGATAGACAATATAATGGTGATTTTAAAAATACTGAAATGTACCAATATTTGAATACATCTTTTGCTAGAGATATGGTACCTAGTGTTGTTAAGGAAATGACACCAGAAGAAAAGAAACAATACGAAGAAGAACAAAAGAGACTTGAAAAGAGAAGAAATCCATATGGATTAAAATTTGGACAAGTAAGTGAAGAACAAATTATAAAAGGAGCAATCGAAAGTGGTGTTGCAGTATTCTTACATGGACCTTCTTCTGAAGGTAAAAGTGCTAGAGTAAAGCAAATAGACCCAGATTGTGTAATTATTTATCTTCGTAATGCTACTCCAGAAAGTTTAAATGGTAAAAGTGTTTACAATCAAGCAACAGGTGAGATGATTGATGTTAAGCCAAGTTGGTTAAAAAAATTAGAAGAAAAATGCGAAAAAGAGCCAGATAGATTTCATATTGTATTTTTAGATGAAATTACAAATGCACTACCAAGTATTCAAGGTATAGCATTTAATATAGTATTAGATAGAGAAGTTAATGGTATTTGGAAATTACCAGATAATGCAAGAATTGTTGCAGCAGGAAATGATATGAAAGATTCATTAGCGGCAAATCAATTAGCAGAACCATTATTCAATAGATTTGCTCATGTTTATATTAAAACAACAACCGAAAGTTGGTTGAAATGGGCAAGTGAACATAATATACATCCTGCAATTTATTCTTATATCGCATATAAGAAAGGCGAAACATTAAGAAGTGAATATAATGGAGAAACTCCAAATGCAGATCCTAGAAAATGGGAAATGGCTTCAAAAATGCTTTATGCAACAGGTAGTCCTGAAATGTTGAGAGCATTAGTTGGAGAAGATATTACTAGAGAATTCGTTCAATTCTGTAATCAACAAGTAATTACATTAGATGATGTAATAAATGGAAATTATACTGACAGAGATATTCAAAATTTAAATACTGCAGAAAGATATGCAACTACTATGGGATTATCTCAAGTAGAAGAAGAACATCTTGATAAAGTTAGAGGTTTTGTAACAGGTTTAGGTGCAGAGTTTGGTGCAATTTTTGATGCACTATGGATACATGGGGATGAATCAAGACTAGAAAGAATTGCAGAAGCAAAACTTGCAAATATGCCAGGAGGAGGTATAAGAAGATAATGGAAAATAAAAAAGAATTGTTAATGTCTTACATTAAAGCAAATGTAGCACCAATATTAGTTAATTTTATTTCTGGTAAAGATATTCCTGGTGCAATAGTAATATCAGCAGATGTTGATGCAAAAGAATTAAATGGTCATTATGATGGAGCAGATTATATGCCACCTAAATGGTATAATGAATTAGTTACTATTAATAATTCTAAAGTATTAGTAATTGATTTAATTGACTCAATTAATAAAGAAGAACAATTAAAGTTTATTGAATTATTAGAGCATAGAAAAATATCTACTTTTGAATTACCAAAAGATTGTGTAATAATTGTTACTGCAAAAGAAGTTAATAAGGATAAAATAAGCGAAGAAATTTACTCATTAGTAGCTCAAATATGAGGTTAAAGTATGAAATATGATATTGCCGCTTTAAAAAGAAAAATGCTTGTTAAATATCCTTTTTTCGGTAGTGTAGTAGCAAGTGTTGATTATAAGGAAAATAGAGGAATAACAAATGCTGGTACAGATGGTAAAACAATATATTATAACCCAGATTTTTTAGAAAGTTTGAGTGTTGAACAACAGACATTTGTGTTTACTCATGAAGTTTGCCATATTGCTTTTAATCATATTTTAAGAAGTGAAGGTAAAGATCATCAAATTTGGAATATTGCAACTGATGCAGTAATAAATGCTTTTCTTAAAAGAGATGGATTAAAAATGATTGATGGTGGTGTTGATATTGCAGAAGCAATTAATTATGATGCAGAACAATTATATGAAAAGTTATTAGAAGAGAAAAAACAACAACAACAATCACAAGGTGGTAGTGGAGAAAACCAAAATGAACAAAATCAAAATGGTCAAAGTCAAAACTCACAAAACCAAGAAAGTCAACAACAAAACGGTCAGAGTGGTGGTGGAAGTTCTGGTGAAGAACAACCAGACCAAAAAGAACAAACCGGTGGACAAAGTGGTGGAAGTTCATCTGAACAAAGTGAACAACAAGAAAAAGGTAGTTCTACAGGTGGAACATCTGGAGAGCAAGATGAACACGAAGAAACTAAAGAAGATGTTGGACACGATACACATAGTATGTGGGAAGATGCTGTAAAGAAACACAAAGAAGAGCAAAGTAAAGGTAAGAAAAAAGAAAGTTTATTCGATAAATTATTTAATAAAGATAAAACAGAAAAAAAAGAAGATAAAACTGAAGTTGAGAAGAAACAAGAGGAATGCGAAGGTTTAGGAGAGAAAGATGCTTTTAAGAAAAATCTAGAGGAAAAAAAGAGAGAACTAGAGGAATTAAAAGAAGCAATTGCTAAACAAGCGACACAAGCAGGAACTACAACTAATAGAGATATTAGAACAGTTACTGATATAGGTAGAGCAAAACCTTTAATAGATTGGCGATATGTATTAAGAGAAGCAATTAAATATGATGTTGATTGGTCTTATAGAAATGCTTATATTGAAGATGGTGTTGTATCTGCCAATTTAGAAGAGCAACCTATGCCAGAAACTGAAATAGTTTTAGATACAAGTGGTTCAATTAATGAGGTATTATTAAAAAACTTCTTAAGAGAGTGTAAAAATATTCTTCAACATTCAAGAGTAAAAGTAGGTTGCTTTGATACTGAATTTTATGGTTTCCACGAAATAAGAACTGAAGAAGATATAGAAAATATGAGATTTCAAGGTGGTGGAGGAACTGATTTTGATGTTGCAGTAGGTGCTTTTTCAAGAAGAGTAGAGAATAAAATTATTTTTACTGATGGAGAAGCTAGTATGCCTGAAAAACCTATGGATGCAATTTGGATTGTATTTGGTGGAACAAGGATAAATCCTAGAGGTGGTAGAGTAATTGATATTACCGAAGAGCAACTTGAAAGATTATATTCTTTTGAAATGGATAACCCTAGTAAAGGTCGTTCAAGATAAGTATGGATTAATTTTCATACTTTTTTATTTACTAAATTTTTGCATAAAAAACAATTCCTAATACTGCTCGGAATTGCTTACAACATCAGTTGTAATACTACCAACTGACAATTTAATAATATCAAAATATAATTTAAATATCAATTTTTGCAACTCTGTACTAGCAATTGTTATCGGCTATTTGATATTTTAATTTTTATCAAAGAATTCAATTCTTTCTTTTAACTTATCACAATGCTCATCAATTTCTTTAGTTGTGCAGGCAATTAAAACTCAGAGTATTTTAACGTAAAAACGCGATAAAATGTTGATTTTATTGCTTTTTTATTGTTATAATGGACTAGGTGAATAAAAGATATGGCAAAATATGATGAAACATCGATAAAAATTTTAGAAGGCTTAGAAGCAGTTCGAAAACGTCCTGGTATGTATATTGGATCAACTGACAAACGGGGACTTCATCATCTTGTTTGGGAAATAGTTGATAACTCAATCGATGAAGTTATTAATGGCTATGGTAATTATATTAAAGTAATTATTAACAAAGATGGCAGTATTACTGTTGCAGATAATGGCCGTGGTGTTCCAATTGGCATGCATGCATCAGGAAAAAGTACTCCAGAAGTTATTTATACTATTTTACATGCTGGTGGTAAATTTAGTGAATCCGGTTACAAAGTAAGCGGAGGACTACATGGCGTCGGAGCATCAGTTGTGAATGCTTTAAGTAAAGAAATGCAAGTTGTAATCTATCGCGATGGCTTTATTTCCATGATTGAATTTGAAAATGGTGGTATAGTAAAAACACCTCTTAAAACAGTGGGTAAAAGTAATAAAACTGGGACAATTGTTAAATTTCTGCCTGATCCTGAAATTTTCAAAAATTGCCAATTTTCCTATACGACAATTACGGAAAGAATGCAAGAAAGTGCATTTTTGTTAAGTGGCCTTACTATTGAAGTAATCGATGAAGAAGATAAAAAACAAGCCAAATTCCATTATGAAAATGGTTTAATAAGTTTTGTTGAATACATGAATGAAGGAAAGAATACTTTGCATAAGGTTATAAATTTTAATAATACCAAAAGCAAAATAGAAGTAGACATTGCTATGCAATATACTGATACTTATAATGAAAATATTGTATCATTTGTTAACAACGTTAAAACGACTGATGGTGGTACTCATGAAGTAGGATTTAAAACAGGTATTACTAAAGCGTTTAATGATTATGCTAAAAATAATAATGTATTTAAATCGAAAGATGGATCTTTGGATGGTAGTGATGTTCGTGAAGGGCTTTCTGCTGTTATCAGTTTAAAAATACCAGAAGAATTATTGCAATTTGAAGGTCAAACCAAAGGTAAATTGGGAACTCCTGAAGCTAGGAGTGTTACTGAAAGTGTTACTTATGAAGCATTAAAATTTTATTTAGAAGAAAATAAAGAAGTAGCCATGACTATTTTAGATAAAGCTATGAAAAGTAAGGTGGCTAGAGAAGCAGCTCGTAAAGCTCGCGAAGAAGCACGAAATGGTAAGTCTAAAAATAAACAAGAACGCAATTTATCGAGTAAACTTGCTCCAGCAGGAAGCAAAAATGCAAAAATTAATGAGCTATTTTTAGTCGAAGGAGATTCTGCTGGTGGTTCTGCTAAAGGAGGAAGAGACCGTAAATTCCAAGCAATTCTTCCTTTACGTGGAAAAGTAATCAATAGTGAAAAAACCAGTGTGGAAGAACTAATGAAAAATGAAGAAATCAATACTCTAATTTATACTATTGGAGCAGGGGTTGGATCTGATTTTGATGTTGCTGATTCTAATTATGATAAAGTAATTATTATGACCGACGCCGATGTCGATGGAGCCCACATTCAAATATTACTTTTAACATTTTTTTATCGTTATATGCGAGGCTTAATTGAAGCAGGTAAGCTTTATATTGCTATGCCACCGTTATATAAATTAGATTATGGCAAGAAGAAATTTTATGCATATAGTGATGAAGAATTAGATGAAATTAAGAAAGATAATACTGGTAAATATTCTATTCAACGTTATAAAGGTCTAGGAGAAATGAATCCTGATCAACTTTGGGATACAACAATGAATCCTGATACTCGTAGTTTAATACGTGTAAATATTACTGATGCAGCCTTGGCTGAAAAACGGGTTAACGTTTTAATGGGAGATAAAGTTGAGCCACGCAAGGAATGGATAAATGAGAATGTCGTATTTACCATGGAAGATAATTATCGAGCAGTATAGGGGTGTATATAATAAATGGAAAATATAATAAAAAGAATTGAAGATTATTCCCTCGAAGAAATTATGGGGGATCGTTTTGCTAAATATGCTAAAGAAATAATTCAAGATCGGGCCATACCGGATGTAAGAGATGGTTTAAAACCCGTTCAAAGAAGAATTTTATATGCAATGTTTAAAAATGGTAATACATGGGATAAAGGATATTTAAAATGTGCTACAACTGTCGGAGATGTTTTAGGGAAATACCATCCTCATGGGGACTCATCAGTATATGATGCAATGGTTAGAATGTCTCAGTGGTGGAAACAAAATCATATTTTAATTGATATCCATGGTAATAATGGTTCAATGGATGGTGATCCTGCTGCAGCTTATCGTTATACCGAAGCAAGACTTGCTCCCATTAGTTGTGAGTTACTTCGCGATTTAGATAAAAATACAGTTGCTTGGGCCCCTAATTTTGATGATCGTCTGCTTGAACCCACAGTCTTGCCGGCGAAATTTCCAAATTTGCTAGTGAATGGAACTAACGGGATTTCAGCAGGTTACGCTACCAATATTCCTCCCCACAATCTTGGAGAAATAATTGATGCTACTATTAAAAGAATTGATTCTCCCAATTGCTATTTAGATACCATTCTAGAAATTGTTAAAGGACCAGATTTTCCTACCGGTGGTATCGCCGAAGGCAAACAAGGAATTATCGATGCTTTTAAAACTGGGCGAGGCCGAGTAATTATTCAAAGTAAATATGAATTTAAAAAAGAAAAGGGCAAAGAACAAATAATTATTAGTGAAATACCTTTTGATGTCAACAAGCAAAATTTAGTGACAAAGATTGAAGGAATTCGTATTGACAAAAAAATCGACGGAATCGCTGAAGTCCGCGATGAAACAGACCGTGAAGGCCTAAGAATTGTTATCGATTTAAAAAATGGTGCTAATAAAGATTTAATTTTAATGTATTTGCTTAAAAATACTGATTTACAAGTATCATATAATTATAATTGCGTAGCTATAGTAAATAGAACGCCGAAAACTTTAGGAATATTAGAAATTCTCGATGCTTATATTGCTCATCAAAAAGAAGTTATTACTAAAAGAACGGAATTTGATTTAGCTTATTATCAGAAAAATTATCATATTGTAACTGGTCTAATCAAAGCTATTTCTATTCTTGATGAAGTTATAAAAACAATACGGGCAAGTAAAAATAAAGGGGATGCTAAAACTAATTTAGTAGAAAAATATGGTTTTACTATCGAGCAAGCAGAAGCAATTGTTACATTACAACTTTATCGATTAACTAATACAGATATTGTAACTCTTCAAGAAGAATGTGAAAGATATCAAAAGTTAATAAAAGAATGTGAAGAAATATTAAATGATGAAAACAAATTGAAACTAGTTATGAAATCGGAGCTTCGAGAAGTTAAGAAAAATTATGCTATACCTAGAAAAACTGAAATTCGGGATGAAATAACCGAAATTAAAGTTGATATGAAGGAAATGATTCCTAATGAAAAAGTAGTAGTTGTTGTTACTAATGAAGGCTATGTCAAAAGGGTCAGTCAAAAAAGTTATAATTCTTCCGATGAAGAGACTGCTTTAAAACCAGGAGACTTTGTTAAAAGTAAATATTTTGTTAGTACTCAAGATACTTTACTACTATTTACTAATTTAGGTAATTATTTATATATTCCTGTTCACAAGATTCTCGAATGTAAATGGAAAGATTTAGGTAAACACATTAGTAATACCGTAGTTATTAAAGAAGATGAAAAGATAGTGGCAAGCATGATTTTAAAAGATAAAGAAAAAAATGTCGTTCTATTTACCAAAAATGGTTTAACTAAACAAGTGCCATTATCCCAATTTGAAGTAACAAGATATTCTAAACCTCTAACTGCTATTAAATTAAAAGAAGATGATGAATTAATCAATGTAAGCATCTATAAGGAAGATACCTTATTTGTAACTAATAATGGCTTATATTTAAGGTTCAAAACATCGGAAATCCCTGTTGTAGGGGTCAAAGCCAGTGGAGTTAAAGGAATAAATTTAAAGGACGATTATGTTATATATGCTTCTACTATTAAAGAAGAAGATGAATACTTAAATGTTTATACCAATCTTAATACTGGTAAAAGACTTAAATTAACCGATTTAGTTTATATTTCTCGAGCAAAAAAAGGCAATATGTTATTTAAAAAAGCCAAAACAAAAGATTACAAAATAAATTTTGCCTATTTAACGACTAGTAGAGATGTCAATTTGTGTAAAATTGATAATGATTTAAATGAAATAAAAAATAGCGAGATTCCTATAATGGATATTAATAGTACCGGTAGTACTATTACTAAAAAAAGAGTTGATTTGTGGACTTTAAAAGCAGAAGAAATAAATTTGCTCAATAGAAATAATAACCAAGAAGATACGCCCAAAAAGGAATTAGATAAAAAAGAAAACGAACAATTATCTTTTGCATCATTTATTGAAGACTTTAAAATATAGGATAAATCACTCATTAAATACATAAAATTTAATGGGTGATTTTTTATATGAAAAATGAAGCATTTAAAAATTTTGTTAGAACCAAGCCAGAACTTATAAAATATGTTCAAAGTGGCCAAATGACGTGGCAGAAATTTTATGAGTTATATGATATTTATGGTGAAGATGAAACTATATGGAATAAATATATTCTAAATGGCGAAAGAAATATAACTGATAGCATTAGTAAAATTACTAATATGGTTAAAAATGTTGACGTAAACTCAATTAAAAGTCACATCAATACCGCTCAAAAAGCTATCGATTTTGTTCAGGACTTAACTAAAAAAACTCCCCAAAATATGCCAAACAATTTGACTAAAGGACCAGTTGCTCCGAGACCATTAAATAAATTTTTTGAGGATTAATGCAACTACATTTACAAATGGCTTTTAAAAATAATCCTAAAGAATATATGCGTCTTAAAGAGCACTCATATTTAATTAAAGAATTAAATCGAGGTAATATAGATTATAAAGTATTTACTGAAAACATGAAAAAAACGTATAATGAACGTTTAAGTGATAAAATAAATAATGTAGTAGAAAATATCGACTTAATATCTTCGGTTTTAAATATTTTAAAATAAAACAAAAACATATTGACTAACATCAAAAAATATAGTATATTTACCATAGAGAGGTGGATAGAACATGAATGAAAATAAAAAAAATTTAAGAGGGTTTACTTTAGTTGAATTGTTGGCGGTTATTGTAGTTTTGGCTATAGTTATGTTGATTGCTGTTCAAGCAGTTTTGCCTCAAATGGAAAGAGCAAGACGTCAATCATTTGCTATTGAAGCAAATGGAGCCATAGATGCTGCCCAAGCCTATTTCATGAGTTCTAGTTTAACTGGTGGAGATGGATTTCCTGCTAATGATGGTGATACAGAATGTGTTACTATTGATGACCTTTATGCTGGTGGTTATACAGAACTTGACGATGACTATTCTGGTAAAGTAGTAGTTCAAAAGAAAGGTAATATTCACATATATTATGTGTTCTTAGAAAAAGAAGATACTTGGATGGTTTATGGTGCAGGAACCGATATTAAATACGATGGTACCTTTAATGGCACAACTAATGAAGAAATTACTGAAGAAAATGTTGTAGAATATGACCCTGAACAAAGTGATTTAGCTACTTGTCCATAAAAATAGAACTTTTAATAGTTCTATTTTTTATGTTATAATATTTTTGGTGAAGTAAAATGATTATAGGATCTCATGTTAGTTTTAATACTAATCAATTATTAGGTTCAGCAAAAATTGCTATAAGCTTTGGAGCAAATACATTTATGTTTTACACTGGAGCTCCCCAAAATACAATTAGAAAAGAAATTGATCTAGACTTAACTAAAGAAGCCCATGAATACATGAAAAATCATGGTATAGATATAAATAATGTTATTTGTCATGCTCCATATATAATAAATTTAGCTAATCGTGAAAAAGAGGATTCTTGGAATTTTTCAATAAGTTTTATCAAAAACGAAATAAATCGTATCACTCAAATGGGGATAAATTATATCGTGATTCATCCAGGTAATTCCTTAAAGTTAGACCGTATGACAGCATTATATAATATTGCTGATGCTATTAATAATATTCTAGATTCTGATACTAAGCCAATGATTTTGTTAGAAACCATGGCTGGTAAAGGAACAGAATGTGGTATAAATATTTATGAACTAAAAGAAATATTAAACCATATAACTTTAAAAAATAAAGTAGGTTTATGTCTAGATACATGCCATTTAAACGATTCAGGAGTAGACATTGCTGAGTTTGATTCTTATTTAAATGATTTAGATAATGCTATTGGCTTAGATAAAGTAAAATGCATTCACATAAATGATAGTAAAAATCCAATTGGTTCTCACAAAGATCGTCATGCTAATATTGGTTATGGTACTATTGGTTTTGATAATTTAATTAATGTTTTATACAATTCTAAATTAAAAGATGTTCCTAAAATTTTAGAAACACCATGGGTAGGTAAATACCCTCCATATAAATTAGAAATAGATATGATTAAGAGTAAGAAATTTAATCCTAATTTAGAACAAGATTTAGAAGAACTTTATAAAAATGATCCAAATTTTTGATGATATTCTTTAAATAGCCGTTTTACTTTTTTAAAGTTTTCTTCGCTAAATCTATTTTTATATTTTTCTATTTCAAATAAATTGGGGTTTTTAACAATATCTTGCCAATTTTTCTTAATAAATGCATAAGTAAAATTTAATTCTTCATTACTTAAAAATATATTTTTACTAACTGCAAAGTTAAAAACATCTTCTTTTTTTAACATACTCATGTATCTTTCAATAATACTATACATATTTTTCACCTAATATATTGTATGAATTTATTTTAAAAAGAAATACTAATAGTATGAAAAAAAGAAGATGTTTTTATTACCTAACAATTATTTTTTTATTTGGCATTCTAGCTATCAGATTATTAACTATTCATAGCAAGCAAGATGAATACAAAAAATTATTAATGTCTAAAACACAAATATATATAACTGGAAGTAGTGCACCAAGAGGAAGAATTTTAGATAAATCTGGTAATGTTTTGGTGGATAATATTGGAGTTAAAACCATCTATTATAATAAAATAAAAGGTATAACTACCAAAGAAGAAATTGCTATTGCGCAAAAGTTAGCTAGTATTTTAACTATTAACTCAGCTGATGAAAACACTTTAAAAGAATACTGGCTAGTATTAAATGATAATGGTAAATTTTTAATTACTGAAGAAGAGTACCAATTATTAGAAGAACGAAAAATAACTACTGCAGAACTTAATAAATTAAAAAAAGAACGCATTACTAGTGATATGCTAGCTCAATTTAGTGAAGAAGATTCTAAAAGTGCTTATATTTATAGTTTAATGAATGATGGTTATATTTATAATAAAAAACTAATTTTAAAAAATGTTGCTGAAAGTGAATATGCTAAAACAATGGAAAGTAATATTCCAGGAATAACTGGAGAATTATCTTGGGAAAGGACATATCTTTATGGCGATACTTTAAAAAATATTTTTGGAAGTATTGGCTTAATTCCGGAAGAAAAAAAGGAAGAATACTTAACTCTTGGCTATGAACTTACTGATACTGTTGGCTTAAGCTATTTAGAAGAAGAATATGAAGAATATCTAAAAGGAACTAAAGCTAAATATTTAGTTAATAGTGATAATACATTAGCGCTAATATCAGAAGAAAAAAGAGGCAATGATTTAGTTTTATCTATTGATATTGATTTACAACTAAAAGTAGAAGAAATTATTAAAGATAAAATAGTTCTTGGGGATAAATATCCTAATACTGATTATTATAAAGATTCTTATGCTTTAGTAAGTGATCCAAATACCGGTAGTATTCTTGCTATCGCCGGAATTCGTCGCAATGATGATGATACTTGGAGTGATATTTCTCTTAATACTATTAATAAATCTTTTACAATTGGTTCTGCTGTTAAAGGGGCAACAATAGCTGTTGGTTATAAATATGGTTTAATTGAAATGGGCAAGTATATTACCGATTCTTGTGTAAAACTTTATTTAGTTCCCGAAAAATGTAGTTTTAAAAGTTTAGGACGAATCAACGATTTAACGGCTTTAGCTAATTCATCTAATTATTATCAGTATTTAATAGCTATTGGTCTTACTGGTAATACTTATAAACCCAATATAAAACTTAATGCTACTGAAGAACACTTCAATATTTATCGCAATATGCTAGCAAGTTTTGGCCTTGGCGTTAAAACAGAAATTGATTTACCTGGAGAACAAACTGGCATTATTGGTAAAACTGTTGCAGATGATCTTTTATTAAATTTAGCAATTGGTCAATATGATACTTATACTCCAGTTGAAATACTGCAATATATTAATTCTTTAGCAACAGGAAAGCGGGTATCTTTAAGTTTAATGCAAGAAATAAAAAATGGTGATGAAGTTATTGTTCAAAATACATCAAAAGTACTAAATGAAATTGATTTAGAACACATTTATTTAGAAAGAATTAGAGAAGGTTTAAAACTTGTTTTAAGTGAAGGAACAGGACGCATTTATGTTGATAAAAGAGTTAACGCCGCCGGAAAAACTGGCACAAGTGAATCATTTTATGATAGTGACCTTGATGGTAAAGTTGATGTTGCTACAATTACTTCAACTTTTGCCGGTTACTTTCCAGCAGATAATCCCCAATATAGTATTGTAGTAATAACGCCAAATATATCTCATAATAATGGAACAAATGATACGATGTATTATGGGGCCAGTAAGATAACTAAAGATATAACCAATCATTTGGCGGGAATGAACTTTACATAATGAAAAAATGCTTTAAAACTATAGTGAAGATGTGTTTATATATCCACATAGCGAAGAGGAAGAAAAACAGATGATGCATGGTATGGAAATAGATATGGCGTACGATGATGGCGTTGATGCTGGAATTGAACAAAAAGAAATAGAAATGATAAAGAACTTAAAAGATAAGTTATCTGTTGAAGAGATAGCAGATGTTGCTAAAGTAAGTGTTGAAAGAGTAAAAGAAATAATAGATGCAAAGTAAATTTTAGTTTTTATATATCTTTAAAATCTAGTGCGTAACAATAACCACTAGATTTTTCTAAAGTTGTTATATAAAACTTACTAAAAGTCCTTGAAAATATCGGCTTTTTTGGGTATAATGATATAGATATTATTAGTGAGGAGGGAATTTTATGGCAAAAAAAGAAAATCGTAGTGAAGTTACTATGAGATGTTCTGTATGTGGTTTTGAATTACGCCCTGTTAGTAAAAATAAAAAGAATACTCCGGATCGTCTTGAATTGAACAGATATTGTCCTAAATGTAGAAAGACTGTAATTGCTAGAGAAAAGAAATAGTAGGGTGGTGAGTTTATATGGATATAAATATTAATGATATTAAAAATGGTATGACTGTTATCATGGATGGTAACCTTTATACAATTGTAGAATTTCAACATGTTAAACCAGGTAAAGGTCCAGCATTTGTAAGAATTAAAAGAAAAAATTTAAGAACTGGATCTGTTACAGAAGATACATTTAATACCAATATTAAAATAACTAAAGCTCGTATTGAAAAAGTAAAAACTCAATATCTATATAAAATGGGGGATTCATATGTATTTATGAATAATACAACCTATGAACAAATCGAAATACCAGAATCAGTTCTTGGAGATAACGTTCATTTTATTAAAGAAGGCCTAGAAATAGATATTGACTTTTATGAAGGTGAAATAATTGGTATTACATTACCAGAAAAGATTGAATATGAAGTAGTAGAAACTGAACCTGCAGTTAAAGGAAATACTGCAACAAATGCTACTAAAGATGCAACTATTGAAACTGGTTATACTGTTAAAGTTCCATTATTTATTAATCAAGGGGAAAGAATAATTATATCTACAAAAGATGGTAAATATTCTGGTAGAGCTTAAAACAAATAAAAAACTCGTTTTTGAAAAACGAATTTTTTTTGCCCTAAATTTTAGTTTTCTTTATCTTCTGATTTCTTTTTCTTTTCTTCTTTTTCTTTTGACTTACTGGTGTTATCTGCAATAACTTTAGTATTTTTCCAAATCATTACTAACATTAAAGATGCTTCATAAATGATTCTTACAATTACAGGTCCTAAAGTTAATACTAATAAGAAAGCTAAGAAATTAGTTGTTATAAAATTAAAAGAAATTAAAATAACAAAAATAGTAATTACTAGATATAATATTTTAAGTATTGGTTCAATTAACATTATCTTAAAATCTAATAAATCTCTTAATTTACTTAATCCTGCAGATAACTTTAAATCCTTGCCTTTAATGAATAAGAAATAAACTAATACACCACCAATAATTGCTAAAATGAGTGAAACAACAGTCCACATTGCTCCATAGGCAACACTTTCTACTGCATAGTCAAATCCATAATTGTTATACATAAAACTCGTTCTCCTTTCTAAAATTATATTAGCATTTGTTCCAAATAATTACAAGCAAAAGTTTATATCAAACAAAAAGCCTCTGTAAAGAGACTAATTTAACAATTTGGTGTCCTCGAAGCGATTCGAACGCTTGACCGTACGCTTAGAAGGCGTATGCTCTATCCAGCTGAGCTACGAGGACATCAAATAAATTATAGTATAAATTTTAACTTATTGCAACCCCCAATCGCAAATTCCTAGTTAAAAGCCATTACTTCTTCTTCACTATCTGGATAATTAAATAAAACTTTTTCAATGCCATAGCTATCCCGTAAAGATAAAGCGATAGAGTATTTTACTTCTTCAAGCATGTCTTCATCATGTAAGTTAGCTAAAAGATGATTATCAAAAGATAAACTAATACTATTTTCTAGTAATTCATAATTGGTTAGATTAGTTGAAGCCGCTAGATAACTGATTAAGTTAGTGTGATATATTGGAGTAGATTTTAATTCTTTAATTATTATCTCCGCTTTTTCGGTAGTTTCATTTGAAATTTTAGTCACCGGAACATAGTAGTAATAATCATTATATTTACTTAAATAATAAATGGTTGTTTTACTAGTATCCTTGATGGAATCAAAATTATAAATTTTATTAACTCCATAACTTTTATCTAAGAATTTTGGTAGTTTTTCACTAGTGTTAGGAAGGTAAGATAACTTTTCTCCTTCAACTAGGATACTAATTTTTTTTATTTCTTTGATTTCTAATAATGAATAAACTATGGCTTCAATCATTTTTTCTTCTTTTCCTTTTTCAACATTAAGTAATTCTTTACTAAAATCTATTGTTAAAATACCATTTTCTAATTTAATGCTATTTACTTTCGTTTCTTCAGGTATTATTCCTTTAAAGCCATCTCTTATATAATTAGACTTTTCACTATTTATTGTTAATGATTCAATAACCTCTAATATTAAATCATTAGTATTACCACTTTCTTTAACAATGCTTGTTCTAGCTATGTATTCTAAGCTATCAACAAGAAAAATTGGCATTTCTTGTTTTTCAATATATGATAATGATTCTTCGATTGGAGTAGTAGTTGGGAAAAAATAAATGATAAGCAAGATAAATAAAGCTAATGTAGCTACCATTATTCTTCTAAAAGATGCTCTTTTTAGCATATAATCACCTGTATAATTATATTTATTGCTCATAAAAAAAAGACCGAAGTCTTAATTAAATTGTAATTTCACCTAATTTTATTAGTTCAACTACTGCTTGAGCTCGTCCTTTCACCCCCAATTTTTGGATAGTATTAGAAATGTGATTTCTTACTGTTTTTTCACTAATACCTAAAAAGTTAGCAATCTCGCTAGTAGTTTTATTTAATACTAATAATTCGAAAACTTCTTGTTCTCTATCAGTTAATATCTTTTTATTCATAATATCCCTTCCTAAATAAATATACTTCATAGTATCTTATGAAGTATTATCTATTTAGGTACCGGCATTTACTCAAATTTTACGGTAATATATTTTCGGGTATCATAAAGTTCTTGAACAGATCTAATAATCTTATTAGCTATTTCTTTGTTGTGATCACTTGAGGCAATAACAATACTGATTGTATCTCCTTCAATTTTAACAAAATTATCATACTTGTATTCATCACTAATTAATTTTTCAATTTTTTCACATTCACTTTGGGAGTTACTCAAAGCCTGTAAAGCATTATAAGCATCATTTTTCTCTTCAATTGTTGCAGCTTCATCTAATAAAATATTTTGGTATTCATTCATTTGTTTTAGTACTTCTTCATCGTCTTCAACTTGTAAAGCTACAATTACATCTGATTCGGTTACTTCCACAGTTTCACTTACATCATTATCACTAGATAAAACACTAATTGTTTCATCACCCATACTTACATAATAGATTCCTAATATTAAAATTAATGAAAATAGGGTTACAAACCATAAGTTTTGTTTGTTTATCATATCCGCCTCCGTTATCTAGTAAATTATATGACTCCACTTTTTTTATATAACAGGAAAGTCATACTTTTTGAAAAAAA
>ULMP01041673.1_pt1 | contig 64932 bp, 70 predicted proteins | sample 1951681 | NCBI WGS metagenome assembly ULMP01 (sample SAMEA4835553, study PRJEB28245) | human gut metagenome | biome: gut microbiome; material: fecal sample | place: Denmark | collected 2008 | reverse complement strand
TTAAATAAAAAAAAGCCTCTAGGAAATAAATCCCTAGAGGCTAAATCAAACCTAAATTATAATTATTCTCAAAACATACAAAAACAAAATTAAAATCAAAAACCTTCTCTCCAAACAAAAACAAAATCAAAATTTATTAAAAAGAAGAGAAGCAATAAAGATTAGGCTTGTTGGGCCTTTGTCTATTTATGTATAAAACATAAATAAACTAAAATTTTGTATTTAATGCAGGCAATAAGGCGAGAATAATTATAATTTATTCAGAATCAATTAGTTCAAGAACTAACTAATCCTTGGAAAGATTGTTTATTTTTTCATAAATGTCTTTTAAATTTTCAGGAATAACAATTTTCAAAGACTTAATTCTTTGAGACTCAGCGACTCTCCAAGCAATAAGTTTTTCTTGATATTCCTTGTTAAGATCCACATACTCCTTGTATTCTTTAGCGAATTTATCTTGATTTTCTTGATTCTGCTTAGTAGCAGTATCTTCTAACTCAGCTTGCATTCCGTTAAATTCAGCTTGATATTTACGGAATTTAGTTTGAATATCAAAGAAAAGAGAATCAACTTTCTCCTGAGAGATTGTTGGAGTATAATTAGTAATAATTGTATCAGAACCTTTCAGATCTACTGAAGAAGGGTTTGATGCAATTTTCACTAGATCCTTTCTAGCATTAGATATAGAACCATTTTTGTGAACTGAATCTCCAAATACCGCTGCATAAGCTTGCAGTTTGTAATAACGAAGAAGTTTCTCTGGTTCCCAAGTAGAAAGAATATTAAGAGTAGTTACAGTAGGAATTGCACTAGGTCTTTCTGGGGCTTTCCAATCTGGTGGGATGTTTGTATAAACATCTGCAGAAAGTTGCTCTTTTTCTTTAATTGCCTCTCTAAGATAAGCAATAAGAGTTTTACATTTAGAGATTTCTACAAGCATATTCTAAATACTCTGAAATAAATCAGAATTTTCAGAAATTCCAGAAGAAGTTAATACCTTTTTTCCTGCTGTAATTAATTCAATTTCAGTATTATAAAAACGAAGAGACTGTAATTTAGTCTCCAAGTTTTCATAATACTCTTTAGCCATATTTGCTATATGATTAGCAGATGTAGCTGTAATACCGTTAGTTCCAAAAAAAATTGCGCATATTTTTTTTAAATTATTTTGTGTTAAGCAATTATACCCAGATCAATGCATTTATTTTATAAATCTTATAAAATCTTCAAAATCAATACATTCCATACCTTTTGACTTAACATAAATATTTTTATCTATAGAAAATCCTGTAGTTCGTTCTTTTAGAGAAAATCCTTTAGTTTGTACTTCAGGAGCTATTATACCATATCTCAAATAAAATTTTGTACCTTCTCTATAAATAATATCATATTTAAGTATTTCTATTTCTTTCCTTGATTTTGTTCCATAAAACACAAACATTATACCAAAGTTTAATAAAGAAAGCCTTAAAAAGAGTTATAGTTTTATAATCATATTCTCGATCAGACCAAAATCCATTAATAGTAATATCATGAAGTTTCCCATCATGATAATAAAAACGATAATCCGCTATTGGATAAAGGTATTTTATATATTTAATAGCTTTTTTATCATCATTAGAAGAACATTTTAATATAGTTTGACATTTAACTCCTTTATGAAGATAAAATAAAGTTAACATAATTAAAAAATTATATCTTCAAAATCAATAACATTAAAATCAAATGTATCCAACCAATCAGTTTCTGAAGATAAAAATTGTTTATTTTTAGAATATAGATTAATTCCTTTAATTTTAGGATTTAACCTTAATTTTTGGTCAAATACAAATTCTCCCCATTTCCAATCTTTGGAAAATAAAGCTTCTTGAAGATATTTCAAATCTTCTACAGAGTCTATATTTATACGAGCATCTTCAGAAAGAAGATCTTCAAATTTTGTTTTTGGAAGTTTCTTTCTAGGAACTTGAATTTCTCCAAGAGATTCTGAGATATACAGAGTTTCAGAAATAATTTCTTGATTTTCATTGATATAGTATTTAGTACCAGCAGGAATAATGCATCTACAAATTATTCCATGAAATAATGTTGGATAGAATAAATATGCTTTAGAAAGATATCCATTATTAATAAAAATATCAGTAACTACCAAATCAATTTTTGGAAGATTTTGATTCATTGGATAATCATTTCCGTTTATTGTACAGGATATTCCATCACGATTTATCCACCAAGCATTGATATAACAAACAAGATCTTTTGCAGCAACCTTCTCTTGAAGATTTCTCTGCTTAATTGCTTTCCACATAATTATTCTATTATTTCTAATTGTCTGATTAATTTTTGTTTAATTGTTTCTGCTTTTGATTTGAAATTTGAATCTACATAGATTTTACCTAATGGAGATTCAAAATCAAGAACTAAATTATATTTGGAAATATAATCGTTAGGATTTGTTATTTTAGAAACTTTTGAGTTATGAATATAAAAATATTCAGGATAACAAATGTTTATAAAGTGGATTTTAGTTTCAATAATAGCTCGCATTCTTCAGGAAATATTTGAAAATCAGTTTTTGTAAATTTAAAATCCTCAGATGAATAAACAATAGTTTTATCTATGAATGTAAAAAATAACCAATATAAATCAATTACATTAGAATAATTCATATTAGTTCCGGAGGCCCAACGAAAACCATAAGAATATAATAATTGAATTATTTCATTATACTGGGTTTCGTTATATATACGAATAGCATAAAATTTTACTAGATTATCCATGATATTTAATAAAATCTATAAAATCATCAACATCAAGAGCTTGCATATCTTTATTTGTTATAATTTGTGTATAAGTTTTAATAAAAGTATGAATTCTAGGAAAATAGAAAATATGAGTATAAAAATCAGTTTTAGATACGTGCAATTTTCTATAAAGTTTATTAATATCTTTTTTATTATATTTATAATATATATTCATAATTAAATATTAGAAATCCTACTCAGATTCGAATTGAGATCTATAAGGTTTTGCCAATTAAACTATAGGATTTACAAAGTTTACAGATATTTTATTTTAAAATAAGTATATTCTGGAAATTGTTCTTGAGAATAAGAATAAGAATTCAGAATACGATCAACCATTTGTTTTGTAATTGTTGATACGGAAGATGAACCTTGATAAGTTTTAATCAAAATATTTTTGTAATTATTTTGATTTTTAATTATTAAAAGTTCCATTAAGCATTGTAAGACTGGAAGTTACGATGAGAAGGTGGGATCTCATTGTTAATGTGAATACGTACAATTTCATGTGTAATCGTTTGATTACCAATGATTACAGGCTCCTGGAGCTTGTATTTCCGAGTAATTTGTCTTAATTTCATAAAAATTAATTATGGGGAATATAAAAATTTGAAATTTAGATTTTTTTGATTTTTTCAATAAATACAGAAGGAAATTGAAATTGTAAAAAAGAGAAAAATTGGAATGTAAATAATTGAAAATTAAAAAGATACACTCCAATTTTTCATCTTTTTAACACTCTTTCAATTTCCAAATTTTGCGTATTCCATACACAAAATTGTCACTTTCACGGTAATCCGTAATTTCAGGAATTCGTTTCTTAAGTTCCGTTTTTGTAAATGCAGACATACAAATTGTGTAGTCTTTTGGCATAGCCACTCTTGCAAGGATTTCTTCCTCGCAAACAAATTTAAATTCTTTCATTGTATCTTTTGCAAAATATTCTCTCCATTTTTCATCAACTGACAACCAGAAATCAAATCCTCCTGCAGTATTTTCCCAAGCAAATGATGCTGAAATTATATTACTTGTTTGGGATTTATATAAGCTACTTGGAAATGTTTTAGTATCTTTCAGACGATATGCACAAAACTCATAAAGATACTCATCCCATAGATGATTATCTTTCATCCATGCACGAAATTGTTCAAATGTTTTCATTATCTTATATATTTAGTTACAACTTTTCTTACTTCTGATTCGTCAACTTCAGATATTTCTTCTTTTGGATAATATCCTTCTATGTTTGATTGAATACAAACAAAATTGGATTCACAATAGCAATACCAATCAAAAAAGATATTAACCCATCCTAGTTTATCTGAGGTATCACAGATACTTTTAATTTTTCCATACCTTGCTAGTTTGCCAGGTGATTGGATTTTGATTATTTTTTTCATATTTTTAATTAGAGATTTGCATATATCAAAAATTTTTCTTATGTTTGTCCCAACAAAACGCAAACATAAGAAAAATTCAATAAATACCACTTAGCAGTCTTGCTAGGTGGTATTTTTTATTCATCGTCTTCTGGATCTTTATTTTCACATTGAGGATCATTGGAAATTGCCTCTCCTACCATATAGACCAAAAGGCCTGCCATTAAAATTGTTGTTATCATAATTTTTAAAATTTAATTTGTCCTTGCATGGAGTATCGAGCTCCTGATTCATCCTCTGAATGCAAAGTTAGGCGAAAGCCTTTAAGTATAGTTAGTAAGTATAGTATTAAGTATAGTTAGATATCAACTGGTGCGCACTATGTATCATCTCCTGCGCACCCTATGTGTAAAATCCTGCGCACCCTGCGCAGGAAATGACATATTATCAAAATTAATTTATTATTTTCTTGTTTTAATTTATTATTTTTATTATATTTGTATATAAAATTAAAATAATTATGGAAGAAAATAAAAATTTACAACATGTACAAGTACCTAATGGTATGGGACACAATAATTTAGAACCAAAAGATCAATTAATTTATATGGTGATTAAATCTCATGATAATCCAAACCAAGAATGTTGGCCCTCTCTTCAAATACTTTCGAAAGAAAGTGGCGCTAGTATAAATACCATTAGAGATAGTATTAAACGACTAAAAAATGCTGGATATATAAAAACCGAATTAGTTGGCAGGAAAACTCGTTATACGTTTGACCCTTATAAAAAGTTTGAACCTTTTAGTCCGGAGTTTATTAAAAATAAAAATCTATCTTTCACTACAAAGTCATATTTAGTTGCCTCTCAGCAATATATGTACAAAGACGTAGAAGGTGTAGGAAAAATAGGACTGTCGAATAGAAATCTTTCACAAGAAATAAATATGCCTGAATCTACGATTAGAAGATGTAATGCTGAACTAGTCTCAAAAGATTATTTAACAATTTTAAAAAATGAAAAGAAAGATCTTCAAACTGGTTGTTTTACAGATACTAAAATAATGAAATTAAAACAACTAGGACAAGCAGTTATATGGACATTATGCGATCATGAAGAGCAAATACGCCAAAACACACAAGATATTTCTAAGCTAGCGGAAAGGCTAAATCAACAAGAACAATTAATTCAAAAACTTCTAAATGAAAATACTGAGCTCAAAAAAGCACAAACTAAAAATAATACTGAATATAAATTCTAAGTAAATTAAAAAAAATAAACCCATAACCATCACGGCTATGGGTTTATTAGTTTCCTGGCAAATAAAGTGGCAGAATGCCTAAACACATGAGAGACATATTTGATGACAACTAGTTAGATACCAGGAAAAAGATAACATTATGTAGTCAAGTTAGGTATATTTCCTACTGGCATCATCACGACGACAGTAGTCCTTTCATCCACGATTAACTTATGAAACACACAAAGCAACAATGAAACAACCTACAGATAGATTGTGGATGAAAAGAAAATAGTGATCCCGACGGGGCTCGAACCCGTGACCCCAACATTAACCTACCACTATGGTTTTCACCACCAACAAATAACAGCATAGTATTATCTAACTCAATCATCCTTTATTTATTGTTTGTGGTCTGGACTTTCTCTTAACCGCATTGAAAAGATGCATCTTCTAATTTCTGTTAAGTACCTACTAACCTGTTATTCCAACCGTGTTCGGATTAGATTTTCAACTTAGGTTTCCTCTGTAAAGTCTCTGCACACTGTCTATTATTACTGAATCTATCTCCAAGTACTGGGTGTTCGGTAAAGCATTCTCAATTCTCAAGTGTCATTAACTGTTTTCTTGTAATTGTGCTACCATTGCTTTCAGTTTTTAACATTGGTTCAGGATAAGCATATGTTATTGAGAGATATTGTTTCAATCTCACCTTCAGGCTGGTTAAGGCCCCGGTTCTGCTATGCTGAACATATACATAATAACACTTAGCTTTTCCTGCAATTCTCAAAGATGCTTGGCAACTCATTGAATTGTTTAATTAGGAGGATTCTACATCCAGGGTTTCCCCTGGTGCACTCTTATTTTTTTGATATCAATAGTTGAAAGTGTTGTGCTCTACCATCTGAGCTACGAGATCGATTTAATAAGGTTAAGCAATAGCAGGGCTCGACAGCCCCGATACAATTTTTATTAACGTGAGTCTTGACAATAACTCATTACCGTACCCAGTCTTTTAACCTCGTCTGGTTTGGTTTGCTTAACCTTAAAATGTTAAAGAGTCTATCTCCTTACCCAGGAAGACGAGTTTTTATAAGCAACATATGCGTTTTCTTCAGGTTCATATTTCAAATAGTCATATGCAATATTAGACTCTTTCAAAGTTTCAGCAATTTTTGAAAGGAGTTCCTTAGAAGGCGTCTGATTATTTGGATAGAATCTGGCAACAACTTTTTCAGAAGCCACTAAATCATATTCAGGCACTGAATTTTTGTTTTCCTCTTTTTTGCAGAGCTTGGCAAATTGCTCTGCGCGAGTAAGCCAATCCGAGTTGTCAAAAATAAATGCTGCTTCCAGAAAAGATTCATACCGCTTTGTTCTTAGAGCATAGAGAGCTAAAGTCTCCACGGAAACTTTTCTTTTTTGTCAAACTCGTTCCACCATTCTTGTTTTCTAGCAAGATTGATAATTTGTTGTGTTGTTAACATAGTATTTTGATTTTTAGTTATTTACAAATAAAAACTCCCATTCGTTCAGAACGGGAGTTTTTGCGTTATTTTGTTAACGCAGACATCGCATCGTTAAGACACTGTAGTAAGTCTGGCCCATCTGCAAGTTGTTTATCAAACCAAGTTATTGGTTCAATAACTTTTTCATCTGTAGGGATTAAAAGCTCATAACTTTCGCAAGCATGAAGCCCATAGGCATCTACAATATCTATTAATGCTACCGAGTAACCTTCGGTTGTGGCCACGATACTCAAAGCCTTGCTTTTTTCTCCTGGAAGGTTTAATGGAATGATCATATGTTTTGTGTTTTAATAATTGATTAAAAATCATTCCAATAAATATACCATCCCGCACTTCACAGCGAAGGATGATATTATGTGCATAATTAGACCATTTAGGTCTGGTTGTTGTGAGAGGATTCGAACCTCTACGAGAAGAACCAAAATCTTCTATGCTAACCATTACATCACACAACAATTTTAAAACTCTTCTGCATTTCACAACGAAGAAGAGTTAAAACATAAAATTTTATCACAGAGTTTTAATAGCACTTTGAGTCGTTTTATATGACTCGTAGCTCGGACGAGACTCGAACTCGTAAGGGCATTACTGCCCAGAGGATTTTAAGTCCTCTATGTTTACCAATTTCATCACCGAGCCATTTATCAGGATGTGGTTAATCCTGAATATAAATACAAAGATTGTGCCTACAGAATAGACACAATCTCTTTAAGATCATCTACCGTGAGATTAAACATTTCAAGAATTTCATTTCCTATCTTGGACAATTTATTCTTCTTTTCGAAAGCGGCTTCTCTTTCTTCAATTTCTCGTTGAAGTTGAGAAAGTTTTGCTTTCAACTGTTCAATCTCTCGTTCTTCGTCTGATTTCATAGGAGTAAGATCTAGTTGTACATCTGCTAGAGTTTTAATTCTCATAGCCTTTGCTTCTTTATAGACCTTTTTTCCATCTACGATGAATTCCCAGTTTCTTGCTACCAATGCTAAATGATTACTTGGAGTTATTTTCATATAACCCAAATTAATCATTGCTTTTGGAATATTCCAAGCAACTTTTCCCCAAATTTTATATTTGGAGATAAGTGAATTCCACGATTTAGGAACTTCTATTCCATCTGATGCCATGCCTATAATTTCATTCATATAAGCACGGAGTTTCTCCTCAGACTGTTTATTCCAAGGAGATATTCTGTGTGTTTCCTTCATTTTGTAATCAGGATTAAGACAATTATACTCAGAAAAATACCAGTTAAAGGTCGCCATTCTATTAGCACACAGCAAAGTGCAATTGCCGCAATAACCTTTAGGGCTATAAGCCAGTAGCACGGTTTTTTATACCGTGCTACGAAGATTCGATTTAACTCATTTTTCATTTGAATTAAATTTGAAGTTGGGCCCATTGCTCCATAAGAATATCCATAAGGATTTCTTTTGGAGTTAAGTAGTTAGTGAAGCATCCCACTGCCTTTGTGAGCTGAATAAGCTCTAAGGTGTTTAACCCCCTTAGATATTCAAATGTCGAAGTAGCATTAGAAATCTTTTCTATAGCTTCTTCTATTGCTACATAGGCTGGACGACTAAACCTAGAACCATCCTTAAATAGGACATAAACTCCATCATTGTATACAACTCCTGACTGATTGGTCAAGACCTTATTGGAACAATGGTTCATACGCTTTTTTAGAGCGTATTTGAAGTCAGAGAGGATGATTTCATTTTTGATTTCTCCTTCGTGCTCCCATTCGCGAGCCTCTGGCAACTGCCTCTCGCAGTCACCAAATTTGAATGTGTAGTAGTTTGTTGTCATATGTCTAGTGTTTTATGATTTCTGACAAAATAACAGGAATAGTCGCTTCACCTGTTTATAGGACTTCAACACCACTAGGGAGTCCCTTTGCGATTTTCTCTTATGCTGTTCGCCCAGCTGCAAATAACGCAATTAATTCGTTATTTATTAGAACTTCCTATGTGAATCGAACACATGACTCGAGTACTCGAGGTTTTGCCACTAAACTAAGGAAGTTTACCCAATTGTCTAGATGCAGATGATTAGTCCACCAATTGGGCATTTGTTAAACGCACGTGTAATCAACACGATAAAGTTTGTCAACGTAGGATGTTGACCCGTATTTTCCTACTTAGAAGGTCTACTCTAAATACGGTTCGTAGTAGGTTTAACTCTACTACTAGGGATGACACTCTTGTTCGCTTCCCTTTGCGGCGGCTCCTAACATTTTAATTTCCATCAAATAATAAATATGTGTCTACACCAGTGTAAGATTTCATAGTTCACTACGGAGCCGCTATAGCAAACTAGTGGAAATATTCTTAATGTAGACACACAATTGTAGATGTCACCATATCTACGCCACGAGCCAAGGCTCCTTTAGGATGCGAATTCGCAGGATGCTCGTTGCTAAAAAACATAACCCCGCATGTTGCCCCAAGCATACGAGTATTAGAAGCTCATCAACGATTAGCTTCCTATTCCTGTAATATACAGGCATTCATATTTTATATACCGACTTTATGGGTGCCGGTTTTGGGAGAGTTATTTATCAAACTCCACCCCGTAATGACGATGGTATATATACAACTTACCAAGACGATAAGTTATATCGCACACCATCTCGTCACAACTATAACAGTAGTACTCATCAAATTTGACGAGCACTGCTCCGGCTTTTTTGCAATAGTCGATAAATTCGCCATTGCTAGACTTGCCGGCATATAGTTTCGCGTACTTCTGTGCTAAAAAGTACGGAAGGCCATGACGCAGGCCTAACTTGAACCCGCGTCTCAAAAGTCTTTTTATCTGTGCCACAATATGTTACGTTTTTAGAACTTCCTTGTAGAATCGAACTACAACTAGTACACCAGTAGGAAGTTAAGTTAATTTCCGGTTTAAGGATGACCGAAAACCATTGATGCTACTTCTCTTTAGGAGCGGCCGGAGCGTTTACCGTGGCAGCAGGCGTAGACTCCAACAGAGCAGCCTTATAGGCAACTCCGTTAACGTAAGGCTCTACAGTCTGTCCTTCCTTGTAGGTAGAATACGTATTTACCCTATCCCTGTTCACAACGAGGGTGTGGCCAGCGAGCGCAGCAGCAAGTTCTACTACGTCAGCGAACTGCTGGATCCAGTCGTTGACATATACCAGGGATGGAGAACCTTCTGGCTTGGTACGTTTCATTAGAGTAGACACGTCTACCCAGCCATGATTCGACTGGACCTCAAGCTGGAGATACGATCTGTCGGATCCCGATATAGTGCGGGTTTCATACCTGCACTCTGGATTAGTGTCAAACACATATTCTCCTGGAAGGAGAACACGTCCACCAATTGGCCTTGCCTCAACAAGGCCTTTCTGAGCTCTCTCACGGAGCTCTGTGATCTTCGCAAATGTTTTTGCCATAGTTATAACAAATTTAAAAGTTAATGGTCAACTGTCCTGTTGACTGCCAAATATGCAAACTGGTCTTAGTAAGTTTGACAAAAAATAGCCCCTCCGTGAGGGAGAGGCTATTTTTTACTTATGGAGACTATTTGCAAGTCTCCACCCCTCTTCTCCCAAAAGGGAGATTAACTTTGAATTTACAGATATGCCCGCCTCTAAAAGGCGGACAATCGCCCAATACAAGAAGGTCTGGGCACTTGTGCCCATCCTTCCTTGATTGTTCATATAATAGGCATCGCTGCCTATTACTACTTCGATACCCACGCCATAACGGTCGTAGGTATACTTCTCAACCTTTGCGCTCGGGAGAGCGCAAAGGTTGTTAATTTCTCTGATTGTTGAATCATGATATTTCATGACTTCTTTGCTGCTGAGCTCAGCTAATTTATGCTCAGAAGATTCCAGTCATATTGACTGGCAGTTCAACCTAGATTGTTATAAGTGAGAAATTCTTACAACTGCGCCTACTGTTCTTCGGCACATCTTAGGATTTGCAGTGTTGTCTGCCACCAGCTCGTCTACAAGCGTCTTTGTTGTTTATCGCACAACTGCGGGCAACAGTCTGCCAATGTGATTATCAGGAGAATCGAACTCCTGCAAGGCCACCAGGCATAATCAATTAATTCTATGTCTGCCTTGGCAAGCATAGAATCTTAAGAACTGCGATTTTGCAACATTAATCATTACGCAGATTTCAGATTAATGTGGACAGTTTGTCTGTGAGCGTCCTGTCAACTCACTAGAGCCGTTTGTCTTTTTCCCTGGATCGGCCTCCAGATAGCTCCTGATCAGACAGTTACCCAACGGTAACAACGGCTCGAAGAAGCTGCAGATTGATAAATCTTATCACATCTGACGCCCTTCTTCAAGTTTTCAAGGATTTCTTCTGCCGACCTCATTTCGAAGTCAGAGAAGATTGCATTGTTACTCAGCATACGCTGAGACTCTGCATCCTCGATGTTATAACCGTTCTTGGGTAACGGGATCCTACAGAACGTTCCAAGAGAGGTCCATACTTGGAGCTTGCGCCCCTTTCTGGTTAACTCAAAGGAATACTCCTGGAAAGGAGCAATTCCCTTTGGGCTAACCTCTCTGTAGTTGAGCGCTGAGACGTTCAATTTAAGAACGTCCCCTTCACGAAAGAGTACGAGTACTCTTCCGTTAAAGTCCTCAACCTTGTTCTGCAAGAGCTTGAGGATTTCTCCCTCAGCAATCTTGAAAATTGCCATAACCCTTACAGGTTTTTGCGACAAAACAAAACTAGTTGCCGCATACTAGTGCCTCAATTAGGCTACACTATAGTGAAACGCCAAGGCCTTTCACGTAGTGGACCAACTAGGCCACACACCTAGTTAGCAGGACTAACCTCTTCCGTTAGTGAACCGAATAGCTCTTCTACGTAGTAGAAGGACCATACGGGTCCTCGGAATTGGTTTTTTCATCCTACGGATGCAAACTGGTTTTAGTTTTCCCATTAAGAGACCCAGGGGGTCTCGAGATGGGACACTCCATTCTCCACTTTAACTTCCACAAATTTTATTCATTTCCCATTTTAACCCCCAGGGGGATAAAAATAAATTTGTATATATTGATTTTTTGCTTTATTTTTGTTGAAAACAAAAATAAATTATTATGAATAAAAAACAAGAATTAGAATATATAGCTAAATATAATATAAAAAATGGAACTCATTTTTATAATTTAGAACAAATTGTAAATCATGCCTCTCAAAATAGTAAACCTGAAAAGCAATCTGCACTTCAAAGAATCGGTTCTGCATTAGCTCAATCTGAAGGAAGATCTGCTACAGAAAAGGCTATTTTAGATGGATCTGCTGAAGCTACTTCAAAGAAACTTCAAGAAATAGGAATAGATAAAGAATCTGCTAATCAAGCAGTTATAAATCCTGCTTATAATACAGATAAAACCACGGCAGCACTTAATACGACGCTTCTTACTTTGCTTCCTGATATTTCAGCTGGAATTCCTGGAATAATCAGATTAGGAACTGGAATGGTGGGAGGATATTTAGGAAATAGAGGAGGAAAATATTTAGACGATAAATTTGGAACATCTTTCTTACAAGGAATTGGTTCTTTTGCTGGGGGATTAGCTGGATATAGTTTTGGAAATAAAACAATTCCTGATATAATAAATTCTGCAATAATTAGAAAAAATCTTAAAACTGGAAAATTAGAATTTGTTGGTCCTAAAAATTATATGGGATATCATCAATCTAATACTTACTTTGAAACTCCTCAGTTTCCATTTAATAATAGATGAGATGTAATTAATCATAATTCAGATCCTAATGGATTCTTTTTAACTTTAAATAGTCCTGCTACTAGCGGATTTTTAGCTAAAAGACCATATATTCTTAAGTTTAACGTAAACTCAAATAAAGGGTTAGTTCAACATGGAGAAATAAAAGGATTTTCTGGAAGCAAAAATAATATTAGAAATAAAATAGTAAAATATGCTAGAAAGAATGGGGCAGACGTTGTTCACTTTGATGGAATTAAAGATAATACACTTCCTAATCAACAAATTCTTTTTGCTACGGATAAATCGGGAATTAAAAGTTTAAATAATAGAGAAAATTTACCTGCAATTTATAATTCTGGAGGAACTACTCCTAATTATAATTGAAAGAATAAACCAAAACGTGTTTGGGAAGGATTAACTGGAAAATATTATATATTACCATTTGTTGGACTAGGAGTAGAGGAGGGCTCATCCAATGATTAATTATAATTTTACTATATCTAGACGATACGATTGATTGAAGTTATACACTAGTCCTACGTTAATGTTTTTATATGGAAAACACCCTCATGCGATTTGTTTTTCAAAAAAGTCTTTAATAAAATCTTTAGAGGAAACTTGTAAAGAAGAATCAAACAATGATCCAAAAATAATCTTAGAAAATCCAGAGGAAATAATTCAATCATTTGAATCTGAAGGACTTATAACTTTTTATCAAAACGGAGAAAAGATAATGTGAAAAGATATACCAAATGTAGATGATTCTCTACATAATTTAACAAAAGAAGATGAAGAAATAATAAAAAGATTAACAGAATCATTAAAAAAATATAATGAAAATAATTCTACTTCAGTTTTAATTAATACAAATATCTAATAGTCATTAATTTAAATAAAATAATAAAACTAGATATTATTTTATTTTAATTATAGATTTATAAAAAAGTTCTAACCTATTATATAAATCCAGTTACTTTTAGTAACTGGATTATTTTTTATTTGTATATATAAAAAATTTTACTTATTTTTGTTGCAAAACAAAAATAATTGATAAACAAAAATAATTGATAATATGCCGATTAATTCAAAACCTCTTGCTTCTGCTAGAGAAAACCGAAGTAATTATAATGAATGAAAATCTATATGAGATTCTTATAAAAATTCAAAAGATTACCAAACTTTGGCCGATTATTCAGAAACGTTGGGACCAACATATGATCCAATTAGTAGAATAAATGATTATATAAATTACGATATTCCAATAATGATGAAAGCAGATTCTTTAGTGGTTGATCGTATTAAAAAAATGACAAAATACGGAGATCGTATAGACGGAGATCATCCAGTAATGAAGGTTCCAAAAATTACAGATTCTACCAAGAAAATGATAGATGAATTTATAGCAATGCCTACCAATGATAAAAAAGCTTTAATGAAATTTTTTGGAGACGAATTTATAGACAAAGAGTGAGGAACTGCAAAATCAACTTCTACTCCAAAAGTGATAAAAAGTGTTGCTAAAAATCCAATTTTACTTAAGTATCTACCATTTGCGAAAAGATTATTAAATACTTTTTCTACGTTTGGAGAACAAGCGCCTCCTTTATATAATACGAAAAAATCGTATTTAACTGGATGAGATCCAGTCGCTCGTTGAACTAAATTTATAGAAGAAAATGAATAATATGCCAAATATAATACCAAAAAGATTGGGAATTCCTTATAAAACGCTTCCTAATGAAGATGAATATGATTACTACAATGCGTATAAAGTTCCGGAAGGAAATGATCACTGAGATTCTAGAAATCCTACTACTGGTAGAATTTTAAAATCTGATCAACATCCAACATTTATAAATAAAACAGTACCTAATGAATATAAAGCTGGATATGAGTTTTATACAGATCCATTTGGAAATTTATATTCGTTTGGATTAGAGGAAGAAATACCTTATTTACAAAGACCATTAATGGCTCGTAAACAGTATAAAATTCCTAAAACGAGTTCTTATATGCCAAGTGCAGAGTTAGCACTTAGACAGGCTTATATGGAATCTGGATTTAATCCGAATGCTAGATCTGGAGCTAATGCGCAAGGAATATTTCAGATTAAATCTGGAGCGCTTTCTGATTATTTAAAAGCAACAAATGATTATGGAGATTTATATGATCCAATGTATAATAAGAAAGTTAGAGATTGGTTAATGAATAAATTATATAATAGTCCTACAATTAATACCAATAATCCAAAAGAAGAAGTTCGATTAGCTAAAGCATTAGCAGCATACAATTGGGGAAGGAAAAATCTTGAAGATCATTTAGTTGCATTAAAAAATGCAGGTAAAGATATTTATTCAGATAATTCTTGAATGGAAGGAATTCCTACAGAGACTAAAAATTATATAAATTTTATTTTATACCATAAACCAACTGAATATAAATCAGATGAAGGATTAGCTAAATTAAAACATTTATACGATGGAATTTATACCAATAGGTAAACGTAGTAATATATACCCAAATATCGTATATACACCAACAGATGTTTCTAAATTTGAAGTAGATACCCCTAAAACTACAACGGAAAATCCACTAGATTGAGCTAAAAATATTGTTTCTCCTAAATCAGAAATAAAAGTTGTAGATGGTGATTCAAAAACTAAAGAAACAGATACTAGCGGATCTGATTATTTAAATGCTTGAAAATCAGACAATAAACCAGAATCTAAAGAAAATGAATCTAAAGAAGATTCTAAAGAAAATGAATCTAAAGACGAGAAAAAGAACCCAGCAATTACATATAAAGGAAAGGGGTTTGATGATTTTAAAGAAAATTATAAAAAAGCTGGAATTGATCCTGCTAAATTTGATTTTTTTGCTTCCATAGCTAAGCACGAATCTAATTTTAATCCTACAGTACAAAATAAAGCTGGGGCTCCTGCATTTGGTTATTTCCAATTTATGCAAGATGGAAAAAAGTGAAATAATATTTCAAAGTTTGCAGGTGTTGATATTCAAACATTTAGAAATAATCCAATACTCCAAATAAAAGCTGCTGAAAAGCTAGCAAATGCTTTTTTATCTCAATTTACCGAGGAAGATAAAAAACGAGCTAGGGAACTCGGATATTCTGATTCAGCCCTTGTACGAGGCGCTTGAATGGGAGGAGTTGGAGGAGTTAGAAACTTTCTTTATAAAGGAATCAATGCTAGTGATAATCATTGAGATAAGAAAACTGGGAAAGGCTCTAATGTAAAAGCAGCAATGGATAGAGGTAATAACTATTTTAAAAAAGGTGGAATTTTAAAAACACGATAATGCCGATATACGCTACTAAAGAATTATTTAAAACTGATATGTATAATAATTATACTAAGGTTTTAACTGAAAAGAAAATAGATTTGGAATTTGCTAAATATTTAGTTTCTCAGGATGCACTAGAAAGCAACTGAGGAAAATCTTCTCTTTGTTTATATAATAATTTTGGAGGAGTTAAGGCCTCTAAAACTTCTAAGTTTGTAGAAAAACAAACAAAAGAATGAGATAAAACAGAGAAAAAGATGAAAACAGTTGTACAAAAATTTAGAGTATTTGATTCTGTAGAAGAATATTGCAGATATAAAATTGCTTTACTAGGAAATAGTAATTATAAAACTTTTACTAGAAAACCATCTGAATTTGCTGATAGTCTGACTATTTATGCTAAATATAAATATGCAACTGATCCAAATTATAAATTTAAGATAAATAATATGTATAAACAGATGTGAGGATAAATAAGAGATATATAAAGTATAATTTTAATCATGATAAAAAATTATGGGAATACAAAACTATTTAAAAAGAGTTTCTAAAGCTACAAAGGATATTAAATCTGCAATTGAAGAGAAAGGAGTTTCAGTTGCACAATGTGATGGTTTTGAAACACTTGCAAACAAAGTAAGAGCTATTCAGACTGGAACTGGTTCAGATGGTTCTTCATTATTTACGGTGCTTGCATTTAAATCTTCTCAAACAAAGCCAGCAACTCCTACTGGTGGATCTTTTACTGCTAGTGCCATTTCATATCCATCAGGATGATCCGATGGATCAGGGCTTTCCAAATATGTTTGGATGTCTTATATAGTATTTAAAGGTGACGGTTCTGTTTATAAAAACTGGGTTTCTCCTATTCTTGTTAATGGAATTATTAATGATGGTGGAGATCCAATTGATCTAACTGATTTAGCTACAAGAACTTGGGTAACAGATCAGATTAAAAATGCAATTAAAAATGGAACACTTGATCTATCTACCTATGCTACAAAGTCTTACGTTGATACTCAGGATGCTTCTACACTTCAGTCTGCAAAAGATTATGCAGATGGACTTGTAACAAACGCGGGAGTAACTTCAATTAACTCTATTAGTGGATCTGTAACACTTAAGGGTTCAGATACGGTAATTATTAGCAGGGGTTCTGATGGGCAATCTCTTGAGTTTTCTGCTATTGGAGGTACAGGTGGAGGTGGTGATACTATTAGATCTTTTAATATTTACCAGAATAATGATTCGAGAGAAGTAATTCCTGATATTCCTTCAGTTTTAGGTTCTGAGCCATATTGAGACATAACTTCTGGGGATTTGAATAATTGCCCTACTGGCTGATCTACTGATATGACATTTGAATCCGATAAATATACGTGGATGGCGTCTGCATTTTTCTCTAAGAATAATTCTGGAGCAATGGTAGGTTCCTGAGAAGGCCCAATATGTATTACTGGAAAACCTGGCGAACCAGGAAAGGATGGTTCTAGTTTTGAGTTTATTTATGCGTTAACTAGAGATACAACGTCAAAACCTAATTATCCTACTACACTTGCAGATAAGAAACGACTTTTTGATGAGGCGGAAAGCGGAGATGATTCTTCGCATTACGCTACTTGGAACGGTCAAAAGTGGTATGATAGAGCTCAGGCAATTGATTCTACAAATAATAAAGCTTGTTGGGCTGCACAGAGAGTTAAATATTCTACGAATTCTGATTGGATTTATTCTAATTCTCCTATTCTTTGAGCTAATTGAGGATCAGATGGTGCCGATGGAGACGGGGTTGAATATATATTCTTCCAAACCGATGATGCGCATCAGGCAGCAGGAAAGTGGTATAGCGATGCAGCTAATTTTAATATTTCTTACACTAATCCTGGTACTGTAAATGGAGTTACTACTAATTATGATAACACTTTAGACGACTGGGTACCTCAAGGTTGAACTGACGAACCCCAGGATGTTTCAGAAGATGTTTTCTATGAATTCTGTTCAATCAGAAAATCTAAAAATGGTGTTTGGCAAGAGTTTAGCGTTCCTTCACTTTGGGCTAAATATGCCATGGACGGAAAAGATGGAGCATCAATTGAATATGTATTTGCCTGCACAAATGATGATTTAACTCCAGAACAAGTTTCTATAGATAATGCTGCTGCAAACGCAGATGGAGCTCATACCACTGATGAGTATTTGCCTAATTTTAACTTTAACGGTACTATAGTAAAAGCTACTAATAATCAAGTTTCAGTAACTGAAAATAATCAGTATCAATGGGTTTCGCTTCGTAGAAGAAAAAGGGGAGCGACGGAATGGGGAGATTTCTCACATCCTGCAATTTGGACTAAATATACAGAAAGAGGTTATAATGGAGACACTTATGCTACTGCTCAGTTATTTATTGCTCATACAACTTATGATGAGAACAATCCACCAGCAGTTCCAGTTGTTACTTCTACTTATGATGTAAATACTAGAACGGTTATAAATCCTCCTACTGGTTGGGATAAATCTGCGACTAAAACTACAGATAAACCTTATATTTGAACTATTTGGGGCTCTTTCTCAGAAAATACTGGAAATCAAGTTGGAGAATGGTCTAAACCTTACTGCATAACAGGCGCTCCCGGACCTGCTGGAGAAGATGGAGATGAGATTGAGGAAGTATATTGCTTAAATAATGCAGCAGTAATTCCTACAATTACTTCTTCTGGAACTGATCAAAATGGAAAAACAAAGTCTGAAGACGGATTTTTACCAAAATTTGTGTTTAATGGAGAATCTAAAGACTCAGTTGCAAGTCAGCCTTCTGTTACCGAAGAACTTCCGTATTGTTATGGCGCAAAACGTAGAAAGCACAATGGCACTTGATTAGATTTCTCAGACGCATATTTATGCGCAAATTATGTAAAGCAAGGATTATCAACTGATGATAAGAATTTAATTAAATCTGAAGTAGAATCCCAAATTGGAAGCTCCCTCGACGCTACAAATAGACAAATATCCGCAATTCAGAGTAGAGTAGATAACATTGATGGAACCGATGCCACTTTCTTTGTAGATAAGAAGGAGGGAATTATTAATGCAATTACTCAATATAAATCGGAAAATCAATCATCCTTCTCAGATCTTGTTTTAGATGGTTCTGAAGCTAAAGTGAAAGCTTGGGCTGGAGGTGAATTTACAGAAAATGGTAAAAAATTAATAAAAGATGCTGGAGTTGATTTAGATGGAATTGAATCCACAGTTAGACAGTGGGCAACTTTCTATGATGAGTCAACAATGAAAACCGGATCAGTTCGTCAGATTCTTGATGCAGAAGGCACTAAAATCACAACCGAAGCAACAAAAGCTGCTGAAGATAAAGTAAATATTGCCACTACTAAGTGAGATGCAGATAAAGCTTCCATAACTAATGACGTCGCAAAAGCACATCAGTTCTGAGCTAAATACAAAACAGACGGAACCACTATTAATACTACTGCAGAGTATGATCTTTCTAACGTAGGAGAAGGCAAAACATATGCTAATGTAGAAGCATATGAAAATGCAATGAAAGGTGAGCCTAACAACTGAACTAAGGTAATTGTAACTGATGCACTTTCTAGAATTTCTCAGGAAGCAGGAAGATTAACATTTGTTGTTAATGAAGGCACATCTTGGGCCTCTATTGTAGCTAAAGCGAACGAAAGCACAGGATCAGAACTTTGTCTTGATGCAGATAGAATTAATCTCTCTGGAACAACAAATGCTACAAAAGCTGTTATTGGAAACGCAATAATACAGGGTGCAACTATTACAAATGGCTCTATTACAGAAGCCAAGATAAATTCTTGCACTATTGCTTCTCAAATAAAATCTAAAGATTATTGTAACGGAACGAATCCAGATACTGGAGAGACAAAAACGAAAAAAGGATTTTTATTTGATGCAGCCTCTGCAGAATCTGAATTTGCAATATATGCTAGATCTCAAGAATGTGCAACCGAGGACCCAGATGTTGTAATTTCATCTTCAGAAATAAAACTTCCAGCAGCAACAGTTACTGGAACATTTAAAGCAGGATCTGCAGATATTACTAATTTAACAGTAAATCTTGCTAATGTAACTGGACTTCTTGATGCTAAGAATATTAAGGGAAAAACTATTACCGCTGATCAAATTGCCGCTAAAACTATTACAACAGAAAAACTTGCTACTGGAGTAATTGAAGGTATTACAAATGATGTAAAGAGCGGGCTTACTGATTTAAAGATTAAAGCGGATAATATTGATTTTACTGGATCTGATGGTACATTTATTGGCAATCTAAATAGACAAACTGGATTAACTGTAGATGCAGCTAATATTAATGGTACATTGCGTGCTGATAAAATTGAGGCAGGAATATTAGATTGTGATAAATTTTTAATTAAAAACTTAACGTGAGATAAACTTACTATTGAGGCAGACAAATTAAAAGCAGCAATTGCTGATATTGGAGCTTTAACTGCTGGAACAGTATCAACTAAAAATCCAGATAATACAGGTACAGTTGAAATTGAGAAGAATTACATTGTTTTAACAGATAAAAATAATAATGCTGCTCTTAACGTAACTGGAGATGATTTTGCTACAATTGCGGCTCCAATACAGCAAGAACTTATATTTACTGGTGCCGCACAACAATCCGCTATTGATATTTCTAATGAATTAAATAGCGTTGGCTATAAAGAATTAAAATTTACTGGAGAAACTAATCCTGTTAATTTTAATAATTATAACAATCTTCAAATTAGATTAAACTCTGTTAAATTCAATTTAGATCCAAATATTTCTTGTAGTCCTGATGAATATGATTATAATGAGATAGACGGTATTTATCATATTAATATAACGTTATATGTAAATAATAATCGTATTACAAGTAACAACTTTACTAAATATTGCTATCATGTATTAGGTTCTGGTCCTCAGGATTGAATTTTTGGAAATGAGATTGGTGCTGCAGAAGATTCAACAATCGAATTCGGCTCTTGTTTAATTCCTTCAGTTTCTAGTGAAAGTGTTTCTATTAAATTTAAAATAGAAGTCACTGCTAATTGAGGTAAATCAAGCTCATCAAATTCTATAAACAATTTCCAAATTAATTCTAGAATCTATTCTGCTTCACAAAAAGTTATAGCCCAAACCGTTGGATCTGCAAAAGGAGTAGTTATTGGAGCTAATGGATTCAGAGCTGCTCTAGATGGAGAAAATTATGCGCAATTCTCGACTTCTTCTACTGGCGAAATGGAATTTTTAATCCAAGCTGGAGGTGCTAGCGGTTATGGAATTAATGTTAAAAAAGATGGAATACAAATGAAGTTAGCTGGAGTTTGATATGCAGTCACAAGAGGCTCTGACGGAAACTTACAACTTAATTAATTATGTTAAATGCTATTAAATCAATTCTTCAAAATATAATTGATCAAATTGATTCTGGAAATTGCAATATGTCTAATGAAGAAATGCTTAAAACTATTGATATGCTTAGACAATATGCAAATCCAGAGGAAAAGCTTAGTAAAGATCAGGTTTGTAGTAAACTTAATGTTAGTAGAGCTACTTTTGATAATAAAGTTAGAGCTGGAAAATTTCCTAAAGGAAAGAAACAAAGAGGATTTAAAGAATTGTTTTGAACTAATAAAGACTTAGCATCGAATTGCTAAAGTATATATAATAAAAGAGACTTATAATCAAATGATTATAGGTCTCTTTTTTATTTTTACTATTGTTGTGTTTCTGGTTATTCTGATATTATATTTGCACTGTGATCACAAGAACTTTATGTTTAACCTAAAAATTTTAAATTATGTCAGACGAAAAAACTTATATTTTTCCAGATGGAGCTGGAAACACCAATGGAATGGATCCTGCTGCTCTTATGGCTATGATGAATAACGGCGGTTTTGGAAACGGAAGTTGGATTTGGGTAATTTTTTTATTTTTCTTATACGGTTGAGGAGGAAACGGAATGTTTGGTAGAGGAAATGGAATAGACTCTGGACTTGGTACTGATTTAGTTATGCAGGCTGTAAATGGAAATAGATCTGCGATTTCTGATCTTGCTGGTAGATTAAATTGTGATATTAATTCAATTAATACTGCTATTAATGCTGTTCAGTCTAGTGTACAAAACGTTGGTTCTCAGGTAGGTATGTCTGGTCTCCAGGTTATTAATGCAATACAGTCTGGTAATCAAACTCTTGCTAGCCAGTTAGCTCAGTGTTGCTGCGAAAACAAACTTTTAGTTACTCAAAGTAATTATGAAAATCAGATTAGTACGCTTAATCAAACGAATCAATTAGGAAGTAAGATAGATGCAAACACAAACACAATTGCTGCACAGATAGCTGCACAAACTACGTTCTTATCTGATAAATTCTGCGATTTAGAGAAACGAGAAATGCAGGCTAGAATTGATTCATTATTGGAGGAAAAAAATACTCTTCAAACGAACATTGCTTTTGCCAATCAGACTGGTCAAATTCAGAATTATATTTCTGGAATTATTACTCCAATAGCTAAAGAGGTAGATACTATTAAACGATCTCTTCCTAGTTCAGTAACAATTCCTTACGTTCCTTATACGGCAGTACCTAATACAGGTTTATATGGCGGCTATTATTATGGTACAGCAAATCAAAGTATTTGATCATAATGGCTACAAGATTAAAAGCGGTTAATCAAAAAGGGTGACCTACGATAGAATCTACCGGGGTTACCCTAACAACCACCGCTGAAACATTTAGTTTCGCCGCACATCCTTATGTAGGATTACCATTTCAAGGTGGTTTATATATAAAGATTTCTGGTACCCCAGCCGCTCCTACTACAGCAGTTCCTATTAATTTCACAACTACTGGAGTAGCTGATTCTACAGTTGCAGTTCACAATGCACAAGGAACTGCGCTTACGACTGCTACTTTCCCTGGAGATGGTATTTATATAGGATTTTGGGATACCGATACTGGATTACTTAGACTTTTAAACGCATAATATTATGTTTCAATCCCTTAGACCAAATAATCAGATATATATTTTAAAGAAAGATGTACCTTCATTAGAAGTAGGATCAGTTGTTAGTGTTTCAAATCCCATTCCAAAATATCCAACAAATTTTGGACAACCCCAAGAAACTATTTTGGATTTGGTAGTTAAAATTAATGGGCAAGATGTTCCATTTCAGAAAATACCTGCAAACTTAGATATTGCTGATTTTGGAACTAGTGGGGTTGTTATAGCAGATAATAGAAATGCGATGAATTCTGAAATTGCTAGTTTAAAGCAAAAAAGTAAAGATATTTTAAATAGTATTGATTACCATAAAAAAGTTGTAGAAAATTGTGATAAAATGCTTTCAGATTTAAATCCTGAATTTGCAGAAAAACAAGCACAACAAGCTGAAATTAATGCACTTAAACTACAAGTTTCAGATTTGTCTAAAAATATTAGTGAATTACTTAACCAAATTAAAACGAAAGAAAACTATGAGAATGTGGGAAATTAGAGAAAATAGCAAGTATGATTCAGATTATAAATCTAGAAAACGTAGCAGATCAGAAGATGACGACTACGAATGTGGATACGAAGACGGATATAAAGCCGCTATGGAAGAGGCAGAATCATATTCCAGCAGAAGAAGGAGATATTAATATGGCTAGATTAGATTCATGAGGTACTTTTCCATCAGGTATGGAAGAGTACCTTTCTATTTATGGGTGGCATTTTAGTAAAAGAATGTGTGAATGAGCATGTTCTAGAATGAAAAAGGAAGTCTCAGGAAAATTAACAAAAATACAACCATATACAAAAGAAAATATAGAAGATATACTTAAAAGAAATAACTTAACTCTAGAAAATAGTGCAGGTTATGATTGTGTATATGTTGCAAATATGTGTAAAGCCGATTTTTTAGGTTCTTCTGTAATTGATGAACCGCATCTAGCTAGATATATAAAAGACGTTATTGATGATCCTGACGGTTATGAAGGAATAGTATTTACTAGATTTTACGCTGATTGCATAGGATCTGGAATTCCAATTATTTGGGAAGATATGCTTTAATGTTTTGATTTGTAACTTTTATTTCGTATATTGTAGAACTTTAAAACTTAATTATGTATAAAAATATATTTTTAAAAGTATTGAAACTATTTCCAATTATTATGGGAATATTTCTACTTAGTTTCAATGCAGTATATTGAAATAATTGTTCAAAAGAAAGCCCAATTAATAATATAACTGGAACTTCTGTTTCTACATCTATAATTTTATATGCTGCATCAATCCAATTAAACTTTTGCATTATACATAAATATTTTATTATTTATGATAATATAGCATCAGTTTGAATTGATATTAAAAAGATTTTAGATCCATTAATTGGTATAAAGATTAACTTTGTAGTTATTGTTTTAGGAATAATCTTAATTGTTTGATTATTAGTATTTTTATTAAAGAAAAAGCCGGGACATTAGTCTCGGCTTTTATTGTTATATTAATTTTTTATTATCAAAATTTTAATTTACATTTTTTATTTTTATCTTTTTTAGAATCTTTATATTCTTTTCATAACTTTCCTTGTTTAGAAAAAGCTTCCGTTTCTCATGGCCTTGTATTATACTCTTTAGTATTATCGTATTCTTTGCCTTCTCACGTTACTTTTTTATGATCTTGGCTAATTACTAATCTTCCTTCCTGATATTGCTTTAAATGTCATAATTCATGGCATAAAACTAATCCTGTAAGGCATCCTGGTTTAATTCATAAAATATAATTATTTGGAAAAGGAGCTTTTTCTAGAAAACAAATAATTTCCAAATCTCCGTTTGAAACTTTGTCTGTAAGTTTTCTATTTTCAATTATATTTAAAGTTATTCCAGAATAATTAAAAATTTTCTCTAAAACAAATTCTGCAATTTCTACAAAATTTGTTTTAGAGTTTTGTACGTATGAAATTATTTTATTCATTATTTATCATATTGCGGACGCTGAGATGTAAAAGCATCTAATCATGCAGCTCTTTTATATTTTTTTTGCAAATCGTCTGGGTAAGGATTAAACCAGGTCGTAGATCCGTCTTTGCTCACGAAATAATCTCCATATTTATTATTAAGCCATCTTTCATACCAATTATATTGATCTGGATATATGCCCTCAAGTGCATATCGTCCTGGTTTGAAATCACCGTTTGGATGAGTTATATACCCCATATATGCAGGAGCCTTCATTGTTGGTCCTAAATCAGATTTAAATGATTCTATTCTATCCTGAATAGCAGCATTTTCCTGTGCTGCCAATTCTTCATCAATTCCATCTTGCAATGATGATTGTAAATTATTATAAAAGTCTTCAGGTAAAATATCAGAAATGTTTCAATTATTAACTTTTCCAGTAAGTCCTAAATCGGAAACTGAGCTATCAGGTACACTAGAGCTATTAGATCCATCTGAATTTTTTGATTTAACTCTTCCTCATCTTTCTCTCCAGTTAGGATCCATTTTAGTTCCATACTTTTTACCGTTCCAAGTAAATACTTTCATTCCATTTTTACGAGCTAATGCGAAAGCATTATCAAAACTTCCTGCTCCAGTTAAATCAGCAGTAGGAGTTTCCTGCTGAGGTCTACCTGCTAATCCACTGAAATTTGTATCTGGATTGACGATTGGAGTAACGACACCAATTCTGTTTGCTTTACTAATTCCTCTTTGAACTGCAGCTCTAGCAGCTTCTGCACCACCAGATGAAGGTCTACCTGCTAAAACTGGAGAATTAATCCATTCTTCAAATGTTGGAGGAAGATTAGATTGTGCATACTCTCCTGTTCCAGCAACCATTCTTCTAGCTGTTTGTCTAAGTTCTCTTCCTCTTAAATCTGAATTATCTCTAAGCGCATTTTTAGCATTCGCCATTGCTAATTGAAATTGTCCTCTATTATATCCTCTATTTTGTTTGGCTTGTTGTCTAGCCTCTCTTCTTGTTAAGATGTCTGCCATATTACTTTAAATACATTTTTAATTCAACTAAATCTTTTTCTTGTTTTTAAATAATTTAAATCTTTTTGATTTTTATAAGCTTCTTGCTCAAAACTTATTGAGTAGTAAGCTTTTATCTTAAATCCCGTAAATAACGAAATTATTGCTTTTATTAACCACTCTATAAAATATAAAATATAAAAAATACAACCACCTAAAATATATAATTTTTCACAACCAAAAACAAAATCTAATTCTTGTTGTAAATGAATTGATTCATGATTATACGTAATTTTAGAGATTGGTTTATTTTTATATTTTTCTCTTCTGTATAATTTATTAAAAATTGTACTTGCATAAAATCCGTTTGGCGGGATTATTTTGCTGTATTTTAATTGAAGCTGCATAACTAATTGTGTTTAAACTTCTTAGCATTTCTAGCAAAATTTGCTCTACGCCTCTGTAACGGAGTAGCATTAGGATCACTCAATACTTTTCTAGCATATTCTTGAACTCCCATTCCTGCACGTTTTGCAGAAGCAGTAAATTTACCTCTATTTTTCTTTTTTATGTGGATTCCAGATTTGGCTATTATTGGGAGATTTCCGCCTTGTTTTCGATATAAAGCTCAGGAGTTTTCTAAAGGATATGTTAAATCATATCCTAATAAATATTTAACATTATGGTTGTTAAAATTAGGTATCGCATAATAGGTATATTGTCTATGCTCGCTTCTAAGTGGACTATTCTTATTTGATCTTAATAATCCCTGCTTATTTTTGTATGCATCATCTAAAACATATCTATAATGTTCGGCCATTCCTACACGATTTTCTTCTCCAGCTAAAGCTGGAGTTGTAGTTCCATCAGGATGCTGGTACATAGGAAATCCATCAGCATCTTCTATATATTTTGTTCTCATATGAGGTGATGATCCATACATACCTCTTACTAAAAACTCATCATTTAAAATACTAATTTCTGGAGTAGCGTCTCTAACTTTCTCAGTTCTAACAACTGCTGCATTAAGATCATTAATCCCAGATTCCATTGCATATCCTGGAAGTTTTCGAACAATAATAGGATATCGATGTCTACCAAATACTCCTGAATATAGTGTATATCCTCCGTCTTTAAAATTTGGATTTTTTGCAGCTTCCTCTAAATAAGATTTTCTAATTCCAATATTTCCTGTACCGGATTTCTCAAAAGTTCAGTCTCCATTAAAAAACCTATGGGTTCCTAGATATCTATCGGTTCCTTGATAGTTTGAAGGAAATTCTCCTAAAAATAAGTTTCCTAGAGAATTATCCATAGTTCCCCGCATATTCACCAAATCTTCTGGAGATATGCGGTCTTGTAAAACATGGTATCTACGCGTATCCCCTCTAAATAATAAAATAGGCTCCCCTAAAGAATTTACTGCTCCATTTCCCTCTCCGGACAACTGCATTGCACGTTTATATAAACCTTTTGCAATTTGTTCATCAGTAATTGAAGTATTTCCAACTAAACCGTATCGTTCTCTAGCTTCTGGAACATATTTCAAAAGTTCTGGATATAATTCAGACTTTTCTGGAATAGAAACCTCTCCATAATCCGAAAACATTTTCACAGCATCTTCTCCCTGCCTTCAAGTAGTTGGTTTAGTTTGTAAGTTTCTTTCTCCTTTTGGAATTCCTGCTAACTCTGCTTCAGAAAGTCGGCGTGGTCTTTCCATTAAAGTATAACTAGTTCTCCCATTAGTTGATTTTGGATTTGGAGTGAAAGAAACCTCTTTTGCTGGAAGATTTTCTGTAACAACCGTGGCTTTTGTTGGAAATTTAAAACCATTAAACTTTTTTAAACCGTTATATAATCCTCCAACTGCAGGAATTGCTCCAGCTAAATCTAATCCAGTTCAAACTGCATCTTCTGCAGTTTTATCTTTTTTCATAAATCTATTATACGCATCTCGTAAGCCTTCGGTTATAAAATATGATTGTGCACCAGTAGGTAATACTGCTCCTATAGTTGATCTTGCTACTAATGGATTTCCAAAAGACATTCCAGTTAAAGCAACTTTTCCATAATTTTTAGCAGTATCTTTCATTCTATTAAGTTGCTGACCTTGAGCAGATTCTCCTATATTTGCATAATTTCGAGTAGTTCCATATCCATCTATATAAGTATTTGATGGATAACCTAATAAGTTTCCTAATCAAGTTCCGGATAATCATTTACTTGCAATTGAATCTCCGGAATATGTTTGTTTTTCTTTATTTTCTTTATTTTCTTTACTCATATTTCTAATATTTTTGTTTTACAAAAATATACAATAATTTGCAAAAAATCAAACGTTTTTATATATTTGCATTCATAGAATAATGCAAATAAGTTAAATGGATAATTTAATTTTAATTATATATTTATAATGGATTGAATAACAATAATTTCAATAATTGCCTCTGCTTTAAGCGGAGGTGTTTTAACATATTTTATAAATCCTAGAGCTGCTTGGAAAAAACCAGAAATTGATAATAAAGCTGCTGAAGTTCAAACAAGCCAAACTCAATTTCAGTCATATAATGACTCCATGGGAGCAATGCAATCTACTATTTTAAGCCAAGAGACAAGAAATAAAGAGCTGTTCGAATTAAATGTACAGGCCCATGATGAAATTAATAAATTAAAATCCGATATAATGCAATGCTCGATGGCATTATGTAGAAACTCATTATGCCCATTAAGAGAACCTGAAAAAGGTCTGGGAGATGAAATATTTCAGCAATGCAAAAAAGATAAAGTTAACTTTTTGGATAACAAAGAAATAGAAGATATCGCAAAAGAAAAAGGATATATACTGAAAAAAATAGAAGAGATATAATTTTATGATAATGAATATGTGAATGAATAATGTAAAATGGAAAAGAAAAAGCATAAATATTATTATACTTATAAAATAATTTTATTAAAAGGTTCCCTAGCGGGAAAATACTATTATGGGCAGCACTCAACTGATGATATCAGAGATCATTATGCTGGTTCGGGGAAAATTCTTCAAAAATATTATAAAAAATATAGAGCAGTTGAAGGTGTGACCTATACAAAAGAGATTTTAAAATTTTACAATGGTCCCGAAGAATTAAATAAAGCTGAAAACGTTTTGATAGGTGATCTATGAAAAACAGATCCAGAATGTTTAAATCAGTGTGCTGGTGGAGGAAGTTCTACTTTTCAAAAAAGAAATACAAAAGAAACTAAGAAAAAACTCTCGAAAATAATGAAGGGAAGAGAAAGTGCTTTTAAAGGAAAACATTTTTCTGAAGAGTCGAAAAAGAAATTATCTATTGGTAGAACTGGGTACAAAAACTGAATGGCAAAATCGATTGTTGCATATAATTATAAAAATAAACAAATTTTTATATATGATTGTATAGCAAATTTTGTTCGAGACTTTCCTGAATATTTTTCAACATCTATATCAGCTTGTTGCAGAGGGAAATATAGATTTTATAAAAATTTTCAGTTTAAATACTTAAATGAATATAAAATAGACGGAAGCTTTCCTGAAAAAAGTGACTTTTTAAAAAATAGACCAAAATTAAATAATGATTAATGAATTATGCCAAAGTTACAAGGAATAAAAGAAAAATATATTAATGGAATAAAAGTAGATAAAGAAAACGACATCTGCTTTTTTAATGATGAAACCCACAAATATTACAACAAACAAGACATGCAGCCGTATATTTCGGTTACACAATTGGTGGGAGCTTATGAACAACCCTTTCAAGAGGATTTTTGGTCATCTTATAAAGCTCTAGAGCGAATTTTAGATCCTGATACGTTTTCTATAGTTAGGAAAACTCTTTTAGAAACAAAAAAGTTTGATAAACGAATTTTAGAAAAATTCAAAATAATTACAGAAGATTTTCAAAAAGAAAAACAAAACATCCTAGATGAATGAAAAGCAAAGAAAGACGAATCTTGCGAACATGGTACTGCTCAGCATCTTATAAAGGAACTTTCTTTTTATGATAAAACTGATTTTGATCTTTCTAGATATGGATTTAAAGAGTGTATTGGAAAATACGATTGTACTGCAAATTATTACAAATTAGACAAAGAACGTGCTATTTACCCAGAGTTTTTAATGGCAATTGATTATAAAGGATTACGTTTGTCCGGACAAGCCGATATTATAGTGAAAAATGGGAACGATATTTATATTGGGGATTGAAAAACAAACAAAGACTTAAAGACTACTTCTTATTATGATAAGAAGAAGAAGTCAAATGTTATGATGAGATTTCCACTTAACAACTTGCAAGACTGTGCGTTACAACATTATTTTTTGCAACTTTCAACATATGGTTTTATGCTTCAACAAATTAATCCAGATTTTGTTATTAAACAGTTGGAGATAATTCATATTGATAGAGATGGAAAAGAAACTTTATATCCGGTTCCCTACCTAAAATCTGATGTAGAAAGAATGATAAATCATTATATAAAACATCAAAAGATACAAAAAGAATTAGATAAAGATAAACCAATTAAAATTTAATGAGTTATGATTAATGAAAATGATTTAAGTGATTTTGCTAAAAAAAGATTAGCAATTTGTAAAGAATGTCTTTTATATAAAAATGATCCTGAAAAAGGCCCAATTTGCAATCCAGCTAAATATATGTCTCCGGATGGAAAAGAGGTTTCATATTTTAAAAAGGAAGGATGAATTAAAGGCTGCGGATGCTATATTCATCTTAAAATCAATAACTTACGTTCTCACTGTATAGCTAAAAAATGGTAGTATGAATATATTTCATAAAATAAAAAATATTTTTATAGGAACTTATAGAAATATTTTTAACAAAAAACCAGAATTTGCAAAACGTAGAATTGAAATTTGTGATAAGTGCGAATTCGAAAAAGGAAAAGGAAAAACTAGATATTGTGGCAAATGTTTTTGTTTAATAGAAAGCAAAACGTCTGTAAAAGATGAATATTGTTGAGAAAATAAATGGTAATGAATTATGGAAAATATAGCAAAAAATATTATTAAAAAGAATACTGAAAATATTAATGAAAATGAAGTAAATATAATCCCTTGTAATACTGGGGTTTTAATTAAATTTTATGAAGATAATCCGTATAGAAAAATTGAAAAAACTCAATCTGGATTAATTATTGGAATTGAAAGTACGAAGAAATATAAATCTACTGATACTGGGGAAATTGAAAATAATGAAGAATATATTGCTTGTGCAAAAGTTCTTGCTGTTGGTCCTAAATGTGAAAATGTAAAAGTAGGTGAAGATATATTTCTCATTAAGCATATAGCAAATCCGATTCCTTTTAGAAAGGAGGGATATTATATAATTTCTGAACAAAATACTTTATGTAGAATAGTAAATAGTTAATGTTATGGTAGATGAATATTTAGAGAAAACATTTTTCCTGCCTGGAGAACTTTGTATGGTTAAGCAGGATATAGATAACAAACCAAAAATGATGGTTGTAGAAAAAGTTACACGTTCTTTGATGAATAAAGACACAGGAGTAAAAGAATCTATGTTTTTAGGTATTAAATGTAGATGGTTTGATAAAAATCAAGCAATGCACGAGGAAGTCTTTTCATCTAAAGATTTAATTCATATTTAGTTATGGGAGATAACGAACAATTAATGCAGTTTATTAACTGATTACAACAAACAAAATTTCCAGATGCTTCTGTAGAACAAGTTGCACAACAAGTACAAGCTATGAGCCAAGATCCACAAGGTCAACAAGAACTACAAAGTTTAGTACAAGAGTTTCAACAAAGTACTGGAATGTTTAAAAAAGGTGGAAAAATTGATCAATTAGTAGAAAAAAGAAAGAAGATTAGAAAAGCAAAAGAAGGAACTGTAGTTCCAGAAACTGAAAGTAAAAAGAAGACAAACAAAAAACCTGAAGTTTCTAGAGAGGAAGATAATCCATATAAAAACCACAAATACGTTCAGCAGGAATATTGGGGCCCAAATAAAAAGAATGTTCAAATAATTACTGCTACTGAAAGAAATCTTCTTCCAGTTAATCAAGCTAAAGATCCAAATAGTGATTGAAATGTTGGAATGGGAGAATATGATGGAGACCATCTTATTTTAGATGCAGATAAAAATGGAATTAAGTCAATTAGGTATGGATTTGGTACTCAATCTAACGTAGATCCTCGTTTACATGATGCAGATTCTGTAGCTGCATTAAATCAAATTATAGCTCGCATGAAAGTAGCAGGAATTCCACTTGGATTCCCACTTGTAAAAAACCCTGATTATATTTGGTAATGAATATTTTTGTATTTGATAATGTAACAAATACTCTCCGAATAAATGATTATGAAATCTTGCTTGTAAAGGAATTTGCAAAGTTATGAGATAAAAAACGAAATATTTGCAAAGAAGATAAAACTGGAGAAAAGAGATTAAAAGCATATAAAGAATTGACTTATATTTATTTAACTCTTGATTTTAAATCTCCTTATTTTAAATATGCAGAACAAGATAAACATGAAGCAGCACTTGAAGACAGTGGTTTAACTGAAGATGATTTAAAAAATGATGACTTTCGTGCTGCATATCACAAATATGATGAAATACAAAATACGGATCCAATTCTAGAACTCATTAAAACCGCAAATAAAACGCTTAGAAAGACAAAAATTTTTCTAGATAGTATAGACTTCATTAATGATGTAGATGCTGATGGGCGGCCTTTATATAAGCCAAAAGACGTAATGGCAGATATTGGTTCTATTTCTAAAATGAGAACTGAGTTACAAGCTCTAGAAATCGCATATAAAGAAAATCTAGTAGCAACTACTAAACTTCGGGGTGATAATGAGCCTGGATTCCAAGATGAATAATTATGGCTAGGAAAGTAGAAATTATAAATGAAGTTCCGGACTACGTTCCTAAAAAGAAAAAGAAAGAGGAAAAAATGGAAAATCCTCTAGAAAAGAGAACTAAATTACCGGACTTTTCGGAAAAATATGAAGAAGATTTGAAGCGAAAACTTTTTGAAGAAGATTTAAAAAGAATGACTTCAAAGAATGTTAATGAAGATGAAGAAGAATCTGAATATTATGAAACTGATAGAAAGATGGTTCATCATAAACGAGATGGTGACTGAGATGTTCCTATTGGTGAAGACATAAAATATTTTGATCCGGAATTATCATATGAAATAACCGGTTATAGACCAATTAATATGACTCAAGGTTTAGATTTTGATCCAACTCCATTTCAAGCTACTGGGAAAATTTATACTGATACTGGGAAATATACGGAATACCCGCCAAAAACTAAACCTTATAATGATTTTTGAACTGAGCAACTTAGAAGATGTACTGAAGGTTATACTGTAGGAAAATATAGAATAACTGGAGATCAATATTTCTTTCTTAATTTTTATAGAATGCAAACCGTTGCTCAAGATGCAGTTAAAGATACAACTGGTAGAAATGAATCTTTTCCCTCGTTTGTTGCTAAACAATATGAATTTTTTCATTATATAGAAATATGTGAATATATTGGAAAAGATGTTTGTTTATTGAAGAGTAGAGGAATGGGAATGTCTGAAATACTTGCAGATCTGGCAGTTAGGCCATTTATTACTACTAGAAAATTTAGAACTCTATTAACTGCGGCTGCTGATGATCAACTAGATCCGCTACTTGATAAAGCTTGATACCAATTAAACTGATTAAATTCCAATACAAATGGAGGAATGAAAAGGTCCCGTCAAAAGGTTGATAATATACGCCAAAAAAGAGCGTCCTTGCTTGATAAGGATAATGTAGAACGGGGAAGATTTAGTGAAATAGAAGGTAGAATTGCGAATAATCCTCGTAAAGTTAGAGGTGATCGTGTGGAACGCCTTGTATATGAAGAGGCTGGATCAGCACCAAATTTAATAAAATCCTGAGTACAGGGAACAGCGTTAGTAGAACTTGGTGGTAAAAAAATTGGAATTAAAATAGCATTGGGTACGGGAGGTGATGATTCCGGACAAGTTGCAGGACTTGCTAGAATTTTTAATAATCCTCTGGCGTACAATGTTTTACCATATAAAAATTCGTATACTCTAGATGGTAAAATTGCGTTTACTGGATTTTTTATACCTGCGTATGAATTTGCTCTAGATCCAAAATATGTTGATCACCGTGGAGTTACAAATAGTATTGAATTTAAAAAATATTATGAAGCAAAAAGAGCATTAATGGAAGGACAAGATCTTCTTACTTTTTGTGCTGAATATTGTTTTACTCCTAATGAAGCACTTTTAAAACAAGGTGATAATCTGTTTAATGCTGAATTACTTTCGGATCAAATAACTCAAATTAGAGTTTTTAAAAATTATACTAAACCTGAACAAACTGCTCTAATTTGGGATGGAAATAATGAAGGAAAAATAAAGGCAATTCCATCTAAATCTAGTAAATTATTGGTTGTAGAACCTCCATTGTTGGATAAAGATGGACAACCTTATAAAAATTTATATGTAGCTGGAATTGACTCCATTGATGTTGGAGCTAACGAATCTGCTACTGATTATGATGTTTCCGATTTTTGTATTGTTATAAAGAAACGAATGTTTGGAATGGAACCTCCAAAATATGTAGCAATGTATAAAGATAGGCCTAACGATATACGAGAAGCTTATGAAATGGCTAGAAAGCTATTAACGTGATACAATGCTAAAGCAATGTTGGAGTATACAAAAATTGGAATACAAAGATATTTTCAAAATAAAAACTGTGCTGATGTATTTATGGCTAGACCTGAATATGCCACTACGGTTAAAAATAGAATAAAATCTGCAAAACGATTAATTGGATTACCTGCTACTGAGGCTGTTATTAAACACGGACTTGAACTTATTGGAATGTATGTTAATGAATACGTTTCTGAAATTGATTTTGATGAAATGTTAGAACAATTACTTAACTATTCTTATGAAGACAAAAGAAAGTTTGATATAGTTGCAGCTCTAGGACAATCTGAAATTGCAGACGAGGAATTAACTGGAGTTACTCCTACTACAATTAATAATAGAAATAAAACCTGACAAGATGTTGGGTATTATAGAAATGACAAAGGATATATTGAATATGGAGTTATTCCAAAGAAAAATACGTGAGAAACAAGATGACTCAATTAGAATGTGAAATATTAAAAGTTATTAATGAAACTATAGGAGGTAAATATATTGGTAAACTTAGAGTTACAAAAGAAGATAATATATATTGCTTAGCTATGTTTCTTAATTTAACGGTAAATCCTGCTTTTTCACTTATTAAAGAGTGTAAAAATGATGAGGAATTTAAAGAGTTTGTGAGAAAAGAGATGAAAACTAGAAAGATAGAAAAAGAATCTTTTTGAAAAGTTTCTATTTCTTACGATACTGAGGAAGATCTCATTGATAAAAAACAACACAAAATAAGAATGATTTAAAATGAACAAAGATGCAGAAATAAAAAAAATTAACAAATGTATTTCTGAACTTGTTTATGAAAAGACCCAGTTAAAAAAGGCTTATAACTACTACCATGGAGAAAGAGATGCAGATCAGTTTAAATATTTAGAAAATAATTATGGTATTGGAACTCCTACTGCTATTGGATTTACTCCATTAGTTAAAAAGCATATTGACGTACTTGTTGGTGAATATTTGGAATTAGATCCAGATTTACAAATTACTTGTAAAGATGAGAAAACTATTTCAAATATTACTAGAGATAAAAAGCTTAAAATTGATCAAGAACTCTATAATTATTTAACTAAATTTTTAAAAAATGCTATAATTGGAATATTAATGGATAAACAAGAACCCATGGACGATCCATATATAGAAAAGGAGCTGCAAAAACTCAAAGAAGATATAACTAGAAATTATGTATCTGATTATGAGATTGCTGCACAAAATATTTTAAATTATTTTAAACTCTCTAGAAATCTTGATCTAAAAAATAAAATGAGAGAGCTTTTTACAGATCTCCTTATTGGAGGTATGGCTTATTATAGAGTTAGACCTACAAATAACAAGCACGATGTAAAACTAGAAATTCTTAATCCGATTGATACTTTTATAGAGAGAAATCGAAACGAATTTTATTTAAATAAATCTCCTAGATCTGTTGTTAGAAGATGGCTTAGTAAAGAGCAAATCTTAGCTGAATACGGAGATGAACTGGGATCTGAAGCAAAGAAAACAATTGAAAATTATTTTGCTTACGATGAAAGTTCTGGAAATGTAATGTATGTTAGAAGTCCTGCTAATTTAGATGGAACTGCGGACCCACTTAAGTATGGTCCAAAAGAAGGATTATTAGGTGGGTTGGAAGTAATTCCAAAACTACCTTGAAATGAAGGAGATAGAGTTGTTAATAATATTATTCAAACAATTCCTGTATATGAGTGTGAATGAATTGAATATGAAGATGATAAACTAACTCGGCATGAAGGAATTAAAATAGGAGGAGAAGTATATATAACAAGAGGTGAAAATAAAGATGTACCTAGATCTGCAAGTAATCCAAAAGAATGTACTCTTAGTGTAAATGGTATGTTTTTCTCTGATAAAAATGGACAACCATTCTCTATTATGTTGAGTACCAGTGACTTACAAGATCGTTACGATCTCTTACTTTACTACCGAGATAATTTAATTGCAACCTCTGGAACCATTGGCGACTGAATTGATGTTGCACATCTCCCTACTTTTTTAGGAGATAACACTCCAGAAATATTACAAAAATGAATTGCTTATAAAAAGAATGGAGTAGCATTGTTTGATAGTTCCCAAGAAGGAACTCAGGCATTGAATACTACTTTTAATGGTTTTGATGATACAATTAAAGCGCCTGCAATTCAGGCCATTCAAGTTGCAATTCAAAGTATAGAAGAACAAGTTTCCTCAATTACGGGGGTTCTTACTCAAGCGTTAGGAAATATTCAACAAAGAGATGCAGTTTCCAATGTAAAAGTTGGAGTTAGACAATCTACACTTCTTACAAAGCAATATTTCTCTGCAATGGATCTGATGTATAAAGAAGTTAATTATGATCTTTTAAACTGTGCTAAAGTGGCTTATAAAAAAGGTTTGAAAGGAACTCTTATACTAGGAGATAAACTTATAAAAGTTTTCAATGCTCTACCTGAGTATTATACAATGACTGATTTTGATATTCATATTCAAGATAGTTCAGAAGTTTCTCAATTAAAAGAGGAAATTAAAGCATTAAATGTTGAACTAATTAAAGCTCAATTAGTTGATGCCGATACTGCAATTGATGTTGCTACTGCTAAAAATCTTACTGATTTGAGAGATAAAGTTAATTATGCTCTCAAAAAGAAAAAAGCTGAAAATGATCAACTTGGTCAAATGCAACAACAATTACAGCAATATGCGCAGCAAATGAAAGATGCTCAACAACAAATACAGCAGCTTAGTCAGGAAAATAAAAATCTTCAAAATAAACTTGAAACAAATAATGCAGAAAAACTTAAACTTGATGCTAAACGAGTTGATATTGAGGATCAAACTAGACAGGATAAAGCTAATTATAATGAAGATCTTATTGATCTGAAAAAGAGACAATTAGAAGTTGAGCGATTACAAATATTGGATAGAAATCCATATAACGATAAGGTTCGGGATGTATAATGGAAGTTAAAATTGGAATTACGCATAACTGCGAACTACTAGTACAAGGCACTGAAGATTCTTTGGAATATGTACGTATAGGAAATAAACTAAAAGAATTACTCGATCCTTATAACTCTGAAACTCTTTCTACTGAAGAACTTAGAGATGAGGTAAATTTAATTCTAGAACCTTGTACTGATTACGAAGGTGAAGTTGTTTTTTTAGAATTTGTAACTGGAAAAGATATAGATTCTTCTAAAAATTTGATAATCACCGAAAAAGAATTCAACACTTATAAATATTCTTTACCAAAAGATGGTTTATATGTTTATTATAAAATTGCTTTACAAAAGAAAGAATATATGGGTGATGAATATACGAACAAGATTTATTATGACAATGGAAAGATAATGTATAAAGATCAGGAAATAAAAGATCCGTCAGAACTTATTGATTATCTGACACTAACTGGTGTGGGAATTTTGGATTATTGTGAAGAAGTAGTTTTTTCACTATGTAAATTAGAACACTGTGTATTTGAAATACAAAGATCCGTTTTAAAAGCAGGTTTAAAAACTTGTGGATTAGACGATTGTGATAAACTTAAAAATATTCGTGATCAGAGAAATTTCCTTTTTATTTCTTTAGCCGTTTTAAAACATTTGATTTCTGAGGAAAAATATGATGATGCCGAAGAAATTCTAGAAGCACTTTCTTCTTGTGGATCCTTATGTAAAGATCTAAATAATTCTTCGAAGAGTTGTAATTGTGGAACCGAATAATTAAATTTGAATGTTTAAACCTAAAAAACAAGTTTGGAGAGACAACACAGAACCTCCAAAAAATTATATTTGGGAAAGACTCAACGAATCTGGTTCATATATTGGAACCTTCGAGCACAATGGAGAACGTTGAGTTAAAATAAAAGATTCTAAACCCTCCGGAGATGGAGGAAACTGCACTTGTGGTGATAAATTTGTTTTGATTACTGATGAAGCTAAAATTTTATATGGTACTGATGAAGCTGGAAATGCAAAGTTTGTTTTATACTCTGAAAATCCAATTTCTAGTACTGTAGTTACAAGAACTTCTGATGGTAGAATAAAAAGTGCAGATGCTAAAGAAGAAAATGATGTTGTAACTTATAAAGATATTTGTTGAAATGAATAGTATTGATACTAAATTAATTGAAAAATATAAAGAAGAGTTACAAGATCTCCAGTTAGGATACTCTTTTAATCGAAAAAATATTAATTATATGCTAGAACTAGTATATTTAAGTATGTTCGTTGATTCTGAGTATGCTACTGATGAAGAAATTTTTAAATATTTAAAACGATATGCTTAGAAGAACTAGTACACCATATGTAAATGACGTAAATAAAGGAAAGTCATTTAACTTTTCTGCTTGAGATAATCTTACTGCATATAATAATAATGCTCTAATTCAAGATTTTGTTACTTATGCTGGAGCAATGTATGTTTGCATAAATAGTGTTCAAGCAGGAGACGTTGATCCTAAAATGGATACCGCAGATGGATCTGTTGTAGGTAATTATTGGATGCAGGTAGTGAGAGGTGTAGAGGGACCTAGAGGAGATTCTGGAAATACTTATATTCCTTCTGTTTCTGAAACTGGAACTCTTACTTGAAAATTAAATAATGGATCTGCTCCAAAAACTGTAAATATTAAAGGACCTCAGGGAGACGCAGGTCTAGGTCTTGAATTTAAATGGGAAGGAAGCAGACTTCTTGTCAGACAAGAAGGATCTCTTAATTGAACTTCTTCTCCTGATTTAACTTCAAATGTAGTTTACTCTCCTACTCTTAGAAATGGAGAACTTATATTTGAACCTGTAAAAGTTACAAATGCAGAGCCAATTGTATTTGGTAATTTAAAAGGTAAGGACGGCAAAGATGGCAAGGATGGTAAAACTGGTAGAGACGGTAAATCTGCTTATGAAATTGCTGTTCAGCATGGATTTAGAGGATCCGAATCTGCATGGTTGGCTTCCTTAAAAGGAGAAGCGGGAAGAGATGGTAGAGATGGAAAAAACGGTAGAGATGGTAAAGATGGAACTTCGGGAATTGCAACTTATGCTACTAGATCAGTAGCTCTTGCTACTCAAGCAGCTCCTACTGGAAATATTATACTTAGAGTTGATACCGATCCCGCTCTTTTCCCTGATGAAAACTACTGTGGAACTCATATTCAGTGGAAATATGATTCAGAAGATTATAAAGAGTGAAATAACTTGATTCAGATTAATCAATTAATGAATATTGCATTAAGTGGTATTAATCTTAATTATCAAGGAGTTAAAACTCATGAGGGTAAATTATGTTATAATTTAACTCTTGATTATAATGAAATAGATTATATAGATACAAAAAATAATGTTAAATTTGGACCTAAGATTAGGACTATTTCTGATGTTTATATTCCAATTTACGGAGGAGGCAATATTGATCCTGATCAACCAGCAAAACCTGATAATACTACGATTACTTTTGGTAAAGATGCTAGTTGTGAAAAGTATTTTTATATAAATGATCCTAATAATAAGGGTTGGGAGTTGACAAATAACTGTTCTTGGTTATATGCTACTCCAGGAGGAGCTGATACTGCATTTAATCTTCAGGAAGGACTTGATTCAATATTTACTCCATGCGAGACTGTAACTGCAGATTCTACAATTACTGGGTCTGGTTCAACTTTAGTTATTTTATGTGTTGATGAAAATAAGACTGGTACCGAAAGAAGTTATACTCTGAATTTAACCTCTGCAGGTACAACTTCAAAAATTAATGTAATTCAAAAATCTATTTAACGATGGCGAAATTTACAAAAACAAACAACAAAGTTTCATTTTTTAAAATTGCTCAATCTAAATATAATGAGCTTCTTAATGCAACCGAAGGTTCCGAGATTGGAATTATAGCTGGTGCAATTTATTTTGTTGAAGATGGAAACGTGGGTAGAATCTACGTTGACAAAAAGTGCTATGGTGAAGCAAATCTCTCCAATTCAGTAACTAATGTTACTCTTGAAAACGAGGGTGAAAACGCTGGTAAAATAAAGGTAACTTATTCTACTGGAGATCCAACTTATATTCCGCTTCCTGAGGGCAAAGTTTATACTGCTGGTAAAGGAATTGCAATTTCTGCTTCTGATGAAATTTCAGCTCTTGATGAAGAGATTGGTTCTGAAATTAAAGTAACTCAAGCAGTTGGAGCTCTTGCCACAAATAAAACATTTGATGCAACTACTAAACTTAAAGATATTCTTAAGCAGATGTTACAAAAGGAAATGCAACCTACGGTAACACAACCATCTGTTTCTCTTACTTTTGCATCTGCAAAGGCTTATGAAGTTGGAACAAAAATAACACCTTCTTATTCTGCTAAATTAAATACTGGTAGTTATTCTTATGGTCCAGCTACTGGAATTACTGCAACTTCTTGGTCTGTTTCTGCTACTGGAGTAGAAAACCCTATTACCACAGCAACTGGTTCGTTCCCAGAAATTACTGTAACTGAAGATATGAATTATAAAGTAACTGCAGTTGCTACACATGAAGCAGGTGCGGATCCTGTTACGAATCTTGGAAATCCAGCAGATGCTAGTAAAAAGATTGCCGCAGGTACAAAATCTGCAACTTCTGGCTCAATTACTGGTTTCAGAAGTTTCTTCTACGGAACAAAAACTACTGTACTTGATTCTTATGATTCAGCTGCAGTTCGAGCTCTTACTAACGGAAACGCAAAGGCTGAACCAGATAAGAAATTTAATATTACAATTCCTGCTGGAACAAAACAAGTTGTAATTGCAGTTCCTGCTGCTAGATCTTTGAAGTCAGTAATTAACGTAGGCCTCTCTAGAGGAGAAGTTGCTGATACTTTTGTTGCTTCAACGGTAGATGTAGAGGGGGCAAACGGTTATACAGCAGCACCTTATAAAGTTTATGTATTTAATTCAAGTACTGCTCTTGATGCTAATACTTATGAAGTTACACTTGCTTAATTATAGGAGGATTGAAATATGGCAAAAATTTTAACTGAAGAAATACTTAAAGCTCTTAAAAAGTTCGACCTTCCTAAAGGTTATCAAAGAACTGGAGAATTCCCACTCGATCCTTCTTCTGTATTCGCTTCTAAAGCAGATGCTGATTTATATGCTGCAGGTGGAGCTGATTCTAGGGGTCTTAGTGGTACTAGATATGCAGGACAACTTATTGCAGTTGTTGAAAATGGAAGTACTACTCTTTATACTGTTGAATCTAATGATACACTTAAAGCGGTAGGTGGAGATGTTTCCGCTGATCTTGCAACACTTACTAGTAGGGTTGATGCAATTCTTGCAGGAAATCACGAAGGACTTGATTCTCTTGCTGACGTAAAAGCAAAATTTGATTCTCTTAAAGATCTTGTAGTAGAAAGCGGTGTTGTTAGAGTAGCTACTGAAGAAGAACTTACCGCAGACGAGAGTCTTATTACCGGAGATCTCTATATTGTTCTTACTATTAAGAATTCTAATGAGAAATTATTTATTCCTGCTAAAGCTCTTGTAGATGTATATACTGGAAGTGACTATGTAGCTGTTTCTGATAAAAATGTTATCTCATTAAAAATCACTGATTTAGAGGCTAAATTAGTTACTGATGAGTTTGCTAAGAAGAGCGATATTACTGATATTACTAATACTCTTGCTACTACTGAATCAGTTAACGCTGTCAAAGCTACTGCAGATGCAGCTGCTTCAAAAGCTGATGTAAATGAGGGTAAAATCGGAACTCTTGAAAATACTGTAGGAAACGCAGAATCAGGCCTCGTTAAAGATGTTGCTGATATTAAGACGAATCTTACGGGTTATGAAGTAAAATCTGTAGATAGCACCGCTTCTAATGGAGTTGCACTTGAACTTTCAGAAGCAGGAGTACTCAAAGTAACTGCTGATGTTTCTGTACTTGCAACAAAGGAATCTGTAGATGCAATTTCTACAAATGTAGAAAATCTTACGGCAAATCTTAAAGTAAAAGATGTTAATACAACTGCTTCTAATGGAGTTTCTCTTAGTCTTACTGATGGAACGGTTGGAGTTTCTGTTGATGTAGCAACTCTTACTCCTAAAGTTAAAGAAAATCTTGACTTAAAAGCAAATGAAGTAAAGATTTCAGCTGCTATTGGTGGAACCACCGACGCTCCTAATTATGCAGCAGATTCTACTGTTCAGGCCGTTCTTTCTGGAATGGACTCTAGAATTAAAGCTAATGCAGATAGTATTAAAGCTGCTGTAGCTGGTGGAGTTACTGCAATTAAACCAGGTAAAGGAATTGAGGTAAATACTACTGGTGAAGGTGGTACAACCCAGCCTATTGTTAGCGTAAAAGAAAATACCAATAGTAATATTCGTGTTACTGAAAGTGGTCTTGATTTAGTTTGGTTAGAATAAAAATAAAGAGAGGGAAATAATTCCCTATCAAATTTAATTTTTAAAATATTTTAAAATATGGCAAATTTGAAATTTTTTAGGTCAGCTACTGCCCCGGCTGCTGCAGAATTGGGAGCAATTTGGTTTGATTCAACTAACAAACTTCTTAAAGTTAAAAATGCTACTGATTGGGAAGTTTATGATGGTGGTAGGAATGTAATTGATGCAACTTTTACAAATGGTCTTCTCACAATTACAAAAGCTTCTGGTGAAAATGTAACTCTTGATTTTAAAGATGTTGCTTCTGCCTCTCAAACAATGAAAGCTTTTAAAGAACTTGATACGGCAGTTAAAAATGCTCAATCTAAAGCAGATACTGGAGTTGCAAATGCTGCTACCGCTCAGTCTACTGCTGAAGCAGCTAAGACTACTGCAGATTCTAAGATTGCTTCTGTAACTGGTGATACAACTGTAAAAGCAGAGACTTCTGTAGATCATGCTGTAACTCTTTCTCTTGCTACTAGTGATAAGGGAAATGTTAAGTTTACTCAGGATACAGATGGACTTTCTGCTAATGTAACGATTCCTGCTGCTACTGTAACTGGAGTTGCTGCTAACGATAAAGTACTTTCTCTAACCAATAAGCTTGTTTCTGCTACTATAGGACTTGATTATGGCGATGCTACTACGGAAGCTCTTAATGGTAAAAAGGCAATTAAACTCATTGGTAAAGAAGGTGTTGTAATATCTGAGATTGATGCTTCTGATTTCATTAAAGATGGAATGATTCAGTCTGTAGAATTTGATACTAAAACTAAAAATGTTACTATTACATTTAATACTGCCGCTGGCAGACAGCCTATTGATGTAGACCTTTCTACTCTTGTTGATACCTATAAGGCTGGCACTGGTCTTTCTCTTGCGGATGATGGTACTTTTTCTGTAAATACTACTACAATTGCCACTGTAGAGAAAGCAACTGAACTTGCAAATGCTGCTGAACAGGCTGCTAAAACACACGCTAATGGACTCAAAGAGACCATTGATGCATACACCGTAAATGGTAAGAGGCTTTCTGAACGTCCGATTATTCTTGACGGCTCAATGATTGCAGTAGGTGGTACTGGAGCACACAAAACCGCAAATCTTGATACTACTGTAGAAGATATTTATGATAAAATTTCTGATGCAGCTGCCGGTGGTGTACTTTCATTCGGTGGACAATCTGGAGATATTACTCTCGCCACTGCTGGTACTAATAACGGAGATGTTAATCTCACAATGACTGGTAAAGCGCTTTCTGCTTCAATTGTAGGTCTTGGAAGTGCTGCATTTACTGAATCGTCTGCATATGATACTAGTGGTGCAGCAGCTGCTGTACTTGGCAAATCTACTGATAAATCTACTGAAAAGACTGTTTATGGCGCAATTGCTCTTGCTAATGAAAAGGCCACTCCTAGTTTAGTAGATGAAAAGATTACTGCTGCTGGAACGAAATACGCTACTGCTGCTCAGGGAACTAAAGCCGATAACGCTCTTCAATCAGTTTCTGCTTCAGGAGATGATTATATAACTGCTTCTGCTGGAGCAAAGGCAGGTAACTCTCAGACAATTACTGTAAGTACTCATGTACAGGCTGTTAGTTCTGCATCTGCTAGCGCAAAGGGACTTGCTGAGGCTTCTGATGTTAAGAATTATGTAGATAATCATGTTTCAACTACCCTTGCTTGGGCATCGTTTGAATAATAAAAACTAGGCAGGAGAGGAGGAATTTTCTCCTGCCTTTTAAATTTTTAAAATATGAATTTAAAATTTTATAAAACAGGAACAAAACCAACTACGGTAGGAAGTTTATGGTTTAATCCAACTACAAAAAGAATAGAGCTAATTACTGGAACATCAACCTCCGATGTTTATGGATCTGATATTCAGGATGCTACATATTCTAATGATATATTAACAATTGAAAAAATAGATGGTAGCGCAATTACGATTAATTTGTCTGATTATGCTACTTCTTCTGAACTAGAAAATTCGTTAGCTAACAAGCTTAATAAAATAAAAGTTAATAATTCTACGGTTAATTCAACTAATCTCAACATAGTTGGTTCTGGCGGAACAACCGTTTCAAATAATTCTGGAACAATTACAATTTCTTCTGAAACTACTCCAACTTCTTTTGATGCTTCTGCAATTACTTCTGGCACAATATCTTTAGAAAGATTACCAAAAGGCGCACTGGAGAGATTATTTATAGTTTCTTCTAAAAATGATGCAATGCGTGCAGATTGCCAAGAAGGTGATACGGTTCAAGTTACTGGAAATGATAACAAAATGTATTTCTGTGTAAATGGTTCTGCTACAACTTTTGCAAATAAATTTAGAGAATATACTGCAGGCGCAGCAACTTCAGTTCCATGGAGCGGAGTTACTGGAAGGCCAAATGTAGAAAATGGGGCACAAAAAAATGTTCAATCTGATTGAAATGCAACTTCTGGAGATGCTTTTATTTTAAATAAACCAACAATTCCTACGAAAACATCGCAGCTGACAAACGACAGCAATTTCTTAACTGAAATTCCAATTGCAAGTGGTACTAAAGTTGGTGGAATAAAAGTAAGTACTAATTCAGGATATTCTATAAATAATACTGGATTATTTGAATTAAATTCAGCTACAAGCACATCTAAGGGAATTGTTTCTATTGGTACAGGATTAACCGTTAATTCTGGAAAAGTAACATTAAACACTGCCACTTCATCTAATTTAGGAGGTGTTATAGTTCCAAATAATGGTACTATTTCAGTAGATACAAGTGGAAATATTTCAGTTAGTGATAAAGTTGCACTAAAAACTGACTTAAATTCTAAACAAGATGCAATTACTTATTCAGGTTCTTTGAATTCAAATGTAACCTTAGTTGCTAATTCTCTAATCGATTTAGGGATAAGAGATTCTGCAATTACAGTTTTACTTCCAAGTACAGCAAGTCATGATCATAAAGAATATTGATTTAGATTTACTGCAGATTCTACAACGGCTCCTTCACTTAGCTTACCTAGTTCAGTTTTATGGCAAGACGGAAAGACTCCTATAATTAAACCTGGAGAAACTTATGAATTCTGTATTACAGATAACTTAGTTACCTATAGTATGTTTAAAACTGCTAATTAGTTATGAATAGGAAAAAATTAATGTTTGGGAGTGGCGGAGGAGGTGTGTTGATTGCTGGTACTGCAAATACATATGAAAATAATTCAAACGCCTGATTCCAATTTGCAACCGGAGGTTTAATTCCACTAAATTCAGATGGAACTTTTGAATATTCTGGAGAACTTCTAACAACTGCTTATTCTTCTGGTGATGCGCCATATTCATCTGCAATTACATCTGGCACAGATGGAACTTCGAATATTACCAAAATTACTACGTGAAATATTCCTATGGATGAAGTTACAACCATGGCACATTTTGCAAACAATTCTCAATTATGTTCCGTAGATTTTAGTCAAGTATCGGGAGAGAATATAACAAATTGAAATTATGCATTTTCTGGAACTCCAATTGAAGGTGAATTAGATTTATCAATGTTTAAAAATAATCATCTAGGACAAACTAGTTTCAACAATACATTCCAAGGATGTCAAGCAACAACAATTAGAACTCCTTTAGATGTTGGCCCAAGAACAGTTTCTGATTTTGTAAGTAATTGCCCAAATTTGGAAAAACTTTATCTCGGTTCAGAAAACGTTTGAACAAATTCTTGAGAATCGTCAGGATTTGAAGATAATGATTTGGCTTCAGAATTTCATGATTGTCCTAAATTAGTAGAAATTTATTTGGGTAAAATGAATATTGATACAAATCCAAGTAAATTACTTCTTTGTGCTAATTATTTATATTGAGATTTTATTCTAGATACAGAAGCAATTGATAGTACTTATGAAATAAAAAAAATTCGTAGACATCAAATGATTACGGCTTTGACACAATTTAATACCCAGAGTTCAATTAGTACAAATATTAAACATTATGTTGCGTTCCCAATAGGATCAAAACAAAACTTAACCCTCCCTCGAACTACTAGTGGAAACAAATTCCGGGATCCATACGAATATGATGCTTATAAAGAACTGAATTCAGAAAAATGCCTTATTAAAGCAGAAGATGAAGCTGATCCGTATTGGAATACTGGTGCATCTTCTTTCAAAGATGCTTTTTTAGGAAATTCAGATATAACGATGGTTAAGTGTTCATTAAATTTATGCAACTGTGGTAATTTTATTATGGCTTTTGCAAATTGTCCAAAGCTAGCTCAAGTTCATTTTTATAATCCAGATTGGTATGCTCCTCATGCGATCAACGGAAATTATACTGAGGATGGAGACTGTTCTTCAATGTTTAAAAACAGTTCTACATTATGAAAAGTAACAATGTTTGATATGACAAAAATAAAGTACGCTTCTAGAATGTTTTATGGTTGTAGTAATTTAGAAGAAGTTATAATTCCTCACGCGAGATGTGAAAATTGAGATCATGCATTTTCAGGATGTACAAACTTAACCAATCTTAAATTTGTAGATTATTATCACACGGGAGATAGAACTACAGATGATATGGATTGAGCAGACAACGCAACTTCTCTCATAGGAACTTTTGAAGGTTGTTCTAGTTTAACAGAAATTACTATTGACTCCAGCTCAAGTAATAAAAATATTGATATAAGTAGTTGTTTTTCAGGATGTTCATCATTAAATACAATTACTTTTCAGTACAATTCAAGTTTAAAGCCAAGTAGTACAAATGTATTTAACGGGTGTACTTCATTAACAAGAATTAATGTTCCTGGCGGTTCCGACAATAGTTTGCACACAACGTTAATTCAATTTTTAACAAATTCTGGATTAACTTGTCACGATCATTATGGTTATATATCAGTAAACGATTAATTATGTTATACAAAAAAGACGGAAAAATTAAAGAAAGAAGTAGGATTATAATTTTTAAAGATGATCAACAAATAATTAATCCTACAGACGAGATGGTAATTGCAGATGGGTGAGTTAAATATGTAGCTCCTGATCCAGTAGTTGATAACTCTTCTGAAATGTCAAAACAACTACAAGATGCATTACTTGATCAGTATAATAAAAGAACAGATATAACTGATGAAGATGCTCTTAAAAGACCTCTACTTGTTTATGAATGAGATACTTACATTGGAAAGTCTCTCAAAACTGGGCAAATCGTTAGTTATGAATCAAAACTCTACAGAGTTAGACAAGATATTAGCACAGTTATAGAAGGTTGGGCTCCACAACTTTCTACTGCATCACTTTACGAGGTAATTGAAGTTGCGTCTGCAGGAACAATTGATGATCCAATTCCTTATACTCCACCTATGGAAATATTTAATGGAAAATATTATACTCAAAATGGAGTTAAATATAAATGTATTAGAGATAGTCAAACGGCTCTTAGTCATAATCTTGCAGATTTGGTTGCCCTTTATGTTGAAGTTGTTTAATGAAAAATTGAATAATTGTTATAATCATTTTTGCTTTAATTGGATTTAGTATTTATTCTGAATTTAGATATTATAATTTAAAACAAGATTATATAGAATTGAAATACAATGATTTACATAGAATTGATTCATTAAATACTTCAATTAAAGAAAATTTACAGAGAGTTGAAATCTTGGAAAAGAATATAGTTATTCTTAACTCCAAGATTGACTCTCTAGAAAAAATAAAAAAAGAAATATATAAAGCTCCTTTTACAGTTTCTACATCTACTGGGGAAAGTATAAAACAACTTAAACAAAATTTGGAATGAAGAAATTAATTACAATTTTATTTTTGTTTTTCTCTATACTAGGGTATGGTCAAACAATAGAAGGAGTTAAACATATAGAGATAGTTTCTGAAATCCAAGATACAATGGCTTTGCTAAATAAAAAAGATATAGATAAAATAAACCAAGTCTTTTTTGAAAGAGAAAAATTAGATTCTCTTAATATGGCAAATGAGGAATTGATCTCTTTATACCAAGCAAAATGCCTTTCTTTGCTAAATATAAGCTCTCTAAAGGACGATATAATTAAAGATAAGGATTTACTCATAGATGAGACTAAAGATGCGTTAGAAGCCAAATATGAGGATCAGAAATTAGAGACAAAAAAGATGAAAAATAAAAAATTAATTTGACAAGGAATTTCAATAGCGGAGATTGCAATTTTTTTGATAATTATTTTGTAGATAGTACTAAAAATAGGGTGTGCATTTTGTAGATTAAAAAATTATTTGTATATTTGTTGCAGATAATAGATAATTAAGCCCAAAAATTCGGGCCGGTAATATATAACATGGTGTTTAAAAGCCTCAAAGATTGCAACTTTGAGGCTTTTTTGGGACGAAAAATAAAAGTGTCCTAAAATACCCGTTTACGGTTGTCCCAAAACACCAGTATATATAAAATACATAAAAATAAAGTACATAATTAGGTGCCAAGTGCACACAAAATTAAAACACCATGAAAATTAAAAAATGCTTTTATATAATGAAAACCCAAGAGTGCTCACAAACAGAAGAATTAATTTACGGAATAATTAGTAAAAATTCAGACGCTACTGGTAAGAGTCGCATAACTAGAGAGAAACTTTCTAAACTCTCTGGAATTTCAGATTTAGATGCGATTTCTGATTACACTTCCAAACTACAAAAGAAGGGACTAATAACAAAGTCTGCCTTCTACATAAATGGGGCAAAACATATAACATATTTTATAAATAAAACTTCTGAAGATTTTTTATGAGTAGCAAATGCGGTTTTCGATGACGGTCCAGAATTAATTGGATTTCTCTTAAAGTTTGCACAACTACGATATAAAAATACAAACTGAATAGGTTTAGGAAACAGTAAAATTATAAAAGAAATGCACGTAGGTCATAGTCAATTTTACACAAAAATTGAATTGTTAATTAAACGAGGTTTTGTTGAAAAAATTGATAATGGGTATATTTTAAATGAAGAATATTTTCCAGTTACAGATAACTACGTTAGGCCTACTGCAGTAGAAGCTATTTTAGCTATGCCGGATAATGCTACTGCTAAAAAGATATTTTTAAATTATTATAATCCAGATTTAGGAATTTTTAAAAATTTAAAAATGTCACCTTCCGCTTTTACTGATTGATGCCTCTCCGGTTGTCCCGGCTTAAAACAAAAGAAAACCAAAGAAAAAATACCAGAAATAGATTATAAATTTTAGAAATATTTGTAAATCAAATATTTTTTATTATATTTGCGGTATATAACCAAAATAGAACTAATATGAATGATGAATTAAATTATGACGATTTACTGAGTGCTGATGGTGAAAAAACATTAGCACCAGACCAAGTATCAATGAGTGACACTACTAGAGATGATACTTACACTAATCCACTAGATGATGATGAACTACACGGCTACGGAAAAGACGAACCTAATGAATCTAATAGTGAGCCTAATTCAGATCCTACTAGTGCAGAAGATGAAGACGTTTTGACAACTTTTTTGAAAGAGTATGGAATTGAAGATCCAACTAAAATGAAGTTTCAAAACGATAATAATGAATTGGAAGATGTTGATTTTAGATCACTTTCAAAAGAAGATCAAATAGAAGTTCTTAGGAATCTTACAGATCCAGGACTTTCTGATCAGGAAAAAGCAGATCTTACTTGGCTTAGACAAAATGGAATGAATCTTAAGCAATTTAGTAATGCAATTTCACAACAGAGTATTCAAAACTATTTAAATCAACATCCAGAAGAAGCTCCGAAAAGAGTTTATCAAATTGATGACTATTCAGATGACGAATTGTATTTAGCTGATCTAAAGAGCAAATATCCAGATTTTACCGACGAGGAATTGCTTAGTAAACTTGAAACAGCAAAAGACAATGAAGATTTATATACAAAAGAAGTAACTACACTCCGCAATAGTTACAAGGAAGATGAAGATAATTTAAGAAAGCAGCAGGAAGCACAACAAATAGCAGATACTCAGGCTATGCAGGACAATCTCCTCAATGCTGCAAGGAACTTTAATGAAGTACTTTTGGATTCTGATGATCCAGAAAGTGATTCATTAATAGTTGAAGATACAGATAAACAACAGATTTTAAGTTATTTACTTGACCAAGATAGTCAAGGAAAGAGTCAGTTGATTAGAGATCTTGAAGATCCAGAAACATTAATTCAACTTGCGTGGCTTCGTCTACAAGGACAAAATGCAATTTCAGATACTACCAGATATTGGAAAGATACCCTGAAAGAAGCAAGAAAGGAAAATGCTAAACTTCAGAAAGAAATCGAAAAACTGAAAAGTAAAAAAGATAATTCGGTAGTAATGCCACAGTCTCCTGCTACTGGAGGCTCCGCTAAAAAAATGAGCGATTTGTGGTAATAATTAATATAAAAATAAAAAATAATACGTTTTATGAGTAGAATTTCAGGTTTTAGTACAACTAGGCCTAATATGGCTGAATAACGTGTGTTGGCCATATAAAATCCTGTGAATTGCTGGAAATCCTCCAAACTACCACGGATAATCAGCAGCTAAGCCCTACATGGGAAAGTTCAACGACTAGAGGGAATCTGATCTACCTCCACGAGCGCAGGACACTAAAAATAGTGATGATATAGTCTGAGCATATATGATGGTAAAATATATGAAGTTTTGGATAAAGAGCCAAAATGCTAACTTGTTTGGACACACGCACTTATGAGGATTTTATGAAATTCCTTGGCGCGAAGCCACAGAGATTAGGCATTGTTTCAGTTCTTTACGATCAGTATACAGCCTCACACTTGACTGAGGCCCTTTTAAATACATATTCTCTTGAAAAAGGAAAGAAGAATGCTTTTCAAAGCATTGATTCTTTCGTAGTTGAATGGGACATTAAGGTAGAGAGAATTAAGAGAGTTCCATTTAGTGCCGTACCTGAGGGAGATGGTGCTAATAAGACAGATGTTCTCTTTAGGTTCCCAGAGAATTACTATCAGAAGAATGATACTTTTATCGTTGATAAAACTCGTCAGTTGTTTATTGTTATGAACCGTCCACAGAGAGTTCGTGATAACGAGTGGTTGGTAATAGCTAAGATTCTCGACGATGATTATGGTTCAGTAGTTGATTTGTCAGGATGCCAGATAGGTGATACTACTAGGTTTGTGACGAATTATCAACCTGAGTTACACGAAGAGGGCTATGTCAAGTTCCAGAGTAATGTTGAAAAACATAGGACACGAAAAATTTAGATTTGTGTCCCATACTAGTGATAGTATGTAAAAAATTCCTTTTAATGCTGGAAGCCTCACGAGGTAATCAGCAACCAAAGAATAGAGATTGTAAGCAGCGTAGCTGTAACACTAAGAAAAGGTTCAACGACTAGTAGAAATACGTAGCGAATAGCGAAAAAAAGGATAACTTATGAATAAAAAATGAATAGTATATTTAACAGTAAATAAAGTAAATAATAAAATTTATATAGGCGTTCATGGAACAGAAGATCCAAAAAAGAACGATTTATATTTAGGAAATGGAGTGGTTGCCTCTGTACCAAGCACTTATAAAAAAAGTAAAACTCCATTTCAATATGCAGTTAATAAATATGGTCCAAAAAGTTTTAAACGATATACTCTGCATATTTGTGATACACCAGAAGAGGCATATGCAATTGAAGCATTGATAGTTGATGAAAATTTTGTAAAAAGAAAAGACACTTATAATGCTACACTTGGTGGAGGTTCTGCTCCAGACACTTCAATTGAAATCTTTCAATATGATTTTGACGGTAATTTTATAAAAAGTTGAAAATCTGCAACAGATGCATCAAATTATTTTAATGTTGATCGTACTTCTATTAGAAATGCAGTAAAACATAAAAAAACTTCTTGTGGTTATTTATGAACCGAAATTTATACCGATAAAATTGATCCAAAAGAATTTCATATAGAAGTTAACCATGAATTCTTATATAAATTTGATAAATATGGAAAGTTAATCTCTCAGTTTAAAACTGTTAAAGAAGCTGCAAAAGATGCAGGAAGTGAAGTTAGATTAATTTTGAATGCAATTGCCGGAAAAAGTAAAAGTAAAGGTTTTTACTATAGTTATGATAAAGATTTTAAAACTAACCCAAATAATTATAATAAAATAGAACAAGTTTACTTATATAATTTAGATGGCACTTTTTATAAAAGTTTTAATTCTCCTAGAGAATGTGCTAATTATTTTGGAGATGCGAAAACCTCCAGAATTTATAGTGCAATTAGAACTGGAGGATTATATAAAAAATACCAAATTTTTAAAGAGCCAACAATTGCAAAAGAATTAGAAGTTAGAAATAGAGAAAAGAAAGTTGGACAATACTCCTTAGATGGAAAGTTACTAAAAATTTGACCAACAATTCAATCTGCATTTTTAGAATATGGGCCGGGAGTTAAGAAGTGTGTTAAAAATATACAAAAACAAACGAAAGGATTCATTTTTAAAGTAATAAGTTAAAGATATAGTCTAATTACTATAGTAATATAGTAGCGAATTGAGATCGCAACACACCGTGCTGATGTTGATGTGTCAGCTAAGTATTTGCCAATGGAGGATGTTTTCATCCAGATTGGAAAAGGTCAGCAGGATGATCCTGTATATGTAATGAATACTGCTGAGAAGGACTGTCTTGATTCCTTCATGGCAGCAAGAAATAATGCCCTTGTATGGGGAAAGAGCAATCTCGATAAGTCGGATAAGCCGACTATATATGATTCTGAGACTGGCAGACCGATTGTAAGCTCTGACGGAATTATAAGTCAAGTAGAGCGTTTTGCAACAAAGATGCTCTTTACGAGACTTAATGCCAGATATCTCAACAAAGCTCTTCAAATTATGGTGAGCAAGAGCGAAAAACCTACTGGAAATCATTTTGTTATGCTGTGCAATACTTCAGCTTGAAATGAAATCCAAGAAACTTGCTCAAGCTGGATTCGTGACTGGAAGACTGAAGGCACGTTCCTTTTCTCTAAAGCATCTAATGGTTATGTAGACCTTGGTGCTACTTATCAGTCTTATACTTACGCAGGTAATACAATTACCTTTAAGATTGATCGTTCTATGGATATTGAATATCCTACAAGAAAATATATGCTTTTGATCGATCTTACAGCAGATGCTGCTAGCGGAAAACCGGCCATTGCCATGTTCACATTCAAGGGTGGAGAATTCATCCACAACTGGATTGTAGGCGTAGGTGGAAAATCCGGTCTTGCTTCTGGTGAAGTTTCTAGCAGAGTAGCTGGTTCTCGCATAATTAACTGGGGTTATTCAGGTGTGGGAGTTTTCAACCCATATCGTTCAGTAATCCTTATGAGTGAAGAGGTTAAGAATCCTCTTTTCTCTTATTAGATTTTAGTTAAAATTTAGATACAGGGAACTCCTCTGAAATATGGGGAGTTCCATTTTTAAAAAGAAAATATGAAATAATAAGAAATAATATGAATAATACAATTACCCTTAGAACTTGGGCTAAAGTTAAAGAATATCACTTTATGCCTTGCAAACAACCTAATGGAACTAATTTTCCATTTGTTAAACCAGTAAGAATTATGCCTGATGGTTCATCTGAAATGATTCTTTCTGAAGCTGAAAGAAATAATCCTGAAAGTCAGTATTTTATTCGTGAAGATGCTGATATAGTAGTAACTGATGGTACTACTTTTAATCTTGATAATCCACTTGAAAGAAATAAGTGGCTTGCAATTAAAGATTCTGATTTGATTGTTCCTAGTAGGGACGCTCGTGATTCTGAGGGAAACCTCCTGATAGATGGCAATAAAACACGCTATGGTATTGCTGAACTTTGGATTGATGTTCCAGGTCAGGAGTCTGAAAAAACTGTTAATAAAAAGAAAGAAATTACTCGTGCTTGGACTTTCATTATGAATGATTCTGCCGATGGAAGACTTACTAAATGTAAACTTCTTGGTAAAAATCTAAGAAATGCTCCATCTCCTGATGTAGAAGCTTTCTTATATGAAACTGCAGAAAAGAATCCAAAGCAGATTATTGATCTCTATACAAATGGTGATACTGCTTTGAGACTGCTGTTCATTGACGCTAGAGATAAGAATGTAATTAAAAAGAAAGATGGACTTTTTATGTATGGAGAAACGATTCTTGGTGGTTCTGAGGAAGCTGTTCTTTTCTTCTTCAAATTACCTGCTAATCAGAAGGTTGTAGATATGATTAAATATGAGGTTTATCCAGAATATATTCCTGTTTCAATGAAGATTACTCCTACTGTTGAAGAACCAGTAGTTAAATCTGAGGAAACTACAACTACTGCTCCTACGTATGATGTTCCAGAGTATATAACTCCAGATTTCCAGGAGCCTATTAAACCAAAGTCTCGGACGAAATCTAAGTAATAATTAGAAAAATATGACTGAACGTGAACTTTATGATGCAATTTTAATTGAGTGCAACAAAGTAGAAGCACCAACTCTTTTGCTAGAAGATTATGTTTATTTTGCGAACAAGGGCGTTCAGCAATATATAAACCAAGTTTATAATAGATTTGATACTGATCAGCAGAGTAGTGATGATTTAAGAACTCTTCAAAACTCTGTTGCTCTAGAAATCTCAAAAGACGAAATAAACAAATTTCCAGTACCAATTGAAAATAAGATATTTAGAGTAACTCTACCAGATGATTATATGCATCTTTTAAACTGTATAGTTCATTTTAAGAAAGTTGGTACTAAAAAGAATAGATGTGGCAAAGATGTTGCAGATGAATACTCGTCATTATGTAGACGATTAACTGCAGATCAATACCCAGATATAATTAAAAATCATTATTTCAAACCAAGTTATAAAAATCCATATTTTTATATAAATAATATAAACACTCATACTCCAAATAAAATGGAAATAAGATGTGGAGATACTAAATTATATGAACCAGATATTGTTTATGTAGATTATATAAGAAAACCTAAACAAATCAATTTAACTTGGGATGATATACAAAATACAATAGATACAACGGAAGAATTAGAGTTTCCAGACTACGTTTGTTATGAGATTATAAATGAGATAGTTAAGCTGATTTTAGAAAATTCCAGTGATCCTCGTTTATCTACTAACTATGCTATGAATAAAACTGTAGGTTCTGTGAATCCAGAATCTTCCGGTAAATAATTAATTAATTAAAAATTTATTTATTATGTCAATGTTTAAATACACTCATGAGATGATTCTCAATTCCCTCGTTGCTGAGGATGGTACTGAGAAGGCACGTGCAATTGTAATTCCTTCTGGCAATGAAGTTTCTACTAATCATATGATGTTCCGTAAAGATATGGAACTCAAGAAGGATGAGAAAGGTTTCTCTATTCAGAGATTCGGAGAGTATAAGACTCGTAATGTACTTGGCCAGAAGATGTTTAAGACTCCAGGAGTACGTGGTAAGAAATCTGTAATGACAATTGAATGTGATGGTTTGATTGCTAAGGATGCAGAAGGTGTTTATGAGGCTGGTCTTTATAACTTTACTTTTGCCATTAAGATGCCTAATCGTTTTTATGGTGAATATGCGCATCCTAACTATATGGGTTTCTTTAAGCCAGTAATGATTGGTTTTGAAGTTTCTCCTGATCTTGCTGCTGACGGAACTAAGCTTGCTAAGGTAATTGCTAATGATTTGAATCTTGTAATTCCTGCTAATAACAAGTTTGTTTATGTTAAGGCTGAGGGTTCTAAGGTAATTCTCACTATTCCTGATGTTTATGGTCACTTTGGTGAATATCGTTTTGAACGTTATGATCCTACAATGTGTGATTCTTGTCTTGGAGAGTATTTTTCTAGAAATGTAGAAGATAAGATTACAATTGTTGATGGTCTTGAACCATTCTGTACTGGCCAGTGGTTGATTGAGAACTATCGTTTCCCTTCATATCCAAATGTACGTTATGCAGCTCTTAATGAGGATGAATATCCTATTGCTGGAGCACTTTATACTGAATATACCTTTACTTACTGCGCTAATCGTATTGGTTTTGGCGGTATGTCTGGTGTAGGTCAAGAGGTTTCTGCTGTTACTAAGCATGTACTCTTTGTTGAGAACTCTCTCGTTGATGATTTTGAGAAAGTTATTAAGGATGCAGGTATTGAGATTGTAGGTCCTGATACACCAGCTGGTGATGATAAGAAGATTGTTATTATTAATGCTGCTTCTATTTCTAAGGCTCAAGGCTCGGTTCAGCTCACTGCAGATGAATCTCCTGTTAAGGAGAATGCTCAGTTCACTTGGGCAGTAGTTTCTGGCCCTGCTACGGTTTCTACTGATGGAGTACTTACTCTTTCTGAAGACGCTAATGTAGATGATGTAATCGTTGTTAAGGCTTCTCTTGAAGGTTATTCAGACGGTACAATTGAAATTAAAGTAATTGCCTAATTTTAGGTCTAATATATGGCGGGTGGGCTAAAGCCCGTCCGCCTTTTTTGTTTTTATTATGGAAATTAGTGTTATGGCTTCAGCTATATTATCAGATTTAAAATCTGGTTTGGCTGGAATGAATTCAAATCCAAATATTTCCATAGATCAGATTGAAGATGAGATCATCGAAGTCAGACAATCAATTATCAGAGAAATGTATACAAAAGGAATACTTCAAAAGCACGATTTAATGCTTGCAATTAATTGTATTGAAGTTGATTGTAAAGATCCTGCTAAATGTTGTAATGCTCCTTCTGGTAAATCTGTTTTACACTTCGAGATTCCTCAACTAGTTGATTCTATGGGACTTGATGCTATAGATTTTATTGGTTCTGCAGATAGAGGAAATAATTTAAAAAAGAATGTTTATTTTTCTTCTAAAACTGCTAACTACCATAAATATAAAAGATTTGGTGCTACTGATCCATATATTTATATTGAAAAGACACCAAATGAGAATAAAATGTATGATTGCTGAATTTACAATATGCCGTTTGTTAAAAGAATTTCAATTATTGGAATATTTAAAGACCCAAGACAATTGGAATGATTTGAATGCTGCAATTCAGATGATGTTAATTATAGAGATTTAGGATCAATTTCTGATATGATAAAAGAAAAGATAACTAAATCTAAATTTTATTATTATAGACAAGCAATTGAAATTCCAGTACCTAACAAACAAATACCTAGGTAATTATGAAACTTATAGATTTACGAAGAGCTTACACTCTTGCAAATACATTATATGGAATAGAATCTGATGATTTTGAAGAAGTTGCTCTATATGCCTGGGATTTAATCAATTGTAGACACACTAGGTTATATAGATTTGTAGCAAATACAGACGATGAAGGAAAACTTGAATTACCTTGTAATGTAGATATTATAAAGTCAGTTCACCTCCCGGTACCAGATGCTGCAAATAGTAATTATTACGAAGAATTAGATAGAGATTCCATTATTATAGAAAGATATATTGATGCTCAAAAGCATTTTAAAGATCCTACATGAACTGAGGGAAAATTAGCAAAATATATAGAGGAAAATAACACATTATATTTTGCAAAACCTTATAAAAACATTACAGTTGTTTATAAAGGAATTTTAGTTGATGAAGATTCGGGACTTCCGCTTATTAGTGAAAAAGAAGCTCAAGCAATTGCTGCTTATATAGCTTATGCGTATTTATATAAAGATGGAATACGTAGAAAAGATGGTGCTACAATTAATTTAGCACAAGATCTATACAATAAATGGCTTAGATTATGTAATCGTGCTAGAATTACTGATGAATTTAGTGATAATGATTTAGATAAAATATTAGATGCAAAAACAAGCTGAAATAGAAAAGCGTATTCAAAAACGTATACCCCGGTCACTTCATAGATCTAATTTTAGAGGTTCTGAATTTTTTGAAGGATTTGATTTGTCAAAAATTCAATTTCCAGAAAAGAGAAAGACTTCTAAATCAAAACGAGCGTTATGTTGAAAAATATTTAATGATTGTTTTGAATTAATTATTAATGATGTGATTGATAATAACATAATTTTTGAATTTCCTAGTAAAGTTAGGGCTCTTATAGGAATTGGATGAATAGAAGGAGATCATTTTAAAACTGCTTATACTCATGGATATTTTCCAGGAATAGATTTTCTTAAAACCAATTTTAGAGGGCCAAGATTATTTCTTACTACTTGGGACAAGAATGGAGAAAAGAATATTCCTATTTTTGAAACAAAAAAGAATGTGTTATTAGATCGTATGATTAAAAACGCAAACGATGGCAAATATTATTAAAAGAATAGATGATTATGTAGATCAGCTTCATGAAAAATACCCAGAAATGTCAAAAAAAGATATTCTAAAAATTCTTAAAATGGGATTTAATTTTTATAGAAAGTTAATTACGATTGGATGTGGAGTAAATATTGGTAGTAATGAAATGGCAACTAGAACACAAAAAGTCGGAGTTAAAGATAAATTAGCATATAAAGACAACTTGGCAGCTAGAAAAGCTAGAGTTAAATGAAATCGTAGCGATAAAGAATTTGATGGATATTATTATTTTGCGTTGGGTAAAAATCAATTTGCAGAATTAGATCAAGAAAAATTAAAGAAAAAATGTAAATTAAAATTCAAACATATTTGATTATTTAAATCTGCAGAAGAATGTTGATTGAGACATAGTTATAAAGATCACTTCTTTAAACTTAGATACCCAGTAGATTGTGGGTTTTTTATGTATAAAGATGAATTTGTTACAAATGATTATGAATATTTAGGACATGAGCGAGAAAAAAGCAGCAATAAATGAATTCAGCAAAGGCCTAAACATGGATTTAAACCCGATTTCACAGCCAAACAACTCCTTAAGTGATTGTCTTAATGGTACTATAATTACCTATGATGGAAATGAATTTAATCTCCAAAATGATTTTGGAAATTATTCATTAAAAAATTGTTCATTACAACAAGACTTTGTACCAGTAGGTATGAAATCGTATGGAGATATTATTTACATAGCCTCATGTTCAAAAGATGGAAAATTATGTGAATTAGGTACTTACCCATCTCCAAAATATCCAAATTTAGATGAATTAGATTATAATATTGATAATCAAGCATATGCTGAAAATCTAGAACTAGAAAACAATTATAAACCATTATGGAATTATTCCGTTAATGGAATTAGACAAAATTTTACTACTGGATTACTTAATTTTGATTTAGATCATCCAGTTAATATTGAAATACAACCTTCTTACGATGGAAGTGTAAATCTTATTTTAAATGATGATAAAAACGAACCTAGATTGATTAATTCTGGGTTCTCTATATATGAAAATAGGAAAGTTAGATTAGTTAAAAGAAATCAAAAAGAAGCAACTAATTTATACTTAGAAGAGAAGTTTAAAAATCAAATAAGACTTAAAAAAGTAGTTGAAAAAATACCAAGATTTGAATTACTAGATGTTCCATCTACGGGCCAACTAAAAGGTGGAAATTATACTTTTTATTTGAAAATGGCTGATAGCGATTATAATAAATCCGATATAGTTGCAGAATCTGGTCAAGTTTCTATATTTAAAGGAAATTCTACATCAATTAATTCAATACATGGAACATTATTGAATGAAACTACTGATAAAGCTATTCAACTTAGAATTAATAATATAGATACAAGTTTTTCTAATTTTTATATTTTATATTCTAGAGAATTTTCTGATTTAAACGGAGTTAGACAATATGAAACTTTTGAATTAACAAAACCATTTGAAATTAACGAAAAAGAGTTGATTGATATAAACGAAGAAAAATGTTTTACAATTCAAATAGATGGTACTGAAACTGTTACGCAGATTTCTGAAGAAGAGTTGAATATAGAATATATTCCTGTAGATGCAGTTAAAACCCAAGCACAACAACAAAATATGCTATTTATTGGAAATATTAAAAGTGACAATTTAATTTATAAAGAATTACAAGAAATAGCGTATAAAATCAAGGTAACTCTTAAGCAAGATACAAATGGAATTGGCTGGGTAAATGCAAGTTATAATACTGTTACATCAGGATCAGAATATTATAACCCAAAGAATATATACAATTATTTAGGATATTGACCAGAAGAATATTATAGATTCGGAATTGTTTTTATTAGAGATGACGACACAATTACTCCTACTTTTAATCTTTTAGGAAAAGAATTTTCTAATGTAGAAGATTCTAATGAGTCTGGGTTTTTAATTGATGAAAAAACATGGGAAAACTCTTCAAATGATAATTATATATTAAAAGAAAACAGTTATTATAATAGAAACGGAGTATTTAAAAATCCATTACAAGGAAATAATAAGATTCAAAATTATGATTCTCAAAATGTGTATCCATGATATTATACTTTTGAATTTCCAACCCTTAATAAATTACCTGAAAGAATTAAAGGATATTTTTATGTTAGGCAAAAAAGAGTTCCAACTATATTATGTCAAGGAATGTCTATTTCTATAGACAAAACTAGTCACACTCCAATGTTATATGATCCTAATTTTGATCCACAACAACCTTCTGCAGAATTTCCTAGAATTTGTAACGGAGAAATGTTTTTAATTGGAGATAATACTTCCGATGGAGAAATTGAATATAAAAAAGCATCTTCACAAGATAAATATTTTACAGAAAGCTTCTTAGCAAATTTTCAAGATAAATTTTTATATGATGATCCTTTTAAAAACAAAACTAATGAAGCTAATTGACATATGTATTTGGTTTCAGATGGACGATCTCCAATTAAATTTGAAAAAGGAGATAAAAAGTATACCGCTCTTGGAGATCATATAGTGAGAACAAATAAAGAACATAAACAATGTTCTGCTATTCTTTCTTTAGATGCGTGTGTTATTCCAGAATTACAATCTCAATTAAATGGAGAAAAACGAGTTTTAGTACCACAAGACCAATTAAATTTTCATGCTTCATTAACATCTGAAAAAGACTCTACAGTTACTAAATGAACTGCACAACAAATAAATGATTCCTTAAATTCATTGGAGACATGAGTAAAACAAGTACATATTTATTTATGATCTCTTAATGTAATTGCAGATACACAGTTTAATAATCCATTTGATGGTAACGTATTTGGTAAAAAAGTTCCATTTATGATAGATGGAGCAATTACAATAGATCCAGATAAATGAATGTCTGCTTATGATGATGAATCAAAATTAACGGGAATTGATAATAAAGAGTATTTAATTCCAATAATAAGCATTGATAGGTGGTATACTGTCTGTGATGAAATTAGAAATTTTATTAATTATGGTAAAGTAGAAGCAACTCCCGAAAATCCTGATTCAGGAACTGGCTCTGATAATCCTGGAACAGATACAACTACAAAACCAACAACAAAATCTGTAGATTCAGAAGAATACGAAGAAATATTATTTTTAATTAATGAAACCCAGGGAAATTATTATAGGGCAAAGAGAGACGAAATTATATTTCAATTACAATTATATAACATAGACCAAAATAATGAATCTGGGACAGGTTATTTACATGGAAATGTTGATTATGATGGATTACCGTCATATTTTACAAGAGCGTTTCAATATGATTCATTAGTAGAAAAACCTATAAATGCAAAACAAACTGAAAATAAAGTTATTTTTATAAATTCTGGAAACGCTGCTAAATCTATTACACATCCTTCTAATCAAGAAAAAAATCTTGTATTTACAACTCAAGCTGGAGATCCTACAGATGTTTCAAAAGTAGCTATCTTTGGAGAAGGAGATGAATATAGAGATAAAGTATACGGAGCTCAATTTAAATGGGCGTTACGGGGAATATATTGTCCATTGCTTGGAATAGATGATGTTGGAGATGATTCAAATCCATTCTTAATAGATAATACAATATATAACATATATACAGATGGGTATAATCCAACTAATAAAACAAATAAAGAACAATGATTTACCGCTAGAAGTATAGATAATTCTCCTTACTATGCTGTATCTGATAGATATTCTCTAAAAAATTCAACGTTAAATGTTTATAGAGGAGATTGTTTTACAAATACAGTTAGTATTCGTATAAATAGAAATTTTATAGATCCTGAAGTTCCAATTACAAATGAAGTACTTCAATATAGTTCTTGAGCAGAACATACTTTTGATGGATTTAATAAAACAACCAAAGAAGATTATGCAAAAGTAAATAGAGCTGACGTAAATGCAGTTTCATTAGGAATGTGAGTAACTTTTAAATGCATGTCTAATTATAATCTAGGAATTCGTTCAGAAAATAGACAACACACTGATGAAATGGCACTTCTTGGGAATCCTAGATCTTTCTTTCCATTAGCTGGAATTTCTGCTGAATGTGGACAAAAAATCGAAGAATCTTGATTACTTAATAGCGGTTATAATGCTACTGTTGGTAGAAAAACTAATTTATTAAATCAAAAATTACCTTATCAAAAAACTGATTATTCTAATAGAGTGATGTTCAGCAATATTGCTGTAAAAGATAGTTTTTCAAATGGTTATAGAGTTTTTCAGGGCGCATCTTATAGAGATATTGATAATCAATATGGAGAAATAACAAAACTTCTTCCATGAGGTAATAACCTTTTCTGTGTATTTGAACATGGCTGTGCAATAATTCCAGTTAATGAAAAGGCGTTAATGCAAACAACTACTGAACAAACAATTCATATTTATGGATATGGAGTTCTTCCTGATCAACTTTCTATTATTTCTCAGGATTTTGGTAGTATTTGAGCAGATTCAATTATTCGTACACCATTAGGAATATATGGAGTTGATTCTTCTGCAAAGAAAATTTGAAGATATACTGATTCTAAAGGATTTGAAACAATTTCTGATATGGTTGTCCAAAGATTTTTAAATGATAACTTGCTAGTTACTGAGTCTGACAAATATACAAATGTTCTTATTCGAAATATAAAAACTCATTATAACGCTTATAAAGGTGATGTTATGTTTACTTTTATAAAAGATAATTTCACTTGAAATATTTGTTATAATGAAAGACAAGGTATGTGGATTACTAAATATTCCTGAATGCCAATATATTCGGAAAATATTAATAATCAATTCTATAGTTTCAGTTTAGATCAATCTAAAGAAGGAGATGCAAAACTCTATTTACATGGACGTACTGGAGTATTTGATGAAATAGATTATACTGATAATAATCCTGCTAACCAATTGAAACCGACTAAATGATATGATAAACAGGAACCATTTGAATTTGAATTTGTTGTAACTCAGGATACTGGTTTACATAAAATATTTGATAATCTTATTTTGGTTTCAAATAATGTACAACCAGAGTCTATACAATTCTCTTTAATTGGCGATAGTTATTTATTTAACAAAGCCAGATTATATCATGATTCTGAAAATAATCCAATTAATATTTATAAAAATACTGATGATGGATTTAATAAAGAAAATCTTAGAGGAACTATAGCAAATCCATATACACCAATAGAAACTCCATATTTGAAAAATACTAAAATACAATATGATCCAATACTTGATCAATATGAACTTGTAATGGAACAGCAAACTAAAAATATGGAAACTTTTGGTAGAAGGTTAGGAAATATTCATTATAAAGAAGATGCTTGATATTTAGTATTTGATCCAATTGTATTTGATGAAAACATTAATAGTCAGTCAGTTGAGAAAACTAATCCTAAATGAAAAACAGTTCCTCTTAAAGATAAATGGTTAAAGATTCGAATAAAATACAGAGGAGATCAATTAG